>Ga0247727_10005573_pt1 | contig 25413 bp, 38 predicted proteins | sample WisWelCaveWW1625_FD_202498 | JGI IMG/M metagenome (GOLD analysis project Ga0247727, IMG submission 202498) | Biofilm microbial communities from Wishing Well Cave, Virginia, United States - WW16-25 | ecosystem: Environmental > Aquatic > Deep subsurface > Groundwater > Cave microbial mat | place...
GCCATAGAGTATGGTCAAAATCATTACTGACAATTCAATTTCTTTTGTTGTGCAAGCGTTGACGATTTCTTCTAGCTTGTTTAGTGGCAACATTGTATCTTTGCCTCTGATGTATTGTAAGGCCTGCAGCACTTCTACGTATGAAACGCGTTCACCATTTCGCCAATCATAGCAAAGGTTTGCAAGATTTGTGAAAAAGGCCTGGGGGTTTGCAACCCTAATCGCCCGAAGATGGTCAGCTACAGCCAGTTTTTTGCCTTGGTTTAATGTTCTGTAAGCTAGAACTGCCTCCCCCGGTGGTACCAGGCCCAGCATGAAATCATAATATTTCAAACCGTGTTCTTTGTAAAGGATCTTGAAAGCTTCTAACCTGTGCTTTGAGTCTAGCACATCAATTTTTCCATCTGGTCTTTTTGTACCAAACAAAACTATATTGTGAAATTTGTTAGCAAGCACAGCCTGCACAATTTTGTTGATGTGTGAGTTATCCTGGCGGCGTTGAAACTCTGGCATTACAAAAGTATCTTCCAAGTCCATTAATCTCCAGTGCTTCATTGGCACCCATTCGATTTTTGGTGATCTGATTTCTTGCTGGGTTTCTAGCTTTTGCAATAATTAATCAAATTCTTCAAATCTATAAAACCCTTGTTACAGTTGGAACCCTTGTAAGTCTTCACCATAGCTTTGCCTGCGTTTGTAAAGATACCAAGCTGAATTGGCATAGCCTTTGGCATGTATAGCATCATCTGCTTCTAGTGGATCCTCTTTTACAAACCTAGTGTAAGACCTGCCAGATTGTAGTTCCACAGTTTTGGCCATAACATTGGTGTAATGATCAACCACCCACTCCAACTCCTTGATATCCTGTCCAGGCAGGATAATTCTGTTTTGTGTTTTGTTGTGTATGATCAGCGGCCTTGTTACCTGATCAATTATATTTCCAATGGCCCAGGATCTGTCAACTTTTAACAAGTTATCAGATACCAGCTTGTCTTCTTCAATTGGTTCTTCTGGGCGTTCCATATAGTACTCTTTAACTGTGCGCCATCCAAAGCGCTGCTCAACCTTTTCAACCTGGCGCGGGCCACCACCTGCATCCATTACAACCTGATCCGGATTATACCCATCAATCAGGTGGATGATCATATCAGCTTGTTTCTCTGTTGAACGTTCTTCAATACGTTGTGTAAAGATTAGTCTTGCAATATCATTTTGTTGATCAATTATTTGCTCTATCCATGGAACTGTAAACGCAGTTTCACCGCCACCATAATCAATGCCCATCACCACAGGGCCCAAAGTGCGGTCCACTTCGCCAGGTGTCAGCATGTGATAGTTTTTGTCAAACAGCGCAAACATTTCTTCGTCAGTAATTGGCTTCTTTGCGCCGCGGTACCACCAGCCCAAGATCTCAGTAACATAGCGTCTTTCGTTCCTGCGCCTTACAGACTCGGCTTCTTTTTTATCAAACCATGGTGTGATTAGTTGCGGCACATGATAGCTGTGCATTGTGGCACCTGGGTTTTTTGCAACCCATTTGTCATTTTTCCATTCGTACTGTGTGCCTTCTTTCCATAGCTTGTTCCATTCTGAGCCTTCGTCTGAACCTGTGCCAACCAATCTTAAGAAACCATACTGGCTGTGTGACAGAGTTTGTTTTAGTACATCAAGCTCTCCGACCTTTGTTGATTGTATTTCATCTACTGCAGCAAAATCCACAGGAATGGAACGCGCTTCTTCAAAACCACCATAGGCAGAATGCATGAACAGTTTAGAACCATTTTTAAAATTCAGCACTGTTGCAGTGTGATCTTTCCAGCTTACATATTCATCAAGTGCAATGCTTGGTTTTAGACACCAATCGCGGATCCTAAGATTTGAAAACTCTGATGTGTGGGAATGGCGGTCTGAAATGTAAAGGCCTATTGTGTTTGCATATCGTGCCAGGTTATGGATCAGCCAGTTGGCCAAGTACTCTGTTAATTCAGTTTGCCTGCCCTTTGTTACAGCGATAGTTTTTGCATCATCATCATAAATTTTTTCTATGTATTCGCGTTTTGTAAAAGTAAATGGTTGGTTTCTTAAAATTCTGTAATACTTGGCAAAATCACTTGTTAGATCCGGTAGCTTTTGTTTGTGTGGCCTTGGTTTTATCCACTGGTGCATTTGCTCTATCAAAAAATTTTCTGACGTCACTGGATACATCTTTTTGAATTCCGGTGATGGAGGTAGCTTGGAAGTCACCTATGATCACCTTTTGGCTCGCATCATAGTATGCTGATAACCATGGTTGGAGATTTGCAATAATTTCCAGGATCTTGGCTGCTTTGTAATTGTCATGTTCTGCACCGTATCTAATCCATAGTTCGCTTAAAACAGTTTCAAGATTGTCGATCCTGGCCAGGTGTTGTGTAAACAGCCCCTCTTTTGCAAGTTCAAATTTTCGCGTTTCTGTTGATGCAACGATCTTGGCCCTGTCACGCCAGTAGGTACCTTTTGAAATTTCAAAGCCTTGTGCTGATAATTGTTTGATAGCCATGGTTTCACCTAATCGCATTACCATGCAAGCTATCACTGCGCGTTCTCTATCATTGAAGGGCACTACTAGACATATCTCCTTGTAGGTGTTCTATCATTGGGGAAGTTTATTTCTTTAGATTGGTTCCGTTTTGTTTACTGCCTGCACAAACAACTTGCATTCGCAATGCTTACAATGTGTGTGAACGTTCCCACCCACGCGGGCACTACAATTGTGTTGGCCTATACTGTGACCGCATTCGCACCATTGTTTATTAGCGCGGTACTGTACCAGGTAACTTTTAAAAAAATCATCTAGCGCCTTGCTTGGTGGTTTTCCTCTCAATCTGCCGGTGTAACCAGATCCTGGCCAGCCCATGTTATACTACCTTTGCAATAAGGATGTTAAACATGCCTGTTGCATATCTATGTGCCCCATTAGTGTTGACATTTATGTGCCACATAAATGGGCCCCATTAAAAAAAGAGGGTTGGCTAGTGTGTAGCCATAGTGGCTTCTTTCATTGGAGCCATTTCGCTTACTTTGCCAACTCTAATCAGTTGAATAAGCTGGTTGACATCCATTGCCACATTCCTGATTCCATTTGTGATGCCAGTCATTTGTGAGAGGTCTACGACTAATTTGTCGCTGACTTCTTCGCACTTGTAGTCGTCGGCTTTGGCGTTCAAAAGGACTTGGAGTTGTGCCCTAGCATCCAGTATAATGTTGAGGGTTCTTTGCTGTTCGTAGTAGATGTTTGTGAGGTTCATTTGTTTTAGGTTGCCTTCATCCATGCTTAGCCTGGATTCTACAGATACAAAACCTTTGCTTAATGAAACAGCCTGGATGCTTGGCTCATTTCTGGGTGTTTATCATGCACGTGATCTGCTAGCTTTTCAGTCTCATCAAACCAAATTTGGCACTTGCCACACAAACCTTTCATGGTACAGTGTGGGATTTTGCCACATACTTGCAATTGGCGGCCCTGCAATCTAGGTGCCTGCCAAAAGAGGTCATGGTGTTTGGCTCAGATTATGGTTCTCAACATTTTTAGAAAAAGCATGGTCTGCAGATTTCTGTACTAAACCGTTCATCATCGCCATCATCTCAAGTGTTTCAAACCACAGTTTAAACATTCGTATGAACACTTTTGCAGGCCTGGTTCCTGTGTTACTGTAACCATTACCTTTTCTTTGCAATCTGGACAAAGCATAGCAATTTCAAAAACGCGCTTAACTGGCCAGCTATCTTCAATAACTTTAAAATCTTGGCTCATACTGGCATCTTCATTGCAGATGCTAGTAATTGGGCCTTTTGGTTTGTCATTTTCTCCCACCTTGCAATTGTAACATCCACATAAGCGGGATCAATTTCCATGCCAAAACAAATGCGGCCAGCTTGTTCAGCTGCAATAAGTGTGGAACCACTGCCCAAGAATGGATCGTAAACTATCATTCCCTGTGTGCTACCGTCTTGTATTATTCTAACAAGCAGCGGTACAGGTTTCATCACAGGGTGCAGATCACTTTTTTGTGGTTTGTCAAACTCCAAGATTGTTGTTGAGTTTGATTCACCATAAAATTTGTGCTTGCCTTTCCAGCCATAAAATACAAATTCGTGCTTTGTGTTGTAGTCTTTGCGGCTTAACACATGGTTGTTTTTCAACCATACTAGAAACTCGCTTGGTGTGATGCCTTTCTCTATCATGGCCAGGTGCAGGTCTACCAAGTGCTTGCCGCCCTGGAAGATGTAAATGGTGTTAAATTCTGCAAATGGAATAGTTTCTATAAAGTCACCAAAGAATTTTTTGTAATTCTGGATTGTGTCATTTTCAATTTGTTTTTCTAATCTATGACCACCATCCAGGCTGTTTAAAAATTCGTTCTTTTCTGAATAGTCCACGCCATAAGGCGGATCCGTTACTAGCTGATCAGCACGTTTTTGGCGAAACAGCGTCTTAACATCTAGCGAATTCAACGCATCGCCACACAAAACCAAGTGATCTCCTAACTGGAACAAATCACCCAGGTTTGCTACAGGTTGAATCTCTATTGGCAATTCATTTTCTTGCTTGCCAAATTTCATGCCATACCTGGCTTGCAATACCCTTTCGAAGCTTTCACGTCTGTCTGCGACATAATCAGCTAACACCTGGAGCCTGCCTGCATTGAAGATGATTTTATATTCGTGTGCAAGCTTGGTTTGGCTTGGTGTGCCTTTTAGTTCATTAGCTTCAATTCGTAAGATCCTAAACGTTGCATCATCAACTTCAAAGATTTTGCAAGGAACTTTTTTGATGTTGTGTTTTAGTAGGATCTTAAGTCTGTGTTCACCATCCATCATTTTGTATCGCTTGGTTTCTCGGATGTAGTTTACCCAAAGGTCCACAGCAAACTTGTGTTCAATCATCACCTTCTCAAGTGATGCCATTTTTTCAGCAGACATCTTGTTGGGGTTGTCTGGATCAAAATCAATTAATGTGGTTGCAATTTCTTTTGTCGGTATAAATTTTAAAACTTGTTTTAGATCAACCAACTCAATTCACTATGATATGATGGCAGGGCTTAAGAGGATGTTCCGCTGCCCTGCCGTATTTTGGCAAATACGTTATTCCTAACAATCTACCAAGTGAAGACCGTCTTATTAAGATAGTTTTGATCTGCACGATGTACACAGGATCTGTGGTGGTTCTTTTAGTTTCATGCGCTTTTCCACGCGGATCTTGTTTTCAATAAACCAGTCTTTTATCACGTGCCACCTGGTGTCAATGCCCCAAAGCTTGATTGCAAGTGCATCAAGTTCTGAATTGTTTTCAATTCCTTGCTTTACCCACTTGGATGAGATCTGCATCAGTTCAGCAATTCTGTTTTTACTAAGTTCAAATTCCTGGATCCGCAGCATAAATTTAGTAAAAGCATCAATTTTGGTACGTTTGTCATGGATTTGTTTTATTTTTGCCATTTCGACACTGGCATCCTTCCATTCTTCAACTCGTTTTTTTAATTCGGCAAAACTGCCGAATGCTGCAACAATCCATTGATTAAGTTCTGCCTGTGCATCCTTGTCAGCTTCGCGGTATTCTGCCCTGATTGCGTTCACTGTGATCAACGCATCTTCCAAAGTTTCTGCCATAAACTGCAGCCACTCATCAACTTCATCAATGGGCACATCATCTGAACTTTGTAAATAACCGCGTTTGTATTCTGGCGGGCAATACCTGCGGATGTCGCGTTCCAGTTCTTCATGAAAAGCTTTTACTAAAATTGTGCAAATGTCGCGCTTGTCATTAACGTATGGTTCAAGCTTCTTGGCTGAACTTAAAATCAGTGGCAAAATGATATCTTCTTTTTTCTTGCGCCATAATTCAATAACAGAGATCTCTTCGCGTAGCAGTTCGTTTACAGAAATGTCAGTATGTACCAAGAGTAATGGATTGCCCATTGACTTGCCTTGGAAGTGTTCTTTTAAAAATCTATCTATGTTGAATTATTCGACTATTTGATCAAATAATTAGCTAAGCTGAAGACAATTATTCCAATACTTATACCTGTTATCAACATGCTAACCAGGTGTTTTTTGGACCAACGTTCGGAAACCATCTTGAGATGTCTTTTTGCTGCTTCTAGTGTGTGATAATCTATAATACCATTGCAGGCGCGGCAAGTTTCTGGCCCAACAGCTTTTAAGAGATCTTCAACGCTTTTGTTAAATAGTTTTTCGTTGGTTGCAATGATTTGGTTTGCAATTTTTGGTGGGTATCTTCTGCGAATGAAGGCTTTATGAAAATCATCTATAGGGTTGTGCCCGGTGCCAGATACTGGAGACCAACCACAAATTGCGCAACTAAGATGTGGCATTCTCATCATCAGCTTTAGCTTGTTTTGAACATTCAATGTATAGTTGACCTAGCAAAACAGCTGCGTGTTGCGCAAAATACTCGTCAGGTACTTCGTGTTCATTCCATCTAATAAATAGTTTAATTAAGTTTTCAAACATTGGCACATTTTCCACTGATTCTATTATTTCATCTCTTAGATTTTCAAGTTGTTTTTGATCTACATCACCAATATCAAGGATCCAGGCTTGGTGCATAGTATCCTCTACTATTTCACCATCTTCTTCATGTGAAATATGGTTTGTAGTTTGTTCAAAATTAGTTTTTGAAAGTTTTATCATGGTGCGCCCCAAGCATGCCTTTGTGTCTCTGCGTTTTCTTCTGGCGTTAGTTCATGAACGCTTTCATGAATACATTTTGGGCAGTATTTTATCCACCGACCAAAAACCTTGATTCCATTTACTAGTTTGATATGATGTTTTTCACAAAACTGAATTACCATTATTTGGTTTCAATCTCCTTTTTTAATTCTAAAACCTTTTTGATCAGGCAGTCTACTGTGTCAGTAGGTGATTTTAGTGTGATCTTGTAATCGTCTGTTACCATGTGCTTTTCAAATTTTTTGACGGTGATGTCAACCTCGTTAGCAGGTGGTGGTGTTTCAGCCATTTTTGCATTCCTCACAGATACATTTTGCTGTTACATCAATATCATCTTCTTCAGTGATGTAAATCGTTTCTATGAACCCCCTAACCTTTTTACATTTGCCACAGACAATCATTGCCTCTTTTCTCATTTTTTTGAACAGTGCTCCATAGTATGGGTGCAGAAGTGTTCTTTTTCCAGGTGTTCTACAATATGGCCTGTGCAAAATCCTTTGGCACATTCCAGGCATTTAGCATCACAATCTCTTTTACAAAATATGTTATTGTCTGCAATGCACATGGGACAATGGCCATATTTGATTTTCTCCAACAAAGCTTCAATTACAATTTTGGGTTTCATTGTTTACCAATTAGCTCCAGCTTGCTGATTAGTTCCTTTGCTCGAAGGTGTGCCACAAAGGAATGGCTGGCCCTCCCTGAAATTGCACATTCTACAAGGACTTTTCATCTTGTAAATGAACCTCCACATGTTTCACATTTTAGAATTGGATTCATACAACCTGTAGGAATATTGTCAAACATTACGCCACAGAATATCATGCCACATTTCAAACATCCGCCATCTTGGATTGGGGATGTACATGTACATTCTAATTCAGGAATTTCACTTTGCATTTGTAATTTCCTCGACACTTTTTTCCGTTTGCATGCCCTTCTTTTGAAAGTCTACAACAATTGATTTAAGATCCACCATCAAGCAGGCATCCTGGCCACAATAACAAATGTTACTTACCAATGCATATCACACTCACAGTTTTCTAAACACACTAAATAATTGTCTTTATCATCCCTAAGACAATCCCTGCCAGCTAAACTCAAACCACAAATGAAACATCGATCGCCGCCTTCACCACAGAACAATGGCACTGGTTTTGCAATTGGTGCAATTTGGATTTGACTGTAAACATAAGCCATCAGTTGATCACCTCGGTTGTATTTGCCATGCCATAGTTACTAATAGTTACTATATTAAGCTTGTCTGAGCGCATTCCGGATTTGTGCTATAGCATAAATCGGCTTTTGGCCAACCAGGTATCTGCGATCAATTTTACCAAGTGGGTGTTTTTTCTTGATGTGTTTCTGGCAGCCGCCGGGGGTTTTAAACCGGCGGTGGCAGGTGTGGCACCTGTAGGGTTTCAGCCAGTAACTTGCACTTGTTTTTTGCACACCCACACACCTATCTTTCGACTCTGGTTGATTACTTAATTTGATTAGTTAGTTTAGTTAGATTAACAGGAAAAAATTTTTTTTATAATAGTTTGGTCGGAAACATAGGTGTGTGGGTGCGTGCTTATAGGTGCATACTTTATTGGTGCACACCCCATCATTTCCTATCCACACATAATTTAGCTCATTGGGCAGCTTTTGCAAACGATGGTCCTTTTACCAAAACTTGGTGATATCACCATTTCTCAAAGCTTGTTCATTTTCTTGCTGATCAATTCTGATGGCCGCTTTTTGTTTTGCAATTTGTTTTGTTGTAGCGGCGATGCCAATCTTTCCTTGATTGTCATCAAAAAGGGCCCGGTTCTTTAACAAAGATCGGTAGTAAACAAGGTCTGCTTCCAATCTTGCCAAGCCTGCATTTAAGACATCGGTAATGGTTTTGTATCTTTTTGTAGTTTTTACAACGTTTGCCCTGGTCGCTGGATTATCAGTTCTCCTGGTTCCTGGCATAGAAAAAAATGGGAGGCGTTGTAAATAAGATTATTCTGTATCAGATTCGCCTGGTTCATCTTCAAAATCTGTTAGTGTTTTTTGACCGCCAAGCTTTGCAATAATTGGGGCAACCGCCTTTTCTACTGATTTTAATTCTTCTTCATCACCAGTTGCAGCAATAGCCAAACGATATTCTGTGGTATGATTCATAACATCAGTGCGCTCTTTGTTTAAAATTTGACCGTTGGTCCTGGTGACTTTACTTGTCCACTGAATAGCCATTGGTTTTCCGACAGAGTACTACCATAAGGATCTTGCTCTTGCAAATTTGTTGACTGGTGGATCAGAATTTATTAACGCATTTTCACACATTTGAGCCTGGTAGGCGGTATGGTTTGCCCGCTTTTTGCCACAAACTTCACATTTTGCCATAAGCCAGGTATAGCGCTCCATCTGTTCCCGCGCAGTAGGATTACGTAGATGCTCTCTCAACAGGTATCAAACCACTTTCGATTAGCTGCCATATAACAGCTTCAGTTTCATAACCATTGGTTTTTGCTGAATAGATTTCGATTAGTTTGATTTCTGGCAGCCTAGCATAATCTTGGCGCGCTTCTTGATCCCTTTGGGTTTGGGATATGATATCACCAACGCCATGAGGTCCTTGGCCATGCAGCAAAATTGCAACCTGTGGATTATAAGATTTGATAAATACATCTGGGAACCTGGCCCAACCAGTGCCAGGTATTGGTAGCGCTTCACCTGTCAAACCATGCAACCCAAACTGATCTCTTAAAATATTTATGATTTTGAACTTGGCTGGCACATCACTTTCTGATGTGCGGTTTTTTTCAGCCTGGTGCCGCCAATGTTCTTTTTTGTCGAATTTCATTTTTATTGATTAGATGATATTTGCCTTTAACTCTAATGATGCGAGCATTTTTGTATTGCAATAAAGAAATGTTGGCTCTGGTTGTATGCTTGTTTGAATTGCAAAGTATGACTAGGGCATCAATTGCATAATCTTTGTGCAGCAATGCATCCAAAATTCTATCTTGTTGTGTTGGTCTTGGCATGATATTTTTCTAACTTCTCCACACGATCTTCAAGCCGCATTATTTGCAATAAAAATGTAGTTTTGATCTTACCCTCATCGGTTTTCATAGATTTTGCAAGTCTTTGTATTGCTAGATATTCTTTTTTTGCATGCATAAAATCAGGTCCAAACCTTTCCACATAAACATTTGTGCCTTCCCTTGTGACCTTTTGGTTTGTCGCACATGCACCTGGCACCACTTTGCCAGTGGTGGATTTCTAAACAAGTATTCAATAGATTCGCATCCTTTCATCCTTGGTAAGCGCTGGTTCAATCTGATCTAGCCCCGCAAGTGCAAACTTCAAAAGATTAATTGTATAACTCCATCCTACAGCATGGTTGAACATAAAATCAAGCTTCTTGGTTTCATACAACCAATCGGCAAATTTCTTGCCATGATGCCTTTTGAAGTTGTCATACATCGGTCTTTCATGTTTGTTCAATTAAGCCACCCAAACTCACCACAGAAGATCTCCCATTTCCAAATGTAAAAAATTATCCTGTGCTTAAATCTCTCACCACTTGTGTATTCAAAATAAATTAAGTGTTTTTTTGCAAGGGCGGTTTTGTGTCGGAGTGTAATTTGTATGATCACTTTTCAAAACTCCATATTGCAAGCAAGCTGTAAAAGTTTGGTGTGCTGTGAAGTGGTTCACCATAACGCCAGAACGGAACTCGGCCCCGCAGGAATCTAATGTGTGCAAGTTCCAAACAAAAGTCCTGGAACCAATCTGCACCGGTGTAGCTTGGCAGCAGGGCCACACCGGTGATCTTGTATTTTTGTGCTTGGTTGATCGCATGGTTCAACCATGGTTCGATCTGTTCTTCTGAATAGCCTGGAGGGTTCATGTAGAAGTTTTTGGTCCATTCTTGTTTTAGGCCATCAATTTCTGGTGTGAAGAATTCTTCACAGCAAGAATTGAATTCAGCTGTGGCACAAACATCAAGCTTTAGTTCAAACTTTTTCCTGATATCATCAAGTGTTAATTTTTCTTTTGTAGCGATTGGACCCTTTTTGGGAGTCTCATAATCGATGGCATTACTATTCGGTGGTTGATGGAAGTGCATAATGGTCCCTAGCTTCTTCTCTTAGTTTTAAACGCTGCTGGCTTGGTGGTAAAATGTTTCTAATTTCGCGGTCAATGCGCTGCAGGCTTGTAAATTTGTCAGGATCAAAATTCTGTGGATTGTTGAAAATACTTGTAAAATCTTCAAACTTTACCCAATAAGCGAAAACAATTTTATTCGTGCTTGCAATTTTTAATGTTTCAATTTCTGTAAAAAGTGTGTGGAGGTTCTTGTGTATTGACAAGTAACCTATGTCATGGCCGCAGGTTCCGCAGTTCCTAGTCACTGTTTGATCTTCCCCATTTTTTTAAGCGAATCAATTTGCGCCATAGTCAACGGTTTGCCACAATGCTTGTCGATCCCTTTATCTGGCTGCATTTCAGTCCATTTGCACTGGCAGACATTTCCATTGGTTGGCCTGTTTTCTGATTTTGGTTCTTCATATTCTTCGAACTCTTCCGCTGCAGTTTCTGGCACACCTAATGCCAAAATAATTGCGCGTTCATTGGATCTGGTTTTTGCCATGGCCCGGATTATGTGAGCAGTTGGCCACTTACCACTGCCTTCTTTGTTGTCGCAACTACCAACTTCATCAACATATTTGCCGTTTGGTGCTGTGCATCTTACTGTAAATTTGTATCTTAACAAATCGCGCTCTGGATCATCAACCTCAATTTCTTGCAGTATTTCTAAAGATAGGTTGAACGCTGTTGAAAATGTGTACCAGCCAGATTTTCTAATGGCATCAATTTCGTCACCATCTTTGGTTTTGATCTTGTAGAAGTCTTTTGCTGTTAGTAGTTCTTTGCGTAGCGTTTGAAAATCTTTGTACCGTTTCTTAAGTTCATCAACAGATACAGCTAGACCAACAATACCACCAGTTTGTGCTGGTTTTAATATTGGCAAATTTTTCTTTTCAGCGTCTTCACTTGTTTGCATTTCTTCACCCCCCTTTCCTTGTGTAAGCAGTAAACGCCTTCATAAACTCTAGGTCATTGCGCAAGATGGTTTCTATTTGAAATCTAACAGGACCTTTGGTTTTTTTCAGTTCTTCTAGAAATTCAACCATTTTGGCATTTATGCGCACTGGCTTGGAATCTTGTTCGGCTGTTTTTGCCATAAGGTCTGTTCTAGTTACTGGGAGTTATTAAGCGTTACTAGACTTCAGGTCGCTCTTTTATCAATTCTGCACGTATTCTATGGAATTCCCGCACCTTTTCCTGGGAGGCCATGTAATCAGCCCACAAAGCAACTTCCATATCATCGTTTTTTATTTTGGTATGATCTACAAGTGGGATATCAATTGTCTTATCACGCTTGTCATAGACTTGTATTGGGTACGTGTTTTTTTCTTCTGTATCGGTTGCAGGCGTCTTATCCGCTACCATACTCTCCCCTACCTGCCTCGCGGTCGTGGAATCGTTTGTGGTTTTCCATATCAAACTCTGGGATATCTTCACTGCATTCCTTGCATTTTGTCAGGCTCTTTTTCCCCCCATGATATGTGCTGATTTGTAGAATCTTGGTTTCCATTGTATGAGATGTTTTGTTTGAATGCCAAACTCAGCCTTTTCACAACCACAGAGACAGAGTGACATGGTATCATCCTCAAATAAGATTTTGATGTGCTTGTAAGACTGGATTAATTTGTTGTTGATTTTTTTCTCTATTGATATGATCCTATGCAGGCAGTTTTTGCACAGTATGATCATGACTACTCCTGATTTAGAACCCTGCTTAATAAGGTTGAGAATGTGATGAAGGTTTTCTTAGTTGTTCCTGTTGCGCCGGCTGCTCCGTTTGTTCCAGTTCCTATACCTGTTCCGCCAGCGCCGCCAGCACCACCAGTAAGTGTTGTTACAGTATTATCAACATCACCAATTAATAAACAACTTGCGGCTCCTCCACCTCCACCTCCACCTCCACCTCCATTAGTGGCTGAACCACCTCCGCCAGCGCCGCCAGCACCACCAGTAAGTGTGATTGTTATTGCCGTCTGTGTTTCTGTTATTATAACTAAAAATGACGCATTTCCACCACCGCCACCTCCACCTCCACCAGCGCTTGAGGCTCCACTTGTTCCGCCAGCACCACCGCTACCACCAACAGAAAATGGAGTTCCACTTCCAACACCACCACCACCAGGTGCGCTTCCTCCAGCCACACCGGCACCTCCACCTCCTCCACCACCTCCCTGACAGATAAACCATTTCAAGAACCCATGAGATGAGAAAAATCCAAATATATCAGGAACGGTCGGAGCAGTACCGCCAACCGCTGCAACCTTTCCTCCTGGCGCTGGATTGAATGGAATATAATTAATTCCAATACCAGCATCACTGGCAGCGCCATCTGTGGCAGAACCACTTCCATTACCGCCAGCCGTTCCTGCATTACCAGTAGATGTAATAGTTCCAGTACCAGAAAATGCTTTCGCGATTATTATTACTGCCGCCTTTCCATTTGCGCCGGCACCTCCACCAGAAGATCCTCCACCTCCACCGTTTCCAAGTGAGTTTTGTTCTACTAGAGCACTCAATGTCAAAGTCGTAGCAGCAGCAAGTGTGAAAGTTCCACTCACCCGAACTATTATTTTGCCTGTTCCAGTTGTACCCCAAGTTGTAGCAGCATTTATTGTAAGGTTTGTATAGTTTTTATTATCACCGCCAACCAATGCTGGATTTGTTGCTGCACCATCAGCACCAGTGCCATAATCGACTACAAACACGATCTTGATTTCTTTTGTCCAAACAGGTGCTACCTTTGTTCCAGTATTCCGATATACGCCATCACCAGGTATCATAAACTTTGCTTGGGGTTCGAATCCTGATGTTGGCAGAACTGTTCCACTGAATAGGCTTGTTACATTTAATTTTGCAGGAGATACTTCCTTGTCATCATAATCGGTGTCGTTGTCTGCCAATTATACCACGATTCCGTTTACAAATATAACGTTGAGTATGAATGTGAATAGATCTCCTGCACTTACCAGCTTGTCTGTTGATGTAACCCTAGCATAATTCACACCGCTAACAGATGCATTAAAAATTCCATATTCGCGAAGTGTGACTGGTACTGTAAGATCAGTATCAAAATATGGCATTGAAAACTTTTGAGTTTGATTTACAGCCTTCCTTTGGCCAGCTGTAAGCAAGGATTTCCTTGGGTTTGCAACTTCTGCTGTAAGTGCAGTATGATCCTGATTTTCTGCCGCGTTGCTGGTTCCTACGCCTGTATGCGTCCAGGTAGTTGCAACCTCGGCAGTTCCCAGTTGGCCTGAATGTGTCATTCCTGTCTTGTGTAGGATGTTAAACTTTTGTTCCCAATCTTTTGGTCTGATACCAGTTTTTGGATTGTTAAGAAATTCATCCCATAGTTTTTCTAAAATTTGTATCTGGCTATGTGGATGCAGTTTTGGCATGATTGATTTGTCCCATACTGCCACCGTCCATTGGTTCCCCTGCAGGCAAACATGATCAAGTGGTATCCCAAATCTGCGCAAAAACTCCAGGGCAAACTGCGAGTTGTCTATCATGGAACTATCTGCAGCCCCGATTTATTTGGTAACTACTACACGCTTGCTCTAAACATTCCAACAAAAGCGTTGCTCCTACTGTTTGTCGTTTCATCAAATGGTATGAAAAAAAGTTCAACATTTGAAGTTGCCACTGAATCTTTGATGTCTATGATTCCTTGATCATGGAATTCGTCTATCATAGCTTGTGTCCATGTCTTCTTGGCTGCAAAGAAAAGCGCAGCGCGCTCTCCATAGATCTGATCGAAGACTCCTGCATTGTCCCTGGCAAAGACATACTGATTTCTGGTATTGTTTAACGAGGCAACGGCTCCGCGCGTTTGGGTTCCGCGGCTTGTTTTATCAATGAAGATCTCAAGGTTGCCTGCTGCTGGGATGTTTACGACAAAACTGTGCCAGTTGCCATCGTTTAGCGTGGCAAGTGCTGTGCTCTGCAGTGTCGTTGTGTTGGTTCCATCGGTTATGGTTATCGTAAGGCTATCGCCTGAGTTTGTGATATCCAACTGGTATCCTGCTCCTGTGGTCGAGTCCCTTTTGGTTATCAGAGTCTTGACTGCAGTTCCTGTGAACTTGATAAAACCTGCTAACACCAAGGCGCCTGAACCAACATCAAGCCATGTATGATTATCAATCCTGATGTAAGTAGCACCATCCCCTAGGATCTGGCAGGCGTATTTGCTACCTGCTAGCGGAAACGTGAATCCACCGCCTACCGTTGTATGTACCAATGGATATGCTCGTGCCCTGGCATTGATCTTTTTGCTGTAACCAAAAACAGTTTGATGATCAAAATTTCTGCTGTTAATTACATCGCCAAAGCCTGTTGTGACAGTTGTGTTATGCTGGAGAACCTCAAGAGATTGCACCACATATCTTTTGATTGCTTCATCTGTAACTTTTGGATTCATTCTGATAAGTGCCTGCAGGATCTTGTGCAGAACTTCAAGCCCTATAGTACTCTGGCCGCGGTTTAGATCATCAGCTAAACTCAAAAGTGATACTCCTCTATGTCAACCGAAAAGTACGTTGCACCAAGATTTTCTTCATCAAACGCGGAACCGCCTATATCCCAGGCACTTAATTCCACTGTTGAATCAAGTGCGTTAAAGTTGTCAATGATCCTGGCAGTTTCCCCAGGCTCTGGCATGACGTCTGGTGTTGATAAAATAATTTCGCTATAGATTCTTTTTAGTCTGGCCTTTGCTTCAGCTAGCCCTGCAAGTGCAGCAACAGCTGTATCTTCATCTGGAAAGTCTGACAATGGAACCACAAGTTCTCTTATTCCAAATTTGTTTCTCGCATTGGTGTTTTCTAAAATGATGTGAACTGGAATGGAATGATAGGCTCTAAATTTTGCGTTTCCTGTTCTAACCGTCCATGTGATACCATCTGGTGAATCATAATAGGTTCCTGCACCGGTTTGATAATCAATATCAACGTGTTCTGTGGTTACTTGTGTCATTTTTGAAAGGATCATGTAAAGTGTTTCATTTTTAGAAACCGCTGCTTCAAATGGTGCTATCTCAAAATATTTTGCAGCTGCAAGTTCTCTTTGTAATCTATCACCCTGGATAATTATTCTGCCTCTTACATCGTCTTCATCTGGTCCGCCGCCTGATGCTGCACCCACGATCTTGATCTCTAGCTTTGTTGTTATCGAACCTACCTTGCTCAAAAACGGTGCAAGTTTTGAAACGTTGTCTTTTGTTGGTACAAATGGAAAGGCGAAATGTAAAGTCATTAAATTTAGTAATGCGTTAGAAGTTGTCTGCTCGTACTCTTTGGTATCATGGTTTGCACCAATTCCATGATAAATTGAATAGCCAAAATCTATCGAAGAATCCTTGTATGTCATGGGGTTGTTTCTAATTATGCAAAGCCTGGTTTGATCCCAGCCGGTTGTTAGCATTGCAGCTTCATCATTTGTGAAAAGATAGCCGCTTGAAACTGATTGCCTTACTCTAAGGTAAGCTTCCTTTGTGGGTTTTGCCCCATAAACACCAGCTGCAAAGTTTGCAAGTTCTTGCAGACCAGCACCCCAGCTTGTAAAATTCTTTTGAAAGTCTGGTAGTTTGATATCAATATCTTGAATGCCGCCAAATGTAAATCCCTCACCACCCAACCCCTGTTGTGGATGATGATCTGCGTCTTCCAGGACATCTTGAAACAATGCAGAAACTTTGGCATCGTTATCTGTGGCATCAAAATCAATTCCGTTGGCTGCCTTTTTTTGATATCTCTTTATTGTAGTAATTCTTTCAGTCCATCTAATTCCTATACCTATTGCAAAGACTCTGATCTGTTGTTCAAGTGAACCTGGCCTGACTACTTCCGCCTCAAAGATTTTGCCAAGAAATGCAAGTGTTAGCATACCAAAATTTTTTGCAAGATAGATTTCTATGGTCCACTGATTTTTTATTTTTGATTCCTTGAAGCTTGTTGTTGTATCTGTCAGCACATTGGCCCTGTCATCAATCATTAAAATTGCTCTGCCATGATCTGTGTTTTTACCGCGGTGAATAAACCAAGATTCTAGATCAAAGTTTTGCACTGGATTTGCAGGATTAGCAGCTATCTGTTTTGATTCATAGGTGTATTTTACAACGCCAGCAAGATCCTTCAACACGATCTTTGGTGCTAAACCATCGCGATTGAATGTGTCAGTTACACCAAAATTATTTGGTCCAAAATTGTTTGGTTTGAAATTAACCATATCATCCTGTTTGTCTCACTAGCACCATCGGTGTCGTAACTGCCGCGTTAATTGTGGCTCCTGCTGGAAATGTGGCAGGTAGGGCGGCGTAAGTGAATGCGCCTGTCCAGTGCGTGCCCTGGCTTGTCGCTCCCATTGTACTAATCATTCCTAGTAGTGGCATGATTGCCGTTGTTGGCAAAGCACGATAAACTGCTGTTCCTGCTGTGTTTGCTACCCACACAAGCCAGTAAAGACCTGGTTGTAATATGATCGGAGTTACGAATGTATTTGTCTTCACACCTGTTGCATCAGTTGTCATCTCGGCAACGTCTGAACCTGCAATCAATGCTCCTGGATACATATTTCCATCGTCTGCATAGATTCCAACTCTGAATCTTCCGGCTGCCAAAAGTGTAGTGACTTCAGCATAAATTGTGTCAAACGTGGAAACCTTTTCCACTATAAACGGAACTGCTTTGATTACATCTGCCACACCAGTGAATGTTGTGCCTAACGTAGCGCCTGAAGACAATCCTGTGAGCAAACGGTTTAACGTTACACCTTTTGGTCTGTACGCATTCAAATCAAAAGGCGAATATGCTAGTGTTCTCCAGTTTGCGTTATCGCTTTCTAGTACCACAAATTGACCTCTTTGTGACAATTTCCAATCCAACATTCCATCTATTGTTTCTGAACCTGCTGCATCTATTGTCACCAGGTTAGCAAGTGCAGCATCTATTTTTTTGATCACATAGATTCTGCCACCGATCCCCACTGCTGTCGGTAGTGTTAAAGTAAACGCTCCACCAGTTGCATCAGCAAGGATGATATCATCTGCTGCCAGCAATGTATAATTTGCGGTCTTCGTACTTGTAACTGCAAGATGCATCTCGTTCCAATCGATTCCTTCCGCGTGCTGTGCATCTCCTGCGACTGGATTTGTTACAACTTTCTTATGGTGTAGCATTAATCATTCCTCATACAGATGTGCTTGCTAAAAGCTCTCTGTCACGAAATGCAATTAACCCAGCGATATCATTTGCGCGCATCGGATCTTTTTCTATGTTAATTATTTCCTGGTATGTTACACCGGCGCGCCCAGCAAGTCCTTCAACTCTAGCTATTTCTGCAAGGCGTTGTCTTTCACGCTCGGCGACAAACGCACTTATTACTCGCTCAAAAAATTTTCTTGTAAAATCAGCAGGCACCCGAAAATTAGAACCCATGCCTCTTGGTATGGCTCTATTCGCAGCCTCAAAAAGATCATCGATTTCTTCTTCTGGATAGCCAGCTGCCCTTGCTAGTAGTGTTAGTTCACGCTGTTCATGTCTGCGTCTTGTTATGCTGCGGGCTCCGCGTTTGCCACCTTTACGCAACCGGCTGCCGCCAACTGCTCTACTCGATCGTGGTGGTTTCTGACCAGCCCTCCTAAATACAGATGCTACCTGTTGCTGTCTGCCAAAACGTTGCGCACTTGCTTCACGTAATGTTTTGCTAATGCCTTGTTCGATAAGACTTTGTGCCGTTGAAACACCTAGCCCACCAAATGTCATTGCTTGGAACCTGGCCTCCTGTTCTAGGTTTGCCAGCTCTTCTCTTTCTTCCAAAACACCAAGTCTTCTGAGACGTGCTTCTTCTGCACGCATTGTCTTGCCTTCTTCTGTAGTTGGTAGGCCAGCTTCAATCCTGCGCCGAAGTTGACGCATTTTTTCAGTAGCTTCTCTTATTTTTGCTACTGCAATTTGTTGAAATTCATTAACGGAACCTAAGGCTAGTTCGTTTTTTTTTAAATCATCTAGTGCTTCCTTGTTGATTTCAGACCACATCTTAACCACATCTGTGTCTGCTTTTACAGCTCTAGTATGTTCCTGGACAACGTTTGTGGTTTGTGCAATTTGTCCAGGGAATGTTGTGTAAACATTGCCTGCTTCTTTTTGCGCTTTCGTGTTTTCTTTTGTTGCTTCTGTTACACCAAATAGTGAATCTCTTAATCCGAATTGGTTTGTTGCAACCAATGCAATGGCTCCTGCAATGGCCGCGGCTGTCGGAATTGCAAAAAATGGATTAGCTAAAAGTGAAATATTCCAGCCCCACTGTGCCCTGGTAAGTGCAACTGTTGCACCAGTGTGTCCTACCGCGGCTCCAGCAGCAAGACCATGACCTGCAAACAAACTGGCCAAAGCTTTTACTGCGTTTGGAATTGTTGTTGCTGCTAAAGAAGCGAGTGAAAAAGCAAACTGTACTTGAGCCTGTTGAACATTATCAACTGCTTGCTTGTGACCTTCTTGTGCAAGCTTAAGATCTCTTAAAGAGTCAGCGTATTCATCGGATTGTTTACCGCTATCTTTTAGGGCCTTTGCGACCTTTTCTTCCGCTTCTGAAACTTTGCGGGCAGCTTTATCGATTTGCAGTTGCATGTCTTGCAAACCCTTGAATGCAAAAAAGGTGCTGCCAGCTGCAGCGCCTGCTGCAAGAACCTTCTGCGTCATATTACCAACAGATACTCCTGCCTTGGTAGTTGCTTGATCAATGCGAGTGGTTTCATCGCGAACCTTCTGGCCACCCTGAACAAACCTGTCTGTCTTTAATTCAATTTCAATAATGCCTTTAAGGTTCTCGCTCATAGAATCACTTAGCCCCTACCAAATAAAGAAATTTCTTCGCGCAGGAGTCTAATCACTACCTGCACCGCTTCTTGCATTGTATCTCGTAGTGCAGGTCTTGCATGCGGCATTGGTGGAAAGCCTGGATGATCAACATAACTGACAAAAACATTTACGCCGTTAATTACAAAATGAAGAGGATCACCTTCTATTCTACCTTTCAAACGTCCTTGAAATTCTAGTATGATATACAAAAATCCTTGTGGTGTTTCTACTGTGATCTTGTTTCCTATTAGTGGGCCCACTTTCCAGGAGGATGCATACTCTCCTGTGTTTCTTGGTGCAAATTGTGCAATCCTCGCGCGCAATTTTTCTCCTAGTTCCGGCAATGCTTTAGCACTAACTTGTGGTGTTTTGGAAATAAGTTTTGCAAGCTCAGTGTCTATCTGTCGATAGTTAGTAAACTTCATTCCAATCAATTTTGTGGCCTCTTATTCCATGCAACCATACAAGTCACATATTCATTAAGATCATCTTTAGTAATTTTTTTGTTATGAACTATCCTATGCAGTTCTGCCAAAGTTCCAAGCCCATTGATGTAATACATAAAAGTATCATAGGTTTCTTGCAAACCATTATACCATTTTAGGTATTCTGGATGATTTGCCTCAAGCGCGTTTGCAAGAGCTTGTACTCGTCCCATCCACCAGTTACCGCTAAAAAACTGTAAACGTCATTGGCTATCTTGTGGCACACTGCCTCGCCAACGTCCTTTGCACCTGCTTCTTGTTCATAGTCAAAATTCACTAAACCTATTTTTAGAATTGCCCTTGTTGTGGATTCATGCACTTTGGTTCTTTCTGCTTCCAGCAATTTTCCTGCATCCACCGCTACCATTGTCTCTTCGTATTTTGTTATGATCTGGATTAGCTGTTGCCTTACTGGTCTGGTGTGACCTTCTGGATTGACCTTCCATTCTTTTTGGCCACAATAGTAAACTAATCTATCAGTATCAAAGCCTCTGTACTCTTGGTTTTTTCTTTGGATCTCTTGTGCCATATCTATGCTACAACTAGGTCATCTGCTTCATAATCTTTGCGTTCAATGGTTGCATCGCTCTTGTCACCGGTAAGTGCTTCCGCACTTGGCATCGCAAGGAATCTGGTAAAGGTCAGGGTGATGCTGGCTGTTACTACAACCAAACTGGCCGCTCTTTGTGTTACAGCTATCGAATCAGCCTGGATTGTGGTTCCTATCTTAAAGATGTCAACGGAACCACTGATGGCGCGGATTGTCGGTCTTCTATAGCTATCAAACAGGGAACCGCTTGAATCCTGGACAGCCTCGGTAAGTGTAACCCTAATCACAAAGCCCCGCTGTTCTGTGCCAGTTCCGTTGTAAGTAAACGCTGGGGCCACTGCATCATCATGCTTAACTGGTGTTCCTGTAATTGGTGTGGCATAGCTGCCAGCTCCAATAGTTGGACCAGTGGTATCTTCTGTTACTGTCTTGCAACTCATTAAAATTTCTAAAACCAAAAAGCCTTCATTGTTAATTGTTAGTGTAGTTTCAACTGGCTTGCAACCTCTAAAGGTTTGATATGTTTCAACACCTGCAAGGCCCATCTTCCTGGACCAGAAAAATGTACGCGATTCATCTGGTGTGCCTGCACCGTTGGGGCTATTCATCCCCCAGGCCAGCACTGCTTCGCTTGCACTCATGAAAAGAGTAGTAAGTCTAACCCTGTGTCGTTCTCTTGTTTTTGTAACCGATGTTCTGTTGACGTTTCCTACCAATCGCTTAGGTGTTCTGACGTTATCATTTTCCCAAAGTAAAACTGTATCCTGGCCAGCTGCAATAAAGGCTGGGTTTGTTGGAGTGATGGCATAAGTTGCTGGCGTGTTTCCCTCGACTACAAACTGGCCTTCTTTTACTAAATCACGCTGTGTCTGCAGGTCGATGGCGGACATTAACTGTTAGCCTCTACGAATCTTTTCATATCAGACCAAGCACCGCATTTTTTGCATTGTTTGGCCCCAAGCATTGAAGGATATTCGATAATTGTATCTGTTCCATTGCAACTTTTACAATCACCGGCTGTAAATGGTTTTTTGATCTGGCCAGTGGTTGGTTCCTTTTCCATTATAGTGGTATCTGCCTTCTTCTTCTCTTTTACTGTGCTCACAAGCAAAAGATGTTTTCAGATGTAAAATAGAAGTTTTTTATGACTTATTTTTTTGCCACACACAACCAATGGATCCGCTTTCTTCCATTCTGATTCCATGTTCTGCAAACTCACCAATTGGCGTCCATTCAATGTTGGTACGATCAAAACTAGCAATTGCAGAGTTTTGTGTGTTGTTTGATTTTGTAATTCTAACAGAAAGGTTCGGTTGGGTTTCGTGAATGATTCTATTAATTTCTTCCTGGAAAAGCAACATTCGATGTGGGGTTTGTGCAAATATGTCGATGTTTACAAATGTAATCATTCTAACGAATCTTGTCCCAGCTGGTTTGTCTGGCAAAAATCTTCTTGTTTCACCTTGAATGAATCTAACAAAGTCTTTATTTTCTGCCATCTCCCAAGCATTGCCTGATTTTGTTTTTGTTGTATCTGCTGCTGCGGTTCCAGCAGTATCAGTTGCTGCGCTTTGTGGTGACATAAATTGTGGTGTTACACTTTCTGTATTTGCAGGCACCCAACTTGCTGCGATGAATCTCCGAATTGTTTCATCAAAACGTTCTGGATTACCTACCAGGTACTGTGTAACTATGGTCAAGCTTCAGCGCCTTCAGTTTTGTAAAGATCCGGTGTTGTTGCGCTGCCTTGCTCATGCATTTTTCTGTTTAAGGCCTCTAGCATTTCTCTTGCAGCCTTACGATGTTCAACAGCGCTAGCACGCGCCTTGTCTGTTGCAATTCCATCTTCTACTTCTGCGCTGGCCCAATAATCAGAAACCTGCAATGCTGTTTCAAAATCTGCATCAGATATAGACCAATCTGTCTTTGCTGTACCAATCATCATCCAACGATCGCCGCGTTCCAGCATGTTATCAAGTGGTGTGTCAGCGATATCGGCTACATCCAAATTTCCAGCAAGCCACCTCACAGAAGTTCTGCGTTCTGCAACTGTGCCCAAAACGGCCATGTGTTACCTTTCGCTCAATATTTTATAAGATTGTTTCAGCAATTCGTAACGTCTTGAGAGCCAGTTACGTTTGCCAGCTTTTGCCTGGGCCCGCAGAATATCTTCTGTTGTGTTTTGTTCTGACATGATATGATAACCGCCAGACATGGTGTTGAATTCCGTTTTTGAATGTGGTAAGCCAAAAACGCCATGGCCACGTTCATGTCTTAAAATTTTATCAATGTCCCAGCTTTTACCTTGCTTTGGCGCTGTAATTGGATCCGGATAATGTATAGGATCAATGTCATGCAAGCTGACTGTGTTTCCATGTGCAGTGTAAAAAAACGCGGTGTTTACAACACAAATTCCATGAAGATCACTGCCGGTTAGTGGATAACCATGATATGCTATTGTTTGATCATCAAGGTTCGAATCTTGTTCTTTGTCTGCAAAGCTTAATTCCATCATTGCGTTTTCTGATGGTTTAACATGCCTGAATTTTATTGGTGTATCTATTCCCCAACCTGTTAATGAAATGTTGTCAGCGCGCCGCACCTGAACCGCTGTAAGTTCTACATCTTTGTTAAAGATGGAGTGTGTAATTATTCCATTTTTTGGTTTCAAAAATCCATATTTTTGATCATCTTGTATTATAGTATGGATGTCTGTACTTGTGGCCATAATGGATTCAAACTTGCCATTTGTTTTCAGCTTGCACAGTACATCTGTTTTGCTCATAAAAAATTATGGGGTTGCCAGCAAAAAAGGATTGCTGACAATTTATTTTGTTGGCTTTGAACCTTTGCCGCCAATTATCTTGGCTAAGCGCTTTATTCCAAAGTCCAGTCCTGCTATCTGATTGATCAGTCCTATGAAGATGACAAGTTGCATCTCCTCAGACACGTTTTCCATATTCGCCACCGCTGCAGCTACCAATGGAATGCCGACAACTATTGCTATTGCAAAAGTCTTGCCGACTTCCTTCCACTTGACTTTAGTTCCATCTGGCGCAGTGAACTTGCCAAGAAGATTTGCGTAGCCAGCTCCAGCGAGTGCAATCAGGACGGCCGTTCCTGTGACTCCTAGACCTAGTAAGTCCATGGTGCATTTTGCAACGATGTAGCTATATTAGACTTGTTGTAAAGATTATGCCTGTTAAGGTGGTATCACTTCAAAAACTTTGCAAAGATCTTCATATTTTTCTGGTACAACATCAAGCTTGCAAGCTTCACGCGCTTGTTCTAAAAAATCATCACCTTGATTTATGATCGTTGTATCACCTTCGATGTTTGTTGTGATGATGTTGTTGTATGCAAAAAGAGTTGTACCGCTGCCGATCACTGCAGTAATGATTCCAATAGCAAATTTTTGTTTGTTATTCATTTTCGTCCTCTGCATCAAATGGAATTAGATAAGATACTATTCTACAAAAGATCCCGCATTTATTTTGTGGTACTTTGACGTTCTCCATATTTTCTCAACTCGTATGACACGCTTAATCCGGTTGTTAGTGCTGCCGCTATAAAAGCAACAAGTAATGCCTCTTCAAACACTATCTGACTTTGAAAATAAGTTTGCGCAACACCAGAACCGACCAGTGGGCCAAAAAATGCCACGCCAAAGTTCCCGCCAATTCTTGCAACTCGGTGTTTCCATGTAGTCATAAATAAAAAATTGTTTAGTCTACAGTGATAAAGTCTTGCCAGTGTGTCAAATCGTTCTTACATCCATCAATGTGGATGATATGACTTACAGCTTCTGATTTACTGTTAGCTGTGCACTTTGCACCGCAGACACAGGTTGCCTTGTGCTTGCCGTTTTCTTTAGCAGGCTTGCTCAAGGGCTTTAAACTCCTGTTACTAGTCCTATTCCTGCGCTTAGTTTTGCGTGGGTTTTTAGTTCTAGTGTGGCGCTTATTTTGAATCCTTTGAAGCTTTTTAGAAATTCTTCCCATTGTTCGATCCTGATTTCTCCAAACTGTCCGAAGTTCAAACTTACATCTGACACAAGTAAGATGTCCCCTGCTAGTGTAGCGTTGACTGCTTTGATGCCTGGTATGTATCCAAGCAGCATGTAGTCTTCACCAGCTTCAAGACCTCTGACATTGTTGCCAGATTTATCAAGCATTGTGTTTGTGATAAATGGCATTGGCCCTGCCACTCCAACTTGCGTTTGTATTACCTGCGCAAAGTCTGTCGGTGTCATGGCTGCTGCCGCTACTGGGAATCCAGCCTCTTCCATTAGTGCAATAAGATCACTTACTGCGGTGAATCTGTCCTGGGCCGCCAGTGCTTCTGTGGTACCTGCGTTTGCTACACCAAACTCCACAACCTCATCAAGAATTCCCTTTGCAAATCTGCGGGTTGCCTTTTCAATGGCCTTTTGCATTAGATCAAATTTCTTTCGTTCAACAATTTTCTTTCGGAATTTTACATCCATGTAACGATCTGTTGTGTCAAGAGAAACATCGAACTGTAGATCAGCAACTTCGCCACCACTATCAAGCGGTGGTTCCCCTGGCCCCTTCATGTAGGCAAAGTCGTTTTCTGTCATGATTGGGATTTTTTCTTGCTCTTCTGTTAGCTTGTGGAAGTTTACAATTTTCTTCCATTT
>Ga0247727_10005574_pt1 | contig 25411 bp, 20 predicted proteins | sample WisWelCaveWW1625_FD_202498 | JGI IMG/M metagenome (GOLD analysis project Ga0247727, IMG submission 202498) | Biofilm microbial communities from Wishing Well Cave, Virginia, United States - WW16-25 | ecosystem: Environmental > Aquatic > Deep subsurface > Groundwater > Cave microbial mat | place...
AGAGCTGGGCCGGGAACTTCGCGCCGGCGTCGGTCGCACCGCCATCGCCGCGCGCGTGGCCGAACTGCTGAAGCTGGTCGGGCTGCCCGACGCCGGCGCGAAGTTCCCGGCCCAGCTCTCCGGCGGGCAGCAGCAGCGCATCGCGCTCGCGCGCGCGCTCGCCACCTCGCCGGGGCTGCTGCTGCTCGATGAGCCGCTCTCGGCGCTGGATGCGATCGTGCGCGTGCACCTGCGGCAGGAGATCCGCGCGCTGCAGCTGCGCCTCGGCGTCACCACCGTCATGGTGACGCACGACCAGGAGGAGGCGCTGTCGATGGCCGACCGCATCGTGGTGATGAACCAGGGCGTGATCGACCAGGTGGGCACGCCGCTGGAGGTGTATCGCGAGCCCGCCACGCCCTTCGTCGCGGATTTCGTCGGCAAGGTGAACATGCTCGCCGGCACTGTGGAGGCGCCCGGGCGGCTGCGCATCGGCACGCACAGTTTCGCATGCACGGCCTGCAAAGGCGCCGCCGGCAGGAGCATCCGCGCCTACCTGCGGCCCGAGGACATCGTCGCCCGCCCGATTGCGGAGGGCGATCCGAACGTGCTCGATGCGACCATCGAAAAGATCGAGTTCCTCGGCTCCTACTGCCTGGTGCGCGTGGCGGCGGCGGGCCTCGAGGGACAGCCGCTCACCGTGTACCTGTCGCTCAATTACCTGTCCGAGCTGGCGCTCGCCGCCGGCAGCGCGCTGAAGCTGCGCCTGCTCGCCGAGCGCATGCGCGTGTTCGACGCCTGATGGCCGCCGTCCTGCGTCAGCCGGCATCGTCGCGCCAGCGCGTGCACTGGACCGACCGCATCGCGCACCTGCTGCTCGCCGTCGTCGCGGCCGCGCTCGCTGCCTTTCTCGCCGGGCCGCTGCTCGCCATCCTCGCGCAGAGCGTCGAAGGAAAGCAGGGCGAGTTCGTCGCGCTGGACAACTTCTTCGCCTATTTCCGCACCCCGGCGCTGGCCGATTCGCTCTGGAACAGCGTCTGGACTTCGCTGGTCGTCACCGCCATCGTCATCCCCGCCGCATTCACATTCGCCTACGGCTTGACGCGCAGCTGCATGCCGTGGCGAGGCGCGTTCCGTACCGTCGCGCTCACACCCCTGCTTGCGCCCTCGCTGCTCTCGGCGATCGCCTTCATCTACTGGTTCGGCAACCAGGGTGTGTTGAAGGGCTGGCTGCACGCGCTCGGCGTGGAGCAGATCTACGGCGCGCCGGGCATCATCCTGTCGCAGCTGTTCAGCGTGTTCCCGCACGCGTTGATGATCCTGGTCACCGCGCTGTCGCTGGCGGATGCGCGCCTGTACGAGGCGGCGGACGCGCTCGGCACCAGCACAGCGCGCAAGTTCTTCACCATCACGCTGCCGGGCGCCAAGTACGGCATCGCCAGCGCAGCCATGGTGAGCTTCACGCTGGTGATCACCGATTTCGGCATCCCCAAGGTGATCGGCGGAAATTTCAACGTGCTCTCGACCGATGTCTTCAAGCTGGTGATCGGGCAGCAGGACTTCCCTAAGGGCGCGGTAGTAGCGCTCTTCCTGCTCGCGCCGGCGTTGCTCACCTTCGTGGTCGACCGTTTCGTGCAGAAAAAGCAGACCTCGATGCTCTCCGCGCGCGCCGTGCCCTACGCGCCCGCGCCGAGCCGCCGTCGCGATGCCGCGATGACCGCCTACTGCGTGCTCGTGGTGCTGCTCATGCTGGCGGTGGCCGGCATGGCAGTGTTCGCCTCGTTCGTGAAGTTCTGGCCCTACGACCTGTCCTTCAGCCTGCGCCACTATGCGTTCGGCATCGTCGACGGCGAGGTCAATGTGGCGATGAAGAACAGCGTCGTGCTCGCGCTGTGGACCGCCACGGCGGGAACTGCCATCGTGTTCGGCGGCGCCTACCTGATGGAGAAAACGCGCGGCGCGGACTGGCTGCGGGACCCGGTGCAGCTGCTGGCGCTGATCCCGATGGCGGTGCCGGGGCTGGTGCTGGGCCTAGGCTACATCTTCTACTTCAACGCGCCGCAAAACCCGCTCAACTTCCTCTATCACAGCATGGCGATCCTCGTGGCCTGCACCATCGTGCACTTCTACACCACGGGGCACCTGACCGCGGTCACGGCGCTGAAGGCGCTGGATGCCGAGTTCGAGTCGGTCTCGGCCTCGCTCAAGGTGCCGTTCTGGAAGACCTTCTGGCGCGTGACGCTGCCGATCTGCACGCCGGCGCTGATCGACATCAGCCGCTACTTCTTCATCAACGCCATGACCACCATCTCGGCGGTGGTGTTCCTCTACTCCCCCGACACGCGCCTGGTCTCGGTGACCATCCTCAACCTCGACGAGGCGGGCGAGATCGGCGCCGCCGCCGCGATGGCGGTGCTGATCGCCACAACTTCGCTCGCTGTCTGTATCCTCTACCTTGGCATCGGCCGGCTGGCCGAGCGCCGTACGCAAGCATGGAGACTGACCCGATGACGACCCGCGATCCGATCCTGCTCACCCCCGGCCCGCTCACCACCTCGCGCAGGACCAAGGAAGCGATGCTGCGCGACTGGGGATCGTGGGATGTCGAGTTCAACCGCATTACCGGCCGCATCCGGGAACGCCTGCTGAAGATCATCCATGGAGAAGATACGCACGAATGCGTTCCTCTGCAGGGAAGCGGCACCTTCGCCGTGGAAGCTGCGATCGGCACCGTGGTACCGAAGAGCGGCCACGTACTGGTGCCAGTGAACGGCGCGTACTGCCAGCGCATCGCGAAGATCTGCAAATATCTCGATCGCCGGCTGAGCACGATCGACTACGACGAAAGTGCGCAGGTCCGCCCCGAGGATATCGACAAGCACCTGGCGCAGGATCCGTCGATCACGCACGTCGCGCTGGTGCATTGCGAAACCGGCACCGGGATCCTCAACCCGCTCGAGGACATCGCCCGGGCCGCGGCGAAGCACGGCAAGGGACTGATTGTCGACGCCATGAGCTCTTTCGGCGCGATCGACATCGACGTGCGCAAGCACCCCGTGGACGCAGTGGTCGGCGCCTCCGGCAAATGCCTCGAGGGCGTTCCCGGCATGGGCTTCATCCTCATCCGTCGCGCGGTGCTGGAGAAATGCGAAGGCAATTCGCACTCGCTCGCCATGGACCTGTACGACCAGTGGGTCTACATGGCCAGGACGACGCAGTGGCGCTACACGCCGCCCACTCACGTGGTGGCGGCGCTGGACGAGGCGATCCGCCAGTTCGAGGACGAAGGCGGCCAGCCCGCGCGCGGCGCACGCTACGCGAAGAACTGCGAGCAGCTCGTCTCGGGAATGCAGGCGCTCGGCTTCCAGACCTTCCTGCCGCGCGCGCTGCAAGCGCCGATCATCGTCACCTTCCACGCGCCCGCCGACCCGGCCTACGAGTTCAAGCGCTTCTATGACGAAGTGAAAAAGCGCGGCTTCATCCTCTACCCGGGCAAGCTGACGCAGGTCGAGACCTTCCGCGTGGGCTGCATCGGCCAGGTGGGCGAACGAGGCATGACGGGCGCCGTCGCCGCCATAGCGGACACCGTGAAAGCTATGGGCATCAGGCGCATCGCCGCGGCGGCTTGAGCTAGAATTTCGGCATTCCCCCGGAGGAGAATTCTCGCAATGAGCGAAGCGGCTTCGTATTCCGTCCGCGACGGCATCGCCGTCATTACCATGAACAACCCGCCCGTGAACGGCCTGGGCAGCGTGCTGCGGCCCGGCATCATGGACGGAATCAAGAAGGCGGGCGCCGATCCCGCGGTCAAGGCGGTCGTGCTCATCGGTTCGGCCAAAGCTTTCTCGGGTGGCGCCGACATCCGCGAGTTCAATACCCCGAAAATGAGCGTGCCGCCCGCGCTATGGGAGATCAATGACGCGCAGGACGCCTGCTCCAAGCCGATGATTGCCGCGATCGGTGGCTTTGCGCTCGGCGGCGGGCTCGAACTCGCCCTCGGTTGTCACTATCGGCTCGCGCTGCCCAAGAGCCAGCTCGGCCTGCCGGAAGTGAAGCTCGGGCTGCTGCCCGGCTCCGGCGGCACGCAGCGCCTGCCGCGCGTGGTGGGCGCGGCGCAGGCGGTGCAGATGATGACGACGGGCAACCCGGTGCCGGCTGAGAAGGCTCTGCAACTGGGTCTTGTCGATGAGATTGTGCAGGGAGATCTGCTTGAGGGAGCCATTGCCTTTGCCCTGAAGGCAAAAGGCACAAAGCGAATCCGGGACATGAACGTCAAGGTCGAAGGCGACCCCAAGACCTTTTTCGAAAAGGCACGCGCCGACGTGGCGAAGGTCTCGCGCGGCTTTCCGGCGCCGCTCGAAATCGTGGCCTGCGTCGAAGCGGCGGTGGGGAAGCCCTTCGACGAAGGGCGCAAGGAAGAGCGCCAGCGCTTCCAGAAGCTGGTCGAGGGCAACGAGTCGAAGGCGCTGCGGCACATGTTCTTCGCCGAGCGCCAGACCTCGAAGATTCCCGACGTGCCCGAGGACACCCCGACGCGGCCGGTGAAGAGCGCCGCGGTGATCGGCGCCGGCACCATGGGCGGCGGAATCGCGATGAATTTCGCCAACGCAGGCATCCCCGTATCGATGATGGACCTGACCGATGAGGCGGTGAGCAAGGGCTTCAAGAAGATCAAGGACAACTATGCCGCCACGGTTGCCAAAGGGCGCCTCAAGCAGGAAGAAATGGATAAAAGAATTTCGTTGATTAAAACAACTACGAAACTCGAAGATGCAAAAGACGCCGACATCGTGATCGAGGCGGTGTTCGAGCGCATGGACGTGAAGCAGGACATGTTCCGCAAGTTGGACGCCGTGATGAAGCCCGGCGCGATCCTCGCCACCAACACCTCGACGCTGGACGTGAATGCGATCGCCGCGGTCACCAGGCGGCCGCAGGACGTGATCGGCACGCACTTCTTCTCGCCCGCCAATGTGATGCGGCTGCTGGAAGTGGTGCGCGGCGCGCAGACCGCCAAGGACGTGCTCGCCACCACCCTGAAGCTGGGAAAGTTAATCAAGAAGGTGCCGGTGGTCTCAGGCGTCTGCGACGGCTTCATCGGCAACCGCATGGTGGAAAAGTATGGCCAGCAGTCGCTGTTCCTGCTCGACGAGGGCTGCTCGCCCCAGCAGGTGGACGCCGCCGCCACCAGGTGGGGCATGGCGATGGGGCCGCTCGCGATGGGCGACATGGCGGGCCTCGACATCGGCTGGGAGATCCGCAAACGCCGCTATGTGGAGCGGCCGAACTTCGTCTACTCCAGGGTGGGAGATCGCATCGCCGAGCTCGGCCGCTTCGGCCAGAAGACCGGCAAGGGCTGGTATCTGTATGAGGCGGGGAACCGGAAGCCGATCCCGGATCCGGAAGTTGAAGAAATTATTAAAAAATACAGAACCGAAAATATGATCAAAACCCGCTCGATTTCCGATGAGGAGATCGTCGAGCGACTGATCTACGCACTGGTCAACGAGGCGGCGTACATCCTCGAGGAGGGCATCGCGCTGCGGGCCTCCGACATCGACATGGTCTACCTCACCGGCTACGGCTTCCCGGCGTACCGCGGCGGGCCGATGTTCCACGCCGATACCATCGGTTTAAAGAATGTCTTGAATTCAATGCAAAGATTTCAATCTGGATACCAAGGGGCTGTGTGGAAGCCCGCGCCCCTGCTCGTCAAACTGGCAAACGAAGGGAGGAAATTCAATGACTGATGCGGTGATCGTTTCCACAGCGAGGACGCCCCTGTGCAAGAGCTGGCGCGGCGCGCTCAACATGACCCACGGCGCCAAGATGGGCGGCCACGTGGTGCACGCCGCCCTGGAGCGCGCGAAAGTGGAACCCCAGGAAGTCGAGGACGTGATCATGGGTTGCGCCACGCCCGAAGGCGCGACCGGCGGCAACATCGCGCGCCAGATCGCGATTCGCGCCGGGCTGCCGGTGACGGTCTCGGGCATGACCGTGAACCGCTTCTGCTCCTCCGGCCTGCAGACCGTGGCGCTGGCCGCGCAGCGCATCATCGCGGGCGAGGCCGATATCTTCGTCGCCGGCGGGGTCGAGTCGATCTCGCTGGTGCAGAACGAAGCCAACAAGCACCACGGCCACGACGAATGGCTGAACCGTCACAAGCCCGAGATCTACTGGCCGATGCTGCAGACGGCCGAGTACGTGTCGAAGAAATACAACATCCCGCGCGAAGTGCAGGATCGCTACGGCGTCGAGAGCCAGCTGAGGGCCGCGAAGGGGCGCGTGGAGGGCAAGTTCAAAGACGAGATCGTGCCGATCACGACCAAGATGAAGGTCGTGGACAAGAACACCGGCGTCGAGACCTTGAAGGAAGTCACCACCGAGCACGACGAAGGCATCCGCCCGGACACCAGCTATGAAGGCGTATCGCAGATCAAGCCCGCGATCCAGGGCGGCATCATCGCCGCCGGCAACGCCAGCCAGTTCTCCGACGGCGCGTCGGCGCAGGTCGTGATGAGCGAAAAGGCGGCGGCGAAACGCGGCCTGAAGCCACTGGGCGTGTTCCGCGGCTTCGCGGTCGCGGGCTGCGAACCGAACGAGATGGGCATCGGCCCGGTGTACGCGATTCCCAAGCTGCTCGAGCGCAGCGGCCTGAAAATCGCCGACATCGGCCTGTGGGAGCTGAACGAGGCCTTTGCCGTGCAGGTCATCTACTGCCGCGACAGGCTCGGCATCCCGAACGACCGGCTCAACGTGGACGGCGGCGCGATCGCCGTCGGGCACCCGTACGGCGTCACCGGCTCGCGCCTCGTCGGCCACGCGCTGATCGAAGGCAGGCGCCGCGGCGTCAAGCACGTCGTGGTGACGATGTGCATTGGCGGCGGGATGGGAGCCGCCGGGCTGTTCGAAGTGGTGTAGTTTCTTTTAGAAGACGATCACGCCGCGCGCGTTTTTCCCGGCTTCGAGGTCGGCGAAGGCTTGCGGCGCTTCGTCGATCCTGTAGCGCCGCGTGATCAGTTCATCCAGCTTGAGCTTGCCCGCCATGTAGAGCTGCAGCATGCGCGGGAAGTCCACGCGCGGCACGCAGGAGCCGAAGTAGCTCCCCTGCAGGGTCTTTTCCTCGAACACCATGCCCATCGGCCGGATCGAGGCCGCGTCGGTCGGCCGCGCCACGCCGACGATCACCGCCTTGCCGCCGCGGCGGATCGCCTTGTAGGCGAGCTCGGCGAGCGCCCCGGAGCCGACGCATTCGAAGGCGTAGTCCGGCCCGCCGCCGGTGAGTTTCTTGATCTCCTTGGTCGGATCCTCACCCGCCTTCGTCAGCAGCACATCGGTGGCGCCGAATTTCCTCGCCAGGTCGAGTTTCGATTGCATGGTGTCGATCGCAAGAATGCGTTCGGCGCCGGCGATGGCGGCGCCCTGGATGGCGTTCAGCCCCACCCCGCCGCAGCCGAACACCGCGACCGTCGCGCCCGGCTCCACCTTGGCGGTATTGAACACCGCGCCAACACCGGTCGTCACTGCGCAACCGACCAGTGCAGCCCGATCGAGCGGGATCTTCGGGTCGATCTTCACTACGTTGTCCACCGACAGCGTGGCGTAATCGGCCATTACGCCGCAGCCGGAGAAGATGTTGAGCGGCTTGCCGTCCCTGTCCCTGGTGCGCGGCGTGCCTTCGGGCGGCGTGACGAGCGCCCTGCCCTGCTCCATGCACAGCACCGGCCGCCCGCCCGCGCAAAAGCGGCACTTGCCGCACATATAGATGAACGAGCTGACGACATGGTCACCCACTGCGAAGGCGGTGACGGCCTCGCCCAATTCGACCACCTCGCCCGCGCCCTCGTGGCCAAGGACGAGCGGCGGCGGCAGCGGGATGGTGCCGTTGGTGGCGGAGAGGTCCGAGTGGCAAACGCCGCAGGCGGCGAGCTTCACCGTCACCTCGCCGCGCTTGGGGCCGTCGACGGAAATGGTCTCCACGACCACGGGTTTGTTCAGTTCGCGGCAAATCACAGCTCTGGATGTGTAGGTCATGGCGAAAAGTATAGCGCGAGGCCTCAGCTAAAATAGCCGTCCATTCGAAGGAGGTTTGCATGATCGCGCGCGACAAGTTCTTCATCGACGGCCGGTGGGTCGCTCCTGCCGCGAAAGAAACGATCGAGGTCCACAACGCCGGCACCGGCGAGGTCATGGGCAAGGTGCCCGCGGGCGGAGAAAAGGACATCGACGCGGCGGTGGCCGCGGCGCGCGCTGCGCTGGAGGGCTGGAGCGCGACGCCGGCCGCGCAACGCGCGGAATACCTGCAGAAGATTTCGGAGGGCCTGAAGGCGCGCGCGGCCGAGCTGGGCTCGACCATCGCGCAGGAAGTCGGCATGCCGATCAAGCTCTCCGGCCGCATCCAGGCAGGACTTCCGATTGCGAATTTCGCGAATTTTTCAAAATTATTGAGTGACTTTAAATTCGAAGCGCGTGTCGGCAACTCCCTCGTCGTCCGGGATCCTGTCGGCGTGGTGGGCGCGATCACGCCCTGGAACTATCCCTTGCACCAGATCGCGCTCAAGGTGGCGCCCGCGCTCGCCGCCGGCTGCACAGTGGTGCTGAAGCCCTCGGAAATCGCGCCGTTCAACGCTTTCATCCTCGCCGAAGTGGTCGAAGCGTCCGGCCTGCCGAAGGGCGTCTTCAACCTGGTGACCGGTTTCGGCCCGGCCGCGGGCGAGGCGCTGGTGAAGCACCCTCAGGTGGACATGATTTCCTTCACCGGCTCGACGCGCGCCGGCAAGCGCATCTCGGAAGTCGCCGCGCAGACCGTGAAGCGCGTGGCGCTGGAACTCGGCGGCAAGTCCGCCTCGCTGATCCTGGAGGATGCCGACCTCGCCGCCGCGGTGAAGGGCACGGTGACCGGCTGCTACCTCAACTCCGGCCAGACCTGCACCGCGCTCACGCGCATGCTGGTGCCGGCTGCCAGGTACGACGAGGCGGCAAAGCTGGCGGTGGAAGCCGCGAGGGGCTTCACCCTGGGCGATCCGATGTCGGAGGCGACCCGACTCGGCCCGCTCTCGTCGAAGATGCAGCTCGACCGAGTGCGCGGCTATATCAGAAAAGGCGTCGAAGAAGGCGCGGAGCTCCTCACCGGCGGCGCCGACCAGCCCGAGGGTGTGCCCGGCGGCTACTTCGTGAAACCGACGGTCTTCGGCAGGGTGAAGAACTCGATGACCATCGCGCAGGAGGAGATATTCGGGCCGGTGCTGTCGATCATCCCGTACCGGGACGAGGAGGAAGCGGTTCGCATCGCCAACGACACGCCCTACGGCCTCGCCGGCGCGGTATGGTCCGGGGACGAGGCGCGCGCGCAGAAAGTGGCGCGCCGCATCCGCGCCGGGCAGGTGGACGTGAACGGCGGCGCCTTCAACATGAACGCGCCGTTCGGCGGCTTCAAGCAATCCGGCCACGGCAGGGAGGCCGGGGTCTACGGGCTCGAGGAATTCCTCGAATACAAATCGCTGCAGCTCAAGGGGTGAACTTTCCATGAAAAGTTTTTTCCAATCAATCGTCATCGCAGTCACTTTTTTTTCAGGAACTGCGTTTTCTCAAAACTGCCCTGACAAGAACCTCAACTACTGGCAGGCATTTCCCTCGGGAGGCGAGTCCGACATCTCGGGCCGACACCAGCAGGTGGTGCTGAAGAAGCGCTGCCCCGCCATCGAGACCATCATCCAGTACAAGCCGGGCGCCGGCGGCAGCCTGATGTGGTCGCAGATGAACGCGCTCGCGGGCGACGGCAACCACATCGTCGGCATCAACCTGCCGCACATCGTGTTCCAGCCGATCGAGGGCCAGGTGCAGTACAAGACCGACGACGTCACGCCGGTGTTCTGGTTCCACTACACGCCGGACGCGCTGGTGGTGCTGGAATCGAGCCCGCTCAAGACCATGCAGGATTTCGTCAAGGCGGCCAGGGCGAGTCCCGGCAAAATCTCCCTGGGGGGCTCGGGCCTCAACTCTGCCAACCATGCCGCGCATGAGCGCATGAACGCCGCCTTCGGCTTCAAGACCACCTACATCCCCTTCAAGGGCACGGGCGACATGACCACCAATGTGATCGGCGGCCACGTCGGCGGCGCGATGTCCTATACCGCGTTCGCGATCAACAACAAGGGCAAGGTGCGCGCGCTGGCGGTGGCGATGGACAAGCGCCACCCGCTGCTGCCCGATGCGCCGACCTTCAAGGAGCTGGGCATCGACTGGGTGGACGGCGCCTACCGCGGCATCGGCGTGCCGAAATCCACGCCGGCGGAGGTGAAGAAGCGCATTTCCGACCTGTGGCTCTCGCTCAACAACGACCCAGAGATGAAAGAGCTGGCGGCCAAGAGCGGGTTCGAGCTCGTCAACGTCAGCGTCGGCGAGATGGACGCCTTCATGAAGGACAAGATCAAGCTCTACACCGAGGGTGCCAGGCGCCTGGGGCTCGGCAAGTAAATCAGTTCTGTTAACCCGGCCTTGCTGCGCGAGAACTCTTATCCCGCGGGCGGCGCCATGGCGAGGCGGCTGGTCACCACCCCCGTGTTCAGGCCGATCGTGCGCAAGCCGCCGAAGAAGCGAGCGTGCTCGATCTTGCAGCAGCGGTCCATCACCACCGCGAGGCCGGCCTCCCGGGCCATGCGCGCGGCCTCCTCGTTGATGACGCCGAGCTGCAGCCACAGCACCTTCGCGCCGATCCCGATCGCCTGCTTCGCGATTGCGCTCGCCTCGTGCGACGGCCGGAAGACATCGACGATCTCGATCGGACGCGGATGGCTGGCCGCCGCCTCGGCGAGGTCGGCGTACACGCGGCGCCGCATGATCTCGCGCTTGCCGGCCTGGGCCGGATTCACCGGCACGATGTCGTAGCCGTTGGCGTCGAGATAGATGGCGGCGAACGAACTCGCGTTGTAGTAGTTCGAGCTCAAGCCCACCATGGCGATCGTCCGGTAGGTGGTCAGGATGCGATAGCGCTCGCCCGGCGCCAGGCCGTAGCTGTTGCGTTCCCCGACTGCGCTCATGTTCCTCCCGCCGGCTCAGCTCTGATAGGGCGCGCCGAAGGCCTTCGACAGGATCGAGCGGCCCGGCGCCTCCTGCGACGTCCTGGGCGCGGCCCGCCCGCTCTTCTGCGACGCCGCCAGCGCCTGTTCCAGGTCCTCGACGATGTCCTCTAGGTCCTCGATGCCGATCGACAGGCGCACCATTTCCGGTCCGATGCCCGTCGCCCGCAATTCGTCGTCGCTGAGCTGCTGGTGCGTGGTCGAGCCGGGGTGGATCACGAGGGACTTGGCGTCGCCCACGTTGGCCAGGTGGCTGAAGAGCTGCACCGACTCGATGAATTTCTGGCCGGCCTCGCGCCCGCCCTTGATGCCGAAGGTGAAGATCGAGCCGGCGCCTTTCGGCAGGTACTTCTTGGCCAATGCGTGGTAGCGATTGGAGGCCAGGCCCGGGTAGTTGACGTACTCGACCGCCGCGTGCTGCTCCAGGTATTCGGCCACGCGCTGCGCGTTGTGCACGTGCCGCTCCATCCGCACGTGCAGCGTCTCCAGGCCGATGAGCATCAGCCAGGCGGTGAACGGCGCCATGGTCGGCCCGTAGTCGCGCAGCATCTCGGCGCGGCACTTGAGCAGCCAGCTGAAATCACCGAAATACTCGAAGAATCGAAGGTTATGGTAGCCCTTGGAGGGCTCGGTCATGCCCGGGAACCTGCCGTTGTCCCAGGGGAAGCGCCCGCCGTCGACCAGCACGCCGCCGATCGCCGTGCCGTGCCCGCAGATGAACTTGGTGGCGGAATGCACGACGATGTCCGCGCCCCAGTCGAGCGGGCGGCAAAGGTAGGGAGAGGCAAACGTGTTGTCGATGATCAGGGGCACGCCGACCTCGTGCGCCAGATCGGCGAGCGGCTCGATGTCCACCACGTCGATCTTCGGGTTGCCCATGACCTCGGCGTAGAAAGCCTTGGTCTTCGGAGTCACGGCAGCCTTCCACTGCGCGAGGTCCGTGCCATCGACGAAGCGCGCCTCGATGCCGACTTTGCGGAAGCTAACGTCGAATTGCTGGTAGCTGCCGCCATAGAGGCTGCGCGAGGACACGAACTCGTCGCCGGCCTGCAGCAGGGTGAAGAGGGTCAGGTGCTGGGCGGCCTGCCCCGAAGCGGCGGCCACCGCGCCGATGCCGTTCTCCAGGGCGGCGATGCGCTCCTCGAACACCGCCACCGTCGGATTCATGATGCGCGAGTAGATGTTGCCGAAGCGTTGCAGGGCGAAGAGATTGGCGGCGTGGTCGGTGTCCTCGAACACGTAGGCGCCGGTCTGGTAGATGGGCACCGCCCGGCTGCCGGTGACCGGGTCGGGACGCTGGCCGGCGTGCACCGCCAGCGTGTTGAAGCCGAGCTTTTTGTCCTTGTACATGTCGGGGACCGCCTCCGCACCGGGCGCAGATCTCTAGGATACAACCTGCGCTTTCAAAACGGGGGCTCGGCCGATGCCTTGAGGATGTGGCAGGCTTCCGGCGGGATTTTCACGAACACTTGGGCCCCGGGGATGAGCTTGCGCGCGGGCTGCGTGCGCACCGCAAGCGGACCCCAGGCGGTGCGGGTCCGGCAATCGAGCGCGGCTCCGAGGTAGGTCACTTCCTCGACTGTCGCCGCGAACACATTGGCGCCATCCGCGGGCGCTTGCGGGCCGATCTCGATGTCTTCGGGGCGCACCATCAGCGTGACGCTGGAACCGGGAGCGTGACGTTGCGCCGGCGCCGGCAAGCTGCAAGTGAGCCGCGCAGCCCCGACCTGCACCACGACCATTCCATCCGCGGGCTCGGAATCGATCGTTCCGTCGAAGAAGTTCGCCGTCCCGACGAACCCGGCCACGAAGGGGTGGAGGGGCTGCGCATAGATCTCTTCCGGCGACCCCTCCTGCACGATCGCGCCGCGGTCCATCACCGCGACCCGTTGCGACATGGCGAGCGCCTCGGACTGATCGTGCGTCACGTACAGGGTGGCGGTGCCGAGGGACCTGACCAGCGCGCTCAGCTCCAGGCGCATTTCCTCGCGCAGCTTGGCGTCCAGGTTGGATAGCGGCTCGTCCAGCAGCAGAAGCTTGGGCTTGGACACGAGCGCGCGCGCGAGCGCCACGCGCTGCTGCTGTCCTCCGGAGAGCTGGGGCGCCGGGCGCCCGGCAAGTGCATCCATCTTGACGAGCTTCAGCGTCTCCATGACCCGCGCTTCGATCTCGCCGCGGGCGAGGCGCCGGCGTGCCACGCGAAGGGGGTAGGCGACGTTCTCGAACACACTCATGTGCGGCCAGATCGCGTACGACTGAAACACCATGCCGATCGGGCGCTCGTAGGGCGGCACATGCACGCCACGCGCGGCTGAATCCACGAGCCGGCCGTCGAGGTGGATCTCGCCTCCTTGCGGCCGCTCGAGCCCGGCGATGCAGCGCAGCGTGGTGGTCTTGCCGCATCCGCTCGGGCCGAGCAGCGTGAACGACTGCCCCTGCTCGATGACGAAGCTGACGCCGCGCACCGCGGCCACCGCGCCGGCCTCGGCGCCGTAAGTCTTGCGCAACTCGCGCACGATCAGCATCGCGCTAGCTCCGCCATCGCTTCACGCTTCCCCGAGCCGCGGCACCAGGAAGCGGCGCGCGAGAAAGCCGATCGCCAGGACGATCAGGATCATGGCGAAGCCGAGCGCGCTCGCCTCCTGGATGGAGCCGCGTTCGTAGAGCCTCCAGATATGCACCCCGAGAACGATGTTGTCGGGCCGGTAGAGCAGCATCCCGAGCGTGAACTCGCGGAAGCTGACGATGAAAAGCAGCAGCCAGGAGAGGATCGCCGCGGGCGCAAGCAGTGGCAGCAGGATGCGCCAGACCGTCGTTTGCCAGCGCGCGCCGCTCACCTGCGAGGCCTCCTCCAGCTCGCGGTGCAACTGGATCAGGCTTGCGCGCATGATGCGGGTTGCGACCGCCATGCGGGTGGCGTAGGCGAGTACCAGGATCCACACGGTGCCGTAGATCCCGATCGGCATGACGAGGTAAAGCAGGCCGACCGCCACGCCGGTGATCACCGCGGGGATCGTAAGAGGCGCGAACGTCAGGAAGTCGAGCAGATAGCGGGCGGGGAGCCGCGTCCGCACCACGACCCACGCCACGCTGCAGGCGATGAACACCACGATCGTCGCGCTCAGCGCTCCCGCCAGTACGGTATTGCCGAGCGCGAGCAGGGTCGTGGGGCTGCTCAGCACGTTCGTGAAGGCTTGGATCGAGGCGGCCGTGCCGGGCGCCGCGCCCGCCGGCAGCAGCGCGGAGACGAGCATCACCGCCGCGGGCAGCACCAGCACCAGCAGCAGATAGGCGAGCACCACGGCAAGCGCCGGGTAGCGCCAGCGTCCGAGATCGACGCGACGCGGCCGGTAGCCGCGCCCAGTCACCACGGCATAGCGCTCCGCGACGCGCGTCGCGCGGTTATAGAGGAGGAGGAGCAGCGCGCCCAGCAGCACGAAAGGAACCGCGATCGCCGCCACCTGCCCGTAGTTGGGAAGGCCCGCCGGCGGGTTGATGGCGAAGAAGATCCAGGTGCTGAGGATCTGCAAGCGCGCGGGAACTCCGACCACCATCGGGATCTCGAACCCCTCCAGCGTCAGCGTCGTGACCACGATCAGCAGCGCCAGCGTCGCCGGCAGGAGGATCGGCAGTGTGACCCGGAAGAACGTGGTCAGCGGCCGGGCGCGGCACAGGGCGCTCGCGTCCTCGAGCGCCGGATCCATGCTGCGGAACGCCGCGCTCATGAAGAGGAAGCTGAGCGGCACCAGCGCCAAGCCCTGCACGATGATCGCGCCGTACACGCTGAAGACATCGAGCGGTCCGGGGCCCTCGAGCCCGAGCAACCAGCGCAGCAGCAGATTCACCCAGCCCTTGCTCGGCCCCAGCAGATAGATCCAGGCGATGGCGACCACGACGGTGGGAACGATCACCGGGCTGACGATGGCGATGAACAGCAGGTTGCGCAGCGGCACGTTGGTGCGCTCGACCAGCCAGGCGAAGAAGATGCCGAGCGCCATGGTGATCGCCACCGCGCCCACGGTGTACGCGAGCGTATCGGGCAGCACCTGGCGGTACAGCACCGGATTGAGATAGACGCGCGCGAAGTTGCCGAGCGTCCAGGCCACGCCGGGCTCGAAGGGTAGCGCGTCCGTGGTGTCGCGAAACGCCGTCGCCAGCAGGAACAGCAATGGCACGGAGACGAGCCAGACGACGAGCGCCCCGGCGCCGAGCAGAACGAGCCCCTGGAGGCTCGCGGCGTTGCGCAGTTCGCGCAGCGCGGCGCCGAACACGGCCGGCGTCTCGAGCTACTTCGTCTCGCCCGTCAGGACGGCGCGCGCCTTGCCGTAAAAGCCGGCCCGCGGCCTGGTGTTCTGTGCGTCCTCGAAAACGATCTCCACGCCGGCATCCTGCACCAGCTTCGCCAGCCGCGTGGGCGCGCCCGGGCGTGCATCGGCGTCGAACGACGCCCGCTCCATGGCAATCTTTCCCTCCTTGCTCGCGCCCCACAGCGCGAACAGCCTCGCGGCGTTCGGGTGCGGGGATTTCTCGAGCACCCCGAGCATGTGCTGCGTGCTCCAGGCCGGGCCTACCGGCGCCCAGTCCACCGGCTCGTTGTGCAGGTGCTTGCGCTTGAGCGTTTCGCTGATGAGCGAAACGACGAGGTCCTTTTCCCCACGCAGCATCATCTCGCGCGCGAGCGGAGTGCTCGCGACAAGGGTCACTTTCGCCTCGTCGCGGAGCTTCCTGGCGAAGTCGAGCATCCACTGCTCGCCCCTGGACAGGCCGTAGGTGGACGGCACGCCGGGCATGAGGAGCGTCGCCCCGGCGACTCGGCCGCGCCAGCGGGGATTGAGCAGGTCCTCCCAGGTCCTGGGAAGCTCTTCGCGCTTGAGCCGGCGGGTGTCGTATTCCAGGGTGTAGACCACGTTGGCAGCCCTGAGGCCCCGCCCGTCCAGGGTGGTGTCGCCAGGTCCGATGCCGAACGCCGCGAGCGCGCCGGCGTCGAACTTCGCCACCAAGCCGCGCTTCTCCAGGTCGAGGAAGCCGCTGATCGGCCACCAGAAGACATCGGCCTGGTGAACGCCCGCGAGCGCCTCGGTAAGCAGCTTCTGCGGCGCCTGTGAATCGCCGATCGCCTTGACGGCAATACCCGGGAAAGCCTTCTGGAACTCCTGGGGATAGAACTTTTCGACCGTGTCGGTCGGCGGACCCCACAGGACCAGCTGCCCTTCCTTCCTGGCCGCCTCGTAGAGGTCCTTTGCGGGACCGGAAAGGGCCGCCGGCTTGTCCTGCGCCCACGCGACGTTCGCCGCGATCGTCACAACCGCTATCAGGAGCGTTCGCAATCCGATAAAGGTTTTCATGGTTCTCTCCTGTTGCATGGTTTCCTCCCGGCTTGACCCGGCTCGTCTACGCCGCCCGTGCGGCGTCCACGAGGTAGTTGCCCGCGTCGAAACGCACGTAGGCGCCGGATTCATCGAATGCCACGGCCGCCGGATCGCCGCCTTCGGCGACGATCTTGAGCTGCGTCTCGAGAAAGCGCCGCAGCAGCGCGATGCCCTTGTCGCTGGCGGCGAGATGCTCCTCGGAGTGGAAGGTGATCGGCCCCTGGCCGGTCTGCGCCTCGTAGTCGCCCGGGAACTGGCGGTGCTCTTCCTCGGTGAGCTCGTGCCAGCGCCTGCCGCCCAGTCTCGAGCGGATCTTGCCGAGCGCACCGCGTTCGGTCACGCGCCCGGCCGTATAGATGCGGTAATGCGTATCGTCGATCGGCAGCGTCCAGCCGATCGATTCGACTTTCTGAAAGCGCTGAACGAGAGGGTCGGGCACCACGCGCAGGGTCGGGATCACCACCTCGGTGACGCGGCGGTGCACCTTGCCATCCTCAAGCGTGCGCAGCGAGATCACCTTCACGCCGCGCGCTGTGGACTCGAAAGTGACCTCGGGCATGATTCCCATCTGGGCGGTGAACTGGGGGCCGGAAAACGAACCGTGCAGGACCGGAACGTGGAACGGATCGACCACGTTCTCCCAGTGCTGCAGCCAGTTGCACGGCACGATCTGCGGCCCGCCCGAGCCGATCGAGCTGTCGTCGGCCTCGACAGACTCCCCCGGGGCTAGCTCCTCCAGGCAGTCGTAGCGGGGTAGCACAGGCTTCTTCGCAGGTGGCCCCAGGTAAGCGAAAACGAGGCCATAGCGTTCCTCGACCGGATACCAGGGCTGGCGCACGCGGTCGCGCCGCGCCCCGCCGCCTTCCTCGCACGGCTGCTCCAGGCAATGGCCTTCGACGTCGTAGAGCCAGCCGTGGTAGCAGCAGCGGATGCCGCGCTCCTCGACCTTGCCGTAGTAGAGCGTGGTGCCGCGATGCGCGCAGCGCGGATAGACCAGGCCCGGCCTGCCCTGGCCGTCGCGGAAGGCAATCAGGTCCTCGCCCAGCGCCTTTACTTTTGAAGGTGTGGAATCGAAAGTCGACGACATGCCGACTGGATGCCAATAGCGGCGCAGCAACTCGCCCATCGGCGTTCCGGCGCCGACCTCTGTCAGCTCCTTGCGGTAGCTCGGCTGCGGCCTGTCGTAGGCGGTGCCGGTATCCATTAGCGCTGTCCTCGGGGCCTCGTTGGACGAGCCACTGTACCGCGCGGGCAGCACCAACGCAAAGGCGCAAGCGTGGACGGTAGAATAGAACGCGCTTCGGTGACCGGGATGCCCGGCTCGACACCGTTTCAGGCAGGGGGAGGTCAGTATGCGGTCGAAATTCCAAAGTGGCACATCGAGCAAACAGTGGTACCTGTGGGCTTGTGCAGGGTTCGTCTTGTCGGCTTTTCTTGGCGCGGCCCACGCTCAGCAGACGCTGTCAATCGTCACCTCCTTCCCCACGGACCTGACCGCGGTATACAAGAAAGCCTTCGAGGCGAAGAACCCCGGGGTCACGGTTGAAATACTCAGCCGCGGCACCTCGGCCGCCATCGCCTACGTGCGCGAAGCGCCGGCGGGCAACAAGCCCGATATTTTCTGGGCTTCCGCGCCGGACGCGTTCGAGGTGCTCGCCGCCGAGAAGCTGCTGCAGAAGTTCGAGGGCGCCAACAAGGATGTGCCCGCCAGGATCGGCAGCTATCCCATCAACGACCCGCAAGGCTACTACTACGGCCAGGCGCTGGCCGGATACGGCATCATGTGGAACACGCGCTACCTGAAGGCCAACAAGCTGCCCGAGCCGAAGGAATGGGCCGATCTGGTGAAGCCGGTGTACTTCAACCACGTCTCGATCTCCTCGCCGTCGCGCTCCGGCACCACCCACCTCACGATCGAAACCATCCTGCAAGGCGAGGGTTGGAGCAAGGGCTGGAACCAGGTTCTCGCCCTGAGCGGCAACATGGCCGCCATCACCGAACGCAGCTTCAGCGTGCCGGAGGGCGTGAACAACGGGCAGTACGGCCTCGGCGTGGTGATCGATTTCTTCGGCCTGTCCGCGAAAGCCTCGGGTTTCCCGGTCGAATTCGTCTACCCTTCCGTCACCGCGATCGTGCCGGCCAACATCGGGCTGATCGCGAACGCGAAGAACGCGGAGCTCGGGAAGAAATTCATCAGTTTTGCGTTGTCCGAGGAAGGCCAGCTGCTGCTTCTCCACCCCAGGATCAGCCGCCTGCCGGTGCTGCCATCCGTGTACGCCAAGACGCCCCCGGGCTTCCCCAACCCTTTCAGCGGCAAGATCAAGCCCAAAGTCAACTTCGACTCCGCGATGTCGCAGTCCCGCTACTACCTCGTGAACAGCCTTTACGACCAGACCATCACGTTCAGGCACAAGGAACTGGCTGCGGCCACCAAGGCGATCCACGCCGCCACGGCGAAACTCACCGGCAGGAAGAACGCGCAGGCGGAAAAACTGCTCGGCGAAGCCCGCGAACTGGCGTTTACGCCCCTGGTGTCCGAGGAAAAAGCGAAGGAAAAGGAGTTCCTGGCGCTCTACAGCACGACCAAGCGCGATGCGCTGCAGGCCAAGCAGCTGACCGGGCTGGAGGAATACTGGAGCCGCAGCGCCCGCGCGAATTACCTCAAAGCGGCCGAGCTCGCCAACCAGGCCGCGGCGCTGGCGCGCTAGCGTCCGACGGTCAGTGCCCCCTCGAGCGATCAGCGCGGCGCCGGTCGCGGTCGCGCTGCTGATCGCGGCTTTTCTCGTGGTCTTTCTCATCGTGCCGGTCGGCACGGTGATTTACGTCGCCTTCACCCATCAGGACGGCGGCTTCACGCTGCAGCACTTCGGCTCGTTCTTTCAGCTCTCGCTGATGCGCGAATCATTCTGGAACAGCCTTTACGTGGCCGCGCTCTCAGTGGTGTTCGCCTCGCTGATCGCGCTGCCGCTCGCTTACTTCACCGTGCGCTTCCAGTTTCGCGGAGCGCTGCTGATCCAGACGCTGGGCGTGCTGCCGCTCATCATGCCGCCTTTTGTCGGCGCGGTGGCGATGCAGCTCATTTTCGGACGCAGCGGCTCCGTCAATCTGCTGCTGGGCGAGTGGTTCGGCGTAAGCCTGCCCATCATGGATGGCTTGAACGGCGTGATCTTCGTCGAAGCGCTGCACTACTTCCCGTTCATCCTGATGAATCTCGTGGTCGCGCTCAGCAACATCGACAGCGCGATGGAGGAGTCCGCCCAGAACCTCGGCGCGAGCGGCATGCGCCTGTTCCGCCGCATCGTGTTCCCGCTCGCCATGCCCGGCTACGTCGCCGGGGCGTCGCTGGTGTTCGTCAAGGTCTTCGACGACCTCGGCACGCCGCTGGTATTGCACCAGACCAACATGCTGGCGCCGCAGGCCTATCTGCGCATCACCTCGATCGGCATCGAGGACCCCGTCGGCTACGTCATCAGCGTGCTGATGATCGGCTTTTCGCTGTTCGCGTTGTGGGCCTCGGCCCTGGCGTTGCGGGGCCGCGACTACGCGACGCTGCAGCGCGGCGGCTCGAGCCTCGGCAAGCGCGAGCTCGCTCCGTGGCAGTCCGCGCTGGCCTACGGCTGGATCGTCCTCGTGCTTTTGCTCGTGCTGTCGCCGCACATCGGCATTCTGCTGCTGTCGTTCGCCAAAGTGTGGAGCTTCAGCGTCGTTCCCGACAGTTTTACGCTGCAGCACTATGTGTCGGTGGCGCAGGACTCCCCGCGCATGATCTGGAACACCGTGCTCTATTGCGGGCTGGCGGCGTTGCTCGACGTCGTTCTCGGCACCGCCATCGCCTACCTCATCCTGCGCAGCCGGCTGCCGCTCAGGCAATCGCTCGACTTCATGGCAAGCGCGGCGCTCGCCATTCCGGGCGTGGTGCTGGCGATCGGCTACCTGCGCACCTTCCGGGGAGTCGAACTGCCTTTTACCGACGAGCTGCTGACCTCGTCGTGGATCCTGCTGATGCTCGCCTATACCATCCGGCGCCTGCCCTATGCCCTGCGCTCGTGCGTGGCGGCGCTGCAGCAGCTGCACGTGTCGCTGGAGGAGGCGGCCGAAAACCTCGGCGCCGGCAAGCGCCGCACCATCCAGCGTATCGTCGTGCCGCTGATGGCGGGCGGCATCCTCGCGGGCTTCATCACCAGCTTCATGACCGCCGCGGTGGAACTCTCGGCCACCATCATGCTCACCACCTCGCAAACCGACGCGCCCATGTCGTACGGCATCTACCTCTACATGCAATCCGCCGCCGGCCGCGGACCGGGCGCGGCATTGGGCGTGCTCGCCGTCCTGATCGTGGCGCTGGGCACTTACCTGTCGCACCGGTTCCTGCGCTCGCGCGCCGCCGCGCTCGACCAGCAGATATAAAGAAACGTCATGCCGACCAAAGTCAAAGTCGAAGCCAGGAACATCGCGATGAGCTACGGTAAGACTCAGGTCCTGCGCGACATCAATCTCGTCATCGAACCGGGTGAATTCTTCGCGCTGCTCGGTCCGTCGGGCTCCGGCAAATCCACTCTGCTCAGGCTCGTCGCGGGCTTCAATCACGCCCAATCAGGCCAGTTGCTGATCGACGGCGAGGATGTCTCCGGGGTGCCGCCGTGGCGGCGCAACGTCGGCATGGTGTTCCAGAATTACGCGCTGTGGCCGCACATGACGGTATGGGAGAACGTCGCGTTCGGGCCCGAGGAGCGCAGGCTGCCGAAAACCGAGATCCGGCAAAAGGTCGCCGCCGCGCTGGAGCTGGTCGGCCTCATCGACTATGCGAAACGCCGGCCCAGCCAGCTCTCCGGCGGGCAGCAGCAACGCGTGGCGCTCGCCCGCACCGTCGCGATCGAGCCCAAGCTGCTGCTGCTGGACGAGCCGCTGTCCAACCTCGACGCCAAGCTGCGCGTGCATATGCGCGAGGAATTGCGCACGCTGCAGCGGAAACTCGGCATCACCACTATTTTCGTCACGCACGACCAGGAAGAGGCCATGACCACCGCCGACCGCATCGCGGTCATGGATCAGGGCGTGATCCAGCAGACCGGTACACCGATGGGATTGTTCGACAACCCGGTCAACCGCTTCGTGGCCAATTTCGTCGGCACCATCAATCTCCTGCCGGGCACCATTCGCATTGCGTCGCACGGCGTGCTGCGCCTGGTTTCCCCCACCCTCGGCGACATTGAACTACCCAGGCTGCCGCAGGTACCCGGGGAGGGGAACGTTGAAATCGGCTTTCGGCCACATGCCCTGACGCTGCGCGTTGCCGGTTCCGCGCGCGACCAGGAACATGTCTGGCTCCAGGGCACGGTAGCGGGCTACGAGTTCCTGGGCGAATTCGTTCGCTACCGCGTCCGCGTGGGCAACACGGACATCGTCGCCGACCAGCCGCACAACGCCGGCAATACGCCGTTCGTGCCGGGCAGCAGCGTCAACATCGGCATCCGGCCGGGCGAGATGCGATTCATCTCGCGCTAGCGTCTTGCGCTCCGGCACCGGGATAGCTATCATTGGTAGATACCTTTTCGGCCCCGGCAACCATGGATACCGCCAAACTCTTCAGCAGCGGCCGCAGCCAGGCCGTGCGCCTGCCCAAGCAGTATCGCTTCGACGGCGATAGCGTGCTGATCAAGCGCGTGGGCCGCGCGGTGGTCCTGCTGCCGCGCGCCGCGTCCTGGGAGAGCCTGAGCGAAGCGCTGGCGCTCTTCGAACCCGGGGTGCGCATCGCCCGCGCGCAACCGGCGCGCGGCGAACGCCGCCGCACGCTCAGGCGATGAAGTTTCTCCTCGACACCGATACCTGCATCTACCTCATCAACGAACGCCCGCGCAGGGTCATCGCGCGCTTTCGCCGGCACGAAATCGGCGACGTCGGCGTCTCCACGGTCACCGTTTCTGAACTGGCCTGGGGCGTGGCGAAAACCGGCTCCGCCCGCAATCGGGCGGCGCTCGATGCGTTCCTGCTGCCGCTGGAGATCGCCCCCTACGACCTCGCGGCGGCGATGCGCTACGGCGAAGTCCGCGCCGACCTTGCGGCGCGCGGCAAGCCGATCGGTCCCCTGGACACCATGATCGCCGCCCATGCGCTCAGCCTTGGCGTTACGCTGGTGTCGAACAACCTGCGCGAGTTCGGCCGCGTGCGCGAGCTGGCGGTGGAGAATTGGGCCTGAGGCGGCAGGGATGCATAGATCAATGCGGCATTGCCCGCTCGATCAGGCCGTCCAGCGCGGCGCCCGGTGGCAGGGTGCCGAACGCACCACCGAAACCGGCATCGAGGCGCGAGGCGCAAAACGCGTCGAACACGAAGCCCGGCGCGTGGCGCGCGAGCAAGCTCGCCTGCACCGCGAGCGCGAGGTCCTGCGTGAGGCGGCGCGCCTCGCCTTCGTTCGCCGTCGCGTCCGCGAGCCGGACTTTCAGCGCGGCGCTGAAGCGATCGTAGCCTGCATTCGTGCCGCGAGCCGCATCGAGCTCGGCGGCGAGCGCCTCCAGCACGTCGGGCGCCTTCCTGAGCGCGCGCAGCACGTCGAGGCACATGACGTTGCCCGAGCCCTCCCAGATGGAGTTCAACGGCATCTCGCGGTAGATGCGCGCGAGCACCGACTCCTCGACGTAGCCGTTGCCGCCGATAGCCTCCATCGCCTCCTCGGCGAAGTGCGCGCCGCGCTTGCAGATCCAGAACTTGGCCGCCGGCGTGAGCACGCGCGCAAGCAGCCGTTCGCGCGCATCGGCTTGCGCGTCGTAGGCGCGCGCGAGACGCAGCACCAACGCGGTCGCCGCCTCCGATTCGAGCGCGAGATCGGCAAGCACGTTTTTCATCACCGGCTGTTCGCGCAGGAGCTTACCGAAAGTCTTGCGCTGCGCCGCGTGCCACAGCGCCTGCGAGAGCGCCTGGCGCATCAAGCCCGCGGTAACGATCGCGCAGTCGAGCCGCGTGTACACGCCCATCTCGAGGATCATCGGCACCCCGCGGCCCTGCTCGCCGAGCAGCGTCGCCCAGGCGCCTTCGAACTCGACCTCGGAGCTCGCGTTGGAGCGGTTGCCGAGCTTGTCCTTCAGGCGCCGGATGCGGATGGCGTTGCGCGTGCCGTCGGGCAGGAAGCGCGGCATGAAGAAGCACGACAGCCCGCCCGGCGACTGCGCCAGTACGAGGAAGGCGTCGCACATCGGCGCGGAGAAGAACCACTTGTGGCCGGTGATACGCCAGCCGCCGTCGCCCGCGGCCTCGGCGACAGTGGTGTTGGCGCGCACGTCCGACCCTCCCTGCTTCTCGGTCATGCCCATGCCGACGAGCGCCGCGCGTTTGTCGCGCGCCGGCACGAAACGCGGGTCGTATTCGCGCGCGAGCAGTTTCGGCAGCCACTCGGCGGCGAGCGCCGCGTTGGACCTGATTGCCGGCACTGCTCCGTAGGTCATGGTCGCCGGGCACTGCACCCCGTTCTCGATCTCGCCGAAGAGCAGGTAGCCCGCGGCGCGCTCGACATGCGCGCCGGGCGAGGGATCCGACCACGGTCCGGTGTGCAGGCCGTAGCGCATGAGCAGCGCGAGCAGCGCATGCCACGCAGGATGGAATTCGACCTCGTCGCGCGGGCGCCCGTACCGGTCGAACGCGCGCAACTCGGGTCCGTGGCGGTTCGCCGCGTCGGCCAGAGCGAGGATCTCGCGCATACCGAGCTCCGCGCCCAGCGCGGCGAGGCGTCCTCGCGCTTGCGCGAGCCTCTCCCGCGGGCAGTTGAACGCGAGCGCCTCACCAAGCGCGCGGTCGGACTCGAACAGGTTGTAGTTCTCGAGCGGCGCCGGCTGATTCTCCACCGCGTGGGTCGAAAACGGATCGCGCGGAGCGGCAATGGGCGTGGTTTTACTGCGATTGAGTCTAGTGCGCGACTTCCCGGAATGCAACGATGTCTCGCTACGCAGCCCCCATTGCCACGGCCTTGATCGATTCGACGCGGATCTCTTCGGTGATCTGCGCCTTATAGCGCGAGAACCCGGGGGTCGTCTTCATGGTGTAGTGGCGCGGGTGCGGCAGGTCGATCGCCAGCGTCGCCTTGATGCGCCCGGGCCGCGCCGACATCACCGCGACGCGGTTGGCCATGAAGATCGCCTCGTCGATGTCGTGGGTGACGAAGAGCACGGTCTTGCGGTCCGCCTCCCAGATGCCGAGCAGCAGCTCCTGCATCAGCGCGCGTGTCTGGTTATCCAGAGCGCCAAAGGGTTCGTCCAGCAGCAGGATCTTCGGATCGTTGGCGAGCGCGCGCGCGAGCGCGGTGCGCTGCTGCATGCCGCCCGAGAGCATCTTGGGAAAGTGGTTCTCGAAGCCGCGCAGGCCGACCTTGCCGATCAGCTCGTCGGCGATGCCGTCGCTGGCGCGCGCGCCGAAACGGATGTTGTCGCGCACAGCAAGCCAGGGAAACAGCGTGTAGGACTGGAACACCATGCCGCGGTCGGGGCCCGGCCGCGACACCGGCTCGCCGTCCAGCATTACCCGTCCGGTGCTCGGCGCTTCCAGCCCCGCGACGATGCGCAGCAGCGTGGACTTGCCGCAGCCCGAGGGCCCGAGGATGGTGATGAAGTCGTTGTCGGCGACCGTGAGGTCGGTTTTCTCCAGCGCCTGCGTGGGCGCACCGCCGCGCACGCCGGGAAATTCCTTGGACACCGCCTCGACGCTCAGAAAGCCCACGGATAGAGCCTCTGGTTGGCCCACTTGAACATCAGGTCCGAGACCAGGCCGATCACGCCGATGCAGACGATGCCGAAGATCATCTGCCCGGTGTCGAGCAGGCGCTGGCTGTCCATGATCATGTGGCCGATGCCGGAGGACGAGCCGATGAGTTCCGCGACGATGACGTAGGTCCAGGCCCAGCCCAGCACCAGGCGCAGCGTCTCGGCGATCTGCGGCGCGGCGCCCGGCAGCATCACGCGCCGCACGATGCCGCCCGACTCGGCCCCGAGCGTGTAGGCC
>Ga0247727_10005575_pt1 | contig 25410 bp, 20 predicted proteins | sample WisWelCaveWW1625_FD_202498 | JGI IMG/M metagenome (GOLD analysis project Ga0247727, IMG submission 202498) | Biofilm microbial communities from Wishing Well Cave, Virginia, United States - WW16-25 | ecosystem: Environmental > Aquatic > Deep subsurface > Groundwater > Cave microbial mat | place...
CGGCTTTCGCCAACGGTTGCGAAGCGAGAATTTCGAGATCGACGCGCGTTCCCGCCGGCGCATATACGTCGCCGTTGCCGGTTTCGCGCCGCGACGGCAAACTGATTTCCGCAGGAAAATGATACGTGAGCCGCACGTCTTTCACTTCCGGCGCTTCGAGCGGAATGAGCGTGTAAATCGCCGAAAACTCCTCGCCGACCCGCACGTAATATTTCACCGTATCGCGCACGTCAAAAAAACGGTACAAAAATTTTCCAAGTTGCGTGGTCGTTTCCATGTCATTGGCCGACCATCCTGCGTCCTGCTGTCGAGTGACGGCTTGCTTTCCGGCCGCGATATAAATGGAAGCTTTTGCCGCGGTCTCATCCGGCGTTTGTGCGACGATTTCCACGGTTTCGCCGCGCCGCACGCGCGCCGCGCCGGGCGAAACTTGCAGGCCGAGCAAAACTTTCGGCGCATTTTTGACGGTGGTATAAAATTGATTCAACCGCAGCCGCAATGCGCCGCTCCAACCGAAAAAGGCAACGAGCGCCAGCACCGCGGCAACCGCGGCGAGTGCCCGCCACAGGCGCGCAAAACGAATTTCCAATTGCTGCGGAAAATCAATTTTGGTGGTGTGCGTGATCGCATCCTGCAAAAGCCGCTGCAACAGCGCATGAGGATTGGCCGCCGGCTCATTCGTTTCAGTTTTTGCTTTTTTTGAAAACGCCGGCGCGCGCCGTCCGAACTCCACCGCGGTCGCGAGACGATCTTCCAAATCGGGATTCTGCTCTTCAATGTGCCGCGCGATTTGGGTTAAATTGGGCTGATGACGCAACGGCAAAATCAAATACTGCACGATCAACGCGAGCCAGCCCAGCCCGCCCGCGCCGAGCATGAGCCACCACAAGGTTGGAAAGGCGCTCAACGCCGGCGTCGCTAAGAAAACGAGCCCGAATAAAAACAGCAACGCCAGCAACGAGATCGCCAAACCGCGTTGCAAACGGCTGCGCCGCCAAGCTTGCAATCCGAGCGTCAATTCGGTTTCGAGATTTTTGTAAAGTGTATTCATAATTTTTTCGGAGTATTGGGTTGTTGGATCGCTGGATTTTTGGAGTATTGGATTTCTGGAACCTAACAATCCAATACTCCATTACTCCATCGATCCATCAATTCTCAGCTTCCTTCGGATGCTGTGCTTCAATATTTTCTGAAGCCCGAGTGACCCACGAGCCGTCGTCGCGTTTTTCTTCCAAGCGCTCCAGCAATTTCCAGAGGTTATTCTCAACCCATAATGCAAAGTATCCAATTCTGTGAATTGTTCCGGCGAAATTTGCTCTGCAGCTTTAAATGCAACCGCTCTTGTCAAGGTTTCCGATAGTGAGCCAAGCGCAATATAGACCTGTTGAATATATTCGTTGATTGATCGCCGGCTATACCCTTCGGAAATATTTGATGAAACTGATTGCGCCGCATCCACTATCTGTGCTCGTAATTTAAAATCAATCTTGTTGTCTTTGTAGACGATTCGGCAAACGAGTTTGTACAATTCGATGGCCTTATGCCAAACCCGAAGTTTCATATACCCGCGATTTTCGTTCCGGAATTTTGTGTATTCTTCCATGACTCACCTCCTTGACCTTTACCTCATTAATTTTGTTATTCCAGAAATCCATCACTCCAACAATCCACCACTCCACTTCACCGCGGTGTTTTATTTGCCAACCATACCTCGCCCAATAATAGAACCAGCAACGCCCACAGGCCGAGGCGCCAAAGTTTCTGCTGTTTCTCCGCGTCGCGTTCTGCCGCTTCGGCAGCGCCAAAAATTCCGGCCACGCTGTTTTGCGCCTGTGCTTGATCGTCCGGGCGAATCAGGCGTGCCGTAAAATTTTCCGTCGGCAAACTGGCCGGATCAGATTCGTGCGCGTCAAAATTCACCGCATGCCAAAACGCGCGCTGATTTTGCTGCACGCGGTAAAAACCGGCTTGCGGCGTTTCTTGCAAAACCGGCGAGGGTAATTTTTCCAGCGTTTGCTGCGAGCCGTCCGGCAAGGTGACGGTGACGTCTTGCCCGGCTTTGATCGTTTCATCAAAGAAAAGCGTTTGCCCGATCAGCGTCGTGGTTTGCGGCGGCTCGGGACGGCAGACGTAATTCAACCATTGATACAGCAGCGGCACAAAAATGCCGCGCACCGGCAAATTGCCGCCGGGCAAATCCAAGCTCGACGTCCACAACAAAACTTTGCCTCGGCCGGCGCCGCGTTCGAGCAGCGCTGCGGCGCCATCCTCAAATCCCGCCAAGCGATTCGCCGCCGGGTTCGCTTCGACGCGATAATATTGCAGCGCCTGCACCGTGGCCGGGTCGCCGTTCGACGGATCGACAAACACTTTGAAAATCGGATGGCCAAAATCAATCTCGGTCAACGCCACGCCATGGCGTTTAGCGCTGTCGTTGGCGCGAACCGCTGTGGTGATTTGGCCCGGCAAAATTTCAAAGAGAAAGCGATTGTACATTTCGCTTTGCAGCGTCGCGGCCAGCGTCAAAATCAAACCGCCGCCGGATGCGACGTATTGCTGCAGCGCCGCGGCTTCGCTGCGATTGAACCCGGCCACCCCGACGACCAGCACCACGTCAAAATCTTCGAGGCGGTATTGATTCAACGTGTTGGGCGCCGTTTCAAAAAGCTGATACGGCGAACCCGGCAGCCGCATGGCTTCGCGCACAAAATACGCCGCTTCCGCATTGCCGCGGAGCACGAGCAAGCGCCGTTTGCTCTCGGCTGGCGCGATCAAATAAAATCGATTATCGACGGGAAGATCATCGACCGGCGCTTTCACCTCAAAATAATAATTTTGCTCTCGCCCCGCCGGTTGCCGCGGAAATTGTATCACTTGTTCCGCGCGCGCCGCCAACGACAGGCTTTTTGTTCCCGCCGTGGCGCCGTTGTTCAACAACTGCACTTCGATCAACTGCTCGGTATCGGAAAAATTTCGCACGCGGCAGGCATACGTCGCCGCTTGCTGGTCGGCTGGTGTTGATTTGCTGCCGGCCGTTTTCACGATTTGTCCATCCAACACCGCCACATTTTGCCACGCCGGTTTAATCGATATGGGAACAAACTCCGCGTTGCTGTTGAGCGCCAGCGTTCCCGCGGGCATGTTGCTCGCTTGCAGATCCGAAATGAGATAAATGGCCCGGCGCTGCAACGTCGCGCGGCTGAGCAATTGATCGGCAAATAATAACGCCTCGCGCAAATTACCCGCGGTGGTTTTTGGGGTGAATTGCGTTAGCGCGGTCATTGCCTTCTGCGGTTCAACCTCTTCCGCGAGCAATTCCATGGTGTTGGCCGCGCTGATCAACCACACGCGATCGCCGGAGGCCGACTGCTGCAAAATTTTACGCGCCTCTTCGCGCGCCGCGGAAAAATGATTTGCCGCGGCCATGCTCGCTGAAGCATCGACGATGATCGCCAGCGCCCGCGGCTCGCCGCCAAACACGGCCGGCACTTTATCGCCCGTCAAATACGGCCGCGCAAAGGCCAAACCGAGCAGCAGCAGCGCCAAAATTCGCATCAGCAACAGCAGCAAATGCTTCAGCTTTTGATAGCGCAGCAACTTGAGCGGCGCGAGCTCGAGAAAGCGCATCGCCGCAAAATGCACGATCTCCGGCTTGTTGCGGTAAATCAAGTGAATCACCACCGGCAACAACGCCGCGCCGAGGCCGAGCCACAAATAAGGTGTCGTTAGCAAACTAAGCATAGCACGTCATTTGGATCGATGGATTCGCGGATCAATGGATTATTGGATTGTTGAATTTCTGGATTGATGGGGTGTTGCGACATTGGCAATTCCAAAAATCCATTACTCCAAAAATCCAACGATCCATCAATCCAGCACCCCCTTTTTCACATCTTGCCGCTGCGCGCCGCCAGATACGCCTGCAGCGCGAAATCCAGCGGCTGGTTCGTTGCCAGCAGCGTGTAATCGACGTGATTGACGCCGCAGGTTTGTTTAAGCCCGTCGAGATGCAGGCGCAGATTTTTTAAATAATGCTCGCGCAGAGCTTGCGGCATCGCCATGATCGGCGCTTCGCCTTCCAAACCGACAAAGCGCGTCATTTGATTGAAACTGAAATTCAACTCGAATTCATCCATGATTTGAAAAGCCAAAACGTCGTGGCCGCGAAAACGCAGATGCTCCAGCGCGCGGGCCAGCGGCGCGAGGTCGCCGAAAAAATCGGAAATGAGAATCACCATGCCTTTGCGGTGAAACCCCTCGGCGACGCGATGCAACGTTTCCGGCTGTTCTTTGAGATTGCTGCCGGGCCGGAGTTTTTCAAGCTCGACTAAAATATGATGCAAATGCCCGGCGCGCGCTTTCGCGGGAATGTGCAAGCGAATTTCCTGATCATACGCCACGAGGCCGATGGCATCGCGTTGCATGAAAATAAAATAAGCCAATGACGCCGCGAGATACGTGGCATAATCAAATTTGCCGAGCCGGGCCGCGGGCGTTTTTTTTCCCGAGGTGCCGGCCATGCTGCCGGAGAGATCGAAAAGAATATGGCAATGCAGATTGGTCTCTTCTTCAAACTCTTTGACATAATACCGGTCGCTGCGGCCGTAAACCTTCCAATCAATATGGCGCGGATCATCGCCGGGGGTGTATTGGCGATATTCGGCAAATTCCACGCTGAAACCTTTATACGGGCTGCGATGCAGGCCGCTGAGAAAGCCCTCAACCACCGTCCGCGCGCGCAATTCCATGCCGGAGATTTTCGAGAGAATTTCGGGGTCGAGGAAGCGCAGTTGGGTGTTCATGTGAAATTAGGTTTTAACGCATCGCGAGATAAATAAAAAAAGCTCTTTTCCAACGGATGAAAAGCGGCCAACGGATAAAACAAAAAACGTTTTGTAATTATTCAGCCTCATATTGAAGACAAAGCCATTGATTTAAATGAAGCTTTAATAGTTTTGCCCAAAATCGTTTTGCCTTTTGAAAAACCTCTGAATAGTCACACTGGTTCTAAAAATCCGTTGGTCGTTTTTTTATCCGTTGGGCATTCTTTCATTTTCAAACTATATCACAATCCCGATTTCGGCCCCGGCACCTGCTCCAGCAGCCGCCGGATAATCGTTTCAGAATTGACCTTCTCGGATTCCGCGTAAAAATTCGTTAATACCCGATGGCGCAAAACGGGCAACGCGAGCGCTTGAATATCTTTCACCGAGATATTGGCGCGGCCACGCAGCAGGGCGCGGGCTTTGGCGCCGAGAATGAGGTATTGCGAAGCGCGCAAACCGGCGCCCCAGCTTATCCATTTTTTGACGAAGTCTGCCGCGTCGGCATTGCTTGGACGAGTCGCGCGCACGAGACGAACCGCGTAGCGCGCGACTTCATCGGCCACAAAAACTTTGCGCACCAGCGTTTGCATCGCCAGGACGTCGGCCCCGCTCACGACGCGTTGAATTTCCGGGTTAAAATTACTTGTGGTCGCATTCACCACTTGCACTTCCTGATCTTCCGGCAAATAATCCACGACGACGTTGAACATGAAACGATCAAGCTGCGCCTCGGGCAACGGATAGGTGCCTTCCAGCTCGATCGGGTTTTGCGTGGCGAGCACGAAAAACGGCTCGTCGAGTTTATAGGTTTGGCCGCCGGCGGTGACGCGATGCTCCTGCATGGCTTCGAGCAGCGCGGCCTGTGTTTTCGGCGGGGTGCGATTGATTTCATCCGCGAGAATGATGTTCGCAAACAACGGCCCTTTGATGAATTTCATCACGCGCCGGCCCGTGGTGCGATCTTCTTCGATCACGTCGATGCCGGTGATGTCCGCCGGCATCAAGTCCGGCGTGAATTGAATGCGCTTGAAATCAATATCGAGAATCGTCGCCAGCGTGCGAATGAGCAGGGTTTTGGCGAGGCCGGGCACGCCGGTGATCAAGCAATGGCCGCCGGTGAACAGCGCGATCATCACCAGCTCGATGATGTCTTCCTGGCCGATAATGATTTTGCGCAATTCGCCAAGAATCGCATCGCGCGTGCGCTGCAGTTGCTCGGTGAGAACGTTGTCGTCAACGGGTTGCAAGGGGCGTTCGTAGTTGGTCATAATCTACTGTAGAATGAGTTCAAAGTTAAAGATCTGCTGCTCGTAGCTGGTTGCTTGTCGCTGATCGCTAGCAACCAGCTACGAACAACCAGCCACATGCTTTTAATGCGTCAACGCATACACAAGATAATTAATCCCCAGCTTATATCCTATTCGCGAAAACTCAGGCGGATAACGCGGGTCGGCGGCGTGTTCCCAGCTATCGCCGATATCGACGTTGTGGTTGATCAAAACCATCAAGCGTTTGTTGTCGTCAAAAATCCCCCAGCATTCGGGATCGTAACCGTCGCGCTCAAAAACGCGGCCGCCCATCAACGGGCCGAGTCCGGGAACGCGCGGATAGGAATTAAAATCGTGGTAGCAGTGAAAGATCGGATGGCTTGCTGGCAAACGCACTGGCTCGCGGTCGGGAAATGCTTTGTTAAATTCACCGCGGAAGTTTTCCCACTCCGCGGTGCCGTGAAAATCGTCGATCATCAAAAAACCGCCGCGCAAACACCACTCCCGCAGCGTATCGGCCTCGGCCTGCGAAAATTTCAGATTCCCCACTTCCAGCATGTAGGCAAAGGGATATTGAAAAATTTCCGGATCGGAAAACGTGACCACCAGCGATTGGTCATTCACCGGCAATTGCGTCAAGCGATGGAAGCCGCGCAAAAAATTTTCCTCGGCCGTCGGGTAATCAACTTCCCAACTGTCGCTGTTGAAACGCATGCGAAAGGCAAACGCCGCGCCGCCCGCGCTATATTTGATGCGGACAAACGTGAACATGTCGTTCTGCACGATTTGCGGCGAGGCGGGTTCCAACAGGCCGCTCAAGACGAGCAATGACAAAATAAGATTATTAAATCTCATACACCTTCGCGATAAAAATCAATTTTACCCACGGATAAAATCTTTCGAGTATCATTCAATGCGTCATCGCATAAATCAAATAATTAATCCCCAGTTTAAAAGCTTCGGTGGAAAACGCCTCGTCGTTTTCCGGCCATTCCCAGCCGTCGCCGAGATCGTTGTTGTGGTTGATGATGGCGACCATGCGGCCTTTGCCGTCGTAAAGCGCGAGATAGCGCGGGGTTAAACCGCCGTAGGGCGTGTGGTCGCCGAGGCGGTCGAAATCGAAAAAGCAATGAAAGATCGGATGCTCGAGCGTGAGCGGTTTCGGCGTGTTGGGCACGACGCGCTGGATTTGATCGAGAAAATTATCCCATTCATAGCCGCCGCGAAAATCATCGACGATGAGAAAGCCGCCGCGCGCCAAATACTCGGCTAGCCGCTCACTTTCTTTTTCGGCGAGCGTCCAGTAGCCGACTTCACAAATATACATAAAAGGAAAATTGAAAATCTCTTCGTCTTGCAGCGTTACAATTTTGTTTTCATGCGTGAGCGGCAGCGAGGTCAACGCGGCCAGCGCGGTATAAAAATTCTGCTCGGCGGTTGGAAAATCGTGCGCCCAGAGCGGCCCGTTGCCGCGGCCGGAAAAGCCGAAGCCGCGCCGTCCGCCTTCCCATTGCACGCGCACGAACGTAAACCCTGGCGCGGGCGGCGTGATGCCGTTGCTTGCCGCTGGCGCTGGCGCTGGCGCGAAGCTGATTCGGTTTTGCACGCCGAACAGCAACGCGAAAAAGATCGCGCCGGCAAAAATAATTTTTCCATTTTGAGCAAGCATCTTTGATTTCTTCCAGCGTTTAAAACAATTCAAAATCTTTACTCCACCGCCTGCAATAAAATCTCTTGCGCGCGGTCGAAATTCGGCGCGATTTCGAGCGCTAAGAGGGCGTTTCTTTTCGCTGGCGTTCTTTGCCCAGCGGCGAGGTAAGCTTGCGCGAGCGAACAGTAGGCCTCGGCGCGGTCAACCGGATTCATCGCCAGCACGATGTGAAAAGTTTCTATCGCTTTTTTAGGCTGGCGACGCGCAATAAGCAAACGCCCGTAGCGGCTTTGCAGTTCAACTTTATACGGAAAAATCGCTAACGCGCGTTCGAGGGCGCGCATCGCGGCGGCGGTATCGCCAAGCGCCAATTGCCATTCACTCAGCCGCACGGCTTCCGAAAAGCTTTTGCCGTTGTTCGCGGTCAAATATTCCAGTTCGGCTGCGGCCTCACGACGACGATTTTGTTTCCAATAAAGATCGGCGAGCAGCAAATAAGGATTTTTCTCGTCAACATATTCCGGCAACAGGGCTTTGGCTTTTTTAAGATAGTTCTCGGCTTCACTCGAACTGCCGGTTTCCGCCAGCCGCGCGCCGTAATACAAATTTGCGAAAAAATTTTGCGGCGCGCCGGTCGCGGATTGGCGCAACGTTTCGGTTTCTTTAGGCGGGCCTTTTTCGGGCGGCGTCGCGGCATACGGCCATTCGACCTTTACGCGGGCGGGGTTAAAACGCTCGCGGAGAAACTCGTGAAAGGCTTTATCAAATTCATCCACGGATTGGCCAAACACGGCGCTGATCGCCGCCTCGGTTTTTTTGCCCTGCCGAAAATGCGGAAAGAGCGCCAGCGCTTTGTTGAAGCCGTATTGGCGCTCGATGAATGCGATGATTTGCGCCGCCTGATAATAAGCGAGTGAAACCAAATCCGGGCGGCGCGTGAAGCCCTCGTCCAAATCGCGCAGCGGCAAAAGCTGGGCATTGCCGAGCGCGCGAATCATTACGACTTCCATATTCATATCCCATTCGCGGCGCGCGTTGGTGGCTTCGTAAACGGCGATGCCTTCGGCGAGCCAGCGTGGAATGCGATTCGCGGTCAGCTCGAGATGAAAAACGTGCGCGATCTCGTGCCACAAAGTTTCCTGCCAATTGAAATCGCCCTGCCGGCGGGCGCGCGGCGAGTCCATTGCCACCAGGCGGCCAAAACAGATGCCGAGAAAAACCTGCGCGCCGGGCAAACCGAAACAACGCACGGCAAAATCATCATGTTTCGGAAAAATTTCAATAAGAATCGGATTCGGCAGCGTCACGTTGTAGCGCGCGGCCATGCTTTGGTAAGCGGCTTCGCTTAAACTCGCCGCCGTTGCGGCGATGATCGGTTTGTCGTCGCGATGCAGCCGAATCAAAAAATGCGGCGTGCGAATGGTGTCGTATTGGGCGAAATCATCAAACAGATTGAGCAAATTGCCGGCGAGCACATTATACGGATCACGCGCGAAAGCGCGTTCGAGCAGGACTTTGGCTTCTTTCTCTTCGCCGAGGCGCGAGAGGCTGGTGCCCAATTCGGCAGTGGCCGTCCAGTTTTCCGGATCGCGCGCGAGCGCTTGGCGATAGTAATCAACGGACTCGCGAAAAAGATAACGCCGCGCCGCATCTTCGCCGAGGCGGATATAAATATCGGGCGCTTTCGGATTCGCCAGCGCGGCTTGCTGACAAAAACGCGCGACCGTTGCAGCCTCGTTGCGGCGATCGGCGAGAATAGCCTGCAACGCCAACGCCGGCAAATAATTGGGAAAGCGGCTGCCGATTTTCTCCAGCTCGGCGGCCGCGTCCTTTTCATTATTCATCGCGAGATGCAGCTCGGCCAGCGTCGCGCGGGCCTCCGGCGAATTTGGGTTCAACGTGAGCGCGCGTTGCGCCGTGGCAACGGCTTCGCGCATATCTTCCGTGGCGAGGCACCGCGCCAATCCGCACAGCGCGGGCACGGCGCGAGGATTGTGTTTCAGCGCATCCCGATAAACGCCGGTGGCTTCGGCGACGTTGTATTTTTCCAAAAACAAATCGCCCCAGGAAATATAAAGCGTCCAGTTGCCGGGATCTTTTTTAACCGCCTCGCCGAAAAGCCGATTCGCGTCTTTGAAGCGCTCGAGATAAACACAGGCGCGTGCCACCAGAAAAATATCGGCGGCAGAAAGTTGTTTGGCGGTTTGATAAAGATCGAGAAAGGCTGCAAGCGTGCGTTGCGCCGGGGCGCGCTCGCCGCGATGCCACTGCAAAATCGCCGCGTTGAGCTGCGCCGGGCGAAATTCCGGTTGCAAGCGCAGCGCTTCGTTGAATTGCCGCACGGCTTCCGTTTGTTCGCCGAGGTGCAGCGCCAGCTCGCCCAAACGGTTGGAAAATTCTGCCGCGGGCGTCTTCGCCTGTTCGCCGGCAACCACGGTGCGGGCGCGATCGTAGTCGCCCATTTCTTCCAGCGCTAAACTCTGCCCAACAATTGCCGCAATACGCCGCGCCGGCGCTGCGCGCTCGAAAGCCGCCGCCGCCGCGCCGTATTCGCCGCGATAAAAAAATTGCCAGCCGCGCTCCAAATCCGATTGCGCCTGAATTGGAAACGCAAAAAAAATAACCGAAAGAAATATGGCGTGCCGGAATCGACGTCGCATGGCGTTGTTTATTTACCGGAATTTTGCAACGAAAAGAGAGTTTGGAACGCTGCTCCACCGCCCTTCCGCCTCACAGTCGGGGGTAACACAGCAGCTTCAAATTTTGGAGGGCTGCGTTTGAAGCGTTGATAACAGTTAGCCGGCTTGCCAGTTCGCCCGTTATAACCGGCAAACCATAAAACCGGCCAACGTTCTTACGGAATGTTATATGTGATCGAGTCATGACCGGGGCGATGGATGGCGGTCAGGCTGATTATTTCATAGTCTTTATAAATCGATAGCGATTGCCGCTCGGTATTATCCTTGTTATAAGTTGTCGTTTGGATGGTCGAGGAGATCAAATTTGTTTTTTTCACCATCAAGCCCTGCGCGTAGGCAAAAAAGATTTGGCCCTCGCTGGTAACTTTGGAGCGATATTTTCGCAACATAAATTCCGCCGGCTTAACGGCCGACGGTTTGTACGTGTCTTCGAATTCCAGCTCGCCTTTAAAATCGATCACGGCGCAATCAAAGCGATCGATTTTCACAAAACTATTCAAGCGATATTCGGTCGTGGCGACGGTGGGTTTTCCTTCAGGAACTTCAACCGGAAAATTCTGCGCCCACTTGTAACCGGGGGCAATCGCATGATCGGGAAAAACCGGCTGGCTGGGTTTGTAGGAACGATCGAACTCAAACGCCAATTTCGGATCTTCGGTGACGACTTTGACAATTTCCCCATTTTTGCACATGCGCAGCACGAAGCCAAATTCCCTGCCGACCTGCGATTTGCGCCGGCGCTGCAAGACGAAATCCGGCGCATTCAACAGCGTGTCCTGCGTCACGACAAACGACATCGTCAACGTTCGCACCAGCATTGAGTCGAGCGCCTCGATGACCATTTCGGATTTTTGATCCTGCAAGTGCTGCAGCGTATAACGCTTTTGATCAACACCGTCAAACTCCCATTCCACACTATCCGCAACATGATAAACATATTTCTCATTGGGCTGCTGTTTAAACTCGAGCAGCACTTCTTTTTGCCGTTCACCGCAGGCGCTCACCAGCAGCATCAGAAAACATATGAGCAGACCGCGATAGATATACATAAGCAAGTTATCGGCTATCTTCATCCCGCGTTCGTTTTTCCGGTTCGCAATTCATCGGTTATTCGTCTCCAGACGCACCAACATCACACTTTTCGAGATCGGATCCAGCGAGCCAAAAGCCGCGCGACCGGCGTCAATGTTATTTATCTGGCGGCTCATGTCGTCCTGCAGATTGTCGTCATACCCAGCGATCTGCGGCTCGAGATAAATTCGTTTCGCCTGTTGCGCCGCCATTTGCCGCGAATGGGTCTGCCATGACCACACGACGCCGGCGATGATGAGCGCGAACATCGCGGCGACGCCGGCGAGCGGCCGCCAATTGAAGCGCTGCAGCCATTGCCAACGGGCCGGCGTATGCAGGATCATCTCGGACATGGGCAGAACGCGCGCCTGGAAGCCGGCGCGAATTTTTTCCCAGCTTTGATCCCAATATTTTTCCGGCGGCTCCGGCACGGCGCGCAATTGCAGCAGCATCGCGGTCTTGCGGTAATTTTCCACTTCTTTGCGGCAAGCCAGACACGTTTGCAAATGCTCCGCGACCACCTGCTGCATGGAACCGCTCAATTCATTGTCAACATAATCGAGCAGGTGTTCTTCGATTTCAAAACAGTTCATTATATTCTCTCGCATAGCTCTAAAGGCGTGTGCCGGTTGGCCGGTTCGCCCGTTTATGGGTAAAGTGACGTTGGCGGCGAAATTACGCATTCATATACTTCATTAATTTTCGCCGCAGTTTTTTTCTGGCGTGGTGCAAATTCGTCCGCACCGTCACCAGCGAACATTCCAGAATTTCCGCAATCAGTTTTTTGGAAGCTCCTTCCACCTCGTGCAACAGGATGACGGCCTTTTGTTGCTCTGGCAGAGAGTCAATCGCCGCCGTGATGTGCGTCAACAATTCTTTGTTTTCCAATACCTGCTCCGGATTGCGCACCCATTTCGCCGTCGCCAGCTCGAAATGCGAATGCCGCTCCTCCTCGCCCTGACGAAGATTGCCGTCCAGCGGCTCCCAGCGGTTGCGCGTCCGCGCTTTCCGAAAATCCATGCACAAGTTCGCGGTGATGTGATAAACCCACGAAGTAAAAGCCTGCGGGCTGCGCAAGCGCGATAGATTTTTAAAAATACGGATAAACGCTTCCTGCATAACTTCATCGGCGTCGTGGTGATTGCCGAGCATGTGATACGCCACCGTGTAAACCGTCCGCGCAAAGCGCCGATACAACGCTTCAAACGCAAACTCCTCGCCTTCCTGAGCGCGACTGATCAAATCAATTTCGGACAAACCGGCGTATTGCTCCGCCGAGCTCGTCGCCAGTTGCATCTTTAATGCGGCTTGTCTGCTCATGCCTGATTTAAAGTAAGAATCCGGATTTCTGCTGACGCAGCATTTTGCGTGCTCGCCAAAATAGCTTGCATAAATATAGACGCTGCGGCTGGCGTTCCGTTTAAATCAATATACAAACAAATTTTCGATATGCAAAACTTTTTATGCGTCGTCGCGGTCTTATTGGATGATCCGAGGTCTTTTATCCGAGGTCCGAAGTCAAAAGGAGTGGCAAGCTTCAGCTTGCCAATAATTGCATAAAATTTACGTTTTCAATTTTGCGTTTTGCGTTTCACCAATTACCCTTACCCTCAAACTGGAGTTGCTTATGTTGAAAAAAATGTTATCGCCTCGACTGGCCGGCGCGCTGGCTTTTTTGGTCGTGATCGCCGGTTTGTTCTTCGTTACCTTACGCGAGAGCAACGCCGTGGAAAAAACCAAAAAGGGCTGGCTCGGCGTCAGCGTGCAGGAATTAACGCCGTCGCTGCGTGAGAGCATGAAAGTCGGCAATCGCACCGGCTTGCTGATTACCAACGTGGTGGAAGACAGCCCCGCCGGTGACGCGAACTTGCGCGAAGAAGACGTGTTGCTGTCCTTCGACGGCAAAGCCGTGGAAAAAGCCGATGACTTCACGCAATTGGTGCGCAACACGCCGCCGGATAAAAAAGTGAAAGTCAAAATCATGCGCAACGGCGAAGAGCGCGAGCTGGAAGCGACGATTGGCGCGCGTAAAAGCGAAACCTCCGGCCGCACTTTTAGTTGGAGCGGCAGCGGCAGTCATTCGCCCAATGTGATGGTGTGGAATAACCGGCCGCAATTGGGCGTGCAAGTGCAAGATTTGAATCGCGACCTCGCGCCCTATTTCAAAGTTGAAGAGAAAAGCGGCGTGCTGGTGCTGTCGGTCAGCGACGATTCGCCCGCCGAAAAAGCCGGGCTGAAAGCCGGCGACGTGATCACGCGCCTCGGCGATGAGAAAATCACCGACGCCGATGATCTGATCAGCGCGCTGCGCGATTATGAGGACGGCGATAAAGTGACGGTCGAATATGTGCGACAGGGCAAAGCCGCGAGCGCGCAAGCCGAGTTGGACAACGCCGAGGGCAGCCACGGCTTTCAATTCTTCACGCCGGGGCGCGAAAAAATCCGGATTCCGGAAAAAAGCAAAATTCAGATCCAGCGTTTTGATGATGGCGACGCCGATGCTGGACTTCTGCTGGACCGCCATCTCGAAGGCCTCGAGCGCGGCCTCATCGAGCGCGACGTGCAAGATCGTTTGCGCGAGAAGCTCAAACAATTTCAGAGTTTGCCGAGAAAAATAAACCGGCGCGATCTGCAGACCATTTAACCCGAACCTGTGTCGCTGTACCTTTCAAATAAACCACCTCCGTCGTGTCCCGTTACGAGTTCATCGTGGTGGGACACTTCTTTTTGGGGGGAAGCGAAGTCAGGCTTGGTCAGGGAATTTTTCCAAGATTCGAAACTCTTTGAGACCAAGTCCGGCTTCACCCGCGCCGATTTTTTTCTTGAAACCCAGAAAGACATTCGTTATATTGCGTTACCGGCAAAAGAAAATTTATGCGGAGGGTTTGCTGGATAAGCCCCAAATTTAATGGACAAACTTAGATTTGAACGGTCACTTTGGGAACAAGGCTTCACGCATGTTGCCGGCGTCGATGAGGCCGGGCGTGGCCCATTAGCCGGGCCGGTCGTGGCGGCAGCGATTATTTTTCCAAAGGATTTTTTCCTTGCCGGCGTCGATGATTCCAAAAAACTCTCGCATGATCGGCGCGAGCAGCTTTATCCTGAGATTACTTCAAATTGCGTCAGCTACGGCATTGGCATCGTTTCGGTTGAAGAGATTGATCGAATCAACATTTACCAAGCCGCGATGCTGGCGATGCGGCAAGCGCTGGCGCAGCTCTCCCCCGCTGCCGAGCATGTTCTCGTTGACGGCCGCAACATTCCGCAGTTGGAATTGCCGCAAACCTCGATCATCAAAGGCGACGGTCTTTCATTCACCATCGGCGCGGCCTCGATCATCGCCAAAGTCACGCGTGATCGCATGATGCTGGATTATCATCGCGCATTTCCTGGATACGGTTTTGATCGGCACAAAGGTTACGCAACACACTCGCATCTGGCGGCGCTGCGGCAATATGGGCCGTGCACGATTCATCGGCGATCGTTTCATCCGCGGAGTTTGCAGGATTAGGCGGTATAAAATTTTTAGAACACGCTTGGGAATTGACCAGGAGTGCCTGAGCGCCCGCGACATTTTACGGTTTCAAAAATCATTGATTTTTTCCTCCGCTTTTAGCATCTTGAAACATGCGCCAGATTCACGACAAGGGGTATAAACGGCTCTTCATTTGATCAATTGGTTTGCGCAATTGCGCCGGCACAAAAGAATGCCCGAACAGGACTATGACCAACTCGAACGTGTTTATGAAAACAAACAGGAGGCCCAACAAATGTTGATCACTGCCATTCGAAAAGAACAACAATCTTTCTTGGCGGATCGAGAGATCATCAAGTTGAAACAAAACGCACAGAGGCATTAGTGGTTTCGGAGAGAGAATATGCCAACCCCGACCAAAACCCTCGGCAACTGGGGCGAACAACGCGCCGCCGAGTTTCTCGAAAAACTGGGCTACACCATTCTCTTTCGCAACTACCGCTACGGCCACGGCGAGATTGATTTGATTGCCGATGACAAAGGCATGTTGGTCTTCGTCGAAGTGAAAACGCAAAAATCCGACGCGATGGGCGAAGCGTTTAATTGGGTGACCAGAAAAAAACAACGGCAGATCGGCCGCGTGGCGCTGGCTTTTTTATCTTTGCATGGAATCAAGGATCGCGATTGCCGGTTCGATGTGATCGCCGTGGCGAAAGGGTTAGACCGTGTGGAGGTCAAGCATCTGGTGAATGCGTTTTGGTTGTGAAATGTTTAGGAGTGAGGTTCGAATACGGAATCTGTGATGGCGTCCGTGTTAACGGACACCCCGAGGTGGGTTCGGGGCACAAAAGACCCCACAACCTGCGCTCCAAGGGCGCACTCAACCCTTGGGAACGGCATCAACGACGTTTACCTTTTCAAAGAACAATTTCGTGCAAAATTAAGGTTCTACAAACACTTTTCTTATTGACTTTGCAGCCACGTCACCGTTTCTCGCCAGAGGGTGTCACGCAAAGTTTTGCGAAAAAACCCAAAATGGCCGATGGTTTTGGCATTCACCGCAGCAGGGGTGATATGCCTGCGAACAACGCGCGCTTGCGAATATTTTTGCAGCAACGCGTCCACGGCCGGCTTGGGTGCGTAAGAATCATCGGCGAAACTATACGCGAGGATCGGCACCGTCACTTTAGCGTAATTCGAGATTTCAAAAGCATGCCGATAGCCAAACAAATATTCAGGGTGGCGACACCACTTCGCCCATTCGCAGGCGACGCCGCACGGCAAATCTTCTCCCAAACCAAGATATTTCGATGGCAGGTATCCCCAAATATTGGCGAGCACAGGCATGAGATGCCATAAACCGGCGTAAGCCCAACGTTGCGGCAAGGGCCAATGTCCCCAGTAGCCGTTTTGTGCCCCAACAAAAACCATCGCGTCGATGCGATGATTATTGGCAGCAAACCCGACGAGTTGTCCGCCCGCGCTGTGGCCGACGATGAAAAGCTTGGTGGGCTGAAACTTTTGTTGGCTCCAATCAATCACGCTCGCGATATCTTTTTGCCCCCATTCCTGCATCGTCACTGCAAAACCGCGCAACGATTGGGGCCGCGAATCGCCGATACCACGATAATCATAGGTAACGACCGTAAAACCATTTTCACACAAATATTGTGAAAACGCATCATAATATCGACGTAAAATACCGGTGCCGGTGTTGATAATCACGACTTTATTGTTGTGCTCAGACTCATAAACCGTTCCGGCAAGTTGAAAGTTATCCCGACTTGGAATCACGAGGTGAGCGATGTTCATTCCAGCGCCTGAGCTAAATCCTGCATCAAATCTTCAGGATCTTCAAGTCCAACGGAAACGCGTAGCAGATTGTCGGGCGTCGTCGTACTCGGCCCTTCGCTGGTGGCGCGATGCTCGATCAAGCTTTCCGTGCCGCCCAGACTGGTGGCGCAGGTCAAAAGTTTCACGCGAGAAACGACTTTGACGGCTTGCGCGCGTCCGCCTTTAACCTGAAAAGAAAGCATGCCGCCGAAAGCGCGCATTTGGCGTTTGGCTATTTCATGGCCCGGATTCGAAGGCAAGCCCGGATAATACACTCTCTCGACGTTATGATGTTGTTCAAGAAAACGCGCGAGCGTCAAAGCATTCGCCGAGTGGCGTTCGACGCGGCAGGCCAGCGAACGCAGCCCGCGCAAAACCAGCCACGCATTGAACGGCGAGAGCACGGCGCCGAGAACTTTGCGAATATGGAGAATTTCCTCGAACAATTTATCGAGCTGGCGAAAAACCAGCGCGCCGCCTTGCACGTCGCTGTGTCCGCCGAGGTATTTTGTCATCGAATGCAACGCCACATCCGCGCCGAGTTCGAGCGTGCGCTGCAGCACCGGAGTTGCAAAAGTCACATCGATGAGCAATTTCGCCTCGGCCTCATGCGCCATTTTCGCCAACGCCGCAATATCGAGAATTTGCATCAACGGATTCGTCGGTGTTTCCGCCCACAGCAGCCGCGTGTTTGGCCGCATCGCCGCGCGGACTTCATCGAGATTCGTCATGTCGACGATGGTGGCTTCGCTTCCCCACTTGGGCATGAACGCTTTGGCGATCGTGCGAAAATCATAATAAATGTCTTTGTGAAAAATCGCATGCGAATCGGCGGGTAACGCCTGCACATACGCGGCGCCCGCCGCAATGCCAGACGCGAACACTAATGCCGCTTCGCCGTTCTCAATCGCGGCCAGCGCCGTTTCGAGACGCACCTGCGTTGGATTGTTCTGGCGAATGTACATGTAGCCGTGCAACAACTCCGCTTCCGGCCCGTGTTCGAATGTTGTCGATAAATTAATCGGCGGTGAAACCGAACCGGTGGTCGAGTCGATTTCTCCACCGGCGTGAATCAGGATGGTTTCTAATTTCATTGGGTCTCTATGAATCTGTCATTCTACAAGAATCTTTTTTGAATACAAAGCGAGTGCTCGGTTCAAAAAAGTTTCCTACGGAATGACATTTTTTAGGTTATGCACTTCATCAAGAGTCAAAGTTTAAAAATGCCCTAAGATCGGATGCGGCCGATACGGCTCTTCCAAAAGCTTACACTCGTCTTTTGATAATTGCATCTCCACCGCCTTGGCCGCCTCTTCCAACTGATACATCTTGCTCGCGCCGATGATCGGAGCTGTTACGCCGGTTTGATGTAGCAACCACGCCAACGCAGTTTGCGCCGATGAAACGCCTCGACCTTTTGCCAACTCAATTACGCGGTCAACAATGTCGAAATCATTATTTTCATAATACATTTCGTGGGCAAATTTATCGGTCTTCGCGCGCGCCGTGTCACCGCTCTTTTCGCGCGTGCGATTGCCGGCGAGAAAACCGCGCGCCAGCGGACTCCACGGAATGACGCCGATGCCCTCGGCGCGACAGAGCGGAATCATCTCGCGCTCTTCTTCACGATAAACAAGATTGTAATGATTCTGCATCGACACAAATCGCGTCCAGCCGTGCCGATCGGCGAGATAAAGCGCATAATATGCTTGCGCGATAAGCCGCCTTGATTCGGTTTATTGCCTATCGGAAAAAAGACTTTGGTGGCGATCACGACTTCATCGCGCCGCGAAAAATCTCGCAAAGCACCGCCCGTGATCTCTTCGCTGACGCCGAGCGAGTACATATTCGCGGTGTCGAAAAAATTGACGCCGAGTTCGACCGCGCGTTTGATAATCGGGCGGCTTTCCTCCTCGCCCAAAATCCAATCCCGCCATTTCGGATCGCCGTAGGTCATCATGCCGAGGCAAAGGCGGGAAACTTTCAAGCCGGTTTTGCCGAGATTGATATATTGCATAAATATTCCGCGAGCTGATTTTTAGTTGACGCGGATCTCCATGCCCCACCAGATCATCAGCAAAATGGCGAGGCCGAAAAAGATGCGATACCAGGCGAAGGCGGCGAAGCTGTGGCGTTTGATAAACGACATGAAAACGGCAATGACCACCCACGCCACAAGTAACGAAACCAAGAAACCGACGGCGAAAACGGCGGCGTCAGCAGTGGAGAGCAGCGGCGCAACCTTAAAAAGTTTATATAAACTGGCGGCGCTCAGCGTCGGAATGGACAGGAAAAAAGAAAACTCGGCGGCAGCCGCGTGGCTCAAGCCCGTCAACAACCCTCCCATGATCGTCGAGGCGGAGCGCGACATGCCGGGAATTAAGGCGGCGCATTGCGCGATACCGATCCACACGGCTTGCGACAAGCTGATCGATTCCACGATTTCAGTTTTGACGGCCGGACGAAATTTTTCGATCACGAGAATTGCAATGCCGCCGGCAATAAGCGCGAGCGCGACGGGTTGCGGTTTGAACAGGACCGTTTCAATGATCTTTTCAAACAGCAGCCCCATGAGCGCCGCCGGAATAAAAGCCAGCCCGATGCCGAGCAGAAAACGCCGCGCCGTTTCGGCGCTCAAACCGGGCAGATTATCTGTGACGGGCTTGCCGAGCATCGCCATGAGCACACGCCAGATTCGCTGCCGAAAATATCCGATCACCGCGAGCATCGCACCAAGCTGAATGAAAACGGCGAAGGCGTTGGCCGTTGCGCCGGTGTAATTGAGCCAATTTTCCGCTAAAATCAAATGCCCCGTCGAGCTGACGGGAAGGAACTCCGTCAAGCCTTCAACAATTCCTAAAATAATCGCGATCAGAATTTCATTCATAAGTCTAAAAGTTTGCAGTAACGCCTTTAGGCGTAAAAGGCTTGCAGCAACACTAAATCTTATTGTGCACTCAAAACCTTTTCTAAATTCCAAAAGTGATGCCTGAAGGCACTACTACGAACTAGCGCTTCCCCCGAAACATCACTCCGACCAGAAAAGTCACGATACAACCAAACATGATATACCACGTAAATTTAATTTGAGGAATCGGCAGCGGCGAGGCACCGAGCCATTTGAGAACGGTGTTGGCTGTGCCGCTCAAGATAAAGACGGTGATAAAACCGCAGGTCATCGCGATGAGATTACCGGCGTCATTGCCGCGCGTGCGGGTCAACATGCCGATAAGAAACATGCCGAGCAACGAGCCGTAGGTATAGCCGAGAATGCCCAGCGCAATCGGAATGATCGTCAGCTTGGGGTTGTGAATCACCGAATAAGCCGCGAGCGAGGCAACGATCACCATCAACACCGTAAAAACGAAAGTGAAAATTCGCGCGCTAAAAACATAATGCGCATCGCCGGCATTCCGCCGAAAGTACGGCGCGTAAAAATCTTTCACAAAACTCGTGGCGAGCGCATTCAGCGCGGCGCTGAGCGAGCCCATCGCGGTGGCAAACACGCCCGCCATGATCAACCCGCGCAGGCCGGCCGGCATTTTGTTGATGATGAAATAAGCGAAGATTTCGTTGTGCGCCGGCGGCAAATTCGGATCAGGCACGAGCTGAAAATACGCATACAAAAAAATGCCGATCGTGACAAACGCCAGCGCGATCGGCACGTCGGCGACGCCGGAGAGAATCAGCGACCGACGACTACGTTTGTAATCAGCCGCCGTCAACATGCGCTGCACCATGTCCTGATCCGTGCCGTGCGTCGCCATCACGAGAAAAATGTAGCCGAGCAGCGCGGCAAAAATGGTGTATTCCTGGTTGAGAATGCTGAGAGCGGCTTCGGAGAAAGTCTGCTCGTTACTCAAGCCGGTTGAAAAAATTTTGAAATTGGCAAAATCATTCGTGCCGATTTTGATGCCTTCCCAGCCGCCAGGAATCAGATAAACAATAACGATCAGCGAAATCAACGCGCTGCCGAACATGACGCTGGCCTGAATGAGATCCGTCCAGATCACCGCTTTGATGCCGCCCATCATCGTGTAGAGGCAGGTGAGCACCGAGAGGATGCTGATCGCGACGATGTATTGCGTCAAGCTTGGGGAGGCGCCGGTCAGGAATTTCCACGCGACCACCAACACGACCGCGGCGATATAAATCCGCACGCCGCTGGCGAGCACGCGCGTCACGAGAAAAATCACGCTGCCGGCCACGCGCGATTTTGGGCCGAAACGTTTTTCCAAAAACTCGTAAACGGTGTAAACCTGATAATGATAAAACGGTTTGAGAAACAGGTAGGCGATAATGATGCGCGCGATGATCGTGCCGAGCATCAACTGCACGTAAATCGCGCTTTGCTGGCGATAGCCCTCCGCCGGAATGCCGAGAAAAGTCGCGGCGCTGGTTTCCGCGGCGATGATCGAGGCCAGCACGGCCCACCACGGAATTTTGCGGCCACCGAGCGCGAAGTCTTCCATGCTCTCTTCGCGGCGGCCCATGTACAAACCGAGCGCGATGATGACGACGAAATACGCGATGATGATCGCAACATCCCAGAAGAGGCTGGTCATGCAAGGGGCCTGTTATTTTGTTGGCTTGCAACGAAATGAGAACTGCAACGAAAAGAGCCGTCGGTATTTTTTTAAATTGAATCGCTTCAGCCATCTCATTTATGTCATTCTGAAAGAATCTTTTTTGACACCGGCACAGTGCTTGGAATGAAAAAAGATTCCTACGGAATGACATTATTTTTACGTATCTGAATAGTTGCAAAATTTCACGGATTATTGCGTTGCCGAATCCAAAGCTGCACCGCGTTTCGGCTTTGATTTACGCCGCGGTGGAATTTTTACGGTTGCTGCTCGCAGCGGTTGTTTTCGCTTCGGCGGTTTTTCGACGCCGTTGCCCTTGCGCGCAGATTTATTTTCTTCGATCATTGCGACCGTTGCAACGAGTTGAGGCATTGCATGTTGCCCGTTGCCGGTTGCATTTGACGCCGCATTGATCGCATTCATCGGCGCGGGGTTCTCGCGTTTGAAAATCACCACGGCCAGCGGCGGGAAGGTAATTTCCGCGGAATACGGCTGATTGTGTGAAGGCCTCTCCTCGGCGGTGACGCCGCCGCCGTTGCCGGCGTTGCTGCCCCAGTAATATTCGGAGTCGCTGTTCAACACCTCGCGATAAAAACCGGACCGCGGCAAGCCGATGCGATAATTCTCCCGCAGCAGCGGCGTGAAATTGCAGGCAAACACGATTACTTCATTCGGGTTTTTGCCGCGGCGAAAAAATGAAACGAGGCTGGCATCGGCGTCTTGAAAATCGATCCACTGAAAACCTTCCCACGAATAATCCACTTCATGCAGCGCCGGCTCACGCCGATAAAGCGCGTTGAGATCTTTCACAAATTGCTGCAGCTTGCGATGCGACTCGTGCTCAAGCAGATGCCAGTGAATGCTCTCGGCGTGATTCCATTCCCACCATTGCCCGATCTCGCCGCCCATAAACAGCAACTTCTTGCCGGGATGGCCGTACATGTAACCGAGCGACACGCGCAGATTCGCGAATTTTCTCCATACGTCGCCGGGCATTTTATCGAGCAACGCGCGCTTGCCGTGCACCACCTCGTCGTGCGACAGCACGAGAATGAAATTCTCCGAGAACGCGTAGATCATCGAAAACGTGATGAGATGCTGATGATACTTGCGATGAATCGGATCTTCCTTCATATATTTGAGAAAATCATTCATCCAACCCATGTTCCATTTGAACGTAAAACCGAGGCCGCCGAGGTGCGTCGGGCGCGAGACCATCGGCCACGAGGTCGATTCTTCCGCAATCATCATCGCGCCGGGAAAACGCTCGTGCACGACTTCGTTGAGCTTGCGGAGAAAATCGATGGCTTCGAGATTTTCGCGGCCGCCAAATTTGTTGGGAACCCATTGCCCTTCTTGGCGGGAGTAATCGAGATAAAGCATCGAGGCCACGGCGTCAACGCGCAGGCCGTCGAGATGATATTTCTCGAACCAGTAAACGGCGTTGGCGATGAGAAAATTTCGCACTTCGTTCCGGCCGAAATTAAACACGAGCGTGCCCCAATCCGGATGCTCGCCCAGGCGCGGATCATCATGCTCGTACATCGCCGTGCCGTCAAAGCGGCGCAGCGCATAATCATCGCGCGGGAAATGCGCCGGCACCCAGTCGAGAATTACGCCGATGTGATGCTGGTGCAGATAATCGACGAAATAAGCGAAATCTTCCGGCGTGCCGTAGCGGCTGGTCGGCGCGTAATAACCGGTCACTTGATAGCCCCACGACGGATCATACGGATGCTCCATCACCGGCATCAGCTCGACATGGGTGAATCCCATTTCATTGACATACGCGGCGAGCTGGTGCGCCATCTCGCGATAGTTCAACCAATCGTCTTTCGCATTCGATTTTTTTCGCCACGCGCCGAGGTGCACTTCATAGATAGCCATCGGCTTTTCAAACAGCGTGCTGGCGCCGCGCTGCATCATCCACGCGTCGTCGTGCCACTCATAATGATCGAGGCGCTGCACGATCGCGGCATTGTTCGGGCGCAATTCCATACGAAAAGCATATGGATCAGTTTTCGTCCGCAACATGCCTTGCCGCGTTTTGATTTCGAATTTATAGACTTCGCCTTCGCTTAGTCCGGGAATGAAAATTTCCCAAACGCCGACGCCGGGATGGATGCGCATCGGATGGCGGCGGCCGTCCCAGCGATTGAAGTTGCCGATCACGCTCACCCGCCGCGCATTCGGCGCCCACACGGCAAAATACACGCCGGTCACGTCGCCGATGGTCATCACGTGCGCGCCGAGTTTTTCGTAAATCTCAAAATGATTGCCTTCGCCGAAAAGATGGAGGTCGAAATCACTCAACACCGGCAGGAAAGAATAGGGATCGTCGAAGCGCCGCGTTTGGCCGTGGTGATCGGTCAGCTCGATTTGATAAGGGAAAATCGCTCGCCGCTCCGAAAAAATCGCTTCAAAAAATTCCGAATTTTCGAGGCGTGACAACGGATGAAATTGCTCGGCCTCCCCCCTTTCCACGACGCGCGCCGATTGCGCCTCCGGCAAAAACGCGCGCACGGCGAGGCCGGATTTGCCATCGTCGCTTACGGTGTGCATGCCCAAAACGGCAAACGGATCGCCGTGATCGCCCTGCAGAATTTTTATAATTTCTGCCGAGCTCACAGTTGATGATTTCGCAGCAGCCATCGATTCCATCATTCTCCCTCGCGATTTTGCTTCGTTTACGTTTTACGTCCATAAAGAAACATGAATTTATAACATAACAAAGTTTCCCACGAAAAGCAAGCGCGCCGCGTATTTTGTAAACATTTTGTAATCTCCACGAAATTTCCCTTGCACTTTTTTTTGTTTTTCCTTATTTTTATAACTGCGTTGTAAAATTGTTGACAGCAAAGATAGATTCTAACTAAAACTTCCTGAGGTATATCCCCGCGATACCGGGATGACCTGAAGAAGAGGGAGGTTCCCACAATGTTTTTGATTCACTCCACCCGTCTTTCCGCCTGAGGCGACAGCCAGCGCCGGTGGGATGGCCTGTTACAGAAAATAGCGTCAAGCCAGGCCGCCTGCAAACGGCTTCAGGCTACCCATTTGTTGTATTTCCGTTCCCCGTTTAAATTTTGCCTCTGCTTGCGGGCGCATTCCGGCGCCGGGCCGGGGTGTGGCGTATGTTGTTCTGGATGAATGCCCTCCGGCGTTTTTAAAAATGTTTTTGTCAAACCGTTCCAGCTTTACACAGTTTAATGACACCAACATATTAACCGCCAAAAATAAAAATTGGGTGACAGAATGACCAAAAATTTGTTACAAACTTATTTTAAGCAGGCGAACGAATTGCCGCCGCCCGTGCGCGAGGCGTGCAAACGTGTATTGCCCGACGAAGAAATTCGGGTTTATGCGTTGAGCGATCTCGACGAGCATCGGCGTTTCAGCGAGCGCTGGCTGATTCTCGGCGAACGCCATCTCGTTCTCGCCGAGCCGGACGGCGCGCTGTTGAACGGCCATTCGGCATGGAACACACGCGCGCTGGCGTTGCGCGATATCGGCAAATTCGAATTGCTCGAAGGCCTTTCGAGCAGCCGGTTGAACCTGATCAACGCGGGGAACGAGCTTATCGTTTCCGTGCAGTTCACCCGTCGGCAGGCGCCCGCGATCGGCAATTTGCAGTTCGTCGCCGAGCAGGTGCGCAAGCGTTTGTTGGAGAATATCGCGCCGACCGAGCTGGCGGGCGATTTCGATCCAGCAACGGAATATCAGGACGCCGTGCTGAAAGCGGTGAAGGAAGCGAAGGCGACGCTGGCCATGCCGAAACTGGGCGTAATGTTTCGCCTGCTCTCGTATTTGAAGCCGCACAAAAAACCGGTGAGCATCGGCCTCACGTTGGCGATGATGCTCACCTCGTTGCAATTGCTGCCGCCGTATCTCACCAAAGTTTTGGTTGATAATATTTTGCGTCCGGTGGAAACCGGCCGCATTACCGATGCGTCGTTTTTGTTGTGGGTCGTCATCGGCTCGCTGGCCGCGGTGTGGAGCGT
>Ga0247727_10005576_pt1 | contig 25409 bp, 21 predicted proteins | sample WisWelCaveWW1625_FD_202498 | JGI IMG/M metagenome (GOLD analysis project Ga0247727, IMG submission 202498) | Biofilm microbial communities from Wishing Well Cave, Virginia, United States - WW16-25 | ecosystem: Environmental > Aquatic > Deep subsurface > Groundwater > Cave microbial mat | place...
ACAGGTTGATCGAATCCTTGCCCGCCAGGTCGAGCGTTCGCGAGGGATCCTCGGCGAGGTCGAAGAACTCGTCCAGGCTGCCTCCGCGCGCCGCGTTGAACCGCATCTCGAAGCCGCCGGGCGCGGTGACCGTCACGGTCGAGGCGCCCTCGCTGGTCGTGAGCGGCGGGCACTCGTCGGCGAAGGCCATCCAGTAGTACGTGTCGCTCGCCAGGTTGACCCGGGGCTGGGTGCCGACCTGGAAGCCGTCCGATTCCAGGGCCTGGATCGCGTCGACCTGGAAGTTCGACATGTTGAAGAGCAGGGACTGGTCGGTCGCGGCTCCCGTCGAGAGCGGCTTCTGGGAAGCGCCGTTGCTTGCAGCCGTTCCATCCCGCTTGACGATCACGTATTCGGGCCTCATGCCGGCGCCCGTGATCGAACGGTTGTCGAGCCCGTCGCCAACGTAGGAGCCGACGGCCATCTTCCCGGGGATCGCCTTCCACGCCACATAGTTGTAGGTGAACCCGCTGTCGTTCACGTCCGGATCGCTGCCGACCTGGAAGCCGTCGGCGAGCAGGGCCTGGATCCGGTTCGGATCCCCGAAAGAGTTGTCGAAGTCGAAACTGTCGTCGCCCGTCATCGAGCTCGAGCGGTGATAGACGGGGCGTGCGCTCGTCGGGATGACCACGACGTACGCGGGCAAAAAGCCCAGGCCGGTGATGTCGAAGTTGTCGGCGCCAGTGCCCGTGTAGGTGCCGACTTTCGACTCTCCGGCCTCCATCCGGAAGGCGACCCAATGGTACGCGACGGCGAGCTTGTTGACCTGCACGTCCCCGCTCAGCGAGAAGCCATCGGGATCGAGCGAGGTGATGAGGCCGCTCGCGGCCGCGACCGCGCTGACCATTCCCTTCGAGAGGCTCATGGTCGAGGTCCGGCCGATCGCCCTGATGGTGTTGTCGTTGCCCTTCAGGATGACGACGTCCGGCTGGAAGCCGAGCCCGGTGATGGAGCGGGGGGAGCCGCTACCGCTGTAGGAGCCGGACCGGATCTGCGCACGGGCCACTCCCGCCGAAAGCAGGAACAAGGTCAAGAGCAGCCCGGCCACGCGCTTCGCCATCAGCGCCTTGGGCCGCCCAGCCCGCTCCCTCGCGGAGACGGCAGCCTTCCGATGCGCGGCCTGGGCTCGTCCAGCTTCAGCCCCCCTTGGCAACCCGTTGCCTGTCAGGGCCGATTGTACGCGCCTCGGCGCCCGGCTGGGCCGAAAACCTGATTCCGGCCGCTCAGGCGCGCTGGGCGCCCGGCCGTCCGTCCTCGACCACGAAGGACGCCAGCGTCTCGCGCGTCGCGTCGCGCTCTGTGCGGTCGCTGACGACGCGCAGGTCGGCCCGCGCGCGTTCCGTGCCGAGCTCCAGGCGCAAGTAGCCGTTGTGGCCCGCGTCGCCGAGCTTCACGTGCGGGTTGTCGCGGACCACGGCCTCCACCTGCTCGGGCTTGTACGAGGTCTCGGAGGTGATCGACGTGCCCACGAACTCCGCGGCCACGGCGGGCGAGCGCGGGTCTTCGGGATCGGGCGCGAGGTCGCTCACCCAGAAGGAGTGGACGTCTCCGCCCACCACGATCGGGTTGCGCGTCTTCGCGGCGGCGAGGCCCTCGAGCAGGCGGCGGCGGGCAGCCGGATAGCCGTCCCAGCCATCCGTCCAGTAGCGGCGTCCCGGCCCGGGCTTGACGTCCAGCGTGGCGACGCGCGTCTGCTGGGCGATCACGTTCCAGCGGGCCTTGGACTGCGAAAGCCCCGCGCTCAGCCACTCTACCTGGACGCGTCCCAGCAGTGAGCGCGCCGGGTCGGCGAGCTCCGCGCACGCCTCGAGGTCGACCATGACGCTGCCGCCGCGCCCCGCTCGCGGGCACGGCTGTGGCGAGCGGTACTGGCGGTCGTCGAGCACGAACAGCGCCACGTCGTCGCCGAAAGCGAGCTGGGCATGGAGGCGCATGTCCGGCCCCAGCGGGATCGCCGAGCTGCGCAGCGGCATGTGCTCGTAGTAGGCGCGGTAGGCGTTGGCCCGGCGCGCCAGGAACCAGCGCGGGTTGTCGAGGTCCTGCGAGCGGTCGTCGGCGTAGTCGTTGTCGACCTCGTGGTCGTCCCAGGTGACGAGCCACGGGCAGGCGGCGTGCGCCGCGCGCAGGTCGGGATCGCTCCTGTAGAGCGCGTAGCGCGCGCGATAGTCGTCGAGCGTCACCGGCTCGGCGGCGTGCGCGTCGTGGAGTCGAGGCCGCTTCGAGCCCCACGAGGACTCGTAGACGTAGTCGCCCACGTGGATCACGAGGTCGAGCGCGTCCTGGGCCATGTGGCGGTACGCGGAGAAGTAGCCCTGCTCGTAGTGGGAGCACGAAGCGACCCCGAAGCGCAGCCCCGCCGCCTGGCCGCGGGCCGGTGCGGTGCGCGTGCGGCCGACCGGGCTCAGCGCGTCCCCGGCGCGGAAGCGGTAGAAATACCAGCGGTCGGGCTCGAGGCCCTGCACCTCGACGTGGAGCGAGTGTGCCCACTCCGGGCCCGCCAGCGCGCGTCCCTTGCGCGCCACTCGCGCGAAGCGCTCGTCGTGAGCGACTTCCCAATCCACGGCCACGGGCTCGCGCAGGCCGCCTCCCGCGAACGGGTCAGGGGCGAGCCGGGTCCAGAGCACGACGCCGTCGGGCAGGGGGTAGCCCGAGGCGACTCCCAGGGCGAAGGGGTCGGAAGCGAAACGCGGCGCGCCCGTGCCGATGCGCACGGCCGGGGCCGCGAGGATCAGGCCCGCGGCCGACGCCGCGTCTCGCAGGAAGCGCCGCCGGCCCGAAGAGCCGGCGCGCCGGTCGGACTCGGATCGCGGTCTGCCCATCGCTCCTCCAGGTTCTGGCGGAGCATATGCGCGCCGGGTCGGGGCCGGCCAACTCTTCCGGCGACCGCGGACCTCACGTGGCACCACGCCGCCGGAAAATAGCCGCCATCGGGCGCCATCTGCCCTCATCTCAAACCTGTGGGCGGGGGCCTCACTGCAACGAGACAGAGATGCTCCATGCCGAGCCTGAAGCGGACGCCTGCGGCGGTGTCGCCCGACCACGTCACGATCGGCGCGGTCGGGCCGAGGTAGCTGTGCCCGAGATCAGCCGGTTTCTTGGAATCGTCATCGGCATGTTCTACAGGGACCACAACCCGCCGCACTTTCACGCGTATTATGGGGAGTATGAGATCGCGATCGCCATCCATGATGGCGCGGTCCTATGGGGCAGCCTGCCACGCCGTGCGCTTGGGCACGTGCAAGAGTGGCGGACAAGCCACATTTCTGAGCTGGAGGACGACTGGCAGCGGGCCCGAGCTCATCAGGCGCTCCGGCCCATCGCACCTCTGGAGTGACCATGCCGAGACTCGTTGAGGCACGTTACCTTCGCAACTTCGTCATCTGGATCAGGTTCAGCGACGGCACCGAAGGAGAGGTTGATCTGGGCGGACAGCTCCATGGGCCGATCTTCGAGCCATTGCAGGATCTCGACTACTTTCGGTCATTTACGCTGAGCCCGGAGCTCCACACCGTCGTTTGGCCAAACGGGGCCGATCTCGCACCGGAGTACCTTCACGAGCGCGTCCGCGTTCCCGCCTGAGAGTCACCGAAGCCTCGAACATCGTCGTCTGCAGCCTCAATCGCAACTGCAAGCGCCGCCGACCCCGGGGCCCGGCGCGCCGGTTGGACTCGGATCGTGGTCGGCCCATCGCTCCTCCAGGTTCTGGCGGAGCATATGCGCGCCCGGTCGGGGCCGTCCAACTCTTCCGCCGGCCCGAGCCCTACCGCACGTTCTCGATCATGCTGATGTCGGCCTCGAAGGACTCGAGCGCCTCGAAGACGATGCGGCGGCCGTTCGGGTGGGCGTCGAAGCGAAAGGGAATGACGGCGTCGCTGTTGCCCCTGAAGAGCAGCGGAAGGTCGGACAGCGTTGGTCTCCGCCGGCCGTCGCTATCGACCCGCCACAGCACGCCCTTGAGGTCCGGCTTTCCCTCCACGACCAGCAGCTCGCCGGCGCCGGCCCATGCAAAAGACGTCACCCAGCCTCGAAAGACCTGCCGGCGAGGGCCGCCCAGCGTCCCCGTCCACAGCCCGGCCGCGGGTTCGCGGCTATCCGGACGTGTGGCGTACGCGAACGACCGCCCGTCGCGAGACCAGAGCGGGTCGCCGGGCAGATCTGCGACCTGTTGGCTCTGGTTCGTGCCTGGGTCGTACAGCTCTCCCCCGTCCGGGTAGACGCGATAGAGGACGCGGCCGTCGGGTGCTATGTCGCCCCATGCCGCGGTCCACAGCCCCTTGATCGGAAGCGTCTGGGGGGGGCCGCCGGCGAGGGATATCCGCCGCAACTCCCCCCTCAATCCCCATGAGGGCGGTATCCAAGAGAGGTACAGAAGGTGCTGGCCGTCGGAGGCCCAGCGCGGATAGACGTTGACCCGATCGCTCTCGACGAGCCGGTTCGGGTTGCCGCCGTCGGCATCCATCACCCAGATGCTCTCTCGCTCCGCGCCGGTGCGGGTCGACCAGTAGGCGATCCGGCGTCCGTCCGGGGAGTAGCGCGCCCCCGCTTCGCCGCGCGCCGAGTCCGTCGTCAGCCACCGGAGGCGGCCGCTCGCCGCCGGCTCGAGGCTCATGTCGGCCAGGTTCACGTTGACGCGGAAGCTGGAAAAGACCAGCCGCGTGCCGTCAGCCGAGAGATCGATGTCCGTGTCCTCGCCCTGCCCGGCCGTGATCTGCTGCGGCTCCCCCGACGCGGCCGGGATCTTCCACACGTTCATCGTCCCGCCGCGGCTCGACGTGAAGTAGATGAAGCGGTCGTCCGGCGACCAGACGGGCAACAAGGCGAGCGCGCCGTCGCGAGTGACGTCTCGCACGGCGCCGCTCCCCACGTCCGCCACCGCCAGCTCGCCGTACGGCCCGCTGTGCCGCCGAACGAACGCCAGCGAGCGTCCGTCGTGCGAGAACGCCGGCTGATGATGAGCGACCGGCGCTTCCCGCCGCGTCACGGCCCGCGGGTTCGCGCCGCTCGCGTCGCAGATCCAGAGCGCGCCGCCCGAGCTGTACGCGACCTGTCGCCCGTCGGCCGCCCACGCCGGATGCATGCCGTTCAAGACGATCCGGCGAGCGGCGCCCCCGAGCGACGGCGCCTCCCAGACGTCGAAGAGCCCCGCCTCGTTCAGCCGCGCGAACAGCAGGCGCGACCCGTCGCGCGACCAGCGCGGGCGCAGTTCGAGATTGCGATCGTGGGTGATGCGGACCGGGTTGCCGCCCCCGACGAGACCGACGTAGACGTCCCACTGGCCGCCGAGGTTCGAGATGTACGCGATCGAGCGTCCGTCGGGCGAAAACGAGGGCTGCGCTTCGACCCCGGAGAGATTCGTGACCGCGCTGAAGCGCATCGCGGCGCGAGGCTCCGCAGGAGTCGGCCGCGAGCGGGCGAGTGCCAAGGCTGCGAGGGCGATCGCCGCTCCCGCGACGCACCAGACGAGGAGGGCTGACGCCCGCGGCGACCGGGCCGAGGCGGGCGCTTCGGGCCCGCCGGCGCTGACATCCTCGAGCTCGAGCCGTGCGTCGCCCATATCTCGCAGCCGCCGCGTCACGTCCTTGCGCAGGCAGCGCCGCAGCAGCTCGCGCACGCGCCACGGAGTCGCCGCGGGCAGCCGGTCCCAGTCCGGCTCCCGGTTCAGGACCGCCGCCAGCACGTCGGGGGCGCTGTGGCCTTCGAAGGCGCGCCGCCCGCTCAGCATCTCGTAGAGCACGCATCCGAAGGACCAGACGTCGGCGCGCTTGTCGACCGCCTGCCCGCGCGCCTGCTCCGGGCTCATGTAGGGCGCGGTCCCCACGACGGCGCCCGCCTGCGACGGGGCCGGCAGCGTGGGCGCCTGCGTCTGGTCGATGCCCGGGGCCTGCGGCGTCAGGATCCTGGCGAGGCCGAAGTCGAGCAGCTTGACCTGGCCGTCCGGCGTGAGCTGGACGTTTCCGGGCTTGAGGTCGCGGTGCACGATGCCGCGCTCGTGCGCGGCTTCGAGCGCCAGCGCGATCTGGCGCGCGATCTGGTGCGCCTCCGACTGCGGGATCGGGCCATGCGCGAGGCGCGCGGCGAGCGTCTCGCCTTCCACGAACTGCATGACGATGTAGTCGACGCCGCTCTCCGCCCCGACGTCGTACAGCGCGCAGATGTTCGGGTGCTCGACGGCCGAGATGGCGCGCGCCTCACGCGCGAACCGCTCGCGAAGCGCCGGTGTGACCGCGAGCTGCGTGGACAGCACCTTGAGCGCGACCGTCCGGTCGAGCCGCGTGTCGCGGGCGCGGTAGACCTCGCCCATCCCGCCCGCGCCGAGCGGCGCTTCGATCTCGTAGGGCCCAAGGCGCGAGCCTTTGGACTGGAGCATTGGCCGTGCGCGGTATGGTAGCAGCGCCCGAGGGCGCGGTCGTGGCCCCGAGCTCGCGCTGTGCCTGCGAAGCTCCCGAAGGCCCAACCTCGCGCGGAGCACCGCGCCCGAGGAGGGTTAGAGCTCGAAGAGAGGGATCCCGAGGGTCCGTGCGGCGGTCGTCATGCGCTCGTCGTAGGAGGCGAGCGTTACGGCTTGGCCATTCGTGCGCAGGAACTCGAGGGAGGCCAGCTGCAGCGCATCGAGCGTCCGCACCGGCGTTGGAAACGGCTCGAGGGCGCGCTGAAGCACGAGCGGCTGCATCTCCAGGACCGCAATCCTCGCGAGCGTGGCGCGCACGGCTTCGCCATGGCTCGACCCGAGCCCCCGCGCGTGGATCCGGGCCCAGGTCTCGTAGTGCAGCAACCGGCTGGCGACCAGGGGCTGTGCCCAGAGCCTCGGCGGGGGCGTGCGGTCTTCGGCCAGCAGCTGAGCGAGGACGACCGAGGTGTCGACGTAAATCAACGGTCTTGTCGATCCAGGTCGAGCTCCTTCAGGAGCTGCTTCAAAGGGGCGACCGGCATCCGCGGAGGTGGACCCTCCGCGACCATGATGGGCGCGGTCACGTAGCCCGCGCGCACCGCCTCTGCCAGCAGGGCATCGGCCAGCCAGGGGCTGCGGCCCGCGGCGGGGGGCACGAGCTCGGCCACCACGCGGTCGCGATCGGTCACGAGCACGGTTTCGCCCGAGGCGGCGAGACGAACATATTCGCTGAGCCGGTTCTTGAGGACCTTGAGGCCGACGGCCTTCATGTTCCAAAGGTAGCTTCTGGAAGCTACCTTGTCAAGCCCCTTCTCTACGAGCGATCCTCGCTGCTCACGCCAGTTCGAGGCCAGCGCGCGACGACTCGGTCGAGCCGGGTGTCAACGCGGACTGCAGGCCCGGGCGCGCTCGAGGCGGGTGCGCAAGCCGACCTGCGTCGTCTCGGGCAAGGCCGCTGCCTCGAGCGCCTCGCGAAACGTGCGGACCGCCTCCTCGCATCGACCGCGGGCGAGCTGGATCCGTCCCAGCGTGTCCTGGGCGAGGGATTGGTCCGGTCCCGGCTGATTCGCTGCCCTCGTTGCCAGGGTCTCCGCTTCCTCGAAGCGCGTCCCTTCCGCGAGCAGCAGCCAGGCGAGGTTGTTGAGGGCGTCGCGGTCGTCGGGCGCGATCTCGAGCGCACGCCGGTAGGCCCCTTCCGACTCCTCACGCCGCCCCTGGTCCGCCGCGACGTTGCCGAGGTTGACCCACGTGCGCACCGATTCGGGCCGCACCACCAGCACCTGCCGATAGAGCGCGTCGGCCTCCTGGAGTCGCCCCTGGCCCTCGAGAACCACGGCGTGGGCGAGAGTGGCGTCGGTGCCGGCTCTTGACCGGACGACGAGCAAGGCATGTCCGGCGGGCTTCCAACTCTTCTCGAGGCTCTCGAGCTGGGCCCAGCGTGCCTTGCCGTCGCCGAACTGGAATTGGAAGAGACCGCGGGAAGGGTCGAAGCCGTCCACGACCACGTAGTGATAAATGTCCCGGCGCGCGCCGGGCGCGTCGAGCAGTCTCAGCATGAGGATCGCGGGCCGTCCCTCGGCCAGCTCGCCGCGCACGGCCTCGGCCGTGCCGGTGACCAGGGCGGCGTCGAAGCCGCGCTGGCGGGCGGCGATCAGCATGTCGACCGACAGGACACCCCGGCGCGGGGCTTCGGGCAACAGCACTTCGAGGTCGCGCGCGGAAACGGTCTCCCCGTGGGCGCGGAGGACCACGGACAGACTGCCGGGACCGCACCGATCGTCCTCGAAGACTGGTGCAGAAACGCCGTGGACCACACGGGCCTCCGGGCTTGGCGTGCGCGAGCGTGGAGTGAGCGAGACGCAGCCGGGGAGCACGGCCAAGGCCAGCGCTGCGAGCCCAGCCGCCCGGCCTCGGCCCATGCGGCCGACCGTCAGAAGATGACGGCGAGGATCGTGACGGCGAGGAAGATGCCGAGCAGGATCCAGATGTAGTCCGGCACCTGCGTGCCCGCGGCCTGGACCTGGTCGAGGTTCGCGGCGAGGCGGCGCAGGTCCTCGTCGGAGAGTCGGACCAGGCGCTCCTCGACCCCCTCGGCCGTCAGCCCCTGTGCTGCAAGCGCGCCCGCCACTTCGTCCCGCGCGACCGCGTCACTCACGCGCGCGTGGTCTGTCGCACGGCTCGCAGAGCGGGATTCCGCTTTCGCCACGATCCGCTCGGCCGCCGCGGGGGCCTCCGCCTTCGACGCGATCCGCTCGGCAGCCACGGGCGCGGCCACGCCCGCGAGCCACGCCGCCGACAGCAGTACGACAAACCGCCGGGCCCGTGTCTTGTCCATACCGCCGCCTCCCGAACCGAAGCCTCGTTGCGCCGATGATCGCCACCCCCCCGGCGAGTTGTCAAGCCTTGCTACAATCCGTGCTCTCATTCCCAAGGCGAAGGAGCGACCCATGCCCCGCATCGTCCGAGGTGGTCTGATCCAGGCGAAGAACGTCCTGAGCCCCGAGCACGGCCTGCCTGCAATCAAGAAGGCGATGGTCGACAAGCACGTCAAGCTGATCGCGGAGGCTGCGAAGAAGAAGGTCCAGTTGCTGTGCCTGCAGGAGATCTTCTACGGGCCCTACTTCTGCGCCGAGCAGGAGACGCGTTGGTACCACCTCACCGAGCGCGTCCCGGACGGCCCGACCGTATCGCTGATGCGGAAGCTGGCGAAGAAGCACCGTATGGTGATCGTGGTCCCGATCTACGAGGAGGACCAGCCCGGGGTCTACTACAACACGGCGGCGGTCGTCGACGCGGACGGGCGCTACCTCGGCAAGTACCGGAAGACCCACATCCCGCACTGCAAACCGGGCTTCTGGGAGAAGTTCTACTTCCGCCCCGGCAACCTCGGCTACCCGGTGTTCGAGACCGCCTACGCGAAGGTGGGCGTCTACATCTGCTACGACCGCCACTTCCCGGAGGGCGCGCGGGCGCTCGGCCTCGCCGGGGCCGAGATCGTCTTCAACCCCTCGGCCACCGTAGCAGGCCTCTCGGAGTACCTCTGGGAGCTCGAGCAGCCGGCCCACGCGGTCGCCAACGGCTACTTCGTGGGCGCCATCAACCGGGTCGGCATCGAGCCGCCGTGGAAGATGGGGGAGTTCTACGGCAAGAGTTACTTCTGCGACCCGCGCGGCAAGATCGTGGCCCAGGCCCCGCGCGACAAGGACGCGGTCGTCGTCGCCGACCTCAACCTCGACATGATCGAGGAAGTGCGCGCGATCTGGCAGTTCTACCGCGACCGCCGGCCCGACGCCTACGGTCCGCTCGTCGCGCCGTAGCGGACACGCCGAAGCGCTCGTCGCTGGATCGCTGCGGTCGCCCGCAAGGGCCGCGTTACTGGCTCTTGCCGCCGCCGGCCTTCATCTCGTCGAGAGCCGCGTCCAGGGTGGGATCCACGAAGATCCGACGCCGCTCCTCAGTGTAGTCCCCGTGACCCGGGTCGTACTGCATCATGAAACGCATCGCTCCCGAGACGCCCAGCCGCTCGGTGAGAGCGATCCAGCCTTCGCGCCGCAGCTCGTAGGCCGACAGCGCCGGGCGGGGGGAGCTCATGCTTCACCCTCTTTGAGGATCTCGAGACGCCGGACCAGGCTCACAGGTCAATCATAGCGTCGGGTGCCGCCCCGTGGCTCCCGACTAGCCAGCCTGGAAACCTACCGCCAGGTCCGCCGCAGCCAACCTCAGATCCGCGTCGATCGACCACAGCACGGCCGAGGACGTCAGCGTGCTCGCCAGGAGGTGCGCGTCGACCCAGCCGATTCCACGCCGCGTCAGCCGCCGTCGCCGGACGAAATCGAGCACCTCCTCGTGTGCCACCACTGCCGCGTCCGGCAGCCGTGCGAAGAGCTTTTCCTCCCGGGGTGAGAGGCCGCCGAGCACCAGCTCCCCGATCACGAACGGATGCAGTAGCACGGCACCATCCTCGTCGAGCAACTCGCCGAGCTGCCGCACGCTCGTCGAGCCGCTGAAGTACCGGCGCCAAACGGACGTGTCGACGAGCACCGGCTTCACGAGCGCCGCCGCCTCACCGGCCGGAGCCGCGGGCCCTCGCCGTACAGGGCCTTGAGGCGCTTGCGTGCCGCCCGCTCCAGCAGGGCGCGCAGGCCCATCTCGATGACCTCGGTCTTCGAGCTGGCTCCGGTCTCCTCGAGCGATCGCCGGATCAGGCCTGCGTCCAGGTCAAGCGTCGTTCTCATGCATATGATTATGCACGAAATATATGCAAAAGGGCGGCGGGGGGGACCAGGGGGGCGTTCCCTGGCTCTCGCCGCCGCCAGCCTTCACCTCGGCGACGGCCGCGTCCCGCCGTCGGTCGGTGGTCCGCATGAGGACTGCGCGCCTACGGCAGGGGAGGCACACGCCATGGCGGGATCGGCCGGGGCGGGCACGCGCGCGTGTGCGAGCCGGCGTCGCCGGCGAGACCTTACGCTCCGGCCCACGCCGCCCTCGCCGACTCCTACAACCAGCTCGGGACGGTGATGCTCGGCTCGGAGCCGCCGTCGGTCTTACGACCGCGGGCGATGGAGGCCGCCATCCGCGCCCTCCAGATCGACCCGGACCTGGCCGAGGCGCGCGCCACTCTCGGTTACGTCAGGCACTACGATTGGCGCTGGGCGGAAGCCGAGCGCGAGTTCCTTCGAGCGCTCGAGCTCAACCCCAGCTACGCGCTGGGCCGCGTCTGGTATGCCAACTTCCTCATGTGCCGCAAGCGGCTCGACGAGGCCGTGGCCGAGGTCAGGAAAGCCGAAGAGCTCGACCCGCTTTCGATGGTCGTCGTCACCAACGTCGGGTGGACTCTGGCCATCGCGGGACGGCTGCCGGAGGCCGTCGACGCCTACCGCAGGGCGCTATCGCTCGACCCCGATTACGTGCAAGCCCACTGGCGGCTGTGCGATGCCTACTACCGACTCGGCCAACGGGACGATGCGCTGCGGGAGGCCGAGGCCGCCTTGGCCCTCAGCCGGCGCAGCCCGTCGAGCCTGGCCGGGCTCGCCCAGGCCTACGCGAGGTCCGGACGGCGGCTCGAGGCCAGGCGGTTGCTCGACGAGTTGCTGTCGCTCTCGGTCCACCGCTATGTCTCACCATTCGGCATCGCCCTGATCTACTTCCACCTGGGGGACGACGGGCGCGGCTTCGCGTGGATGGAAAAGGCGTACGCGGAGCGGTCGAATGGAATCGCCTATCTGGCGGGTCATCCCGCCCTCGAGCCCTGGCGCACCGACCCGCGGCTCCGCGACCTGCTGCACCGCGCCGGACTGCCAGAATGAGCTCGGGTTTGCTCGAGCCCGGCACGGAGCTCGGCCCCTACCGCATCATTTCCAGAATCGGCCGAGGCGGCATGGGGGAGGTGTATCGGGCGCGGGACACGCGACTCGGTCGCGATCTCGCCCTGAAGCTCCTGCCGCCCGAGCTGTCTTCGGACCCGCAGCGCCTTCGGTACTTCGAGCAGGAGGCGCGCGCGGCTTCCGCGCTCAACCATCCCAACATCGTCACGATCTACGACATCGGCCGCTCCGACTCCACGTCCTACATCGCAATGGAGCTGGTCGAAGGCAAGACCTTGCGGGAGGCCCTGGGTTCGGGGCCACTGCCGACGAAGAAGGCCCTCGACGCCGCCGTCCAGATCGCCGACGGCTTGGCCCGGGCGCACGCCTCGGGCATCGTGCATCGGGACCTGAAGCCCGAGAACGTGATGTTGACGCCGGAGTGGCTCGTGAAGGTCCTGGACTTCGGCCTGGCCAAGCTGACCCAGCCCGTGGTGTCCGAGGAAGAGGACCCGCTGTCGCGGATCCCGACACTATCGGAACCCGGGGCCATCGTCGGGACGGTCGGCTACATGTCTCCCGAACAGGCGAGCGGACGGCCGCTCGATTTCCGCTCGGACCAGTTCTCGATGGGTACGATCTTCTACGAGATGGTCACCGGGAAGCGCGCGTTCAAGCGCGCGACCGCGGTCGAGACGCTGTCCGCGATCATCCGGGACGAGCCGGAACCGGTCGCAGTCGCCAATCCGGGAGTGCCGGGCCCGCTGCAGTGGGTCGTGGAGCGCTGCCTGGCAAAGGACCCGGGCGACCGCTACGCCTCGACCCGCGATCTCGCCCACGAGTTGCGGAGTCTGCGGGATCACATCGGCCAGATCGAAGGCCTGGGAGGCACAGCCCTCGCCGCGCCCCCAGCCCGGCTCGGCACCGGACGTCGCCGCTCGCTGGCGGCGCTCGGGATTGCCGTGGCGCTGGGCGCGGCCCTGGCCGCCGGCCTGCTCCTCGGGGGCCGTCGAGCCGGCGAGCCGCCTCCGCGCTTTCGCCAGCTCACGTTTCGTCACGGCAACATCAGCGGCGCCAGGCTGGCGGCGGACGGCCGGACGGTGGTGTACCGGGCGACGTGGACCGGTGCGCCCGCCGAGCTCTACACGATCCGCCCGGAGAGTCCCGAGTCGGGCTCGCTCGGCCTGCCCGGCGCCGGCATCTTCTTGATCTCTTCGGCCGGGGAGATGGCCATAGCGCTCGGGTGCCGGCTCAACTGGGGAGAATGCATCGGGACCCTGGCTCGCATCCCGCTGACCGGGGGCGGCTCGCGCGAGATGATGAAGGACGTCCACGGCGCCGACTGGGCGCCCGACGGCAAGGCAGTCGCCGCCGTGCAGTTCACGGGCGGCGCCTACCGCCTCCACTACCCGAGCGGGAACGTGCTCTACGAGACGCCGGGCTGGATCACCTATCCGCGCGTCTCACCGGACGGGCAGCGCGTGGCCTTTCTCGATCACCCCACGCTCGGTGATCTCGGGGGTTCGGTCTCGATCGTCGGCAAGGACGGCAAGAAGCACACGCTGTCGAGCGGTTGGAAGGCGCTGCAGGGTCTGGCCTGGTCCGCGACCGGCGACGAGATCTGGTTCACCGGCTCCCGGGTCGGCAAAGGTGGAAACCTGGCCTTGGTGGCCGCCACACTTTCAGGGCGGGAGCGCGTCGTGTTCTCGTCCCCGGGTACGCTGAAGCTCTACGACATCTCACGGGACGGCAGCAGGGTCCTGCTGCTGCGCGGCAACCCACGGGGCGGCATCGTGAGCCTCGCCCCCGACTCGCCGAAGGAGCGCGACCTCTCCTGGTTCGACTACTCGACGGTGGCCGATCTCTCGGCCGACGGCCAAACGCTGCTCTTCTACGAGTGGGGAGAGGGCGTCTCCGGGACCTTCACCGCCTATCTGCGGAAGACGGACGGCTCGGCCGCGGTGAGGCTGGGCGAGGGGAGGCCGCTGTCCCTCTCCCCGGACGGCAGGTGGGCGCTGGCCGTGCAGCAAACGTCGCCCCCGCAACTGGTCCTTCTGCCCACGGGACCGGGCGAGCCCAGGGTGCTTCCGCGCGGCGCGGTCGGCGAGTACTTCGACTGGGGCGCATGGTCCCCCGACGGTCGGCGGATCTTCTTCGCGGGCCAGGAGTCCGCCGAGCGCAAGCACACCTTCGTCCAGGACGTGGAGGGCGGGGACGCACGACCGATCACGCCCGAAGGGCTGGTGGGGACCCTGCTCTCACCCGACGGCCAGCTCCTAGTCGCCTTCGACCGCTACGGCGAGTACTACCTCTGCCCCGTCGGTGCGGGGGAACCCCGCGTCCTCGAGGGTTATGAAGATGGCGACGTCGTGCTCCAGTGGACGAGCGACGGACGCGCGCTCTTCGTGCGCAAGGCCGGCAACCTGGAGCTGCGGATCTACAAGCTCGACCTCGCGAGCGGCCGCCGCGAGCCATGGAAGGATCTGGCGCCTCCCGATCCCGCCGCGCTGATCGACGTCGGGTCCGATCCGGGACAGGTCCGCTTGACCCGGGACGAAAGGTCCTACGCCTACAGCTACTGGACCTTCGTAGGCGAGCTGTACCTGGCTGAGGGGCTTCGTTAGAAGGTCCTCCGCGCGGTTCTTCCTGGCGAGCGCCTCGAGATCGGTGCGCCTATGAAGGGAGTATAGTCACACCGAGGAGGGATTATGAGCGTCGATCTCTCGGTCTCCTTCACGGGGATCCGCTTCGCGAACCCGTTCCTGCTGTCCTCGGCGCCGCCCACCGAGTCGGAGAGCAACATCCTGCGCGCCTTCGAGGCGGGCTGGGGCGGCGTCGTCACCAAGACGATCGGCATGCACCCGGTCGTCAACGTGAAGGGGCCCAAGACCAAGTTCCTGCGCGCCGAGCCCGAGACGGGCGTCCTCTCCATGAACCGCGGCCGCGCCGGTGTCCTTCACTCGTCGTGGAACTGGGAGCTGATCTCCGACAAGCCGCTCGACTGGTGGATCCCGCGCCTGGAGCGGATCAAGAAAGCGCACCCGCAGGGCATCCTGATCGCCTCGATCATGGCCGGATCGGGCAGCGACCGCGAGCTCGACCACTGGCGCACGCTCGCGCGCGCGTGCCAGGATGCGGGCGCCGACGGCCTCGAGCTGAACCTGTCCTGCCCGCACATGGACCGCGAGGACATGGGCTCGAATATCGGCAAGGACCAGCAGCTCTGCTCCTTCGTGACGCAGGTGGTGAAGGAGGTCGCGCGGGTGCCGGTCTGGGCCAAGCTCACCCCGGCGACGAGCGACATCGCTATGGAGGCCGGGGCGGTGTTCCGTGGGGGAGCCGATGCGGTCGTCTCGTCGAACACCTTCCCCTCGCTGCCACCGATCGACGCCGATTCGCTCGAGTTCGAGATGAACGTGGAGGGCCTCGTTTCGAGCGGCGGCCTGGGCGGTCCCGCGATCCTGCCGCTCTCGCTCGCCAAGATGTCGGAGATGACGCGCGCGTTCCCGGAGCAGAGCTTCTCGGGCATCGGCGGCATTTCCGGGTTTCGCGACGCGCTCAACTACTTCCTGCTCGGCTGCGGCACCGTGCAGGTGTGCACCGCGGCGATGCTCGACCACGCGGTTGGCCCCAATGTGGTCAAGCGGCTGATCCAGGAAACGAGCGAGTTCTTCGAGAAGAACGCGGAGCGCGGGTATCGCGGCTTCGCCGACATCTTCGGCCTGCGCCGCGAGCGCGTCGTGCCCCACTCCCAGATCAAGCGTCCCGAATCGGTCGACTACCAAGGCGGCCACGAGCCGCAGGAAGGCTACGCCGAGCCGGCCAGGGAAAAGGAAAGGGTCAGGCCCTGAGATAGGGCGTCTCCGGCGGAGGGGAAGGCCGGAGCTGCGCCGCTCGAGATGGGGCGACCCAACCAGGCGAGAACGAGTGAGGGAGACGCGCAGGCAATGAGCACCACCCTGGTCCGAAACGGGACCATCGTCACCGCTTCCGACCGCTACCAGGCCGACATCTACATCGACAAGGGCATCATCACGCTCATCGGCCAGGGGCTCACGTTGCCCGCCGACTGCGTGATCGACGCCTCGGGCAAGCTCGTGATGCCCGGCGGCATCGACGTGCACACCCACCTCGACATGCCGTTCGGCGGGACGACCTCGGCCGACGACTTCGAGACCGGCACGATCGCGGCGGCGCACGGCGGCACCACCACGCTCATCGACTTCGCGATCCAGGACTTCGGCCAGGGCCTGTATCCCGCGTTCGAGTCCTGGATGAAGAAGGCGGAGGGCCGGTCGGTGATCGACTATGCCTTCCACATGATCGTGCGTGAGCTCTCCGAGCAGGTCTCGCACGACATGGACCGGATGGTGCGCCGCGAGGGCGTGACGTCGTTCAAGCTGTTCATGGCCTACCCCGGCGTCTTCATGGTGGACGACGCCACCATCTTCAAGACGCTTCTGCGCACGCGCGAGAACGGCGGGCTCGTCTGCATGCACGCCGAGAACGGCGGGGTCATCGACACGCTGGTGAAGGAAGCCCTGCGGCGCGGCGAGAAGGCGCCCAAGTACCACGCGCTCACGCGCCCGACGCGCGCCGAGGGCGAGGCCACCGGCCGCGCGATCGCACTCGCCGAGATGGCGGGCGTGCCGATCTACATCGTGCACCTCTCCTGCTCGGACGCGCTCGAGAAGGTGAAGCAGGCGCGCGACATGGGGCTGCCGGCCTACGCTGAGACCTGCCCGCAGTATCTCTTCCTCTCGTACGACGACTACGAGCGGCCGGGCTTCGAGGGCGCCAAGTACGTGATGTCGCCGCCTCTTCGGGAGAAGTGGAACCAGGACGCGCTCTGGAAGGGCCTGCAGAAGAACGACCTGCAGGTCATCTCCACCGACCACTGCCCGTTCTGTATGAACGACGCGGCCCAGAAGCCGCTCGGCATGGACGACTTCTCGAAGATCCCGAACGGCGCGCCCGGGATCGAGACGCGGCTGATGCTGGTCTGGGAAGGCGTGCGCGCCGGCCGCATCGACGCGCACCGCTTCGTCGAACTGATGGCCACGAACCCCGCCAAGATGTTCGGCCTGTGGCCGAAGAAGGGCACGGTCGCGATCGGCTCCGACGGCGACCTCGTGCTTTGGGACCCGGAGAAGGAGACGACGCTCTCGGCCGCCACCCACCACATGCGCGTCGACTACAACCCTTACGAGGGGCGCGTCATGAAGGGCGCTCCCGCGGTGGTGCTCTCGCGCGGCGAGCTGATCGTGGACCACGGGAAGTGGCAGGGGACGGCCGGGCGGGGCCAGTTCATCAAGCGCCAGGCCGGGTGGCCGCTGCTGGCGTAAGGGGCGGGCAGGCATGGAGACCCACCACCCGGACGGCCGCGTCGAGCTTCAGAGCACTGCCCGCATCGAGCAAAGCTCGCTCTACAACCACGACCTCGCGCCGGTTCCGATCGCCCGCCGCGACTGGACCACCTACAACTACGCCGCGCTCTGGATCAGCATGGCGCACTGCATCCCCACCTACATGCTGGCCTCCGGCCTGATGACCGCTGGCATGAACTGGTGGCAGGCGCTCGTCACGATCCTGCTCGGGAACACGATCGTGCTGATCCCGATCCTGCTGAACTCCCATCCCGGCACCAAGTACGGCATCCCGTTCCCGGTGTTCGCCCGCGCGGCCTACGGGACGATCGGCTCGAACCTGCCCGCGCTGATGCGGGCACTCGTGGCGTGCGGCTGGTTCGGGATCCAGGCCTGGATCGGCGGCGAAGCTCTCCACACACTCTTCACGAGCTTGCTGCCGGCCTGGCCCGGACTGCTGGGCGCCGGCTTCTCCGGCCACACGACCACCGAGTGGCTCTCGTTCCTGCTGTTCTGGGCGCTGAACGTGGCGATCATCTACCGCGGCATGAACCTGCTCCGCCTCGTCGAGAACTGGGCGGCGCCCTTCGTGCTGGTGATGACTGGGGTCCTGCTGGCCTGGGCGATCCGCGAGGCGAACGGCCTGGGGCCCCTGCTGGCGCAGCCCGGGAGATTCGAGACGCTCGCGGAGTTCCTGCCCGTCTTCGTCCCGTCGCTCACCGCGATGATCGGCTTCTGGGCGACGCTGTCGCTCAACATGCCCGACTTCACCCGCTTCGGCCGCAGCCAGCGCGAGCAGATGCTGGGCCAGGTGGTGGCGCTGCCCACCACGATGTTCGTGTTCGCGGCGATGGGCGTGCTGATCACGAGCGCCAGCGGCATCATCTACGGCGAGCCGATCTGGGACCCGATCAAGCTCGTGGGCCGTTTCGAGACGCCGCTGGTGGTCGGCATCTCGATGTTCACCGCGGTGGTCGCGACACTCGCGGTCAATATCGCCGCCAACGTCGTCTCGCCGGCGAACGACTTCGCCAACGCCTTCCCGCGCCTCATCGACTTCAAGACGGGCGGTCTCCTGACCGGCCTGCTGGGCATCCTGATGCAGCCCTGGAAGCTGCTCGCCGACCCCTCGGGCTACATCTTCAACTGGCTGCTCGGCTACTCAGGCGGTCTCGGCTCGATCGCCGGCGTGCTGATCGCGGACTACTGGCTCGTGCGCCGCAGGCAACTGCGCCTCGAGGACCTCTACCTCGAGGACGGCGCTTACAAGGGCTGGAACGCGCCCGCAGTCGTCGCGACGCTGCTCGGCTGTGCCTTGGCCTGGGGCGGCCTGTGGCTAGAGGCGCTCAAGCCGCTCTACGACTATGCCTGGTTCGTGGGCTTCGGCGTCGCCTTCCTGGTCTACGCTGGTCTCATGCAGCGCAGCCCGCGCACGGACATAGCACCCGTACCCACGGTCGAGGGCTAGGCCCCGTTTGAGGTGACTCGATGAGCTCCGCCATCTCGTCCACAACCACCCTCACCGGCGAGGAGATCGTCGCGCTCTGCCGCCGCCACACGATCTACGAGTGGTCGCCGCAGTCGAAGGTGGACCCGATCCCCGTGGCGCGCGCCGAGGGCGTGTACTTCTACTCGCCCGAGGGCAAGCGCTACCTCGATTTCAACAGCCAGCTCATGTGCTCGAACGTGGGCCACTCCCACCCGAAGGTCGTGAAAGCGATCCAGGAGCAGGCGGCGGTGCTCGCCTACGCCAACCCGTTCCTCGCCACCGAGCCGCGGGCGCGGCTCGGAGCGAAGCTGGCCGAGCTCGCCCCCGGCGACATCGACGTATTCTTCTTCACGAACGGCGGGGCCGAGGCCAACGAGAACGCGATCCGCATCGCCCGCGTCGCGACCGGACGCCACAAGCTGCTGGCACGATACCGCTCGTACCACGGCGGCACCGCGGGAGCGATCTCGCTCACGGGCGACCCGCGGCGCTGGGCGGCCGAGCCCGGCCTGCCCGGCATCGTGCGCGCGCCCGAGTTCCACAAATGGGGCCGCAAGGAACCGGAGCCCGTAGACGTCTGCCTATGCGAGCTCGAGGACGTGATCCGCTACGAGGGCGGCCAGAACATCGCGGCGTTCCTGATGGAGACCGTGGTCGGCACGAACGGCCTGCTGATCCCGCCCGACGGCTACCTGCAGGGCGTGCGCGAGATCTGCGACCGCCACGGCATCCTGCTGATCGCCGACGAGGTCATGTCCGGCTTCGGGCGCACCGGCCGCTGGTTCGCGGTCGACCACTGGAACGTGGTCCCCGACATCATCGCGATGGCCAAAGGCATCACCTCGGCCTACGTGCCGCTCGGCGCCGTGGGCATGCGCCCGCAGATCGCCCGTGCCTTCCAGGACCGGGCCTTCCCCGGCGGCCTCACCTACAACAGCCACCCGCTCGCCTGCGCGACCGCGCTCGCCACGATCGCGGTCTACGAGGACGAGAAGCTGATCGAGAACGCGCAGCGCATGGGCAAGATCCTCCGCCAGCGCATGCTCGAGCTCGAGAAGAAGCACCCCTCGGTCGGCGCCACGCGCTCGATCGGCCTCTTCGGCATGTTCGAGCTGGTGAAGAACCGCAAGACGTTCGAGCCGATGGCGCCCTACGGCGGCGCCTCGGAGGACATGGCGGCGCTCTCTCGCTTCTTCCGCGAGAACGGTCTGTACACCTTCGTCCGCTGGCACACGTTCTTCACGAACCCGCCGCTCACGATCACCGAGGCGCAGCTCGAGGAAGGCCTGCAGACGATCGACCGCGGCTTGGAGATCACCGACCGGGCGGTGAAGGAGTAGGGGTCAGGTCTTGGATTGACGCATTCGAACATTCGCGGTAGGGATCAGGCGCAGAGGAAGGAAGAAGCGAGCGCAGAGAAGGGAAGAGCGAGCAGCCAGGCGGTGGCCCAGTCGACGCATTCTCAGAAACCTCGGTGACGCTTGGGTCGGCCACGGGAGTTACCGCGTCACCGAGGTAGGAAGAGGTCAGTATGGCAACCACGGTCGAAGCAGGGGTCGTAAGCGGTCGGGCACAGTCCGAGGTCCGTCACTGGATCGGCGGCAAGAACTGGGACGGGCCGGTGGAGCGCTGGGGCGCCGTGATGAACCCGGCCACTGGCGAGCAGCAGGCGCGCGTCGCTTTCGCGAGCGCCGAGGTCGTCGATGCCGCGGTGGCGGCGGCCACGCAGGCGGCCGTCTCGTGGCGCGAGGCTTCGCTCGCCAGCCGCACGCGCGTGCTGTTCGCGTTCCGACAGCTCGTCGAGCGCCACAAGCTGGAGCTCGCCGCGATCCTGACGCGCGAGCACGGCAAGGTTGCGGCCGATGCGCTCGGCGAGGTGAACCGCGGGCTCGAGGTGGTGGAGTTCGCCTGCGGCCTGCCGCAGCTCGTCAAGGGCGAGTTCTCCGAGAACGTCTCGACCGACGTCGACAGCTACTCGATCCGCCAGCCGCTCGGCGTGGTCGCCGGCATCACGCCCTTCAATTTCCCGGCGATGGTGCCGATGTGGATGTACCCGATCGCGATCGCCTGTGGCAATGCCTTCATCCTCAAGCCCTCGGAGAAGGACCCGTCGGCTGCCAACTTCTGCGCGCAGCTCATGGCCGAGGCGGGCCTTCCGCAGGGTGTCTTCAGTGTCGTCCACGGTGACAAGGTGGCGGTCGACGCGATCCTGGGCCATCCGGGCATCGCCGGCGTCAGCTTCGTGGGCTCGACGCCGATCGCCAGGTACATCTACGAGACCGGCACACGCAACGGTAAGCGCGTCCAGGCGCTGGGCGGGGCCAAGAACCACATGGTGGTGCTGCCCGACGCCGACCTCGAGCTGGCGGCCGACTCGGCGGTGAGCGCGGCGTACGGCTCGGCGGGCGAGCGCTGCATGGCAATCTCGGTGCTGGTGACCGTGGGCGACGTCGCCGACCGCCTCTTGCCGAAGATCCGCGAGCGCATCCAGCGCCTCAAGGTCGCGCCGGGGAGCGAGCCGGGCGCCGAGATGGGCCCGCTCGTCACGAAGGACCACCACGCGAGGGTGGTCTCCTACGTCGAGAAGGGCGAGAGCGAGGGGGCGAAGCTCCTCGAGGACGGGCGCAAGACCCGCGTCCCCGGCCACGAGCAGGGCTTCTTCCTGGGCCCTTGCCTGTTCGACGACGTGAAGCCACGGATGTCGATCTACACCGACGAGATCTTCGGCCCGGTGCTGAGCGTCGTCCGGGCCGGGAGCTACGACGAAGCCCTCGGCCTGGTGAACGCCAACCGCTACGCCAACGGTGTGGCCATCTTCACGAACGACGGCGGCGCCGCTCGCCGCTTCCAGAACGAAGTCCAGGTCGGGATGGTGGGCGTCAACGTCCCGATCCCGGTACCGATGGCATACTACTCCTTCGGCGGCTGGAAGAGCTCGCTCTTCGGCGACTCCCACGTCCACGGCCGCGAGGGCATCCACTTCTACACGCGCGGCAAGGTGGTGACGAGCCGCTGGCCCGACCCGCACCACAGGGGCGTGAACCTCGGCTTCCCGCAGATGAAGTAACGTGTGGCACGGCGCCGCCCCATAGGCCCGGCGCTTCGCGAGGGAACCCCGCGGGGAACAGGATCGGGGCGATGATCGGGCGCCGGCTCTCGCACTTCGAGATCGAGGCGGAGATCGGGGCCGGCGGCATGGGCGTCGTCTATTGCGCGAAGGACCTCCGCCTTTTGCGCAGCGTGGCGCTGAAGGTCCTTCCGCCGCAGCTCCTCGCGGACCCGAGCCGCCGGGAGCGCTTCCTTCGCGAGGCGCGCGCCGCCTCGGCCCTCAACCATCCCAACATCGTCACGGTCTACGAGGTCGACACGAGCGAGGGCGTGGACTTCATCGCGATGGAGTACCTCGAGGGGAAGTCCCTCGACCAGGTGATCGGCGCCGGGGGCCTCGACCCTGGAAGGGCGCTCCGCTACGCCCGGCAGATCGCCGAGGGCCTCGCCGCGGCCCACGGTCGGGGTATCACGCATCGGGACGTCAAGCCCCGGAACATCCTGGTCACCCTGGACGACACCGTGAAAATCCTCGACTTCGGCCTCGCGAAGGTGATCGCTCCACAAGGCGCGGACTCCGAGGCTGTCACGGAGAGCAAGATCACCGGCACGGGCCACGTCCTCGGCACCGTGGCGTACATGTCTCCCGAGCAGGCTCGAGGCCAGAAGCTGGACGCGCGGAGCGACATCTTCTCCTTCGGCATCGTGTTCTACGAGATGCTGGCCGGCCAGGGCCCCTTCCGGGGGCAAAGCGCGGCCGAGGTGCTGAGCGCCATCCTCCGCGACACGCCTCCGCCGCTGCGCAGGGCCCGTCCCGACCTCCCCGAGGGGATCGAGCGCATCGTCGGCAAGGCCCTCGAGAAGGACCTGGACTACCGCTACCAGGACATGCGGGAAGTGCTGGCTGACCTCAAGAGACTCGAGCGGGACGCGGGCCCAGTCGATCCGGTCCCGAACAATCTTCCCGTTCAGCTCACGAGCTTCGTCGGACGCGGTACTGAAATGGCCGAGCTTTGCCAAGCGATCGGGGAACGGAGACTTATTTCGCTGACCGGCGCCGGTGGCTGCGGCAAGACTCGGCTTGCCGTCCACGTCGCCGCCCTGATGACAGATCGTCACCCGGACGGCACCTGGTGGGTCGAGCTCGCACCCGTCACCAGCCCCGACCTCGTCCCATACACCATGGCCAGGGCGCTCGGCTTGCACGAAGAAGCAGGCCGCTCGCTGCTCGACACCCTGGGCGCCCAGCTCTGCCATCTCAACGCGCTCGTCGTGCTCGACAACTGTGAGCACGTCCTCGACGCCTGCGCGCAGCTCGTTGTCCATCTGCTGCAGCTGGCACCCAAGCTTCGGATCATCACGACCAGCCGGGAGCCGCTCGGCATTCCTGGTGAGCTGCCGTGGCGGGTGCCGTCGCTCGACGACGAGGCCGCGACCCGGCTGTTCGTCGAGCGAGCCGCGGAGGTGCGTGGCGGTTTCGCTCCCGATGCGGCCACGATCGAGGTTGTCCGTGGGATTTGCCGTCGGCTGGATGGCATACCGCTGGCGATCGAGCTGGCTGCGGCTCGCACGCGGATGATGTCACCACCCCGCATCGCCACCGCCCTCGATGATCGCTTCCGGCTCCTCACGGGCGGCGGACGCGGGCTGATGCCCCGCCAGCAGACGCTCGAGACCTCTGTAGCATGGAGCTACGATCTCCTCGACGACACCGAACGCCTTCTGCTGCGCAGGCTCTCGGTGTTCGCGGGCGGGTTCACGCTCGAAGCCGCCGAGAGCGTGAGCTCCGGCGAGCTCATCGACCAGCGCGCGGTGTTGGACTTGCTCGGGGGCCTGATCGACAAGTCTCTCGTCCAGGCAGGCTCGGCAGAGACGGCCGACCGCTACCGGCTGCTGGAAACGATCCGGCTGTTCGCGCGCGATCGTCTTGCTGAGTCGGGCGAGAGCAGCACCACGCGGGACCGCCACCGAGACTTCTTCGCCGCCCTGACCGAAACCGCCGAGCCGGAACTGGCCTTGGCGGACGGCCCGACGTGGCTCGCTCGGCTTGAAGCCGATCACGACAATCTGCGAGCCGCCCTCGAGTGGGCCGAGACGACCGGAAAACGTGAACTGCTCTTGCGCATGGTCGGAGCGCTCACATTGTTCTTCGAGCTGCGCGGACACCTGGGGGAAGGCGGCCGGTGGTTTGGCCGAGCGCTCGCCGGCGAAGGCGAAGCATCGGCGATCCGGGCCCGGGCCTTGTGGGGGTCGGCACACGTCGCCAGCTATGCCGGTGACTACGCCACCGCGTCGGAACGCGCTCCCCAGGCGCTGGCCATGGCCAAGGCGGTCGGCGACGACCGGGCCCGCGCGCGGGCGCTCAACAACCTGGCCTTCGTTCAGATGTGGACCGAGCCCGCCGCAGCCCGCGAGGCTTTTGCCGAGAGCATCCAGCTGGGCCGCCAGAGCGGGGACAACTGGGCGGTGGCCGACGGCGTGAAGATGTCGACCGTCTGTTGGCTCTGCCAAGACGACTACGACGGCCTGCAGGATCCACTCGACGAGTTACTGCGTGTCGCCGCGCAGTTCGGGAACCGATTCTTCAGAGCCTGGTACCACATCAGCGTGGGATGGGCTTCGGTGCGTCGCGGCAACCTGGACACGGCGAGGAGCGCACTGGCGACGTCGCTCGAGCAATGCCACGAAGTCGGCGAGCCGGTGACAGCCGGTTTCGCGATCGCCTTCCTCGGCGAGATCGCGACGCTCACGGGCCAGTACGCTGACGGCACAGCTCGCATCGAAGCTTTCCTCCAGCGTGCCAACGCGACAGGGGGTGGCATTGCCGTGCCGTGGGCGGTGATCGTCCGCGCCACTCTGGCACTCGCCGGCGGTGACGCGGGCGCGGCGTGCGCCATCATCGACCCGCTGGTCGAAGAGATGCGGACACTGGGCCTCCCGCTGCTCCTGTCGCACGCTCTCGCGGTGCGCGGCGCGGCCAGGCTCGCCGCTTCCGGCGAAGCGACGGCTGGCGCCGACTTTCGCGAAGCCAGGCAAGTGGCTTCCAGCATAGACAACCAATGGCTGATCGCCCTTGCCGACCACTCACTCGGACAGCTCGCCCGGCAGCAACATCAACCGAACCGCGCCCAGGACCTCCTCCATGACGCCCTCGCCCTTCGGGCCACCCACAAGTGGCTGCCCGGCGTCGTCGACTCGCTCGAAGCGCTCGCCGGTCTCGCGGCCGAACAGGGGAGCTACCTCGAGGCGACCCGGATTTTCGGCGCTGCTCTCACGCTTCGCAACGCGATCGGAGTCTCACGCTGGCCCGCCGAGCAGAGCGGCTATGAAGCCATCCTGGCCCGAATCCGCGCGGAGCTCGGTGAGACGGATTTCGCGACGGCGTGGGCCGAAGGCGAGGCGCTGTCGGCGGAGGAAGCGGTCGCCTACGCTTCCCGGACGCGCGGTGAGCGCAAGCGGCCATCCTGATCGGCTCCATGGGCCTTGCCTTCCGACCCCGACGGGTGTAGACCGGTCTCCGTAGACAGCACAATTAAGGAGGCGCACATGTCCAAGTCTGGCCCTTTGCTCGCCGTGGGTTTGCTCCTTCCCGTCGTTGCCGCCGCGCAGGGCGCGAAGATGTCGGGGACGGTTGTTTGCAGCCCGCCCGCTCCGCTGCATGCCCTTCCCGTCGAAGGGCGCCCCGACAATTCCTATGCCGTCAGCCAGGTCAAGTGCACGTGGACCAAGCCGTGGCAGATCGCAGGAGTCGCGTCCAAGGACGGCGTGGGCACCGG
>Ga0247727_10005577_pt1 | contig 25405 bp, 17 predicted proteins | sample WisWelCaveWW1625_FD_202498 | JGI IMG/M metagenome (GOLD analysis project Ga0247727, IMG submission 202498) | Biofilm microbial communities from Wishing Well Cave, Virginia, United States - WW16-25 | ecosystem: Environmental > Aquatic > Deep subsurface > Groundwater > Cave microbial mat | place...
CCCCACCGGCTTTGTCCCCACCGGCTTTGTCCCCACCGGCTTTGTCCCCACCGGCCTTGTCCCCACCGGCTTTGTCCCCACCGGCCTTGTCGTCACCGGACTTTCCGTTGGATTGCTTTTCTTCTCCTGGCTTGTCACCTTTGGATTGATTGCCCTCTGACTTCTCGTTCGATGGCATGTCGCCACTAGCTTTGTCCGACGATTTGCCGCTCTCCTTTGAATCGCCTGAGTCTTTTTTGCCACCCTGCTGATTTCTCCCGTCAGACTTCTCATCGCTGTTCTTATCGCCAGTGGGCTTGTCCCCAGGTCCCTTTTCGTCGCTCGACTTCTCGCCGCCCTTGCGAATTCCGGACTGCGACTCACTCGTCGATTGGTTCCCGGACTGCTTATCATCTGCTTGCTTGCCATCGCCGGGCTTCCGAGCTTCCGACTTCTCGCCTTGTGACGGCTCAGATCCGGACTTGTCGCCTTCCGCTTTGTCGCCCTTGTTGCTCGGTCGTTCATTGCCTTGGCCAGACTGCTTGGCGTCACCGGGTTTGTCGGAATTCCCCTTTTCGACGTCGGGCTTGCCGCCGCCAGATTTCTCGTCGCCTGGCATGTCGCCCTCATTGCCCTTGGATCCTTCGCCCATCGGGTCCTTCGAGGCATTTGATTTCTGTCCGATCCCTTTCTCACCGTCCGACTTGCCGCCCTCCGCCTGATCTTTGCCAGTCGTTTCCCCATTGGGTTTATCGTTTCCCGATTTGTTACCGCCGGCCTTCTCTCCGCCCTTCTGCCCGTCCGCCGATTGTTCACTACCGGGTTTCTGGGAATCCGACTTTTCGGCATCAGCATCTTTCTTGTTCCCTGAATCCGCTTTTCCTTCGTTCCCTTCGCCTTCGTTCTTTTTATCTTCTCCCGTTTTGGGGGCGGATTCCTTTCCAGTACCTTGGTCTTTTTCTTGGGCGGCCTTGCCATCGTTCCCTTCTTTCTGTTCGCCCGAATCGCGCGGTTGCTCGCCCCGCTCTTGACGATCCTTTTCCTCCAGGTACTTGCGAATGACGTCCAGTGCGTTCTTGTCTTTCGGGAGGTCCGACTTTTCATCCTCGCCGGGCTTTGAGTTTTGCTGTTCCGTCGCAGGGCTAGCGGGTTGCTGGCCGGACTGTTCGGCGGGCAATTCCGCGGTTTTGGCTGCGGCCTTCGCGGCGTCTTCGGCTTGGGCCAGTTCGACCTGCCGTTTCTCTTCGCCTTCGCGTTCCTCGAGCGACAGGGGCGAGCCGAGGCGAATGCGATATCGCGGCGTCGAGGCTCGGTTGCGTTTCGGTTGACGGTTATCGGCGACATCAATCCAGTAGGCAATCTCCTCGCCAGCACCGAGTCGCAGTGCCGCAACATCGAGTCGGTGCGTACTCGTGAATTCCTTGCCGGGGCTTTGGCCATCGGTCAGGTCGAACGATTTCAGAGTCTCCTGTCCTCGCGCAACGTGCAGGGTCGCTTGTTCGATCCCGAAATCGTCGCGCGCGGTAACTCCGATCGGCACGATCGCATTTGCCGGCAGCGGCGGGTCCACCTGGTCGGCGCCCGGTTTCGCGGTCACCGTCGGCGGCAGATCGGTCCGGACCTTGATCTCGTAACTCGTGGGCCGTGGGTTTGTTCGCCCATCCTTCGACTCAAACCAAATCACGTACGTGTCGTTTTTCGTTACCTGAAATCGCGTGGTGAGCTGGTGATCGTCTCCCGAGACAGGCTGCATGCTGGGTCCCGCCACCTTGGAACCGAAGCGAACTTGGCCAGTCGCAGCCGGTTGATTCGTGGTGGCAGTGATCGTCACCGTAGTGCCTTCGAGGGCATCAATATTTCCGTTGTTGCTCGTGTGCTGGGCCCAGCCGGTGTATTCCGGATAGTTGTAGGTCAGCTCCAAGTCGGTCACCATGGGCGCCTGGATCACCTGGACGCTGAACTCTTTCGTGCGGCAATCGCCGGCGACCAGGTAGTACCGTAGCGGCTTTTCGACGAGCAAATCTGCCGACCATGGTTCGAACTCCTTGTCGGGCTTCTTAAGTTCCTGCTCGCGCCAATACTTGCCGCCATCGTCCGACCACAGCATGGTGACCCGTTCGGGTTCGCGGCCTTCGGCGATCGCACTGAAAACGACAGCCTCGTGGGCGATCACCGTGTTTCGCTTGGCATCATTGCCCGGCTTGATGTCGATCAATCGCGTCTTGGTGGGCGGCTCGATGTCGGCCGCGGGCAGCAGCGCCCGGCCGAGCGAATTTTTCAGCGACCGGTGCATGAACAAGGCGTTGAACAGCACGGCCACACACGTAACCATCGCGGCAGCGGCGAGAACATAGACGGCGCGGTCACGTCGCTCTTGACTGATTTTCTCTTCGACTTGAATCTGCGACAGGTCGGCGACGGCCTGTCCCTCCAGTAAGTCGAGCACGCCCTTGGCCAATTTGTCGGGATGCCGGCGCAGGTCGAGGAAGTTGATCAGGCTGTTCTTCATTTCCGGCGTCGTCTGTTCCAGCGTGCGGGCGGTGTAGAAGCTGTTGATCCGCCGCATTCCAGGCAGCAGCACGGCCCAGCAAAAGTAACCTATGCCCGACCCCACCGCCGCAAGCAAGAATGCGATTCGCACCGCTCCGGGTAAGGCGAGCGCATGATCGAGCACGATCACGATCAAGACGTACACCAGCGCCGCCGTCATCAACCGCACGAATGCCGTGCCCACTTCCACCGACTTGATGCGACCTTGGGCACGAGCAAGCTGGTAGTCGATGAAATGTTGATAGTCGAGCGCCTGCTCTTTGGAAGCGTCAGTTGCCATCGGACCCCTCGCGTGAATTGTCTGGGTCAGCGTGCCTGTAGCATTATAAGAAACAAATCGTCGCCACAGGAGCACAAAATGGCAAGGCGGCCGGTCGTCAAGCTCGTTACAATGCCACTCGTCGTTCGCCGACCGCACGCCAGAGCTGCGACGCAGACCACTTGTTCAGAAAAGGATTTGCCATGCGACCACTTTGCCTTGCCGTGTTGCTTCCATACTTTGTCGTGGGGTCCCTGGCCGCAAATGGCCAGGAATCGGCCGCGAAACCAACCGATGCGGGGTTAAGCCTGACTTATGCGGGCAAGCTCCAGGCGGTGAACTCCGATGACGACAGCTCTGCCCGCAGCTTCACCCTGAACTTCATCGTCACTGAAATCACACCGACCGGCGGTTGCCGCTTGGCCTGGATTTTGAAGGAAGGTGCGGGCAGGCCGCGTTTGAGTTGGGCTCAGCGATTCGGCACCGTACCTGTGAACAAGTCGCTGGCGAACACCAGCGATCGGGAGCTGCCGGCCATACAAGCTGAGCGAGACGGCTCGGTGCGAGCCATCGCCTTGCGGCTGCCGTTCTTTGCCGCGGCAGAACCGCTCAAGACGGGGGCCGCCTGGGAACAGGGACAATTGAAATTCGAAGTAAACGGGCGAGAAGATGTGTCCGGCCGAAAATGCTGGAGGGTCGGCGTCACAAGCCGAGGCGGTCAGCGCGAGGTCGTGTGGGTTGATGAACAGGACGCCGTGATCACTCGACACCGCGAATTTGTCGTTCTGGGTCAAGGCGTAGCTCACGAACTGAGTCTCGACCTCGAAAAGATCCAATCGCTTTCCGCAGGCGAGATCGCCCGGCAAGCGAAGGCACACGCGGCACTCGTCAGTCTTCGTGGACCGGTCAAAGACAAATTGTCGGAGTGGCAGTCGGCTGGCCCGGCCGCGAACGCCGAACTCTTGCAGCGGGCGAAAACCGCACTTGCCGAAATCCAGGCGGAGATCAAGAACCACACAATCGCCGAGTTGGCTGGCGATGCCGTCCGGGAAACCCAGTCGGCGGTGAACCGCGAGGCGGACCTGAACAAGTTCCGCGACAAACTCGTGGGCAAGCCAGCGCAGGATCTTTTTCAAAAAACACTCATCTCTACACGCGGCAACAAGATTTCGCTGGCAGACTTCAAAGGCAAGCCCACAGTCCTACATTTTTGGGAATACCGCTCCGAACCCAAAATCGCACCGTACGGAGAAACCGGCTACCTAGATTTCATCTGGCGTCAGCGCGAGAAGCAGGGCGTCCAGGTCTTGGGAATCGCCGTCGATGAACGGGCCGATCGGGTGCGCCCGGACCTGGAGGGCGCGGGCAAAATTCAGAACAATCAGTCGGCGGCACGCAAAGACATTCGCTCGTTCTGCGACTTCATGAACCTGAGCTATCCCGTCGGGTTCGATGACGGCCCAGAAAAACTCATCGACCTCTTCGGCGACCCGCGTCAGGTTGGCGGCAAACTCCCGCTCTACATCGTCATCGCCCCCGACGGCACGGTCGCGGAGTATCACCCCGGCCTCTGGAGCGGGTCTGCGGATGAGGGTTTGAAGGAGCTGGATCAGCGGCTCACGAAATTGTTGAAATAAGCCCCGAAAAACTTCAATTAGACCACGTATCATGCGAGTGCTTGCCCCGCGGTTCTTAGCCCTCCTGGTCATCACAGCCATTGCTGTCTACTTGTGCTGGCTGATGGTGGAGCCTTTTTTTCAAACGGTCGTTTGGGCCGCTGTGCTCGCGATCGTGTCATATCCGATCTACCAACGACTGATTCGCCGCGGACGGAGTCCGGGCGTCGCCGCCGTGCTCACGACCGTGCTCGTCGTGCTAACCGTGGTCGTGCCGCTAACCTTGTTAGGCCTCATCCTCGTGCGCGAAATGGCCGACGCGGTGCCGGCCCTGCACGAAGGCATTTCCAAATTGATCGACCCAAACGCACCCGTGCGACAGTGGATCGACCGGCACGTCGAACTGGGGTCGGTGCTCGATCCGAAGTTCGTCGAGGACCGGCTGAAGGCGCTGAGCGGCACGATCGCCAAGGAGGTGTTTGGTATCGTCGGCGACATCTTCGGCACGGCCGTTCAAGGGTTTTTCGTGCTGTTCACGCTGTACTACCTGCTGCGCGACGCAGACCAGATCATCGCCGTCATGCGTCGCTTCATTCCGCTCGAAGCCGCCGAGACCGACCGAGTCATGCGACAGACGCACGAAATCATCTCGGCCAGCTTGCACGGTACACTGACGATCGCCGCAATCCAGGGCGGGCTCGGTTGGTTCGCATTCATAGTGCTCCACTTACCCTCGCCGCTCGTGTGGGGCGTGGTCATGTTTTTTCTCTCCATGATTCCGATGGCGGGTGCATTCATCGTCTGGGTCCCCGCCGCGTGCTACCTTTTCGTTACCGGGCAATGGACCAGCGCCATGCTCCTGACCCTCTGGGGCAGCCTGGTCATCGGCACGATCGACAACTTCTTGAGGCCGCGACTGGTTGGCCAGCGCACTCGGCTGCACGAGCTGGTCGTCCTCTTCTCAGTTCTCGGCGGCCTCAAAGTCTTCGGCATGCTCGGCCTGGTCGTCGGCCCCGTCGTCGTGGCGATCACACTCGCGCTGATCGATGTGCTCCGTCACACAATCGTTGTTGCAGGGCCGAACGATCAACAAGTCTCGGTCGCCACGGCAGCAGTTTGCACAGGCCAGTCCACGCCACGATCAACCAGTGCTGCTCCGGAACAGTCCTGATTCCGGTTTCATCTGCATCGATCACGGCAATTTCACGCCAACGCCCAAAGACGCAACGAAGAGTGCTATCAACCTGTCTTCCACGATCAGATCGGCACGAGACCAATTATCGAATCGTATCTCGCCATAGACAATCGGTACGGGTACCTGTCTCTCGACCCGGTGTCCACGTTTCTTCAATTCGTGCGCGAGCACGGCTTCGTACACGCTCTCCAGCAACCTTGGTCCGAGTCGCGTGAGTACTTGAAACGGCGAATCGACCTCCACCGTTGCAATCTCATTCTCCGTCATCCCTTGCCCCCTTTGCGTCTTTGCGCCATTGCGTGAGATTGCCTACTCTCCCCGCTGGCGTGCGGCTTCGGCGGCCATGTGCCGTTCCCAAAACGTCTCGGCCAACTCCAGGGCACGGCGCCGGACCGGTTCGGAAATCGTGGCGTCGCCGCGGATGCTCTCGATGAGCTGTTCCTTCGCCGGCCGCTTCGCACACAGGAACCGCAGCAGACCGAGTGCCTCCTGTTCCGCCTTCAACTCCGGCGTCCACGCGGCCAGACCGCCGGATAGTCACGCACTGGCCTTGGATTGATAGTGCAACACCATGAGTTGATCGGCGCGCAACGCCAGGCTGGCGTAAGTACGCCCCTGATCGTCACTGAATTCGACCTCATAAACATCCGGCGCGAGCACCTCGACGACGGTCCCAACCTGACCGCGATGCAGCCCGCGTTCGGGCAGCTCATCGAGTAGGGCTACAACGTCCAGGAGTTCAATGCTCTTATTCATCGTCTGCTCCTTTCAGAGCACATAGCAACTGGTCAATCGCGGAAAGTCCTCGTCGCCTCTGACGATCCACGCACTTCGAACCCGAGCCTGTCCGCCAGGACCGATGATGTCAAAATCCACCACGAATCGCTGGCCGTACTCGTCGATTTCGCCTGACGACGCCTCCTCTGTAACGGCGGCGGTCAGCAGCGCGTCGCGCAGCACATCCGCATCTTGGTCCGATATTCCCAGGGCGGAAGCAAATACGCGTGCCTTGTGCCGCCCGCGCGGATGCTCCATGGATAAACAGTAATCGCGCAGCTTCTCGATGTCCACGACCGCGCGATCGCCGTTGGGCAACTTCATGCGCTATTCCTTGCGTTGTCGGACCAATTCGAGGGCGCGAGTGCGGAGCGACTCGGTCAGAGTGGAGTCTTCGGCAATGGCGCGGAGCACCTCGTCTTTGGACTGGCGCTTGGCGAAAAGTTCATCGACCAGCCGGGAGGCTTGACTATTCATGTCCCGTTCCCAAAACGTCCCGGCCAACTCCAGGGCACGGCGGCGGACCGGCTCGGAAATCGTGGCGTCGCCGCGGATGCTCTCGATCAGCCGTTCCTTCGCCGGCCGCTGCGCACACAGGAACCGCAGCAGACTGAATGCCTCCTGTTCCGCCTTCAACTCCGGCGTCCACGGACGAGCGTCCCACAGTTTCACCGTGCGATCTGCACTACCTGAAACGAGTCGCAGGCCGTCTGGAGCAAAACATGTGCTCGTAACCGGGCCGGTGTGTCCAGTTAGTGTGAGAATTTCCTCTCCCGTCGCAACATCCCACAGCTTGACGGTTTGATCATCACTCGCCGAGGCAATCCGGTGACTGTCTGGACTAAACGTCACGTTGTACACTCCGGCATTGTGGCCCTTGAGAATTCGTTGCTCCCATTTCGCTTCTAAGTTCCATAACCGAACCGTTCGATCCCAAGGTGCCGACGCTAGCCAGCGGCCATCTGGACTGAAGGCCACCCCGCGAACGATTTGACCTTCATGTCTGAGCCTGTGGCGCTCTACTCCTGTATCGGCCTCCCATACCCTCACCGTACCATCCCAACTGGCGGATGCAATCCATCTACCATCACGACCAAACGAGACACCCTCAACCTTCCGGGAATGTCCTCTCAGCGCATGTAGCTCCTTGCCGGTTTCAACGTCCCACACCCTAACCGTGTTGTCATCACCGGCCGAGGCGAGGCTCCGTCCGTCTGGACTGAACGAAACGCATTGAACTCCTTCGGCGTGTCCGATGAGGGTTTGAATCTCCCCACCAGCTTCGACGTCCCAGAGTTTTATCGTCTTGTCTGCACTGGCCGAGGCTAGCTGCCCGGTCGGAGCAAATGAAACACCTGATACGCTGCTACGATGTCCGTTTAGAATGCAAATCTGCTGGTTTGTTTCCGTGTTCCATACTTTCACTGTGCCGTCGTCACTGGCCGAGGCGATATACCGGCCGTCCACATTGAATGCTACATTACGGACCGTGTGGGCGTGTCCTTTCATAGTGTGCATCTCTTGAGATGATGTTGTGTCCCATACTTTTATTTCGCCAAGCTCGTAAGAACCACTGCTCGAGGCGAGCTGCCTACCATCCGCACTGAAAGACACACACCAAATCTCCCGGATGTGTCCTCTTAGAGTGCGTATTTCTTCACCTGTTGCGAGGTTCCACAATCTCACAGTCATGTCGGTGCTCCCAGTGGCAAGTCGACCATCCGGGCTGAATGACACACTGCTAACTCTGCTGTTATGACCTTTCAAGGTGAACACCGGCTGACCCGACTTGGCATCCCACACCCTCGCGGTCTTATCCTCACTCGCCGAGGCGATATATCGTCCGTCCGGACTGAATGCAACGTCCCAGACCACGTGGCTGTGTCCCTTGAGAGTTCTGATCTCCTGGCCAAACTCCATATCCCACACTTTCACGGTGCCATCGTCACTGGCTGAAGCAAGCCATCGACCATCCGGACTGAATGATGCACTTGTCGCTCGACGCACATGGCCTTTGAGAATCCAGATGTTTTGGCCTGTCTCAACGTCCCAAACCCTGACGGTCTGATCCTCGCCAGCCGACGCAAACCGCTTGCCATCTGGAGAGAATAAGACGCTACTGCACTCTCCGATGTGTCCGTTTAGCGACAAGAGGGAATGGTCTCGCTCAACGTCCCAGACCTTTACGATCCCATCCCAACTTGCGGAAACGAGCCGGCTGCTGTCAGGACTCAACGAAACACTTGAAACTCCTGCCTTATGTCCTCTAAAGCTCCGTATCAGTTCTCCAGTCGCTGAGTTCCAAAGCTTCGCCGTCTTGTCATAACCCGCTGAGGCAATCCACCGGCCGTCTCGGCTAAAACAGACCTTCGGGACCCACACAACGTGCCCTTCCAACGTCCGGAGTTCGGTGTGACAAAGCCGATCCCAATAATACCACTCGAACCCGCGGGGGTCGTGACCGTGCGACGGCAGTCGGTATCGTCCCAGCATCTCGAATACAGTACCAGCCCGCGCGCTCTCCCACGCGTTCTGGGCCAGGTTCATGTGGGCAATGTACAGATGCCGGCGTGACTCATTCTGCTTCGCGTCGGCACGGTCTCGTTCCTGTCGCTCTCGTTTGGCAGTTTCGTCAGCGCGTTCTCGCTCCTGACGTTCCCGTTCGGCCGTGCCATCCGCACGCGTGCGTTCCTTTCGTTCCGCCTGCTCCGCCGCTTCGGCCCTCCGTCGTTGCTCGTTGACGAGCACGGTCGCGAGGACGGACACGATCGTAACGGCCAGCAGGATGACGGCGGCGGCTTGGGTGCCGGTGCGGTGGCGACGGGTCCAGCGGCCCAGGCGGGCGGGCCACGGCTCGCGGTAGGCAGAGACCGGCTCGTCGGACAAGTAGCGCTCGACCTCGGCGGCCAACTCCGAGGCCGAGGCGTAACGATCGGCCGGGTCCTTGGCCATCGCCATGGCACAGATCGCGTCCAGGGCCGCCGGCGCGTGCGGGTCTACGGACCGGACCCGCGGCGTGGGGTTGTCGAGCAACTGCGAGAGCACCTCGATCGTGTCCTTGCCGCGCCGCGGGGCTTGGCCCGTCACGATCGCAAACAAGATCCCGCCCAGGCCGTAGATGTCCGTGCGGGCGTCGATCAGTTCCGACCGTCCCTCGGCCTGCTCCGGGGCCATGTACTCCGGCGTGCCCAACAGCGCGCCGGTCTGCGTCGCGGTCGCCTGCGCCTCGGCGCTGAAGCCAAGCGTGGAGGCTTCCGCATCGGTCGCCCCAGCCACTTTGGCGATGCCCCAGTCCAGCACCAGCACTTCGCCGAATCCGCCCAGCACCACATTGGCCGGCTTCAGGTCGCGATGCACCACACCTCGCGAATGAGCGTAGGCGATGGCGTGGCAGACGGAGACTAAGGCATTAAGCAGGCGGTGCAGTTCGAGCCGGTCATGTTCTTGGGGACGTAGAACGGAATTCATTCCGTTGCTGGCAGATGGTAACGGAATAAATTCCGTTCTACGGGGGTTGCGGCGGCGTGTGTGGTATTCGGCGATGGCGTCGCGCAGGGTCTGGCCGCGTACGAAACGCATGGTGTAGAAGGGCTGGTCGTCGCCGGGGCGTCGGGCCAGTTCGTAGAAGGGCACGATGTTGGGATGCTCGAGCTGGCCGGTGATCTGGGCCTCCTTCATGAACCGCCGCCAGGCATCGGGGTGAGTGGCCCGATGCGGCAGGAGTTCCTTGAGGGCTACGTCGCGGTTCAAGTCCTCATCGCGGGCGAGCCACACCCGGCCGATGCCGCCCTCGGCGTGCAGCCGCGTGAGTGTGTACCGCGACCAGCCCTCGGCCGGTTTGCTCACCGTCTCGACAAGCACGTGGCCGGCTGCCGGCGGTAGGGTGGAAACCGAGTGTGAGATGTCTGGGTCGCTGACCTCGCGGATCGCGTCGCGAACCTGTCCGTCGGCGACGGCGCCAAGCGTGGCGTGGGCGTCACCGCCGTATCGTTTCAGCTTTCGCTCGACGATCTCGTCGAGGACTGCCTGGACCGCAATCGTGATCCAGCCGCGCTCGACCAGCAAATCGGCGAGTGGACGGGACTTGTCGGCCGCCCACGCACGGCAGATAGCGGCAAACTGGGCCAGGTCGATGTACTCGTTTTGAAATGCCAACGCCCCAAACAGCAGATTGCGATCGGTGTTCATGGCAGTCTCCAAACTGCAACAGACCGAGTGCTAGTCGTAACCCCGACGATGATTATTTGCTGAAGATACGCGGAAGGGCCAGAGAATTAACGAGTCAGAAACCGAGACCAGCGCGACGGGAATAGTCTGGCTGTCATCAGACCTGCTGGAATACTGTCGCAACGCGTGAGATCAACACAACTCCCGAATCGGCTCGCCGTGCGGCAGGATCGACATGGGGCGGCCGGAGTGGTCGGGGAAGGTGTGTTCGATGTCGATGCCGAGGTGGCGGAACATGGTGGCCCAGAGGTCGTTGGGCGTGAGCGGGCGATCTTTCGGGTGCTCGCCTTTGGCGTTGGTCGATCCGATGATCTGGCCGCTTCGCATGCCGGCACCAGCGACGACAACCGACATCGCTTGCGGCCAGTGATCGCGGCCGGGTTGCATGACGCCGGTCTGCGTGCCAACCTGAGGGTTGACACGCGGCGTGCGGCCGAATTCGCCGGTGACGATGAGCAGAACCCTCTTGTCCAGCCCGCGCGAGTAGATGTCTTCGATGAGTGCCGTGACGGCCTGATCGTAGTACGGAGCGCGGATGCGAAAATCATCGAAGATGTGGCAGTTCACTGCGTGTGAGTCCCAGTTATAGACGGCGTACTTGGGCAACCCGCCGCTCGGCAGCGGGTTCTCCATGACGACGGTCACGAAACTCGCGCCGGCTTCGACGAGTCGCCGGGCCATGAGCGCCCGCTGGCCCCAGGCGTGCCGGCCGTAGCGGTCGCGTACTGCGTCCGGTTCACGGGCCAGGTCGAATGCGATCCTCGTTCGGTCGCTGGTGAGTAATCGGATCGCACGCTGGTTGAATTCGTCTTGAGCTTCCATCAGGCCCGTGTCGTCAATTTCGCGACGCAGCCGATCGAATCCGTTCAAAAGGCGCTGGCGATCGTCCAGCCGACCGGCCAGTTCAGGATTGAGCGACAGGTTTTTGATCTCGAAATTCTTCGCACTGGGGTCACCGGGTACGGTGAACGGATGTGTTTCGGCGCCGAGGTAGGCCGAGCCGAAACTGAACACATCGATGTCGTGCCGGCCGGCGTCGCAGATATTCACATAATTCGGCACGCCGCCGGAGCTGCGTCGGGGCTGCTCGCGCATCTTTGCGGCCATCGACCCGACCATCGGGTAATCGTTCACGAATCCGGTCGGCTCGCGCGGATCGCGACCGGTCAGAAACCTTTTATGGCCGCCGCCGTGATCGGCGAACTCGTGGGCGATCGAGCGAATGATGTTGTACTTGTCGGCAATCTTGGCGTGCAACGGAAAATGCTCGCACACGTCGATGCCCGGCACGTTGGTGTGGATCGGATGAAATTCGCCGCGATAGTCACTGGGGGCGTTCGGCTTCATGTCGAACGTTTCCATGTGCGGCGGTCCGCCGGGCAGCCAGATGAAAATCACCGCCGTGTCCGGCTCGCCCTTCACCGATTCCGCCGCAGCGGCCCGCAGCCGCAGGAGGCTGCTCAAACCGAGCCCACCTACCGCCAGCGAACCGATTTCGAGAAAGCTCCGCCGCGAGATTGGGCCGGAACAGATTTTAGCCGGACGCCGCATCGGGTAGGTCTCCAGTTCTGGGGCCAGTGATCTTATCAGATGTGCGGCGGCGGGCAACTGGAAGCTTTGGAGTGCGGTGGCTTGACACCGCTTTGGATTGGCTAGGATTGCCGTGACGATCGATTTGACGCGGTGTCAAGCCACCGCACTCCAAAACTCGCTGGTTCAAGACTTAGTTCGAATAGAACGACGTGCTCTTCTCGATCGCTTCGCGGGCGGTGGCGTCGCTTTCGAGGGTGACGCGAACGACGTGGTCGCCGGCCTTGTGGCCGACTGCTTGGAATCGCAGGACGCACGATTCGCCGGCCGCCAGTTCGTCCATGGTCGAGAATGTGACCGTGTTGCCCTGCACGCCGTATTGATGCGACTTGGTCGGCTCCAGCCCGTGCGGCAGGATCGCCTTGACGATCACCTTCTGGGCCGACTTTGTGCCGCGGTTCGTGATTTGAACTTCGTAGTCCACCGAGCCACCTACCTCGATCGGGCCGTCGGAATCGGTCACGGTCATGACGATATGCGGCTTGCCGAAAACGCGAGTGGCGTGAGTCGTCCCGACGACCAGTCCGCGATCGGCGGTCGCGACAACCTGCTGAACCTGGTCGCCTTCCTCGATGGCCATCGCCTGAAACTTGAAAACGGCCGTTGAGCCCGGCTCGATCTTGGCCAGGCTCCAGCTCAGCGTGCTGAGGTTCTTGTCGTAGTTTGTGTTTTGATCGGCGGCGGTGATTTGCAACCCGGCGGGCACCGTGGCCTCGACCGTGATGTTCTCCGCAGCGGCATCACCAGGATTCATCACCATGATGCTGTAGCTGCCGCTGCGCTGCACGTATCGTACGTCCGGGCCATCCGCCTTGACCTCGATCATCGGCCGCCGCACGCGGAATTCGGCCGATGACTTTGTTTCCAGCTCGCCGGCCACCACCGCGATCTCCGCGCGCATCAGGCCCGCGTGATCGGCAACGGCCGTGAGGTTGATCTCTTCCGATTGGCCAGGCATGAGCCAACCGATCTTCGCCGGCAGTTCCTTGAGCACCGCTTGCACCTGTCTGATCCCGGTGTCTGTGACGTTTTTCGGGAGCAGGTGGTTTACCGTCACATCCTCGGCCGGGCCATCGCCGGCGTTGGTGATGACGGCGCGGAACGTGACCACCTCGCCGTACAGCGATTCGCTGGGCCCGAAGAATTTCACCGAGAGCTGCGGCTGACGAACCTGGAGCGGAGATTGAACCGAGGCGGAGAAGGTGGCCTGAGTGACCAGATCGATTCCGCCGGGTTTTCGCGGCACGATGTTGAGCTTGATGTGCCGTTCGCCTTTGGCCGCCAGTGCCCCGATGACAAATTTGAGTTGGTTGTGAACGACCTCCGGCGATGGCTCGGCCGAACGAAACTCGGCCGTGGCCGGCACCGTGACCTGGACGACCACTCCCTGCAAGCCGGTGTCGCTGAGGTTCTTGATTGTGATCGTGAATGCGGCAGTTTTTCCGACGTTGATTTCCGCCGGACCGACGGATTCGATGCCGAGCATCGGCATGGCCGAGATCGCATGCTGGTTGTTCAATTCCGGTGTCGGCGTTTTCGACCGTGGCATCGGCAAATGACTGCTGGTTTCGGAGAGAATCTTCAGTGAGCGGATTCTGTCGGGCACGGCTTGCGGCCGGGCGGGCAGGTTCGCAGGGGCAGTCGGCCTTGGCGACAATCGACCCGGCTGCTGGGCCGGCGCCAGTGCGGCCGGGGCCTTTTTCTCAGGATTGCGATTCGGCTTTTCGGCCGGCCGATTCGTCAGGGCAGCCGGCCAAGACGACGGGACGAGTAGAACTTGTGCACCACTGTTGGACGCCAGGGCGTACGATTTCGTTTGCATGGGTCAATTCCGTTGACGGGCTCGGATGTTCAAAGGACTGGGATTTGGGTACTGAGTAGAACCCTCAGAATCACTATCGGGGAAATGTCCGGCAGAATTCAGATTTTCTGATTCCCCGGCACGTGTTCCCAAGATTACCTGCCCTAGCTTCTCCGATTTCACAGTCGTGGTGCGTCCTGGTAGCCTGCGCAAAGTTTGCGGGCCTTCGTCTTCGTCTTGTCGCATTCAAGCGTTCCCTGCTACGATCCACCCGTAACCCTTCAATCCATCGATCCATTTGAGGGCGGATACAAAATGGCCTACAGCACGATCGTGGAGCGGCACAAGACGCGCGAAGTCCGCGTGGGCGAACTCATCATCGGCGGGTCGCAGCCGATCCGCGTGCAGTCGATGACCTCGACGCACACGGAGGACGTCGAAGGGACGCTTGCCCAGTGCCGCGTGCTTGAGGAGGCGGGATGTGAAATAATTCGTGTTACTGTGCCGCGGGCCGACGCATTGGAAAAGGTCACCGAAATCCGCCGTCGCATGAGCGTGCCGCTCATCTGCGACATTCATTTCGATTACAAGATGGCACTGGGCTGTCTCGACCAGGAGTGCGACAAGATTCGGATCAACCCCGGCAACATCGGCGGGCGCGAGCGGTATTTGCAAGTCGTGCGCAAGGCCCGCGACCGCGGCATCGCCACACGGATCGGCGTCAACGCCGGCAGCCTGGAACGCGACCTCGTCGAAAAATACGGCTGGCCCTGCCCCGAGGCGATGGTCGAATCGGCGATCCGCTACATCGAGATGGCGGAAAAAGAAGGCTATCGCGAGATCATCGTGTCGCTCAAATCGAGCCACGTGCCGACGGTCGTGAAGGCGTATCAGCTCTACGCCCAGCAGTGCGATTACCCGACGCACGTCGGCGTGACCGAGGCCGGTGCCGCGCCGTACGGCATTACGAAATCGGCGGCCGGCATCGGCGCGATCCTCTTGGCCGGCATCGGCGACACGATTCGCGTCTCGCTGTTGGTCGAAGACAAGGCCGAAGAAGTCCGCGCCGGCTTCGACATCCTGCAGGCCACCACGCGCCGCGTGCGCAAGCCCGAAGTGATCGCCTGCCCCACCTGCGGCCGACTCGAAGTGGACCTGCAAAAGCTGGTCGATGAAGTGCAAGAAAAGCTGAAGGGTCGCAAGAAGCCGCTGAAAATCTCCATCCTCGGCTGCGTGGTGAACGGACCCGGCGAGGCCCGCGAAGCCGACCTCGGCATCGCCGCCGGCCGCGGCAAAGGCGCCATCTTCAAACGCGGCGAACTCGTCCGCACCGTCGCCGAAAGCGAAATGGTCCAGGCCCTGATGGACGAGATCGAAAAGTTCGACGAAGAGGAATCCGCCTCGGCCGCCGCCTCACCCGCCCCCGAACGCCTCGGCGGCTTCGCCGCACACCGGCTGCCGATCCTGACGCAGCCCTGACGACTCTGCCCTGCCGGACGTTACCGACTCAAAGGCATCCGAGAACTCACTCGGAAAAGCACGTAATTGACCGCTCCGGCTTCCGCACACGGATATGGAGAAAGTAGGAGACCACTTGGGCGTCTTGCAAGCCTGGGCAGGCACGGACCGTTTCATCACTGGGGCGTGGCTCGGCGACGCGCTCCAGACGAAAGCCCGAGTCGATCAGCATATTCAGCCATTGGTGGATCGTTCGAGTAAATCGAGGCATTCGGAACTTCGGTAACCCTTGCCTCATGTGCGACGGTGCGGCCTTGAAGAGCCACTCGTCCACCTCACCATTGAGATTGCCAAAGTAATCGCCGACCTCGATCGCGTAGGTCTGGCCGTCTGCGTCGCGCAGATTGCGGCGGTGCGGCGTGTCGAAGCACGGATGGCATATCGAGAACTGCAGGAAACCACCCGGCTCTAGCACGCGATGGGCTTCGGCGATGACCCGATCCGTTTCCGGAATGTCCATGAAGCTCATGAAACCCGTTGCGAAGTCGAATGCGGCATCGGCAAATGGTAGCTCAACAGCGCTGGCGACTCGATAATCGATTCCCAATGGCTCGTCTGCCTCTGCTTGCCGGGCGTGCGCGATGAAGGCCGCCGCAATGTCGATGGCTGTTACGTGGGCTCTGCGCTTCGCGAGCAGCCTGGTGTTGTGGCCTTCTCCGCAGCCGATATCCAACCCACGAAGCCCCGTAACATTCGGCAGCATGTCGAAGAAGGCGGGTGTGTTGAAAAAGTCCCGGTAGATGTCATAGCCGGCCCTGGCCAGTTGGGTCCAGGCGTCGGCGTTGGCATTCCAGAAACGGCCTACATCCTCGTGGTTCATTCGAAATGTGTCCGGTCACTCGACGTACACGAATTCATTCGCACTCATCAGCATCTGGCAGAGATCGGCCAGCGCGCGGCGCTGCGCTTTGACGATGGCCTCAGCAGGGGGTAGCGAGTTGTCGCCGGCGGCGAGGTGGCGCGTCGCTTGATCAGTGAGAAAGGCGATCGCGTCGTGCTCTTCTGCCGCCGCCGGCGGGCGGCTGAAGGCGCACAGGAAGGCGTGCCGCACGGCCGCCGTGGCGTCCCAGTCCGACTGGCCGAACCGGACGGGCGCAGCATCACGCAGCAGACGCTCGGCGAACAGGTCGGCTTGTCTGATCATGAAGTCGCTGTTTAGGAGATCGAGTGCCTGCGAAGCGAGTGTGGATGTGTCGCGGCGAGTGCAGTTGACGGAGATCATTGGTTGGTCGAAAAGGTTAAGCATGGTGAGCGGCACTTTGCGACCCACGAAAAGGTAGATTGAGCGGCGCCAGCCGTCGGGGCCGTCGGCGGTGACGACTTCGCCGTCGGGGCGGGTGACGAGCGCTGTCGCGGGGCCGAACTGGCGGCGGTTCAGTGAGCCGGACGCGGCAAGGATGGAATCGCGGATCACTTCGGCTTCGAGCCGGCGGAAGGGGAAGGAAGGGAGTAGGGAGTAGGCAGTAGGCGGTTGGGAGTTCCATGAATTCGCTTCTCCATCCCTATTCCCTACTCCCAACTGCCTACTGCCTACCGCCTTTCCTCCCTGCCGATAGGTGCTTGACGTCATGATGATTCGGTGCACGGCCTTTACGCTCCAGCCGCGGGCGACGAATTCGGTGGCGAGCCAATCGAGAAGTTCCGGGTGCGACGGCGGCGAGCCGCGGCGGCCGAAGTCGTCGGGGGTGGCGACGAGACCGGTACCGAAATGGTGGTGCCAGACGCGATTCACCATCACGCGAGCGGTCAGCGGGTGTTCGGGTTGTGTGAGCCAGCGGGCGAAGGCGAGGCGACGGCCGCTCGACGGGGCGTCGGGCACAGGCGGGGACCACTGGAAGGGCTGTGGTGTGTTCAAGACGGAGATCACGCCGGGCGAGACTTCTGGGCCAGGGCTGCGCCAGTCGCCCCGTTTCATCAGGTTCGTCTTCGGCTCACCCGACATGTCGTACAAGGCTCGAATCCGAGTAAATGTTTTCTTCTTGGCTTCTTCCGTGCGGATGCTGGCGTCGAACCCGTCCGCCTTGGTTTTGAAGTCCGGGTAGACTTTGGCAAGCTCCTCGCGGGGCGGTTGCAGATCTTTTTGGAACTTCGTGACCAGATATTTCTGCACTTCGCTGCGAGATTTGTCCTCCGTGCTGAACGCCAGCTTCACATCGTCTCGAATCTGCTCCGGCAGATTGGCGAGTCGTTCGGCAAATAGCTTCTCCGCGAACTGCTTGCGCAGGGATTCCACTTCGCCTCGGAGCCGATCAATCACCACCTGCACACGTTTGTTGTGTTCGCCGGCCCGCTGCTTTTCAACTTCCGTGGCCCACTCGACGTATCGGTTCTCCTCGGCAAGCCACTGGTCTGGCCGGTAGCCGCTCTTGAAGACGGCCTGGATGCGATAGAAATCTTCTTGGGGCACCGGGTCGTACTTGTGGTCGTGGCATTTGGCACAGTGCAGGGTCAGGCCGAGCGTGGCCGAGCTGAGAATGGCGATCGAATCGTTGAGCGTGTCGAAGTAATACATCGGCGAATGTTTGATGTTGACGAAGTCGGGGCGGCTGGCATCGGCCGCGTTGCGCAGGAACCCGGTGGCGATCACCGCGTCGGCGACCTCGGAAGGCAGGTCGATCGTCGAGCGGGCCACGCTGTGGAAGTCCACCAACTCATCACCGGCGATTTGCTCTTGCAGGAAGCGGTCGTACGGCTTGTCGTCGTTGAATGCCCGGATCACGTAGTCGCGGTAGAGATAATGCGTAGGCCGCGGCACTTCACCCACCAGGATGCCGCGCGAGTCGGAGTAACCGGCGACATCGAGCCAGTGCCGGCCCCACCGTTCGCCGTAGTGCGGGCTTGCGAGCAGTCGGTCAATCAGCCGCTCGTAGGTATCTGGCCCCGAATCGGTCAAAAAGGCGTCGATTTCCTGGGGCGACGGCGGAAGTCCGATGAGATCCAGGGTAGCTCGTCGCAGCAGTGTGATCTTGTCGGCCTCGGGCGCAAAAACGCGGCCGTGCGCTTCGAGCTTGGCCAGAATGAAGGCATCAATCGGCGTTCGGACGCTTTCTGTTTTTTCGGTCGCTGGGACTGGCGGCCGCCTGGCCGGCTGGAATGACCAGAATTGGCGATCTGCCTCAGTAATTGAAGAACTACTCTCACTCCGGTTTGTCGAATCCTCTCCGGCAGCCTGCAGCACGGAGATGCCAAGGGCTGCGATCAGAAGCCCGATGATCTTTGAGAAGCTGGGCATCGAAAGTTTCCCTGCGGTCTCTTATTCCACCATGTACGATTCGGGGGAAAGCGTAACTTTCAGGCTGACTAAATCTACCAGCTTGCCGGTTGACCATAAAGGTTGACAGCGGTTGGATGTGGAGGCTTGCTCAGCTTCGCATCCCACAGTTTGGCTTGTCGCCGCTACAATGTGCCGCTCGGCGAGGTGCAACGAATTTCAAACGCCAATGGGGAGCCAACGTGCAAGCAGGCAAACGGTCGCCGTTGCTGGTGATTTTTTTGACGGTGTTCATCGATCTGTTGGGCTTTGGGATCGTACTGCCCCTGTTGCCGCGGTATGCCGCGTTTCTTCAGATTGGCAAGGGTGTGAGCGAGTCGAGCGAAGCTGTACGTGAAACTCGCGACGCCGGCTCGGACAGTTCCGGTGACGCGCAAGCCAATGTGGGTTCGAGGCCGCGCCCGGGACGAAAACTATCCAAGTCGGAAAACGCAATCATTGGACTGCTCATGTCTTCCTTTTCTGCGATGCAGTTTCTCTTTGCACCGCTGTGGGGAAGAATATCGGACCGGATTGGAAGGAGGCCGGTACTGATCATTGGGCTTTTTTGCTCGGCGGTTTTTTACGGGCTGTTCAGCTATGCGATTTGGGTTCGCAGCCTGGCACTGATCTTTGCGGCTCGCATCGGTGCCGGCATCGCCGGGGCGACGATTCCGACGGCCCAGGCGTTTATCGCGGATTCGACAACCGAGGCAGACCGGGGCAAGGGCATGGCCCTCATCGGGGGGGCGTTCGGCATCGGCTTTACGTTTGGTCCGTTGCTCGGTTCATTGTGGGTGCCGAACGATGCGACGGCGCCTCCGAGCGCCGCTCCGGGGATCGTGGCAGCCGGCCTATCATTCATCGCGTTTTGTCTCGCCGTCGTGATCTTGCCGGAATCGCTTCGGCCGGGCAAGGCGCCGCGGGCCAGACATTGGTTCGAAATTCGGTCTTTTCAAACTGCGCTCGGGCTGCCCAGCGTTGGAATTCTGTTGCTAACGTTTTTCGTCGCCACGTTCGCGTTCGCCAACTTCGAGAGCACCCTGCCGCGTCTGACCGGCGATGCATTCGGATTCAGCGACCGATACAACTTTTATTTATTTGCCTACGTGGGATTCTTGCTAAGCCTGGCACAGGGTCTATTGGTTCGGCGGCTACTGCCGGTGCTCGGGGAAGTCGCGATGACCATCACCGGTGCGGTCCTAATGGGGTGCGGGTTGTTGGGAATCGGACTCTCGGCGGCTTGGCAGTCTGTGAGCGTCGCCATGCTGGCGCTGCCGATTGCGGTGGCCGGATTCGCCGCGTTGACGCCTTCGGTTCAATCGTTGATCTCGCGTCGGACGCCGGCCGATATCCAGGGTGAAGTGCTGGGCGTCGCCCAGTCCACCTCCTCGCTGGCAAGGATTCTGGGACCGTTTTTGGGTAACATTCTCTACGGCTACGACCCGGCTCATGCGACGCCCTACTTCGTTGGTGCCGGAGTTATGGGGATTGCCTTGCTCCTATCGCTGAGGATTGGTCGCTGGCGATAACCGCGTAGCCCTCGGCAAAACGGATTTGCATGGAAGGGCCTGGCTAGATTCGATGAACGTTTACTTGCTACCCCACCACCGTCTGGACTCGCGTTTTCGTTACACGCTGGAACGAGACGTGCCTGCCAACAACGTCCCGGCGTTAGTCGGCCCGGGCGACTCGGCCAGAGATTCGGCCGGATTACTGCAGCGGGCTTGGCTAGGTTTTCGCTCCTGGGTGCGGCGGCTCAAGCTCGATTATGACCATGTCGTTCACGGGCACGAGCAGATCCGATTGTCTCGCCTGGTTTTGCTTATGGATCGCGACCCCGAGCTGACGCTGGTCATACCCGCCGGGATGACCCGCGAATGGGCGCTGCAGGCCGTGCGTGGCGTGATTCGATTCGGACTCATGGCACACCGATCTCACGCGATCCGCAATATTGTGACCGCGCTAGTCATGATGATCGTCTTGTTCGGTGCCACCCCGACCCACTTTGCGGCCATCATTTTTTATCCGCTGATCGGTCTATATGCCTGGGGCCGCTACTGGGAAGACCGATTGATCCGCCGGACCATGACCCATCTCTTGGACGTGCGGCTTGCGGGAAACGGCGGCGAATACTTTCGCGAGGAAGTTCACCTGACGCGATTGGAAGAAAATTTCAACGACGCGGCCAGGCCCGACACGGCCTATCAAGCCGCCGTCGCCTATCTCGACGGACTCGACCACAAGCAGGACGATCAGGCAGAGCCGGCCTACACTTTGATGTTCAACTACTATCGCGACATCGGGCGGCTGGACCCTTACGAGCGCTACCAGGATCGAATTCGCCAGAAGCTCGGCGAGACCTTCAAGCTCGTGATCCATCACCTGTGGGCCTTTTGGAAGGCGGTCTTTTGGTGGAGCTTGTCCTGGAGTCGGTTGGGTTTCGTCAAAATCCCCAACGGCATTTTCACGGCCGCGGTATTTGCCGGCCTGGGTTATCTGGGCGTCTGGTATTTCACGCGCCCGGTCATCGAAACGCCGCCGAAGTACGTGAAACTGCGTGTCGAGTTTTCCAAATCGGCCGTGACCGAGTTGCGGACGAAATTCGGCAACGCCGGAATTGTCGCTCGCCTGTTCGGCCGCGATTCAGGCGAATTACCCGCAAATGCCGACTCCGCGTTTCAGCTCACCTGTCCCCTCGATTCGTGCCTGCATGAACTCTGGCCCGAAGTACGCGATCTGGCCACGCAGCGAGGCAAACACGTCGAAGGGAAACTCCAATGCACCGGTTGCGACCAGGCTGCCGCTCATGAGATTTCGTACGAAATTGAAATTACGTATTGATACTTACTAGCGCGGCAACTCGGTCGTCGCGCTGGAGACGTACAATGCCATGAGCTGCGGCCGCGAGCGTACGCCGAGCAGGCGGTAAATGTGTTTGACGTGCGAGTGTACGGTGTGCGGGCTGAGGCAGAGGGCAGCAGCCACTTTTTTCTCCGGCAGCCCCTGAAGCAATAATCGAAGCACCTCGAGTTGGCTCAAAGAAAACCCCCGGGCGCCATGCTCCGCTTCCGCGATGTTCTTCCCGGCGACAAGCGCGGTGGATTTCAACTCGTTGTCGCCCGCCGCCGCCAACAACTTGGCTCGCGACAACACGTCCATATCGACTCGCCCGATCTTCAATTTGTCGCCGACGCTGATTTTCGCTTCCGTGATTCGCTTGCCGTTGACGAACGTGCCGTTACTGCTCTTCAAGTCTCGGATGCGAAGCGACCCGTCTTTTTCCCAAATCTCGGCGTGATGGCGCGAGACCGTGTCGTGAACCACTTGAAAATCGCACTCCACCGACCGACCCAAAATTTGCCGGTCGGCCCGAATGCGATACGCCCAAGGCGACGGCACCACGCCACGAACCAGCAGCCAGATATGTTCGGTCATTGTGTCTCTGCCCATTGAAAAGAGGCCTCAAGCCCACGGAACATTCTGTGACTTGTCCCAAAAAAGTTCCAGCAAAAAAACACCTGTTTAGGGGATTACAAGCCGCCATCGAAAAGGCAGAATCTGCAACCAAGAACACAAGGCCCCGAGCGTGCCCTATGACCGGCGAATATCCAAAATCTGAAAGGCAACACGAGTACCCCCCGCGCTGACAGGGGAGGGTCGAGCAGAGGGTGACACCCCCAAGTCTCTCCTCCGCTCTGACCCTTCCCCTCAAGGCCGGATGACCTGCGAACTCGATCCTTGAAAAGAAACAGAGGCACCAAATGGCTGACACCCCTTGTTCTGTTGCGGCGCGGCGAAGTCCGATTTGTCTCCCCCCAGACGAGGGCCCGATCATCATAATCCATTTTCATGACGGGCGAGATGAGGCCGAGGGCCCCTCAAGCTGGGTGAGTTATCTTTCCTTACCCTCCGGAGAGAGGGAGTCATTGGACCTCTGGCGTCACGAGGAACAAGGGGTTTGTCAGCCAAACCGGCCGAACTGACACGGCTTTGCCCAAAAAAGGGGAGACTCCCCTTACTGGTTAGGGTGTTGAACACTGCGACGCACAATTTGTAGGGGGAGTCTCCCCTTTTTTGGGCAAAGCCCGAACTGACCGGTGAGCACCAGCGGCCAAGCTTGAGGAATCAAGAACGGGGAATGAACGACGAAAAATGTGAAGATACTGGGCAGACATTTTTCGATCGACATTCCCTGGTTCTTTTTTTGATTCCGGTGTAACCGTCATTGGCCTCCTTGGCACGATCCGACAACGAACGTACAGTCTCAACGGGCTGGTCGGTCGGCCATGCCCAACGACCTATCCGGCCGCCATTCCGCTCGATAGGGGCGAAGCGCCAACTCAGGTTGGCGACCTTCCCCTATCTACCGGACACCCGAAAACCTGTCGGTTTGGCCTTCCCCTATCTACCGGACGCCCGGACACATGCGTGGCCGCTTATCCGATAGCTAGGGGGCGGCCTAAAACTCATGGTTTCGGTCGTCCCGTACCTACCGGACTGGCAAAAACCTGAGTTGGCAGGTGTCCGGTCGATAGCGGGATGGCAAAAACATGAGTTTTTTAGATTGTTTTGTTATGCAATTCGTTATTCATCAATGATTTGTGTCAATTATTTGCACTCGGCCATGACGCCACTCGTCTGCTCATCAAAACTGTATCTGTCTCGGATCGGACAGCTCCCGTTTGGCCCGGTTCGACGCGAGCAAAGCGGCCCAAGACCCCGCGGCAGATCGGATTACTTGCCCGTAAGGCCGGCTAACAATCCATCCAGAGTTTGCTGGCCGGCCGATGGACTCGTCAGGCCGCCGCGCAACTGGGCTGCTCGCGCGGCTTGTTCCACGCGGCGAGTCACGGCGTCGAAATCGCCCAGATAGTGTTTGAGGCCCTCGGCGTATCCGAGACGATGATCCGTTGCCGAGTCCGCCAAGTCCTCGGTCAGGAGATGTCCGCAGCCGCATTCTTTGAAGAGTTTCACGATGGCCGGATCATCCCGCAGATCGGTGTCGATGAACGCCGACAGGTTGTCCAGCTCCATGTATTCGATATCGCGCCGCGTCAGCCGCAGTTGGTGATAGAGCAAGTCCGACTCCGGCGTTCCCTGCATCGTCAAGAACAAAAATGTCTTCAACAGTACACGATCAGCGAGCCGCACGCCCACAAAGTAGCCGAGCTTGTGCAATCCATGACGGTATTCGACCAGAAAGCAATCGTCGGGCCGTCGCGTGATCTTGTTGTGCTGCAAGGACATCAAGAAGGACATGTTACTGGGCTTTGGGATTCGCCGGTTGAGTTGTTCCAGAACGTGCGCCTGAATGTACACCGGATACTGCCGTTCCTCGCCGGCCAGGCCCAATTCCTTGGAACTGAACGACAGCGGCTTCAATCCACAGGGGATATCGATCAGGCAGCATCGAAAGGCCGGCCGGGACGCGCCGTCAACGATGATCTTGGTCTGTTCCGGACGCGTCATGTGCAGCACAAACTGCTGCACGTACTTGCCGCTCGGCGTGGTGCGGCTGGCACCTTCAAACCAGAATATCCGTTCGTCCACCGGGGCGCGCTTGACCATCTCATACGACCAGCATGAGTAAAAGTATGCGAGCACGGCGTTTTGGTGCTTCTGCATGTAGTCGCGCATTATCGGGGTAAAAGCCCGGATTTCCGGCCACGGCGACTTGTGAATTGGGAGCCGCTGTTCTTGAATCTCCTTCTCCCACTGGTGCAGCAAGTTATTGAGTGGGCATAGGAACCGGTACATTTGCATCGCCGTAACCGTCTCATTGAGCAGGGAGGGCGTGGAGTTCAGGATTGGATAGAACAGGTCCTTGATCTCTGGAGTCTCGGGACATGCCGCGGCGCTGGGATCGATCACGACTTCCGGGGCAGGCAGGATGTCGCGGCGAAAGAAATCTTGGGCGACTTTCGGCAAGCTGCGGAACGCCTGTTCCAGACCGGAGCGTTCCAGAGCGTCCTCGACCAGATCGTGCTTGCGCTGCTTGGCCTGTCGCTGTTTCTGCGCCCGCTTCTTGAGCTTTGCCTTGCGATCCTGACTCATGCGATGTCTCCCCGCTCTTCAATCGGCTGGAGGCTCGACTCCAGCCATAAGCGCGCTTCGCTCCGCCAGCCCGGTGATGTTTCGCGCCGCGGGCCGATTGACCTCGAACTTCGGCTAGTCGATAATGCTTGCGGAGATCAAGTATGACTTTCAAAGCTCACTTCGACGGTCGTGTCTTAATTCCGGACGAACCCGTGAATCTGCCGACGGGTTGTTTGCTTGAGGTTCAGATTACACCGGTGGAGGGAACGCCCGCAAGGACACCGCTGGCAAAGTTGGCGGAACTTGCCACTCGATTTCCCGTCAACCCGGACTCGCCCGGTGACGCGGCGGCACAACACGACCACTACTTGTACGGCACGCCCAAGCACCCATGATTTTTCTCGACACGGGCTATCTTGTCGCGCTGCGCCGGGGATGGCCAGCACGAGCATATCGATGGTGCTTCGCCGGGGATGTCCGAAGGCGAACGTCGTGAGTTGCTTGGGCTTCTCTTTCTTCTTGGCCGGCTTGCCGAAGTCCCACCGGCCACACGAAATCACGGCCACCTTCGGCGTCATGGCCGCCAGCAGCTCGGGCGTCGTCC
>Ga0247727_10005578_pt1 | contig 25399 bp, 19 predicted proteins | sample WisWelCaveWW1625_FD_202498 | JGI IMG/M metagenome (GOLD analysis project Ga0247727, IMG submission 202498) | Biofilm microbial communities from Wishing Well Cave, Virginia, United States - WW16-25 | ecosystem: Environmental > Aquatic > Deep subsurface > Groundwater > Cave microbial mat | place...
TTCCAACCGAGTGAGAGGTTGGGATTCGAGATGCGACTTCTGTACGCGCACGGCCGCGCACAGGTAGGCTTTTCACCGTTTATACCACGACTGAGCTGACCTCACTTCGGCTCACGCTCATTCTGGAGGAATCTTTTTACTCGCTGGAGATACTGCCGAGTGCTTAAAAAGATTCCTTCTGAATGACAGCACTAGAAGTGCGAAGTGTAACCTATTTTGTGCTCCGAGTAGTAACTCGCGCGCGGAACGGCTGCGTCATTCAGGACGTTTAGAAAAAAATAAAACCGTGAACTTCAACAGGAGCATGCATGAAATCGCAGTATCGCATCTTTACTATCATCCTGCTTGTGGCCGCGCTCGGCGCTTTGGGTTCTTCTCCACGGCCACAAGCGAACGCGCCCAACAATAAGTACAAAGGCGCGGAAGCCATCACCACGACGCAGTTGAAAGATTATCTCACGTTCATCGCCTCCGATGAATTGCAAGGCCGCGACACGCCCTCGCTCGGGCTTGATATTGCGGCGAAATTTCTCGCCACAAACTTGTCGCGTTGGGGTTTCAAGCCTGCGGGCGATGACGGCTCGTTTTTGCAACGCTTCGCGCTGTTGAAGAGCACGATTGACACGCTGCAAACCGTGGCTGAAATCAACGGGCAGCGTTTCAAGTTTGGAACGGATTTTCTCGCGCACTCGGCTTCCGGGCCGGGCACTGCGAGCGCGCCGCTGGTTTACGTCGGTCACGGTTTGATGATCAAAGCAAAGAATATCGATGCCTATGATAGCGTCGACGTCAAAGGCAAGATCGCAGTGTGGACCAGCGAGTTTCCGAAAGGCGTGAGCTTCGCGGATTTTTACGGCAAGCAGGGCGAAGATTGGCAAAGCGCCGCGCTCAATGCCGCCCAACACGGCGCAGTCGGCGGCATCTCCATCTCCGGTTTTCAAGGCCTCGTGTTTTGGGAACAAACACGGCGCAACACCACGATCACCGGCGCGGTGGACGTGGAAAAATTTCAAGATCACAGCCAGCGCAAAATTCCGGTGCTCTCCCTCACGCCGAAAATGGCGCAAACGCTTTTTTCCGGCGAGCAAGGAAGCGGCACAAAGGTTTTCAATAGCGCCGCTAGCGGAGAGCCTTTGCCCTCTTTTCAATTCAAACCAGAGAAGCGCGTGAGCTTCACCGTCGTGATGAAGAGTGAAAAAGTTTACACGCAGAATGTCGTCGGTGTTTTGGAGGGCAGCGACGGAAGCTTGAAGAAAGAATACGTCGCGCTCGGCGCGCACTATGATCACGTGGGTGTGGGCGCGCCCATCAACGGCGACGCGATTTACAACGGCGCGGATGACGACGGCTCCGGCACGGTGAGCATTCTCGCGATTGCTGAAGCGTTTGCAAAAAGGCCGCGTCCGAAACGCTCGCTGCTCTTTGTGTGGCACGCGGGCGAAGAGAAAGGCCTGTGGGGTTCGAAATATTTTACAGAGAACCCGACCGTGCCGATGGATAAAGTCGTCGCGCAATTGAATCTCGACATGGTGGGCCGCGCGCAGAAACCCAATGATACGAACACAGCTTTGGCGAAGCCGCACGAAGTTTTTGTCGTCGGCTCAAAAGTCATGAGCACTGAGCTGGGCAACCTGAGCGAGGCCGTGAATAAGTCTTATCTCAATCTCTCGTTCAATTACAAATACGACGATCCGAAAGATCCCGAAAAGATTTTTTTCCGCAGCGATCATTTCAACTACGCGCTGCAAGGCATCCCGATTATTTTTTACACCGACGGCGAGCATGAGGATTATCATAAAGTGACGGATCACGTCGAGAAGATCGACTTTGAGAACCTGCTTAAAATCAGCCGCACGGTTTATGCGATGGCATGGGAACTGGGCAACGGCAATCGGCCTGTGGTTGACAAAAAACTCTCGCCGGAGCAAATGAAGGGATTGGGGTATTAAATTCCAGGAGTGGCTTACTCTCCTCGCTGATGTCATTCAGAAGGAATCCTTTTAAGCCAAACCATCGTGCTCATGCTGAAAAAGGTTCCTTCTGAATGACAAAAAGAGCCGGGCTCACGTGAAAGCCGGCACGCGCAAATTATTTTGCTATTCAATGATTCTGTCGAGTGGTGAAGCAATGAGATCAACAAAAAAATTATGCGCGCTTTTTCTAACGTTCGTTATGCTGCTGGCCGGAGCGTTCGCCTCGAACGTTGAGGCTTGCACGACGTTCTGTTTGCGTCATGGCGAAGACTTGATCTTCGGCCGCAATTATGATTTCCCCATCGGCTACGGTTTGGTGATGATCAACAAACGCAACGTCGCCAAAACCGCGATGGCCGAAGCGAGCGAACGCGCAGCGCAATGGACTTCAAAATATGGCAGCGTGACCTTCAATCAATTCGGCCGCGATATGCCGATGGGCGGAATGAATGAGGCTGGTTTGATCGTCGAGTTGATGCAATTGGATGAGACGCAATACCCCAATCCCGACGCGCGCCCCGCGCTCGGCTGCTTGGAATGGATTCAATATCAACTCGATAATTGCGCGACTGTGCAAGAAGTTTTGCAACGCGCCGAAGAAGTTCGCATTCGCTCGCGCGTCGGCATTCATTATTTGATCGCAGACCGCAAAGGCGAAACCGCGAGCATTGAATTTCTCGAAGGCAAGCTCGTCGCACATCGCGGCGACGATTTGCCGGTGCCGGCTTTGGCGAATAGTACGTATGAAGAATCGTTGGCCTACTCGCAGCGTTTCGTGGGCACTGCTGCGCTTCCCGCTTCGTCAAGCTCGTTGGATCGCTTCACGCGCGCGGGCGCGATGGTGAAAAATTATAAGCCGAATGCTTCGTTGTCTTCGATCGATTACGCGTTCGAGATTCTGCGCAGCGTGGCCCAAGGGTCGCACACGCAATGGAGCATCGTTTACGACGCGCGCAATCTCACGGCGCATTTCTTCACACGCGAAGCCACGCAACGGCGCGCGCTCTCGTTGCAGTCGTTTGATTTCGATTGCGCAACGCCGGTCAAGATTCTCGATATGAATGCCGATCTCGCCGGCGAAGTCGCCGCCAAATTTACGGATTACACGCACGCCGCGAATCGCAAGCTGGTGCTGGACTCTTTTCAAAACTCGCCGTTCACGCGGCACATTCCGGTGAGCGCGTTGGAAGAGATCGCCAAACATGCGGAAAGAAGCGCGTGTCAAAACAATCGGAACGTTAACGCTTCATTTCACAAATGAACACTACCAAAAGCTTTACTAAACTTTTCAAGTTTAGTAAAGTTGCGGTTTCGATTCATCCAACTTTGGAATCAAAAATGAAAACGCGGTTTCCTTTCTGTTTCGTCCCACTCCTCATTGCCGTGTTGCTGCATTCGAGCATCGACACAAAACGCTCGCACGCTCATCCGGACGAAAACGCCAGCAGCGAGTGGCCGCAATGGCGCGGGCCAAATCGCGACGGCATCGCATACGCAACCGGCCGCTTGCAGAGTTGGCCGGAGAGTGGGCCGAAAGTTCTGTGGCGCGTTCCTGCGGGCGCGGGTTATTCCGGCATCTCCATCGCAAATGAAAAGTTGTATACGATGTGGGACGAAGGCGAAACGCAATTTTTAATTTGCTCCGAGGCCGCGAGCGGAAAAGAATTGTGGCGGCATAAAGTCGGCGCGAGCTTTTATAACAGCTATGGCTGCGGCCCGCGCTCCAGCCCAACGGTGAGCGAGCCTCTCGTTTACGCGATTAGCACTGCGGGCAATTTGCACGCGGTTGATACGAAAACTGGCAAGCTGCGTTGGCGTCACGATCTTGCCGGTGAATACGGCGGCAGCATTCCCTCCATCGATTACTCTTCTTCTCCATTGATTGACGGCGACCGATTGTTTGTCGAAGTGGGAGGAAAAGAAAATTCCGCGTTCATGGCTTTCGATAAAACCACCGGCAAGGTTTTGTGGGCTTCGCAAACCGATCAACCCGCTTATTCCTCACCGCTGGCCGTGACTCTCAACGGCACGCGCCAAATCATATTCTTCAGCGCGAGCGGCCTCTTCGCTGTTTCACCACATGACGGCAAACTTTTTTGGAAGTATGCGTGGCAATCGAATTGTCCTGCCACCGGCATTCCTTTGAATACCGCCACTCCGATTTTCATCGCGCCGGACAAAGTTTTTATTTCAAGCGGGTACGGCACGGGCGAAGGCGCGGCGGTCATCAAAATCAAAGGCAGCGTTGAACGCTTCGAAGTGGAAACCGTATGGACCGAAAAAGTTTTGCGAACACAGGTCAATTCCGCCGTGTTGTATGAAAATTATTTGTATGGCTTCGATGTCGGCACTTTCAAATGTGTCGATGCCATGACCGGCGAAGAAAAATGGCGCGTGCGCGGCTTTCAAAGAGGGTCGCTCATCGCAGCCGGCGGGCACTTGCTCGTGTTGGGCGAACGCGGCAAGCTAGCTCTCGTGCCGGTGAACCCTTCCGAATTTAAAGAAGCGGCGAGTGTTGAAATTCTTCAAGGCAAATGCTGGACGATGCCAACGCTTGCCGGCGGCAGGCTTTATTTGAGAAATGAAAAAGAAATGCTCTGCTTGGAGTTGCAATCATAAAGCTTGATGAGGGAATCACAATCAGGATCAGCTCTTCAACATCTTCAAAGATGCTGTATCAACGGAAAAATAAAACCCTCCATCTCTTGCAAAGGTTCATCATGTTAAAACCCTCCGTGCACATCATTGCGGCAATTTGCTGCCTGGCGTTTTCATCAGTTGAAACATACTCACAACCCATCCCCTTCGACTCCGAGCGTTGGGAAATTTCAGCGCGCGAGAGCAAAGTCATCGACCATCTCGGCCGCAAAAGCCTATACTTGAAAAGCGGGCTTGCGACGATCAAAGACGCGCAATTCACCGACGGCGTGATCGAGTTCGATATCGCTGTCACCGGCGAGCGCGGGTTCGCCGGTGCGTTTTGGAGAATGCAGGACAACGCGAATTACGAAGAGTTTTACATTCGGCCGCACCAATCCGGCAATCCCGACGCCAATCAATATACGCCGGTCTTCAATGGCATCGCAGCGTGGCAGTTGTATTACGGCGAGGGCTATGGCGCTCCGGTCAAATATGATTTCAATCAGTGGATGCGCGTCAAGATCGTCGTCGCGGGCGTCAATGCCGAGGTCTACATCAAAGACATGGAAACGCCTGCGCTCTTCATCAACGAACAAAAGCGTGAAATCAACTCCGGCAAAGTGGGCTTGAGCGTCGGCAACTTCGCGCCCGGATATTATTCCAACTTCAGCTTCACGCCCATGAACAGTCCGAAGTTGAAGGGCACGGCCAAAACGCCGCAGCCCGCGCCCGAGGGAACAGTGAGGTCGTGGATGGTTTCCAATGTTTTCGATGGCAAGACTTTGGAGAAGAAGTATCAACTCACGGCCGGCGACAAACAACAACTCTCTTGGAAGAAGCTCGCCTGCGAAAGCACCGGCCTCGCCAATCTCGCGCGAGTGCAAGGCGCATCGGAAAACGCGAACACGGTGTTTGCGAAGTTGATCATCAGTTCGGACCGCGAGCAAGTGAAGAAGATCAAATTCGGCTTCAGCGATGCTGTGAAGGTCTATTGCAATGATCGATTGCTCTATGGCGGCAGTGATATTTTCCAATCGCGTGATTATCGCTTCCTCGGCACCATCGGGCTTTTTGATGAAGTGTATTTTCCGCTCCAGCAAGGCGATAACGAACTGCTGCTGGCCGTCACTGAAAACTTCGGCGGCTGGGGCCTCAAGGCGCAGTTTGAAGATATGGAAGAAATCAAGATCGAGGAATGAGGATCGCCGATTGAATAACGTTATCATTTGTTTTGAATCGTCATTCCCGCAGTCTTTAACCGGGAATCCAGCCTCTAAGCTTGTGGATGCCCGATTAAAACACTCGGGCATGACGGTCACTTTGGCGCTTTATTTAATCGGCATTCCTAAGCCATGCGATTGAGATTCTACGGCATTGGAAAAATCGAAAGAGGCTCAACATGAACGCTGCAAATGTTCAAAGTCCGCTGGCGTGTCTTCTCCTGCAGTTGGTGTGCATCGTCGCGTGCGGCACGCGCGCAACACCAACTCTAGATTCCACGCTACGCCCCGTTGCCGCTGACGCGAATCTCGTTATTGCAGAGGCAGATTCCGCACGCCTTGATTTCAACAAAGACGTCCTTCCCATTGTATCGCAATGCCGGCCCTGCCATTTCGAAGGCGGAAAGATGTATGCGCAGCTCCCCTTCGATGATCCGAAAACCATTCGCAAACTTGGAACGCACCTCTTCAGCCGCATTAAGGATGAAAAAGAGCAAGCGGTGTTGCGCGCGTATCTCGCGCTGCCGGCGGATTCGACGCAGCACGCTTCATTGGGAGAAAGAAAAGACGAAGCACGGCACTAGTGCTACTCTACCGTTTCGAGTATGAACGCAAAAAATCTGTATGTGGAAACCATAAAAGTGGAGTTCACGTGAAAAGTTCATCCATGATGTTGAAAGCATTTTTTGTTTTGATTGCGCTGCTTGCTTTTTTCTCCTGCAAAAAGAGCAGCCAAGAAACGGCGGCCAATAAACCCAAACCCATCGATCCTGCGAACCTCGACAACACCGTTACCCCCGGCAAAGATTTTTTCCGCTATGCGAACGGCGCGTGGTTGGATAAAAATCCCGTGCCCGCTGCTTACGGCTCGTGGGGAAGTTTTCATGTGCTCGATCAACAAAACGATGACGTGTTGCACGAAATTCTCATTGAAGCGGCGCAGCGTGCCGATGCGCCGAAAGGCAGCAATCTGCAAAAGATTGGCGATTTCTTCGCAAGTGGAATGGACTCTGCCAAGATCGAAGCCGAGGGCCTGCAGCCGATTGTCGCAGACTTGGCGCGCGTGGCTGCGATGCAATCACCGGAAGATCTGCAAAAAGAGCTCGCGTGGTTTCATCAAAACACGGCGCCGGCGATCTTCAACTTTTTTTCCGGCGATGATGACAAGAACAGCGCGCAGGTGATTGCGCAAATTTATCAAGGCGGTTTGGGCCTGCCCGATCGCGATTACTATTTCAGCGACGATGAACGCACCAAACAAATTCGCGAAGAGTATGTCAAACACCTCGCAGCGATGTTCCGTTTGGCCGGTGATGATAGTATGGCTGCGGCTACCGGCGCGCAAACTGTGATCGCGCTCGAAACCAAACTCGCCGCAAGTTCTTCCACTCCCGTGGAACTGCGCGACTCGGAAAAGAACTACAACAAGCTAGCGCCGGAGAAACTCGCGCAATTGACGCCGGAGTTTGATTGGCAAAAGTATTACACCGCTCTCGGCATTCCCGCGCCGCAAGAAGTGAATATCGGCCAGCCGAAATTTTTGCAGGCCGCTGCAAAGTTACTCAAGACTGAGCCGTTGGCGGATTGGAAAATTTATTTGCGCTGGCATTTGATCAACAACGCCGCGCCTTATCTGAGCGCGCCGTTTGTCAACGAAAATTTCAGATTCTTCGGCACGACTTTGACCGGCGCAAAAGAATTGCAGCCGCGCTGGCGTCGCGTGAAAAATATCATCGACGCATTGCTGGGCGAAGCTTTGGGCGAGTTGTTCGTCGCGAAGAAATTCAGCCCGGAAGCCAAAGCGCAGTGCAAAGAGATGGTGAATAATTTGATTGTTGCCTATCGCGAACGCCTGCAACAACTCGAATGGATGGACGAGCCTACGCGCCAAGCCGCGCTGCACAAGCTCTCCACCTTCGGCGTGAAGATCGGCTATCCCGACGTGTGGCGCGATTACTCGACGCTCGAAATCGACCGCTCCTCATATTTTGAAAATCTCAAACGCGCGACGCTTTTCGAGACGCGGCGGCAACTGAATAAAATCGACAAGCCGGTGGATCGCAACGAATGGGGCATGACGCCGCCGACCGTGAATGCCTATTATCGCTCGACGCGCAACGAGATCGTTTTCCCTGCGGGCATTTTGCAGCCGCCGTTCTTTGACGCGAACGCGGATGATGCCGTGAACTATGGCGGCATGGGCGCGGTGATCGGCCACGAGCTGACGCATGGTTTCGATGATGAAGGCAGCAAGTACGACGCGAGCGGCAATCTCAAATCATGGTGGTCGCCGGAAGTGCGCAGGCAGTTTGAAGCGCGCGCGCAAGTGTTGGTCGAGCAATTCAACAACTATCTCGCGGTTGACACGCTGCACGTGAATGGCAAGCTCACGCTCGGTGAAAATATCGCCGACCTCGGCGGGCTTTCGATTGCGCACGAAGCGTTGTTGAAATCGCTCGAAAACAAAAAAGTGCAATTGCTTGACGGCTTCACGCCGGAGCAGCGTTTCTTTTTATCATGGGCGCAAGTGTGGCGCGCCAATTATCGTCCCGAGAGCCTGCGCCTGCAAGTGAAAACCAATCCCCACTCACCCGCAAATTTTCGCGTCATCGGCCCGCTCGCCAACATGCCGGAGTTTTATTCGGCATTCAACCTAATGGAAGTCGATGCGATGTTCCGGCCGGAAGCGCAGCGCGCGAAAATTTGGTGAGCCGCGTTTTTTATCATTAACCAAGAACGAAAGGAGGTGAAGAACATGAAGGTGAAGACCAACGTCAAAGCTGGCGCGGGACCGCGCATGGATGACAACGGCTAAAGAAATGACGGCCTGAACGCAAGAACCTCGCACGGAGAAGAATCATGAAAGTCAAAACCAACGTCAAAGCCGGTGGCGGCGGCGCAATGGATCCAAACGGATGAAACGTAGCGCAGGCTTCCAGCCCAATGTCACTAACTTTTGAAGAAAGCTATGACAGAAAAATGGAGGGCAGAAAAATATTTATGGTTTATTGGCCTCTAGCTGTGGGCGTTTTTTGATAAAACCCAATACCCATATTTCTGCCCTACATTTTTCTGTCTTTGCTTTTGAATAGTTTTGCCCCAAATCGTTTTGCCTTATAAAAAGTTAGCAGCATTGGGCTTCCAGCCTGCAACCGAAGGCAAGCTGGAAGCTTACGCTACAACATCTTCGCGGTCGTGATAGTTTTTCGCGAGTAATACTCTACCTCGATTTGCCCTGTCACAGCGGGGCAAATCAAAGCTTCCGCGAAGCAGCAAAAAGCAATTCGGCGAAACTCGGTGACTTCGGTGTCGCTCGGCGGCAAAGCTTTTCCGTCGAAATGTGTCGAAGTCACCGAGAGTCGCCGAAAAAACTTTGGCAGGATGATTTGTCGGCAGAATCATTTCAAATCATCTGCCGGTAAATTATTCTGCCATAAACTTTCAGGATTTACTACTCCGAGGACAAAATAGGTTACACTCCACACCTCTATTCCTGTCATTCAGGAGGAATCTTTTTAAGCACTGGGCAGCATCTCCAGCACGTAAAAGGTTTCCTTCTTCTGACAGGCAAGAAGGGAGAGGTGTAACCTATATTTCGCTCTGAGTAATAATTCTGATTTTAGCTCTCTAATTCGCATAAAACGAAGCAATCTTTTCCCAAGGGTTGCTTCGTTTGTTCTGTCAAACTAGAAATGCTTTTTGCGCATCGTACGCAAGCGTTTTGTTCGATCAAAAAGATGAATAAGGAAAAATAATAACGCCGAATGAAAAGATCTTTGTGTAGGTTGGCGATTGTTGCCGTCCTCTTCTTTTGCTCGTGGATTGACGCGCGTTCGCAATCTCGCGCAATAACCGGCAATCGTTACGAGAACGCCATCGCCACGAGCCGTGAAGCCGTTCGCGCGATGATGAAGAACTCGAAGGTTCCAGGCGTGAGCGTGGCCGTTGCCATGAAGGGCGAAATCGTTTGGCGCGAAGCATTCGGTTTTGCCGACCTCGATAAGAAAGTGAACGCGACAGCCGAAACCAAATTCGGCATTGGCAGCATTACGAAGTCTTTCACTGCCGCGCTTTTCGCGCGGTTGATGGAAAAAGGCAAAGTCGATCTCGATGCGCCGGTGGAAAATTATCTCCCGCAATTCCCGCACAAACAGAAAGGCCTCACTGCACGATTGCTCCTCGGACATCTGAGCGGTTTGGGTGATGAATTCAATGGCGCGCATTATTACGAGACGCGGCACTTCACGACCACAGCGGCGTTGCAGGAAATTCTCCAAACGAACACGTTGCAATATCCCCCGCGCACGCGGCATGAATATACCACGAGCAATTATACGATCATCGCCGCGATCATTGAAAAAGCGAGCGGCCAAGATTTTTCCGCTGCGCTGAATCGATATGTGATCAAACCGCTTGGGCTGAAAAACACGTTGCTCAACGACCGCACGGTGAAGATCGAGGACTGCACGAGGTTTTATATATTGGAAGGCAACAATGCCGTCAAAGCCTCGGATTATGATCCGAGCTTCAAATGGGCGGGCGTGGGCTTACCCGCGACGGCCGGTGATGTTGCGATCTCCGGGGCGGCGTTGTTGCGAACGGGACTTTTGAAGCCGAGCATGCGCGAGGAAATTTTTCGCGCGCTCAAAACTTCCTCGGGTGAAGACACAGGTTATGGCTTGGGGTGGTACATTGCTCAAGATGCGAAAGGCCGGCGCATGTATCATCATGGCGGCGGCGGCCTTGGCATTTCATCGTATGTGCGCCTTTATCCGCAAGAAGATTTCGTGCTCGCGATTCTTTCCAATTTAACCAGCGCGCCGGTGAATGGCGAAGTGGCGGCGATCATTTCCGAGGCGTTTCTGGCAAACGAGAGCACGTGGGAAGAGCGGCCAGACTTCGCGAAGTATTTCAAAGACGCCGGAGTCGATGGCGCTTTCCTGCTTTATGATTTGAAGAACGACAAATATCTCTCGTATAATGCCAAACGTTTGCAGCAAGGCTACATTCCAGCTTCGACTTATAAAATTTTCAATTCGCTGGTTGCCCTCGAAACCGGTGTGATCCGCGATGAAAATGAGATATTGAAATGGGACGGCGTGGTTCGCTTGGTGCGGCTCTATCAAAACAAGCTGCCGTTTTCTCAGCGCGCGATAGATATTGTCAAAGACATTCTTATCTTCGAGACGGGCGACGATTATATTTTGCGCGCGAAAACCGGTTGGGCCAAGCAAGTCGGTTGGTTCGTCGGCTATGTTGAGCGCAAGGACAATGTCTATTTCTTCGCCAATAACATTGACATCATGAAGTCAGGGGATGACAAAGCGAGAATTGCCATCACGAAAAACATTTTGATTGGCTTGGGGTTGATCGCAGAATAAACACGATAGACGATCGAAAGGAGTCAAGATTGTTTTGAGCGCATTTTTATCCGGCTTATTGGGTTGGCCCGCTGTTTTGGCCGCTTGTTTTATTTCCTTTCGCGGCCTCGCTTCGCGCAGGCCGTCGTGGTTGATTCTCAGTGCCGTGCTGTCATTTCCCATGTCCTTATATTTGGCGGCAAGTCCGCGCTTTGAGTTTATCGGGCTATTTCCGCCGGAAGAGCGCGTTGGTTGGTTGCTCGTAACGATTGTTTGGGGATTTTTCGTTTGGCTGGCAATCGCCCTTTTCTTCTGAGATGAAACGAAGTTCCGTTCTATCGCGTTGAGAATAACAATGAGGCCACAGAAACATTGCTTCAAAGTTTCGCCGCGAACGAATCGAGTTATAAGTAGGGCTTTCAAATTTAAGGAAGAGTCATGTCGGATGAACGCTGGCCGCGTATCGCCGTGCTGGGCGCAGGCGCGGTGGGATGTTATTATGGAGGCATGCTCGCGCGCGCAGGCGCGCCGGTGACGCTCATCGGCCGGCCGCAGCACGTTGAGGCGATCAACCGAAACGGCCTGTTTCTCGAGAGCATGAATTTTCAACAGCACGTTTCGGTGGCAGCATCCACCGACGTTACAGCCGTCAACAACGCTGAACTCATTCTCTTTTGCGTGAAGACGCTCGACACGGAAGAGGCGGCGCGTATGCTTGCGCCGCGCCTCGCAAACAATGCTATTGTGATGAGTTTTCAAAATGGCGTTGACAATGTCGCGCGCATTCGTGCCGCTTCCTCAATCGACGCGATCCCCGCAGCCGTTTATGTAGCCGCAGAGATGGTTGGCCAGGGGCATGTGAAGCACACCGGTCGAGGCGATATTATCATCGGTGAATTGCCGCAGAAGGATCGCAGCAATGAGCCAAACCTCCGCGATCTCCCAAAGCTCGCAGCGTTGTTCGCGCGCGCGGAGATTCCTTGCGTGATTTCGGAAACTATCGAAGCTGATCTTTGGACGAAGCTGATCATCAATTGCGCTTATAATGCGATCTCGGCATTGAGTCACGCGCGCTATGGACGCATCGCGCGCATGAATTGGACGCGCGAGGTGATGCAACAGGCCATCGAAGAATCGGCAGCAGTGGCGCGCGCTGAGGGCGTGCGTTTCGCGGATGACAACTTGGTTGAGATCGGATTGAAGCTCGCGGAGAAGATGGAGAACACGATCTCTTCGACCGCGCAAGATATAGCGCGCGGCAGGCACACGGAGATTGATTCATTGAATGGCTATGTGTTTCGTCGCGGCGCGGCGTTGGGCGTTGCAACGCCCGTCAATCAAACGCTGCACGCGCTGGTGAAGTTGTTGGAAGAAAGTGAGGGTTTGAAAACGTAGACACGAAATGAGAGCTTATTTCGCCATGCGGAATAAGCTCTAGTATTCGGCGTTGCCGAATGAGGGATCTGAAATTCAGCGCGTTGTTTCGATCTCGGTGAGCTCGACGAGATCAATATCGACACGCTCGACGTGAGAAAAGAGGATAGTTTAGCGATCCGGACTGAGGCATATTCCGGACATGCGGTTGTCAAGCTTCTGCAAAAAATCATCAAGCTCGTGAATCGCGCCGGTCGCAAAATCGAAAAAACAGAGAACAGGAATGTCATTTTTGATCATGCGGTTGACAAAATAAATGCCGTTTTCCGCAAGCTGCCAATTGAACCTATCCTGTGAGGCTAATGGCATGACAACTTGCGTTTCTTCATTTTGTGACGAGCGTTTCCAAATGCCAGGTAGATCGTATTTCGAGAAGTAAAATTCCCTGCCGTCTTTCGATTCAAATCCGACATACCCGCCCTTCGCCGTTATCTGCGCGGGCTCGCCTCCGGCCAAAGGCATTTTCCAAATTTGCCATTGGCCGGTGCGGCGCGAGCTGAAATAAACCCATTGTCCATCCTGCGAAAAGACCGGCGCGGTCGCATCGCTTGTCAATAATCTGGGAGCGCCGCCGTTCGCGTTGACCACGAAGATTTGGTTGAGGCGATCCGTCTTTTTATCAAATAAAATCCAACGGCCATCGGGCGACCAGCGCGGCGGCGCGTTCGGGGATATGAGCTGCACCGCCCCCGGCTTGCGCAAATTTTTTCCATCGGCATCGCAAAGCCAAAGCTCGGAATGGCCGGAACGATCAGATAGAAAGGCTATGCTTTGCCCATCCGGAGAATATTGCGGAAACCAATTCGAGCGCGTGGTCGGCGCAAAAATTTCCGCTGTCGGTGTTTGCGCGCCATTAAGCCCGAAATGCTTTTTGCAGATGCCCGTCTGATAGGCGACATGTTCAAATGCAATTTTGTCGGCGAGCGCAGTAAGATTGACGCCGGCATAATCGAGCGAGGAATAAAGTTTTTTCGTTGTCCCTTCCACAACCGATATTTGAACGAGCTTGCGTTCCGCATCGTCACTACTGCCATAGACAATATGCTCGCCATCGGATAGCCAGTCCAATCCTGCAATCAACGCATTGTCATGCGTCAGCCGTTTTTGCTCGCCGGAGGGAATATTCAAAAGATAAATATCCGCGCTGTGATTGGCCTCGGCGCGGGCGAATGCGATCGCTTTTCCATCCGGAGAAAACGCCGGCAATTTGTCGCCAAGATTTTTTTTTGTCCGGCGCGGTCAACTGGGCGCGGCGTTGCGTGTCGAGAGAAAATAGAAACAAGGCGAACGGCTCATCTTTGGTGGCGCGATCGGCATACACCAATTGCTTGCCGTTTGGCGACCAATCCAATCCTTTGATTTGATCCGAAAATCCGTTCAACAATTTTGTGGCAGCGCCGCCTGCCGTCGAAACCGTATTTATGGCGCCCTCGCAACCCAATGCCGTCACGAAAGCGAGGGTTTTTCCATCCGGAGAAAAACACGGGAAGCTTATCGAGCCAGGCGTCTCGCTCAACTCGACCGTCGTGTTATTTGACAAATCGAGCAGCTTGAGCACGTTGGCCCTTTTGACTTCGGGATTGTAGTGGACGTAAGCCAAGCGGCGATCATCCTGCGAGTAGGCAGGGTATCTTTCGATGCCTGGCAATGAAGTGAGGGGTGCGAGCTTTGTAGAAGCCTCATCGCGGTGCGGCGCGTTCAGCCAGAGCATGGCGCCAACCGAGGCAAAAAGTATGAGCGCCATTGGCGTGAAAACATAAAGGGAACACTGTGATAATCGCGCGAAGCTTGTTGCCTTTGATTTTCCGCCAATGCTCGGCAAATCATTGCCTTGCTCATGCCGCGCCAAATCTTCCGCCCAAATTTTTTCCACCGATGCGATCGAACGATATCCCCTTTTGGAAATGGTCTCGATGATTCGCGGATGTTTGGCGTCATCGTCGAAGGTTCGGCGCAGCTTGGAAATGGCTTGGTTCAACGAATGTTCGGTGACCACGACCTCCGGCCACACGCTGGCCATCAGCTCATCTTTGGAAACCGTGTTGCCGTGATGCTCGATCAAGCACAGCAAAACTTGCATGTGCTTGGGCTCGAGCCTGGCCTCCTCGCCATGACGAACGAGGCGATTGCGATTGGGCTGGATGATCCAGTTTTCAATTCTGTAGGCGGTGGATGGAGTGTGATCTGAGTTCATTATAAAAACTTGAGAATTTCCTGAGCTTTCCATCAAGCGAGGCTCACGATTTTTGCGTTATTATTTGTAAGTAGCAGCAGGTTGAAATTCCAACATTATTATAGACATTGATTGAGTGAGTAGTGTTGCAGTGTTCATCAGGTTTGCGGTGGCAGGTTTGATAACATGCAAAGATATTCAGAAGACAGAAAGATGGAAGGCAGAAAAGTAATCATGGCCTGGTCCCTGCGGGCGTAGCCATCACGTCATCGTCAATTTCGTTAAAACAAGATAAGAGGAGACGGCATGTCACACAAACAATTTTTTCTCATGCTTGGCTTTTTTGTTTCGGTTTGTTGTATGCGCGCGGCAACGGCGCAATGGGTGAACCAGAGCAGCGGGACGACTCAAACTTTGTTGGGAGTTTCTTTTGCCAACGCGAACACGGGCACGGTGGTGGGCGTGAATGGCGTCATTTTGCGCACGACGAACGGCGGAACCAATTGGGTGAATCAAGCCAGCGGCACCATGCGCTTTCTGCGCAGCGTTCATTTCGTCGATGTGAATACGGGCACAGCCGTTGGCGAATCCGGATTGATTTTGCGAACGACGAATGGCGGAACGAATTGGAGCAGCCAGCCCAGCGGCGCCACCAATACTTTCGTTCACGTGTACTTCGCTGATGCCAACACGGGCACTGCTGTCGGATTGAATGGCACGATTCGGCGCACGGTTGATGGCGGCGCAAGTTGGGTCGGCCAAACCAGCGGAACCACTGTTGAGCTTGCGGGTGTTCATTTGGTGAATCGTGACATTGGCATGATTGTCGGATTTGGTGGCTTCATTTTGCGCACCACCAACGGCGGCGCGGCATGGGTTCGCCAGAACGGCGGCGTGACCAATGACTTGCGCAGCGCGCATTTTGTCAATGCCGACACCGGCTTCGTCGTTGGATATAACGGAACGATTTTACGCACGAACAATGGCGGCTCAACCTGGATATACCAATCCAGCGGGACAACGAATAATCTTTTCAGCGTGCATTTTAGCGAGGTGAATACCGGCACGGCGGTTGGCACGGCCATTATCTTGCGTACGACTGATGGCGGCTCGACGTGGCAAAGACAGCCTAGCGGCGTCACTTCTGATCTTTATAGCGTTCATTTCACGGATAAGAACAACGGCACGGCGGTTGGACAATTGGGAAGGGTTTTGCGAACGACGAACGGCGGAGGAACAACGAAGGTCGAGGAGAACGGTTCTGTCACACCGGAAAATTATGGTCTGGAGCAAAATTATCCGAATCCTTTTAACCCGCAAACGACGATCTCTTTCACGCTGTCGAGCCCTCAAAAAGTTGCGCTGAAAGTGTATAATGCTTTGGGTAGGGAAGTCGCGACGCTCTTGCAGGAAGCGCGGCCCGCCGGCAGAAATGTCGTGTCGTTTGATGCCGCCAATTTAGCGAGCGGAATTTACTTTTACGAAATGCGCGCCGAAAAATTTTGGGGGCGCAAGAAAATGTTGCTGATGCGTTAGCATCTACAACAGCGCTGCCCCGATCGCGTCTTTCTTATAGTTCATGCTTTATCCAAAAATTCATGAAGGAAATGCTTTCATGCCCATCTTTGCAACTATTCGAAATATTTTTCCAGCGATTCTGCTTTTGACAAGCTGCTCGCATTACAGCGAAAAAATCGCCGCCTCAGAAAATGAGCGCTATGCGCCGGTTGAAGATGTCACGGGAGAAATTGCCTTTGTCAACGTCAACGTCGTGCCGATGGAGGACGAGCGCGTGCTCAATGCGCAAAATGAAAAAGATACGGCTGCTTTCACTCATACCGGTTCTTATCTGGCTTTCTGTCGCCAACGCCTCAACAACAACCGCCAAGGAGCTGCGACGGCGCGGCAATTCTTTCTGAAGTCTATGGGATGGATTTCGGGAAGCAGCTTGAAGAGATTCTGTCTCGTCATATTTCGATTTGATCGCGCTGTCGCTCTCAAATAATGCCATCGAACATTTCAGAGACGCTTTAGTCTATAGATTGAAATCCATCGCCGCCCGGACGCTTTTGCGCGAGAACGACGGCGGCTTGGTACAATAAGCTTGTTCAAAAACGGCTGCCTGTTGATTTCGGTTGATGGAGTTTACGCTGCAAGTAACACTTCGACGGCCCGCGCCGCTGGTTCGAGAGTAAGCGCGTGTTTGAGAGAGAGAAAGAGTAGAAATAAGATGACCAACGCGAAGGTCCAGCAAGAAAATTTCAAGCTGTTTCGCGCGCCCGCTTTCAGCGATCTCGAGTTCGCGAAAGTCTCCAATCAAACGCACGTGTTTCCGCGCCATTGGAATGAGACCTACGTCATTCAAGTCGTCGAGCAAGGCATCAATGAGTGCGAGTGTCGCGGCGCAACGCAGCGCGTTTCCATCGGCAGCATTTTATTCATCAACCCGTATGAGATTCATACCGGCAGCGCGGCCGGCGCGATGCCGTTGGTTTATTGTTCTCTTTATCCGACGCCAGAATTGCTCATTGAGGTGGCCTCGCAATGCCGAGGTCGCAGTGCGCCTCTTCCCTTCTTCCCGGCTCTCATCGCTGCCGATGCGCGGCTCGCAAAAATGTTTGTGGATACGCATCGCGCTTGTGAAGCTGGTGTTGATCCGCTCACAACCCAAACGCTCCTGCTCGAGCTGTTTGCGCTTTTAATCCGGCGTCACTCAGAAAATCGCATAGCATTGCCCGCGCTCGGCAACGAGAACGTGGCGGTGAAACGCGCGAAAGAATATCTCACCGAGCATTTCAACAAAAATATTTCCCTCACAGCTCTCGCGAAAGTTGCTTATCTCAGCCCGTTCCACTTGTTGCGCTCGTTTCGCAAAACTGTCGGACTGCCGCCGCACGAATACGTGATCAACCTACGCATCCAACGCGCCAAACGTCTTTTGCTGCAAGGTCGCACGCTCTCGGACGCGGCATATGAAACCGGCTTTTGCAGTCAGAGTCATTTCAATCGCCATTTCAAGCGCATCATGGGAATCCCACCTGGACGCTATCTCAAAAAGAGCAATTTCGTGCAAAACCTTTCAGTTGATTTGCAGTAAATTGTTTGGCAGAGCGGGCCGCAGCTTTGCCCGCACCGTAATGCCTCAGGTTGGTGGGGAACGTAGCGCAGACCTCTTGTCTGCAGGCAGGATGCCTGCGCTACTCCACACTTACTACTCCGAGCACAAAATAGGTTACACTCCGCACCTCGATTACTGTCATTCAGGAGGAATCTTTTTAAGCACTGGGCAGCATCTCCAGAACGTAAAAAGTTTCCTTCTGAATGACATGCAAGGAGGGAGAAGTGTAACCTATATTTCGCTCTGAGTAATAACTGGGGCATTACCCGGCATCAATCAAACAACTTGCTCTCATCAATTTCAGGAGACCTATCCATGCGAAAATCATTCTGGTCCAACGTGACGATTCTCTGCGCCGCTTTTCTTCTTGCCGGTTTTGCTCGAACAGCGGAATTGCAAGCGCAGCAAGTTGCAGAAAAGGCCGCTTATGTTTGTCCGCCGTGCGGCAGCCCATGCGACAATGCGGTTCATGAAAAGCCCGGCGCGTGCGCTACTTGCGGCATGAGTTTCATTCCCAAAGGCAGTGAAGCGCAAGCCGCGCAGATGAATCGGCATTCGCGGCAGCACGAGATCGCGCATGAAAAAAGAGTGGCAATTTTTATTTTCGACGGCGTGCAGATCATCGACTGTGCCGCTCCTTATCAAGTGTTCGGCCAGGCCGGATTCGAAGTTTTCACCGTCGCGGAAAAAGCCGAGCCGATCACCACGGCCATGGGCATGCGTGTGATTCCGAGTTATGATTTCTCCAATCATCCTGCGGCGAATGTCGTGCTGATTCCCGGCGGCGAAGTGCCGCAGCATCAAGACAAGCCGAACGTGCTCAAGTGGATTCGAGAAAATGCCGTGCGCGCCGAAGCGGTATTGTCGGTTTGCAACGGAGCTTTCTTTTTAGCCAAAGCCGGTTTGTTGGATGGCTTGGAAGCCACGACATTTGCGTCGCTGATCGACGGCTTGCAAGCTGCCGCGCCCAAAGCAAAAATCGTCTCGAACAAACGTTTCGTCGATAACGGAAAAATCATCACCTCGGCCGGACTTTCTTCGGGCATGGACGGCGCGTTGCACGTCGTCGCAAAGCTTGCCGGCAAAGGCTGGGCGCAAACGGTTGCCACGAATCTCGAATACAATTGGGATCCGGAAACCAAATATGTGCGCGCGCTGCTGGCCGATCAATATTTGCGGAACACGTATGCCTTCATGCGGCGTTACGAGCGCGAGATCATCAGCCATCAAGGCGATGCCGATTCGTGGGAGAATGAATGGCGCGTGCAAACCGAAGCTTCAGCGGCAGAAGTTTTGGCGGAAATCGATAATAGCTTGGCAACGGTTGATGAATGGAAACGGCAGGACTCCGGAAAAGCCGGCGCGAGCAAGAGTTCATGGAAATTCAGCGGCAAGGACGGCGCAAGCTGGAACGGCGCGGTGAGCGTGGAAAATATTTCAGGAGAAAAAAATCCGCTTGGCGTCACGGTGAAAATCGCGCGCAGCCGCCCTTGATGCTGAAACATCAGGTTGCGAGGCCAGAGCCATCTAAACGGTTTTGATTTTCAAATTCGGTAATCGCCTTCCAAGATGTGTCATTCAGAAGGAATCCTTTTCGCTTCGGGAACAAACTCCAGTGCTTACTACTCCGAGCGAAATATAGGTTACACTTTCCCTCCTCGCATGTCATTCTGAAAGAATCTTTTTACGTGCTGGAGATGCTGTCGAGCGCTTAAAAAGATTCCTACTGAATGACACCGCTAGAAGAGTCGTCTGGTTACCTATTTTGAGCGTAGATTTTTTTTTCAACGGAGCGAACATGAACTCATCAACCATCATAACCTTGTTCCGTGGATGAAAACCTTTTCAAGGTTCCCGAAGACTATGCGATGCCGAAAGAGAACGCCGAGGAGAGTTACACGCGCATCAAAAAGATCGGCGAGAACGTTTATATCGACCAAGACATGGGTGGCATCATGATCGTGGAGTTCAAAGACTTCATCTTTGTGATGGATTGCCCCGGCAACTACTTCATGTCGCAATCGACGATCGATGCCGTGCGCGAAGCCATTCCCAACAAAACGATCAAGTATGTTGCTTCCAACCATACACATGGCGATCATGCCGGCGGCGCGCGAGCCTATTTTCACGCAGGCGCGACGCTCATCACCACGCCCGCTCACGTTGAGTTTTATAAAAAGCTCGCGCAGATCAAACAAACGATTCGCTCCGATCCTTTTGCTTCATCCCCAAAAGAACCGGTGATAGAAACGTTCACAGACAAGCGCGTGATTACCGACGGCGAGCAAACCGTTGAGTTGCACAACGTCGGCCCCAATGCGCATTCCGAAGAGTTGGTGATGGCCTATTTGCCCAAGCAAAAAATCCTGTGGCAGGCGGATATTTTTTTCATCCCTTACACGGGAAACGAGGTGAATGCGGCGATGCCCATCACCGTTGAGTTTGCCAAGCAACTCAAAACTCTTGGCATAAATGATTTCGAGCAGGTCATCGACGCGCACCACAGCCGCATTGCAACGCGCGAGGAGTTTTTAGCGACGTTGAAGAAAGCGGGCTATAAGGAGTTTTGATGAAGCTTGTTGAAAATGAATCCTTCGCTCCCCCTATTACTGTCATTCAGGAGGAATCTTTTTAAGCGCTGGGCCGCGTCTCCAGCGAGTAAAAAGATTCTTTCAGAATGACATGCGAGGAGGGGAATGTGTAACCTCTGTCTCGCTAGAAGTAGTAGCGCCTAGTTGCAAAAAACGTTATGACCCAACTTTTAGATTTGACCGGCAAGCAGCTCTCCTTCCTGCCCGAAACGCTCGCCGAAGGGCATTTCAAAAAGATTTTTTTGGATGAGAATCACTTGGCTGCTCTTCCCGAGTGGTTTGCAAATTTGCGCGAGCTTGAAGAGTTGCACGCGGATGCAAACCAGTTGACGGCTCTTCCAGAGAATATCGGCACTCTAAACAAACTCCTTCGGCTCCACGTGCAGCGCAATAGATTGGCTTCACTCCCCGAATCGTTTTGGCAGTTGCGCAATCTCAAAATTTTATCTCTCGGCGAAAACCCGCTGCGCGCTCTTCCCGAAAGTATCGGGGGCATGAAAAACTTGGTTGAGCTTTACGTGCATAGCATCGGCGCAGAATCGTTGCCGGAAAGCATTGGCAATCTCGGCAATCTGCACACGCTCGATTTGGGCCACAATGCGTTGACGGCTCTGCCTGTGTCGCTTGGGAATTTGCGCGGTCTCGTATTTTTATATTTGAGTGACAATCGCCTGACTTCTCTTCCTGCAACGCTGTTTGAAAATCTGCACGATCTCGCTTATCTCGGCGTCACGGACAACCTCCTCTCCTCCCTGCCTGAAAATGTTGGCAGCCTCACCAATCTTATCGAACTGCGTTTGTACAATAATCAACTCACCGCTTTGCCGGAATCGCTCGGCAATCTTGCGAACTTGCGCGAGCTACACGCGATGAACAACAAGCTCGCTGCTCTTCCAACTTCAATTGGCCGCTTGATGAGTTTGAAAGAATTGCGTTTGCTCAATAACAACTTGGCTGCGCTGCCGGAGTCAATTGGCGGGCTGCAAAATCTCACGCACCTCGATGTGCGCAACAACAAACTCGCGGCGTTGCCCGAGTCCCTTGGCAACTTGAAAAGTCTTACGCATCTTGATCTGCGCGCGAACAAGTTGCGATCTCTTCCCGAGAGTATCGGAGAGATGACGCGCCTTGAGAAACTGGATTTGCGCTGGAACAAATTGTCATCGTACCCTGATTGGCTGCAACGTTTGGAGCAGCGCGGAGGTCTTGTTTACAAATAAAGGATCGCGATGAAAAGAAGATTTGCAGTAACGGTGTGCTTTGGAGTGTTACTCGCTGCGTTTGAGTCTAGGCTTTTTCCTCAAATGAAATCTTTCGAAGCCATCTTCGCCGAGTCGGTGCAGGCGATGGGCGGCGAAAAAGAGTTGCGCAAAATTCAAAGCCTCACGGCGTTGGCCAACTGCAATGGGCCGCGAGGAAAGTACGCCACAGAGATTTACTCTCAGCTCGGCGGCCGTTTGAGCTTCAAGCAAACTTGGCCGACCGGCAGAGTCTTTCATGGCTTTGTGAACGGCGTGTACGCATGGATGAGAGATCAAGCCGGACAAGTATCTCAACTCGACAAAGCCTCGGCAACGGCAATACGTTCGCACGAATTTCAAATGCTCGCTATGACGCTGCCCGAGCGTTATCAAAACCCGGTTGTGGAAGGAGAAGAAGATTTCGCCGGTAGCCGTTGCGTTAAAATCCGCGCTGTTGATGAGCTGGGCGAACCCTGTCAAATTTTCTTCAATACCGATTCGCGCCTTCTCAACGGTTTGATGATTGCCGATACGCGCAGCGACAGCGGAGAAATGGTGCGCGTCGTCTTCAATGAATGGAAAAAAGCCGGCAAGGTCATGCTGCCTTCCAAAGTCACGGCCACCGACAAATCCGGCGATTGGGTTCTCGCTTTTCACGACCTCAAATTGAATGCAGTTGATGAGAAGATTTTTGCAGTTCCGCCCAGTATTGCCGCTGTGAAAGAGTTGATGCTATTGCAGCAACAGGAACGAATGGCGCACTTTGACAAAGATGCCAAGCTGCTCGTATCGACGTTTGCCGAGAATTTTATCAATGTTTCTGCGGGCAAGATCAACCGGCCCACACGCGAAGAAAGCATCAGCCGGTTGCAGGCCTATTTCGACCGCTCGGAGTTTTTGGAGTGGGATGATATTTCTCCGCCGGTCATTCGCGTCTCGCAAGATGCGAGCATGGCGTATGTCCTCGTCCACAAGCGCGTGCGCCTTAAAGCAAAGAATGCAAAAGGCGATTTGGAGGAAGAAACCACGATCTTCGCTTGGATGGAGACGTATGAGAAGCAAAACGGCAACTGGGCGTTGACGGCCGTGACTTCGACGAGAGCGCAGGCGGCGGAATAGGAGAATAGATGATTATTGACGCTGATTCACGGCGGTGACTAAAATCTCGGAGGCATAAAAGCCATGAAACTGATTATCTCTCTATCTTTCTCTTTCTTGCTTATTGCGACGGCGCAGGCGCAAGATCATCGCGTGCGCTCACCGCTTGACCCCACCTCATGGGGCGTGGTGTACGACATACCGGCGACCAAGCAGGTCAAGCTCAAAGCTGATGTGCCTTATCTGCGCGATGCGAAAGGCGCGCTCACGCTCGATCTCTATTTGCCGCCGAAGCTGAAAGCCGGAGAGCAACGGCCCGCTGTGGTTTTCTTGAATGTCATCGGCGATCGGCCGGACGACAAACTCAAACATTGGGAAATTTATCGCTCATGGCCGCGCCTCGTTGCCGCGCACGAATTGGTCGGTGTCTCGATGGAAGCCGACGGCAGCCGTATCCAAGAATGTTTGCGCGCGGTTTTTAATTTCCTTCAAGAGCGCGGCGCGGAGCATGGCATCGATGGCAGCCGCGTCGGCGTATACGCAGCCTCGGCCAACGTGGCCAACACAACGCAATATCTCATGAGCGACTCGGCGGCGATGGGCATTCGCGCTGCAGCGTTGTATTATGGCAGGGCGCCCGAAGGACGGCTGCGCGCGGATTTGCCCGTGCTCTACCTCGTTGCGGAAGGAGACGCGCCCGGCGATGGGCCGCCGCAACTGCTTGCGCTTTGGCAACGCGTGATTGCAGCCCGCGCGCCCTGGACCTTGGCTTACGCGAGCAAGATGCCGCATGGCTTCGAGGCTTTCTCCGACAACGACCAAGCCCGCAGAGTCATTCAACAAACGCTGGCGTTTTGGAAATCTCATCTGGAGCCGGCGCCCGCGCCTTCCTGGCCGCCCGCGCTCGGCCGCGAGATCGTTGCCACGATGTATGCGAATGATCAGCAGAAGACCGCGGAGTTGCTCGTGCAATGGATTGCCGAACATCCCAATGACGCCGAAGCACACATGCACTACGGCCGCGCTTTGCAGCAATTGCGGCGATTTGACGAAGCGAGCCTCGCGTTCGAAAAAGCGTTGTCGCTCGGCCACACGAATCCCAGCGCGATTCACGGATTTCTCGGGATGGTGAAGCATTCGCAACAACGTTGGGAGGAGGCGGCGCAACTATTGGAGCGCGCCATTGAGGGCGGCTTCGCAACGAGCCTCACTTACGGTCAACTGGCCTCGGCGCAATTGCACGCGGGGCGCAATGAGGAAGCCGTCAAAAACTACGAGAAAGCTTTTGAGCTGGGCATTCCTCCCGGCGTCAACACGCGCGGCGTAGCGTGGTACAACTTGGCGTGCGGCTATTCACGGCTCGGCCGGAAGGACAAAGCATTTGAGGCGTTGTCGCAAGCCGTTGATGAAGGTTTCAAGAATCGTGAGGCTTTTGACAGCGATCCTGATCTCGCGCCTTTGCGCACGGAAGCGCGGTTTCAGGAAATTCGCGCGCGCCTGGGCGCGCAGTAAAAGGAGCAAATCGGCAATGATGATCAAGCAACGAATAAAACTCGCAAGCGTTTCGGTTGGTTTGATCATCACCCTCAATGCAATTGCGGTTGCCCAAGAGCAATCGCCGGCATCAAACCAACGCGAAGTTGCCATCACCTTTGACGATCTGCCGCTCACGAGAATGAACCCCAAAACTTGGCGGCAGACAACGGCCAAACTGCTTGCGTGCATTGCTTCCAAAAAAATTCCGGCGATTGGTTTCGTCAATGAAGGCAAGCTCTATGAGCAAGACCGGCTCGACACCGCGCGTGTGGCATTGCTGCACATGTGGCTCGACGCCGGATTAGAATTGGGCAATCATTCTTTTTCACATTGGGATTTGCACCGCATCACAGCGGAAAAGTTTAAGGCCGCTGTTCTGCGAGGGGAGAGAATCACTGCGAAGCTGCTCGCAAAGCAAGGAAAGAAACTGCGCTATTTCCGCCATCCATTCCTGCACACCGGAACGAGCCTCGCGATCAAGAAAGATATTGAAGCGTTTCTGAGCCGGTACGAATACGCCGTCGCGCCGGTGACGGTCGATAATTCCGAATGGATTTTTGCGCACGCGTATGTCCTTGCGGCGGAACGCAACGATGAGATGATGATGAAGCGCATCGGCGAGACGTATGGGTCTTATATGGAAGCCAAGTTCGAGTATTACGAAAAACAATCGCGCGATTTGTTTGGGTATGAAATCAAACAAACGTTGTTGCTGCACGCGAATGCGTTGAACGGCGATTACTTTGCGAGGTGGCTGAGATGCTCGCCAAACGCGGCTATGTTTTCATCACGCTCGAAGAGGCATTACGCGATCAAGCTTATCGTTCAAATGACACCTACACCGGACCGGCGGGTATATCATGGCTGCAACGCTGGGCCATGACCCAAGGTAAGCAGGGAGATTTTTTTCAAGGCGAGCCGCGCACGCCGGAATTCGTGCTCAAAGCGGCGGGGGTTGCTTCGGAATGAAGCGGGGGTTGAAGGCTTAAAGTTTTGGTCTACCTGAATTTTGCCG
>Ga0247727_10005579_pt1 | contig 25395 bp, 23 predicted proteins | sample WisWelCaveWW1625_FD_202498 | JGI IMG/M metagenome (GOLD analysis project Ga0247727, IMG submission 202498) | Biofilm microbial communities from Wishing Well Cave, Virginia, United States - WW16-25 | ecosystem: Environmental > Aquatic > Deep subsurface > Groundwater > Cave microbial mat | place...
TATCAAACTTTACGGCATCGTCAAAGATGATAGAATCGTTCTATTACAAACCGTGCGACGCGCCTTGGCAGAAACCGATTTCGTTCTACTCTCAGGGGGCTCTTCGGTCGGCGCAAAAGATTTGACTGAAACAGTCCTGGAATCGCTTGGCACGATTTATGTTCACGGTTTGCATATGAAGCCGGGCAAGCCGACCATTTTCGCGATGTGCCAAGATAAGCCTGTCGTCGGGTTACCAGGCAATCCTGTATCGTCGGCTGTCGTCTTTGCTAAATTCGTTGCCCCGCTCGTAATGAAACGCGCAGGCGCGTCGCACGCCTTTGCTCCACGCTTGCAACGCGTTCGTCTGAACCATGCTCTTACTTCAATTCAAGGACGAACTGATTTTGTACCGATGATAATGCGTTCTACTCAAGAATCAGCGAGCATTCAACAAGTGACAGGTCATACGACGAATATCTCTACGCTCGCCAAGGCCAGCGGACTGCTCTATGTTGATCCTGATACTGAAAAAGTGCAAGAAAACGATGTAGTCTGGTTTGAATTATGGTAAGAGAACGCGCACAACTGCAAGCAATGCCTCTGGAAGAGGCACGACATCTCTTTTTTGAGGCTTTGCAACGACAAGATTTTTTTGATTCAAAAGAAGAAGAAATTTCTACTCGTGAAAGCTTCGGTCGCGTCACAAGTCGGACTGTAGTTGCTAAGCGCAATGTGCCTCATTTTCGCTCAGCGGCGATGGACGGCATTGCCGTTCGAGCTGCTGAGACAATCCACGCAAGTGAGACAAATCCGGTGCAATTGAAGTTAGAGAGAGACTTTGTTTTTATCGATACGGGCGACCTCATTCCCGACAAATTTGACGCCGTCATAATGATTGAAAAAATTCGCTTGCTGGATGAAACGAGCGTTGAAATCACCAAAGAGGCTCTAGTCGGAAAACACATTCGAATTGTCGGCGAAGATTTTTCGGAAGAAGAAACCCTTCTCGATGCGGGTCGAAACATTAATGCAGAAGCGATTGCGGCGTTGCTCTGTTCAGGCAATACTTCAATCTGGGTGACTCATCAACCTCGATGCATTTTTATTCCAACTGGGTCGGAGCTTGTGCGACCCGAATCAGCGCTAAAATTGGGTGAACTTCCTGAAACAAACTCGATTCTTTTTCATCATCACGTAAAAAATTGGGGCGGATGCCCTTCCGTGCATCCGATAGTGAAAGACAACTGTTCGGATTTACGCGCCGTCCTAAGCGATGCAATAGATAAGTATGATCTCATCGCGATTGGATCGGGCACTTCCAAAGGCCGCGATGATTGGACGGCTGATCTCGTCGGAGCACTAGGACAAGTCTTGGTGCACGGCGTAGCCTATCATCCTGGGCACCCTGTTCTGCTTGGCATTGCGGAAAATAAGCCCATCATTGGTATGCCAGGCTACCCGGTCGCCGCTTGGGTTTGTCTGATGCAATTTATCAAACCTCTGCTAGAAAGATACTATGGCTTGCGACCAAAGACACATCAAAGAGTGAAAGGTGTTTTGGTTCATGAAATTCGCTCCATGCTCGGTTATCGCGAGTTTGTGCGAGTACGGCTGGAAGCAGGTGCCGGCACTCTGCAGGTGTATCCCTTGCCGGGCGGGGCGAGCCGACTTTCTTCGCTTTTGCATGCTGATGGCTGGATTGAGGTTCCCGAAGAAGTAGAGATATTGAGCAAAAAAACCAGCGTATCTGTGAATTTAATGGACTAAAACTATGAAAAAACTTTCTCATCTTGACTCGCAAGGACACGCGCGCATGGTGAATGTCAGCGCTAAAATAGATACGTTGAGAACAGCCATTGCTGAAGGCAAGATCACTATGAAACCCTCCACATTGGCACTCATACTCGAAGGCCACATCAAAAAAGGCGACGTGCTTACAGTTGCCAAAATTGCAGCCATCCAGGGGGCCAAGCGCACTTCGGAGTTAATCCCAATGTGCCACCCCATTCCCATTACTGGCATTGAGATAGATTTTACGCACAACAAGAAAATAGCCTGCATTTTAGTTACAGCAAGGGTCACCAGCACAGGCAAGACGGGCGTAGAGATGGAAGCGCTCACAGCCTGCTCCATCGCACTGTTAACGATTTATGATATGTGCAAAGCGGCTGAAAAAAATATGACCATTGGCTCTATTCAGCTTATCGAAAAGCGCGGCGGTAAAAACGGGGTCTGGAAAAGGAAAAGGCAAACTTAAGCCGCCAGCTCGCGCACAATCTCTTTCAGTTGTTGCAAGCTTCGGCATTCAAGCACGCGATCACAATACAGCGCATAGTCATTGATAATAGAGTCTCCTGAATTCCAGAGAGCCTTGCGCTCCGGGTTTAGCCAGATAATGCGTTCGGCTTGCTCTTGCACTCTCTGCAAATACTGTGCGCGTGACGGCGAATTATTATTGCGGGCATCCCCTAATATAACAATCGTCGTATGTCGATTGACATCGGGAGCAACGTGAGCATGAAACTGCTGAAATGTACCTCCATAACTGCTGCGGCGCAGGCCCCACCCTTCTAATCGCAGCCACGCCAGTACTTTTTCGACAGCTTGACTTGCTCTAGGGTTGCATGCCATTTCGACCTCAATGCGCTCAGTGATTTCACGCACTTCATCGACAAAGGCAAAGCTTCGCACGATGCTTGCCGTCGCATGAAAGGCGCGTGTTAACATCAAGAAAAATCGCGCGAAGGCCTCGACGCTGCCGCTGATGTCTGCCAGTATGAAAAGTTGCGGCTCAATAATCTTTCGTTTCTTGCGAGCCAGCTTGATCGGCGTACCTCCGTACTGAATTGATTTACGAATCGTTCGGCGCAAATCGGCTCGCCCTCGTTTTTCTCGATGATAGCGACGCTTAGGTCGCGCGGCCAATTCTTCAATCAAGCGTTCGATCTCTCGCTCCATGAGCTCAGCTTCGGTCTCATCCAGCCGAGCGAAATCCAAATTCTGAAAATCACCCTCTTTGAGCAGCGTTTCGAGTGCGTGGGTATTCCCGATGGCTTTCAAAAACGCTTTCTCCAAATCAGAGCGAATCTCTTCTAGATCTCGATTTGTTTCAGAACGTTTTTGAATCATGCGGCTCATCAGCGCAATAGCTTCTTGCGTGCGCCGCGCATTGTCTGGCTCGCCCTCGACATAAGCATGGCGCAAAATCAATTGTAGCGCACGGTCAAGCGCCTGTTCGTATGAAAGTTCGACGCCGCGCGAGCCTCGTCCTTTTCCTGGGGCGTCATAGCGATTCCTCTCTTCGCCCTGACTATGCCCAAAGGAGCCTGACTGTGCTTCAGTGTTTTCGCTTCTATCTTGTTCTTTTTCTTTATGTGAGAGAAGTCGCAGCTCGCCCACTTCAGGCGTAAACCCAAAATAAAGCCCGAAGACGCGGTCAAAGAGGGCTTGATCGGCTTTACGTTTGATGAGGGTGGCACTCAATGCGGCTTGTGCTAACTGCAGATCATCAATCGCTCCCAACGTCTTGAGCGCATCTTGCGTCTCGGTAAGCCCGACGCGAAGGCCGGCCAATCTGAGCAACCGAATAAATTCGAGAAAAATATCGACGGACTTATTTTGAAGTTCGGCTGGCATAACACTCAGTCACGAACAATTTTGTCTAACTGTTGCACCAATTCCAAATCAGCCTTGTTCTTTAGTAAGAGTGAAGCCGTTTGATGTACGACCGCATCTGTTACCCGCTCAATGTCCAATGCTTGGAGCGAGCGCGCCCAGTCGAGCGTCTCGCTGATACTGGGCGGCTTCTTGAGCTCTCGCTTGCGCAAGGCTTGCACGTACATGACAATTTGCTCGGCTAATGTCTTATCAATGCTAGGAATGCGCTTCAAGATTATCTCGCGTTCGCGGTCACGCGTCGGGAAGGTCATATAAAGATAGATGCAGCGACGCCGCAGCGCTTCGCTGAGCTCTCGCGTTTCGTTGCTCGTCAATACAACGACTGGCTTTTGCTTCGCAACAACTGTACCCATCTCGGGAATTGTAATCTGAAAATCACTCAGAAGTTCGAGCAAGAACGCCTCAAATTCTTCATCGACACGATCCAGTTCGTCTATCAATAAGACGACACGCTTCTTAGTTCGAATCGCTTTAAGCAAGGGACGTTCGAGCAAGTATTCTTCCGAAAAAATTTCAGTCCCCAGCTTATTCCACTCTTGTTTTTTGTCGGCTTGAATGTGCAAGAGCTGCTTCGCATAATTCCACTCATAGAGCGCTTTTTCTTCCCCTAGCCCTTCATAGCATTGCAAACGAATCAATTGCCCTTTTAACGCTTGAGACAACACTTTGGCCAGTTCAGTCTTGCCCACACCCGCAGGCCCTTCGATCAATAATGGCTTCTCTAAGTGCAAGGCAATCGCAACGGTGAGCGCATGCTCCGCGCTCATCACATAGCCTTGATCTCGCAGTTTCTGGCTCAGCTCGTCAGGTTTCAGCATGATGCGACCACTCTAACCAATCATAGAAAGTAAAACAAACGGCGCTCGCCGTCTGTTATAATGCTTCTGCGATGAGTACGCACTTTGAGAAGAAGCGAGAATATCAAATCTCTTCAGTGAATTGCTGGATCGTCACGGTCAGCGATAGCCGCACGGAGCAGACAGACACCACAGGCAAGTTCATTCATGAGCGCCTCTTGGCGCATCAGCATTCAGTCGAACTTTACGCGATCATCAAAAATGACGCCGCACAAATTACCGAGATGACTAACAAACTAAGAAACGATGCGCGTGTGCAAGCCGTGATCTTTCATGGTGGCACGGGCCTTTCAAAAAAAGACCAGACTGCGCGTACCTTGCGAGCTTTGTATGACGAAGAAATCGATGGCTTCGGCGAGCTCTTTCGCATGTTGAGCTATCAAGAAATTGGAGCATACGCGTTGCTCAGCCGTTCTAGCGCCGGTGTAATCAACAAGAAATTAGTCTTCTCACTTCCTGGTTCAGAAAACGCAGTGCAGTTGGCAATGGATAAACTCGTGCTGCCGGTGATTAATCATGCGGTCCAACAACTCCAAAAATAAGAACGTTTCGGCGATTGTGCTTGCGGGCGGAAAATCGACCCGGATGGGCCGAGACAAAGCGCTCGTACAGTTCGAGGGTGAATACATGATTCAACGCATCGTGCGCCAGCTCCGCGAGCATTTTGATGAGATTATTGTCACGACGGGCGAGGCCACGCGCTATCAAGATTTATTAAATGGCGTCACCATATTGGAGGATGAAATCAAGAATTGCGGCCCGATGGGGGGCCTATACACAGGTCTGAAAGCTGCATCGAACGAATACAGTTTTGTGACGGCGTGCGACATGCCCTTTTTGAGTTCTGCATTCGTGCAGTTTCTTGTTTCGCAAATCGATGGAAGCACTGATGCCATTGTGCCTGAAGTAGGCGGCATCAAGTGTGTGACGCGAGCGATTTATGGGAAGAGGTGTTTGAACGTGATTGACAAACTGGCTGAACGTAAGCGATTTTCGCTGCAAGGCCTATCTAATTCAGTTGAAGTAGGATTAATTACTGAACAAGAACTTCAGAAGATTGATTCCAATCTAAGAAGTTTGCATGGTTTCAATACTAGGATGGAATGGGGAAACCTTTCTTAGCGTGTTATTAAGAGCAGATCTGCTGCAGAAATTTTTTGACCTGATCAAACGCTGGATTTTGAAACGGCCAATATCCTGCTTCAGATGCTTCTCCTAATCGTTTATCTGCTTCTGGTTTTGAGGCCAAGAATGCATGGATCCTAGCTTTTGACATATTTGTTGGAGGCGTAGATACTTTTTCTTGAAGACAATTGAAGTACTGTTCTACACAAAGCATCTCTGGTTCTTGCGACACAGATCGCAAGCAAAGATCTTCCAGCATGCCCGATTCGCCCGCAGCGGGCAAAATCATCACAGTAATTTTGGGCTTTTGTCCTATTGAAATTAGCGGAGCTTGCGGGACCGGGAGACCAGCATCGCGTAAGGCAGCACAAACACTTTGAAACGCAGAATTTGGATCTGTATCTGCATCTCTAGTAATCGCAAGAGAGTTTATATTTGGGAAACCTGATGCCCGAACTAAAGCCTTAAGGTGTTCTCGCAACTTTGTTTTCCCACCAATAGGTAATATCTGAATATTGTTTAGATTGATGGTCTTTGTCAAACTCCGAAAGAAAAACCCTTCATCACGCCCTTCGACAATCAATACATAAGGCTTATTGATTTCTATCGGCTTTTCTTGGGGAATCATCGTACTTCTAAACCGGTCTCCACTGCGGCTGCTAGAGATTCTCTATCGTAAGTTACTAATTTTATGTTGTCCTTAATACGATCTAGTCGATGCAATCGAAAATCGTTTGACTGGCTTTCCTCAAACGCCCTATGGGCAGCGAGGATGCATTCGAAACTATGCGTAGTTGCAAAAATTTGTGTATTAAACTGCTGAGCAACTTCCATAAGAGCTTTCCAGACTTTTATCAGTATAGAATGATGAAGCCCATTCTCGATTTCATCGACAAGCACAATACCATTTGGAGCATTGCCGATATGCAAAACCAAACTTGCTAGACGAACTATCCCTGCCCCCATAAGAGGTAGTGGAACTAGACGCCCGATACCTATATCTCCATGCAGCATTGGCTCACCGGTTGCGACAACCATGGCAAGTCGTCGAAGCCGTGGTTCAATAATCTTTAATACTTCCAAAATAACTTCTTGTTGGCCTCGGATTTCCAAATTTCCGAAACGCTCAGCTTCATCACGAAGAGGGATGTGCAATCTGTCACCCTGAAAAAATGCCGGAAAAGGAGGAGCTGGTGGTATTGGTTCAATCCGACCTCCTTTAGGATCGAGAATCATGTAGAATTTACGTTGCTGCCCCCCTTCTTTGTATTCAAGCTCAAGCACCTGGGCAATCTCTGATGCGTTCGGAAACCCATTGCTTTGCTTTGAGCTAGGTTGAGCGAAATGCCGAATTTGCGCTAACTCTTCTGGTTGACGAACCACTTTCAAGAAAAGTGTGCGCTTGCTCCCTTTTTCATTTTCTCCTCGTAACTCGACTCTTTTCGCAGTATCGAATTGGGTAAAGAGAGAATCCCATGGCGTCCCAGTTGACCTACCAAGTTCGATCTTTAAGGATTCAATACCCCTAAATGCGTTGAGTCGAATAGCTAATTCTGGATTGTATGCGCCGCAATGTAAGAACAAGGCTTCTAATAGAGATGTCTTTCCTACATTGTTTATGCCTGCAAATAGATTGACTTTTTCCAGATCAGTGATTTTTAATTCCTGAAAACAACGAAAATTTCTGAGCTCGAATGATCTATACATACATTATCACTTATTGAATTTTAGAATAATCATCCCGCTGAGACAAGCTTCAATGAAAAAAAGTGGGCAGCACCTTGCCCCAGTTACCTCTCTTCTGCTAACATCGCAAGAGATTCCTAGAGGAGGGATAGTATATGGCAAGCCGCGCACACAAAGAGCGTCTACTCTTTGAATTGAACGGCACCCGGAAAGAGCTCATCGAAGAGAGTAAACGATTCAAGCCCGAAGAGTTTGATTGGGCCCCACGCCCCGGCATGAAAAGCTGCAAGGGAATGCTCGATGAGATTGCCCGAATGGAAAAAGTATGCGTAAGTTACGTCACGACTCAATCTAGGCCCGAATGGGACAAGGCCGTCGCTTTTGAAGGCAACGATCTCCAAGCCTACTTGAGTGCTCTTGAAAAAGTGCGCGTCGAAACCACCCAGTATCTGAATGCTTGCACCGAAGAAAAACTCCAAACGCCCATTCCCATGCCCGAAGCATGGCAAACCTACTTCGGCAAGACCGTTGAACCCGAAGAGATGCTCCGCTGGGTGACACGCCACGAGTACTATCATTTGGGCCAACTCATCACCTATCGCTGGATATTGGGAGACAACCCCTATAAGCGCCAATAGCTTCTTCTAAAATTCTCAAGGGAGCACCGATGGTCAAGCAGACGGCCATGATGAAGCAGTACCTGCGCATCAAGGCCGAGCACAAAGACCTCATTCTCTTTTTTCAGTTAGGCGATTTCTACGAGACGTTTTTCGAGGACGCGGAGCTCGCGGCGCGAGAACTAGACATAGCATTGACCAAGCGCGAAGACTCGCCGATGGCGGGTGTGCCCGTCAAGCGCGTGACTTACTACATCAATCAGCTCCTCAAAAAGGGCTACAAAGTGGCCATCTGTGCTCAAGTGCAAGATGTCGATGAAGCCAAGGGCATTGTCGAGCGAGATGTGGTTCGCATCATCACGCCTGGCACAGTGCTCGAAGACGAATTACTGGAGCGCGGTCAAAACAATTATATTGCAGCCGTCTGGATCGAAGAAGAGCAAGTCGGGCTCGCTTACGCCGATCTCTCTACTGGAGAATTTCGAGCGACGGCGCTCCTCAAAGCATCGCTCAAGAATGAACTTTTGCGATTGCACCCTGCTGAACTGATCTTGCCCAAGGGGCATCCCGCCCAACCCGAACTGAACTCGGAGCAAAAGATCGTTCTTTCAAACGTCGAAGCAAGCTCATTCCGTACCAAAGAGTTGCTCGATCATTTTCAGATTATCTCGCTAGAAGGCCTGGGCCTCAGTGATCTGGCCGGACGCAGCGCCGCCGGGCTCTTGAGTTATCTCCGCGCTACCCAAAAAGAATCGCTGCGTCATCTGAACGCTCCTACCGCTTACTCACTTGCTGCGCAGATGGGGCTCGATCCCTTCACGCAGCGCAACCTGGAATTGCTCGAAGAAATCCGTAACAGCAGCAACCGCGCAACACTCTTCGCAACGCTAAATCAGACCGTCACAGGCATGGGCGAGCGCCTCTTGCGCGGCTGGATCTTGACGCCCTTGCTCAATCGACCCGAGATAGAAGGCCGACTGGATCTCGTTCAGTTTTTTGTCTCGTCCGGCTTAGAGCGCAGCGAGTTAAGACAAATTCTTAATCGCGTCTTTGATCTAGAACGATTGGCCGCTCGGCTGGGCGCCAATCGCGTCAACCCGCGTGATATGCTCTCGCTGCGACAATCGCTGGAGCGCGTGCCCGATCTTTCGCAAAAAATTTCCTATTGGAAATCGCAAAATCCCATTTCCAAGTTGGTCGAGTTTTCGAACGCTCTGGAAAACGTTTCACTTGATGAACTGCGAGAACTTTTGACTCGCGCGATTCGTGAAGATGCGCCGCTTGAACTCAAAGAAGGCAACATCTTTCGCGAAGGCTTTCATGAAGAGCTCGACGCGCTCAAAGCCCAAGAGCGCCTGTACAAACAAAAAATTCTTGAGATCGAACAGCGTGAGCGAGAGCGAACCGGCATCACCACGCTCAAGATCGGGTACAATACCGTTTTTGGCTATTTTTTGGAGATCAGCAGGGCCGCAGCCAAGCGCGTCCCTCCCGATTATCATCGAAAACAGACTCTAACGAACGCCGAGCGCTTTATTACCCCCGAACTCAAAGAATACGAAGAGAAAATTCTTTCGGCTCAAGAGAAATCACAAAAACTGGAATACGAACTCTTCTGTCAGCTTCGTGAACAAGCCGCCAGCAAGATACGAGAGATTCAGCAATTGGCGCGGGTTATCGCCGAGCTAGATGTCTTTGCTTCACTCGCCGAAGTAGCTCATGTGAATCAATATGCTCGCCCTCAATTTACCGATCGACATGAGATCAATATCAAAAATGGACGACACCCCGTCGTTGAAGGCTTGCTTGCGCGGGGTGAATTTGTCCCCAACGATTTGGAGCTAGGCGATACGGCTTATTTAGTTGTGTTGACCGGGCCGAATATGTCCGGGAAATCGACGTATTTGCGCCAGATCGCGCTGATCTCGCTCATGGCGCAAATCGGCAGCTTTGTCTCTGCAGATGCGGCGATGCTGCCCATCGTCGACCAAATCTTCACGCGTGTGGGAGCATCCGACATGCTCGCTTCAGGCTACAGCACCTTTATGGTGGAGATGCTCGAAACAGCGAATATTCTCAACAATGCAACCGAGCGAAGTCTGATTATTTTAGATGAGATGGGGCGCGGCACAGGCACGTTTGACGGGGTAAGCATCGCTTGGGCCGTTGCCGAGCACCTTTCGACAGAAGTGCGCGCCAAGACCCTCTTTGCAACGCATTATCACGAACTGACCAAGCTCTCCGAGCGTCTTCAGGGCATTAAGAATATGCATGTGCAAGTGAAAGAATACGGCAAGCAAGTCATCTTTTTGCACAAAGTAGCTGAGGGGGCGTCGGAAGGTAGTTATGGAGTGCACGTCGCACGGCTGGCTGGCCTGCCGACAACTGTCACTGAAAAAGCCGATCAAATTTTGACGAAAATTTTGCAGAACAATCCACTCGATGCGATGGGCGAGCTGCGCTCCAAAGACCCGAAATTTCTGAAACAGATGGCGCTTTTCCAAAGCGAAGAACATCCAATTATTCAGACTCTAAGAAAAATTGATGTGAACACCCTGACGCCGCTAGAGGCTCTCGACATATTATCAAAACTGAAAAAAGAAACTTAGCCAACTCCAGTATTCACACCAACAATGTCCGCCCCAAGCATTCTGCCAATTGCAAATCCCAGGGCGTCGTGATCTTGATATTCCATTCCTCGCCCTCAATTACTTTTGCTTTCACGCCACACATCGTCAGGACTGCGCTTGCATCGTCTGTAAATTGTTGCCCGCTCTCTTGTGCTTTAGAAAGCGCTTCACGCACCAATGAAGTCTTGAATAATTGAGGAGTTTGAACTCGCCAGACCTGAGATCGGTCGACAACTTTCTCCGTCATATTTTCCTTGCTCGAAACTATGAGCGTGTCCGTTGCTTTAAGCGCCGGAATGACAGCCTTATGTTCGTTTGCTGCTTCTGTCAATCGCTTGAGCAAATCCGAAGAGAAGAAAGGGCGAACTCCATCGTGAATCAAGACCGACTCGCTGCTTATCGCGCGCAATCCGTTGCAAGCCGAGTCTTGCCGCTCTGCTCCGCCGATAACCACTTTGATTCGTTTATTGAACGCATGTTTATTCAGAATTTGCTCTTGTACATGCTGGGCTTCGCTCTCACGCACGACCAAGACAATTTCGTCCATGAGAGAACTGCTGCCAAAGCGTGCCAGTGCATAATAAACAATAGGCAACCCGTGCAACATGAGATAGGGCTTATTGATATCTGCCCCCATACGCCGCCCCTGACCGGCAGCCAGAATCACGGCACCGACGCGAGGTTTCTCTATTGTGACCATTTGTCTTTGATGGGATTTGGATCGGCCGTGGGTCGTACAAAGAGCATCTTGCCTGCATCCGTCTGAAGGGCGCTGTTCACTACAGTCTTGATTTTCTTGCCGATAAAGCGCCGCCCGTTCTCGACGACCACCATCGTGCCATCATCAAGATAACCAACACCCTGTCCAATCTCTTCGCCCCGATCGATGACTTCTACCTCAAGCTCTTCCCCAGGGATAAAGCGAGGCTTGACAGCATTGGCCAACTCATTGATATTGAGCACTTCAATATTTTCGACCTTGGCTACTTTGTTCAAGTTATAATCCGTAGTAAAAATCTTGGCGTGCATTTCTTTCGCTAATTGAATGAGCTTGCGATCGACTGCATTCAAATCGGGAAAATCTCTGTTAATCATCTCGGTCGTGATGTTTTCGTTTCGTCGCAACTCGCCCAAAATATCCAAGCCGCGCCGCCCCTTGCGCCGCCGCAAATTATCAGAAGAATCAGCGATATTGTGCAACTCATCGAGCACAAATTGAGGAATAATAAGTTTGCCCTCGACAAAGCCCGTCTTAATTAAGTCAGCGATGCGCCCATCAATGATCACGCTCGTATCGAGCAATTTGGCTACCTGCCCGATAGAACCAGGCTTTCCTGGCTTGAAGGCATCGAGCACGATATTTTCTTCACGATAGCCGATGCGAAATCCGAGCATCGTAAAGAATAAGAAAGTCATGCCCTCGGTCAGACTGAGCCAGAGCGTCTCGATGCTCTTTATTTCGGCATTCTTAGGCTCGATGTCTGAAAAAATCAGCTCCAACACAAAAAAAGCGACCAAGCCGAAGAGAGCTCCAATCAACGCTGTAATGCTGCCATTAATGAATTGGCGCGATTTGCCTTGGACAATCTGTCGATTCAAGAGAGCCGCGGTGCCCCAGGTCAGCAAAGCCAAGATGAAACCACCCATCGCTCCGACAAGAAGGCGCGAAGAGTCTTGAGACAGTGAACCGATGGGCCCCACCAATTTCTGACTGTACCCAATAGCCATGCCCAGAACAATTAAGCTCGTAAAATAGAATAAAACCAATAAAATTTTCGTCATGCTGCTACTTAAAAAGCCTTTCTGTTCTAATAAATGCTTGCCTATCATAACACAAGGTTGACTTTGTGACAATCATTTTGATAGCGTTAAGGCTGGAAAGAGGGACTCATGAACCAAGACTGGACAGTGCGCGCCGTGCTCGACTGGACGAAAGAGTATTTTCGCCGCAAGGGAATCACGGCAGCTCGGCTAGAAGCCGAGATATTGCTGGCTCATGCGCTACAAACTGAGCGCTTAACTCTCTATCTTCAGCCTGAACGCCGCTTAACAGAAAATGAACGCATTGTCTACAAATCACTGCTACGCCAGCGCTACGACGGCACGCCGCTCCAGTATTTAATTGGGCTTGTTGATTTTTATGATTGCCAGATCAAAGTATCGCCAGCCTGTCTTATTCCAAGGCCGGAAACAGAAGAGTTGGTCGAATTGATCGTGAAAGACTATCAAGACAAGCGCCATCAAGCTTTGCGTATTTTGGATTTGGGAACGGGTACGGGTGCCATCGCGATTGCTTTGGCCTGTACATTCTGCCAATCCCGTGTGCTTGCTGTCGACATCTCAACTGCCGCACTCGAAGTGGCTACCCGAAACGCCATCGCCAATGGTGTCGATACGCGAGTGGCGTTCGTGCAATCTGATTGGTATGAACGCGTGAACGGAGAATTTGACATGATTGTGTCTAACCCACCCTATATTGCCCAAGAAGAATTGTCTCATTTGCAAGCCGAAGTCCAGCGAGAGCCCCAAATTGCGCTCGATGGCGGCAAGACAGGATTGGATTCGATTATTCAGATTATTGACAAGAGCGCAAATTTCTTGGCTGAGGCTGGATCACTTTATTTAGAAATTGGATACACTCAAGGACCGGCTGTGCATCAATTGTTAAACAAAGCTAATATTTATCAACATATAGCTATTGTGCGGGATCTATCTGGCAAAGAACGATTCGTACGCGCTGCCCGTGTGCGCTCGTCCGCCCCGATGGTCCAGCAAACGTGAGGACAATGCCACCAATTGTTATTCAAGTCTCGGAGCTCAAATATACTACACCCGAAGGTCAACGCGTTTTAGAAGACGTGCATTTGCGTTTGGATCGAGGCGAGCTGGTTTGTGTGGTGGGCGAAACGTCTTCAGGCAAATCGCTCTTGCTCAAACTCTTATCCAAAGAAATCGAGCCGCAACGCGGACAAATTTTGGTGGATGACCGTAACGTCACCCGCATCCGCAAAGATCGGTTGTTGGAGTTACGTAGGCGCATGGGCATCGTCCCGCAAAATCCTAAACTGATGCAGGGCAAGTCAATTTACGAGGCGCTCATTTTCAAACTTCGCGTGATGGGTTACGACAAGAGCGAGACCGAACGCAAAGCGCTCGACACGCTCGAAGCTCTAAAATTAGCTAGTCTGCGTGAAATGCCTGTGGAAGACTTATCGCCAGCCAATCAGCGACTCTTTCATGTAGCACTCGCGGCCTGTCATGAGCCGGGTCTTCTGCTCATCGATGAGCCTTTTGGAGATTTAGAATTCAAGGATGCCCAAAATGTCGTTGCCGGATTGAAACACTTTCATGAACTGAAGCGCTGCGCGATTTTGATTGTTACGCGCGAGCGATCGCACGCTCAACAAACCGGCGGCAGGCTTGTCTTATTGCAAAACGGAGTCATCGTTAGCCTGCCTCCTACATCCGCTGCTCCTACTCCAACGACTGCAAGCACTGTCTCTGACCCCAAACAGAAGAAGGGTGGTGTGAGATGAGTTCAGGCTTCTACCTCAGCAAAGAGTTATGGCTAGGGATAAAATCCAGAGGGCTAAAATCTTCCATGCTCGCAATCAGCGTGATCAGTGTTTTTCTCTGTCTTCTGACTATCTTCTTGTTATCGTGGAATATGCTTGGCATGAGTAAAGACAATATTCTGTACGCCATCTTTAAAGAAAAACCAGACAAGAACCTGCCGGGCCAACTGGAAGATTTAATCTCGCAAGAAGATCAAGTTACACAAATTTTTCACGCCTCATGCGAATCAGTAAAAAATTGCAACATCCCAGAAGAAGTACGGCGCGCGCTCCCCTCTCAAACAAGCCCATTCACTTATTTTCGTATTGCCGTCAAATCATCGCCAGATATTCCTGTTGTTGAAGCGGCTCTAAAGTCCAAAACTCTAGACCAGTACCTCATTTTTGTGAATCCAGAAAAAGGCTCTTTGCGACAAGCCTTAGCCCAAAGCATCGCGGCTCAAAATGTTTTTCTTCTCTTTATTTTGATCGTATTTGCGTTCACCGTAGTCACGGTCATCTGGGTTTTTAGAGTGTTAGCAAACGAATGGGCTCCCGAATTAGAAACCCTCTACTTATCAGGCATAGCTCTACAGTCTTTGCGTTTGCCCTTCTTCTTTACGGGGATTTTATTTGGTTGTTCTGCGGGCCTAGTGACACTCTTACTCTTTTTTCTTTTGCAACTGGGAAGCTTTTCGCCTGATAGTATTCTGCGTCAATGGCTGCCCGATTTAGCGCAACCCGATTTCCTGGCGAACCTCTTCTGGAGATTGCTGGGGCTGGGATTGCTGACAGGCACGATCATCGGCGGTCTTTCTGCATTTGGGGTAAAACTCAAATCGAACTAAGTTGTTTCGGCACAGCGCCCTAAATATAGCCCATGCCCTTCAAACGTTTGCGTATTTGCTTATCGTAATCACCATTGAGAGCACTTTGTTCTTGCGCTTCTTTCAGTTTTACTGGGTTGCTTGCTCCCGTCAGCGACTGATATTGATTTATATGAGCGTTCGTGAACAAATTGGTATGTAGCTTTCCATCGAGAGTATCTGGCAAGGGAAGCCCCATAGCACAGACCAAATTGGGGAACATATCGACTATAGCCAAACCGCTCAGCAGCCCAGGCTGAATGGGATTTCCGGCTGCAATAAAGATACCTTCAGGGCGGTGCCAGCCCGACCCGGCATAGGCGGGAGTCACTGCGCGATTCGCCAGAAATTCGGAAGTGCCAATCGCCATATATTTGTCAGCCGGCGCCAAAATCAACTCAGCAGACTGGTCTAATTTTTCTCCGTGATAAATCTCTTCTTTATGATAAACACGGGCAATTGCTTTCTCCCCGTTGATCGGATTTTTTAGATTTCTTAATCCTTCAGCAATCTCATTTAATATTTTTTTTGAATCCGATAATTCAACCATCCCTTCAGGCTCACGACCCTTCAAATTCAAGAATACTTGGCCGACATTGCCGTAAGAGTAAGCTCTGGTCTTTGACCAATCGATATTTTGCATCGACAAAAAATAGCGGCCAAACAATTCATGCACCTCGATGTGCCGGAGTTTCGCTCCTCGCTCAAGAAGTTTTGATTCTTCAGCAAAATAATTAATATTATAAGCTGTCAACCCCAGCTTGTATCCGATTTGTTTTAGCAGCGTTGCCGGATTTTTGTTGAGCTTGAGATAACCGTGATTCAGTAACCAACAATTTAGATGAATATTGTAATGCAACGGCCCGAAGCCGTGATCGGAAATAACAAACACCGTCGCATCCGGGGCGCGTTTGATGAACTCGCCGACTGCCTGATCAGCTTGCTGATAAATTTCCAAAATGGGGTTGCCGGAAACCCCGTAGGCGCGATAGACAGCTCGCTCTTCTCCGTCGAGCAGATGCCACATCTGATGTTGCACTGAATCTGTCTCCATCATGTGTACCGTCAAAAAATCCCAGGGTTGGGTTTCCATAAGATACAGTGCGATCTTGATACGCTGCTCTAAAGAAGACTTGAGCCTTGCAACCCAGCGTGAAGCGGCGTGGCGACCTCGCCAGTGATCTGGCATGACTGGGTAGCCACCGAGTTTGTTATCTATCTCGTCTCGTAAACTCGAAGGTGTTGCATAGTTTTCTCCTTCGGGAGTGAGCAAATCGGTCAGCATAAAACCCTCGACAGGCCGAGCCGGATAGGAGACCGGCACGCCAATCACACCGACACGCTTTGCGTGCGCGCTGAGATATTCCCACAAAAGAGTTTGAGAAATCGAACGAGAGCTGACTGGGGTCAAATGATAACTCTTGGGTTGGCGGACCAACCAGTCAAAAACTCCGTGTCTTCCCGGGTTCACTCCCGTCTGGAAAGTACTCCACGCAGCGCCCGTAATGGGAGGAATCGTGCTGGTCATTCTGCCATAGGCCCCTGATTTTATTAGTTGAGCTAAGTTTGGAAGATGCCCTTGAGCAACCCAAGGTTCGATTAAGTCGAAGGTCACTCCATCTAGAGCCAGCACAATAACCCGATTGTTCACAGCACCCCTCGCTCACTTCGATTGCTGATGCAAATCTTCCAGATCGTCGGTTTTCTGCTTCAAAAAAATCGCTTTGACGCCATTTCTGAAATAAAACGAGACCGTTCGCCAAAAACCGAATTGATTATAGCGTCGCGCTGAAGCATAGGCGACCATTTTTGCGCTGAATCGCACCTGCCCAATCTGCGCAAGCCGGCGAGTGATTTCATTGTCTTCCATTGTCCCCAATTCAACATCAAAACCACCTACTTTGAAAAAAGACTCGCGTCGAATGGCAAGATTCGAGCCAATCACATTGTGCCAGCCTACGAAGCGCCCCACAAAAGTAAACAGATCATTAAAAACAAATTGGAAAAGTTTGAGAAAAAAACTCGCTTTTCCCTCAAAATTTCTCATGCGTACGGGGCCATAAAGAGCCACAATTTTTTCATCTTGCGCAAATATTTTTGCAACCGTGTCAGCCCACTCTTTTGGATAGATCGAGTCTGCATCAGCGCTTATCACAATCGTTCCGGTCGAGTTTTCAAACGCTGTCTGTCGCGCTCGACTCACGCCTTTTCGCAATTCGTGCACGATAGTAATAGTTTTTTTTCTCGATTGGGCCCACGCTTCAACGACTTCTTGAGTGCAGTCGGTACATGCATTTAAACAAACGATGATTTCCAACTCTCCGGGAATTTCTTGTTGAGCGAGAGACTCAAGCGTTTGGGTGATATACGCTTCTTCGTTGTAGGCAGGAATGGCTATCGAGATTTTCATCAACTGCTACATCCGCTTAGATTCGAAAAATAATTTGGCTCTCATAAAATATAAAACAGTTAAAGCTCAGCGAATCGAAGTGAGTGAATCTTCCATTGATTCTCCATTTAAAACTTGCTCATACAGCTGCTTCAAGCGTCGCCCAACTTGAGCCACACTAAAAGATTCGGCAAGGGCATCAGCGCCATCCGATATCTTTTGGTACAAAGTAGAATCACTCGCCAGTGCGCGCAACAACGCTGCAAATTCGGTAGGTTTTGTCGCTTTCAAACACGTCTGATCGTGGCTCATCCAGCCCTGATACTCCGGGATATCGCGTACCAGAAGGGGCCTTCTGAGTGAAGCCGCTTCCAATAAGACCATAGGCTGATTCTCAGTATACGAGGGGAAGAAGAAGACATCGCCGGCACAGAACGCGCTGATCACGTCATCCACAAAACCAGGGAATTTCACATTGGTTGGGCGGTTTTCGATGGCTTTGTGCATCGCCGGATAAAATGTGAAGAGCTTTGACCAGAGTTGGCCATACCAAATAAAATCAAAATCGGGCAGTTGCCGAGCGACTTCAATAAAATCCATCACGCCTTTTCTGGGTATGAGATTGCCCGCACAAAAAACGGTAAACCGCGTCAACCCAAATTGAGCACGCGTTTTCTCTCGCTTTGCTTCATCGAATCTGAATTTGGCACGATCAATGCAATTATTGACGACCGCGACGGGCTTCCCTAAGCCAATCGCATCCAACTGAGATTTGGCGAATTGGGAGCATGTAAAAATGCAATCGCTTTGGCGATAGAAATGATGCAAATACCACTCATACAAGGGCGAGATCGGATTGACCAACGTAAAACTATTTTGAAAATCGTGAGCGCCGATGCTGTGCGCATGCACAATGACTTTCCGGCCCATTTTTTTCGCGCGATTTGCATGAATGAAGGACTTCGGTCCAAAAAAATGCAAGTGCAACAGATCATAGTCTGAGGCGTTGGGATCGCAGACGACATCGATGCCCGCTGCTTCCATGGCCTTTAAATGATGCTCGTAAGCGCGCTTAATCCCTGATTTTGATACCCACTCAGGGGCCTCCAAGTAAAGGCAAACCTTCATAACTGCCCTCCCCCTTCCCCGATGAGTCAGTTGATCCCGTGGCCGTTGAGCACGGCCGTGTACAGCCCTTTGAGCCGCTCCCCAATCCCTTTCATCGTGTTTGCTTCGGCCAACTTTTCGGCTTCATCCGCCAGGTGCTCACATATTAGGTTATTTTCAGCCAATCTGACAATTTGATCGCTGAACGCATCAATGCTTTGGCCAACCAGGCAATTTTTTTCGTGCGCAAAACCCAAAGCGCGGTATTCGGGCAGGTCTTGTAAAACGATAGGTCTGCGTAACGAAGCCGCTTCCAGCAAGACCATCCCTTGAGTCTCGCCGTGCGATGGATAAAATAAGAGGTCCCCTGAAGAAAAAGCACCCGGCGTGTCTTCGACAAATCCAGGCATGATCACATTTCTTGGTTTATCGCTCAATCGTTTGTGCATTTCAGGATAAAACGCGAGAAGCTTGTTCCAGCAATGACCAAACCAGATAAAATCATATTGGGGCAATCGGTCGGCGACGTCGAGAAACTCCATAATGCCCTTGCGAGGGATCACATTGCCGGCACAAAAAACAGTAAATCGGGTTAACCCAAAACGCTCACGAAATAAGTTGCGCTTGTGCTCAGAAAATAAGAATCGCTCCCGATCGATGCCATTGCTGACGACAGCGATCGGCTTTTGCAACCCTTGGGTTTGCAAGAATTGCTTGGCGTGAATTGAGGGAGTGAATATACAATCGCTCAGGTCATAAAAATACTTAAGATAGCGCTCATACAGGGGAACAATGGCATTGGACAAAGTAAAGCTGTTTCGCAAATCATAGCCGCCGACGCTGTGTGCGTGCACAATGACTTTGCGGCCTTCTTGTTTGGCACGCTGCAATAGAAAAAAAGAACGGGGGCCAAACCAGTGCAGATGCAAGATATCAAAGGGTTGATTTGGGTCTTCAACCACCTGAACACCCGCGCGCTCTAGGGCCTTTCGCTGCTGCGAAAAAGCCGACTTGAATCCAGATCGAGCGATAATCTTTTCTGCTTCAAGATAGAGACAAACCCTCATTACCCTTATTCTGCCTCCTAGAACTTTACTCCCACTCGATCGTTCCCGGTGGTTTAGACGTTATATCGTACACGACACGCGTCACTCCATCCACCTCATTCGTAATGCGCGTCGAAATTCGTGCCAAAATTTCATAGGGAATGGGATACCAATTGGCTGTCATCCCGTCGACCGAGTGCACGGCTCTTAAAGCAACGACTTGTCCGTAGCCCCGGCTATCGCCGAGCACAGCGACGCTACGTATGGGTAAGAGCACGGCAAAATACTGCCAGATCGAGCGATTCAGTTGAGAAATTTGAATTTCTTCGCGCAAGATCATATCGACTTCTTGCAGCAATGCAACGCGTTCCGGTGTCACATCGCCAACAATACGAACCGCTAAGCCCGGACCGGGGAAGGGCTGTTCCCAAATAATTTCTTCAGGAATTCCCAGCTTGAGGCCAATCTGACGCACTTCGTCCTTAAAATACGCGCGCAAGGGTTCGACAATAGCAAAGTGCATTTTTTCAGGCAAGCCGCCAACGTTATGATGACTCTTAATTTTGTCGGCTCCCTTGGCTCCCGCACTTTCGATCACATCGGAGTAAATTGTGCCTTGTACAAGATAATCAATCTTTCCCAAATCTTTTTCGCAGCGATGGGCTTCTTCTTCAAAAACACGAATGAAAGTTTCACCGATCTTCTTGCGTTTCTCTTCGGGGTCGGTTATCTGGCGCAGCTTTTGAAAGAATTTCTCGCGGGCGTCCACATAACGCAACTCTAACCCCAATTTCTCAAAAACGCTTTTTGTGCGTTGGCCTTCGTTTTTTCTCAAGAGTCCGGTGTCAACAAAGACCGGGGCTAGGCGCTCTCCAATCGCCCGATGCACCAACACGGCCGCTACGCTGCTATCCACCCCGCCTGAGACACCGATAAGACAATGCTGCGCTTCTTTGAGCTGTAAGCGCAAAGTGTCAATCGCTTCTTGAATGCGATCGGCCGGGCGCCATCGCTCTTTTATCCGACAAATCTCAAAGAGAAAATTTTTGAGTATCTGTTTACCCTTAGGAGTGTGATGCACCTCAGGATGAAATTGAATCGCTGCCAAACGCTTGTCGTGGCTGATCATCCCAGCAAATTTTACGTTTTCGGTGCGCGCCAAATGAACAAACTTGGGCGGAAGCGCGAGCACTTCATCTCCGTGATTCATCCACACTGTCTCTGTAGACTCGAGCCCTTGCAAGAGTGTATTAGACTCGCAAATAGAAATTGTGCTCAAGCCATATTCACTTTTAGTGCCGCGCTCGACTTTCCCTCCCAAATCACGGGCCATCAATTGCATTCCATAACAAATCCCAAGCACTGGGATATTCAGCTCGTACACGCGCCGATCGAGTTGAGGAGCCTGAGAAGCATAAACGCTATTGGGGCCCCCGGAGAGAATAATTCCCTTCGGTGCGAGCGCGCGAATCTCTTCTGCACACGTTTCGGGCGCTATGATCTCAGCATAAACTTCCAGCTCTCGAACGACCTTGGCAATAAGCTTTGTGAATTGCGAGCCAAAATCGAGTATCAGAATTTTTTCCATATGTGATCTTCCATATGTGATCTTCCTAGGGTAGCATCATCAGCCGGACCGATGCAAATCCACTGTGATGGGTGAACTCTTTCCCAAACATCAGCGTGTCTTAAAACAGCGAAGAATAAGACTTCCTCAACTCAAACGAACTCGCCTCGGCGAAAAAGACCGTATCTGCGTTAAGCCCATCACTAGCTTTGTCACAAAAGTTAAGTTTTAACACATCCCTTTATTGGTCGATGAGGTGAATGGCCATGCGTTGCTGGCGATGGCAACCGCAGGAGATACTGCTGGACGTTTCTCTCACGTGACCCAAATGCATTTGAAAAAAGGCACCGACAACGAGTTAGAAGGTGGAGAAGACCCAACGGTAGTGGAAACCTCCTGTGCAAACGCAACTCCTCAAAATGAGGATTCGCCAGTAACCTCATCCGATCAAGTGCAAATGGCACCGGCCATGGAGCATCTCCCAGACCCGCCCCCTGGCGGAGGCTATCAAGACCCGAACACGCTGCACATCGACTTGGGGTTACCAGTATCTTTGCTATAGCACAGGCCCGCAATTCAATTCTCAATTGGCCAGCCTCCAACCCCGAGACCTTCGTCTTCTTGGGTAAAACAGCGGATGTTTCAATCACTTTTTGGAACTATGGCGGCGGCACGCTCACTGGGACAGCTTCGATTGGAGCACCCTTCAGCATTGTGTCGGGCGGAAGCTATAGCTTGACACCCGGCCAACCCAACACCGTCGTGGTGCGCTACAATCCGACGACCGCAGGCAGCTCTGTGGGTACGTTGCACTTGACCAAAGGCAGCACCTACCAGGACGTGCTCATTACGGCGTGGACCTTGACCTTAAATGCCTCTACCGTGAACTTAGGCGAAACATTTGTTGCTACTCCGTATGACCAGAGTTTAAGCATCCAGAGTTATGCCCCGCTCAAAGATATAGGGGTGGGCATGCCGCAAAGCAGAAACACATCGGTGGTTTTGAGCACAGTGGCCCCCTTCAGTTTGAGCGGCAATGCGACTCAAACGGTCACCGTAAGCAGCAATGGAGCCCAGCCGGTGACGGTTCGGTTCAATGCGACGACGGCAGGCGCTGCTTCGAATACAGTGCAACTGAATGCCGGCTATTCTACCGTTACTTCCACTACGAGTGTGGCAGTCACGGGAATTGCTCATAAGCTAACCTTTGGCTCTTCATCACTGGTCTTTACAGGACTGGTAGGGGGAACATCGATTCAACAAACGGTGACAGTGACTAATACGGGAAGTACGACGGCAGTATTAACCCCCTCGTCCAGCTCGACCTACTTCAGCATCGCCTCGCCGACGGGTTCTTTTACCTTGGCTCCGAACCAGAGCCAGCAAGTGACGGTGCAGTTCAATTCGACCGCTTCTGCATCGGGGAATCTCTTGCTGAAGCCTGGAACGAGTGCGAGCAGTCTAGCTTTGCCGCTGTCGGCGACGGCCCATAAAATTTCATTCGAGTATTCCTCGCTCAACTTGCAAGAAACTGTGAATGGCAGCTATACCCAACAGAGCGTGACGGTGACCAACACGGGAGCGAGCACTGTATCGCTGACTCCCAGCGCCGCCGCGCCGTTTAGCATCACTTCACCGACAAGCGCTTTCACACTCACCCCAGGACAAAGTTTGGTTTCTGGTTGCTCTCGAATTGTGCTTGATTTTTCATCTCTGTGTGTTATCATCTTTCTCAATACAGCTATTTTGAGAAACTCTCAAGTTTTCATCTCATCATTTATCTCGGCTGGACCGCTGTTAGGCCCTCTCTAATGTACGTACTTGTGGGTCCATTTCGGACGCAGTTTAGCAGTGCGTGATTTGTACCTATCATCGTTGACTGTGTGACCAACCTGGTCGTCGGATGCAGAGACCATGCCGAACCCCACTAGCGAATGGGGGCGATCATTGATTGATTCGTAGAAGTCCCAGGACGCTCCACGGCCGAAGCCGCCTGTCGCGAAGCGAGGGCGAGGAGCGGTACGATCTTTGAGAACAACCGTTACAAAAGGGGGGCTTCCGCTTACGCGTTTGACCTGCCAACTCCTAGTCTCACGTTGCTGGTCTCCGTTTTCGAGAAGCAGGTCAATAATGAAATCTAGGGGGGCGGTCTCCAAGCTGAGGAGCACGCCTTCCAACGCGCGGAAACGAACACGCGGCTCGGGGTCTGACAACAAGTGGACCTTCGTTCCACACGCGATGTCGCGGTCAGCACAGAATATTGCAGCACCAACTTCACGTGCCTTCCAACACTCGTGATCGGTCAGGAATCTGAACTTGTCTCCCGCATTCCGCATGGGTATATGGCTTTGGCCCATGCCGCCGAAGTGATGGTCATTTGCAAGCAACTCCCAGAGCATCTCGTGAGCCCTTCGAGCCAGTCGCAGAAGATGATCGTAGCTCAAGAAGTCTCTCAGTATAGCGTGACTTCCCTCAAGCCGATCCTCTCGACGGCAATAATGAGAAAGGAAATCCAGAGCAGGCGCCGACGCACGTTGCTGCCGAGTGAGTAGCAGAGCCGCTACCGCGCCCACCTCTGGAACCGGATGATCGAGCCATCTCCGCAGATAGCGTCCAGATTCGCTAAGAGTGTATCGAAGACGGTGTCCCAAGAGCACAGCTACGGCGGTCGCTGCAAAAGGATCTGCCAGATCTTGGAGAGCGACTGTTGCCCGCCGTGCGTCCACCTCCGGATAACCCGCATCCATAGCCGTGAGTGCATTTCGGAGTCCTGGTAGGTCATGATTGGAGACGCACGCTATGGCATCCCTAAGCACTCGAGGTGCATTGGCAGGCTGCACTGTGCCCTGAGACTTCGTAATGTGCAGGCATGATGCGATTTCGAGAAGCGTCTGCGCTTCAGTCCCTTGACGCTTGCGAGTTCCGCGCGGGGCTGTGGCAAGGGTCGCTGCGCCAGAAGGGCGTAGCAGGGCGAGGAGATGATCGACCAGCGCTGCCGCGCCAGATGCGTAGAGTTCGTACCACTGAAAGCCTCGCAGGCTGACCGTATCTACGCGAATGTCAGGCACCTGACAAGGCTGAAGCAGGACGGGAATGACCGTTGTTGAGCCGGGAGGCTGCTCCATCGCCATGTTAAGCGCAAGCCGGTACTCCCTTTGAACATAGCCCTTCTTCTGTATCGATCGTCTTGACAGGAAGATGAGGATCACGCGTGCCCGTGCAAGCCGTCCACGAATGCCTTGATCCCACTCTTCGCCAGGACGGAGTCCCTCGTGCTGCCAAGGCCGTGGAGGTTTATCCATCCAAGGGGCGAGTCTGGCTTGTCGCAGTGTCCGGTATACTCTTTGCACGAGAAGTCTATCCTCGCTTGCATAGCTCAAGAACACCGTATGCTTCATATCATCGTTTTCCTTTATTCTCCTCGACCTAGTAATTACTCTAAATAATAGCCTCGCTGGGTATGCCTTGACAAATGGCTCACCTCTCATTCTTGAAGCACCTCTGTAACCTTCTTGCTTTCTCCCTCAGTGTTGCTACTTTCAACACGCGCATTTATTCTACTCCTGTGGTAGCGAAAGGCAACACTTACGAGACGGTCTCGCTTTCCTACGAACTCATAGCGAGTAGAGATCAAGAATGATCGAAAGTAACTCGAAAATTGATCAGCGCATATGCCAAGTACCGGAAACCCAGACGGGTTTCTTTCAGCCGCTCGTAGCTGACCACCAGTTTCCGGTAGGTGTCCTGCCAGGCGAAGGTGCGTTCCACTTTGTAGCGTTCGCGGTAAGAATCCCGATCGAACCAGCGATACAGCCGAGCGATGGCCATGGGCGCTTGCGTGTTGCGGCGGTTGGGGCAGATGACCGGAACCAACCCCTGGCCTTCGATGAGCGCCTGATTGTCTTTGGAATCAAACCCGCAATCCAGAGTGAGGCGGGAGCCTTGCAGATCCATGCCGATCCGACGGGTGAACTCTCCCAGCGGGGTGAAGGTCTCGGGAAGGATAGTACAGTCGTGCTCATTCACGGGCCTGATCGAGATCGGTCCCAGGACGAAGCCATGATTGTCCGTAATGGTTACTTCTTTTTCGTCTTGCTGGTGCTTGTGGCCCGAGTAGCCAATCCCCGCTCCCCCTTTTTGACCACGGTGTTGCTGCCATCGCCGTGGAGCAGGCTACGTCCTAGGGCTCCTGTAAAAACGGGAATGGCGTAAGATACCTCCGGGTGAAAGAAACTGGGCGAACGCCCAAGGAGGAACCCTACGCCATGAAGAGAGTACCACCGAGCGTGAC
>Ga0247727_10005580_pt1 | contig 25389 bp, 17 predicted proteins | sample WisWelCaveWW1625_FD_202498 | JGI IMG/M metagenome (GOLD analysis project Ga0247727, IMG submission 202498) | Biofilm microbial communities from Wishing Well Cave, Virginia, United States - WW16-25 | ecosystem: Environmental > Aquatic > Deep subsurface > Groundwater > Cave microbial mat | place...
GAGATCAGACCGTAGCCAAAGCTACGCAATAAGTTTCCTGTGCTCTTCTACAATCTCATCGTGCCGAATTCTTACGCTTCGCATCCTGCAAAAGCAACCTCGGAATGCCTTCTTGATTCTCGCTTGTGCCGCCGTCTCGCATCGGCCATCATCCCGCGCCGTCCCTTGCCACCGCCCACGACCGGCTCAATGGGCTGGTGTATCATCGCTACGTAAAACCCACCTTCGCTTCGTTCCCGGTGGGCGGAGTGCCGCCACAGGAAACCCTCGCGACGTGGTTCGTCAAGCTGCCGGCGGAGCCGGTGCGTCTCGCATTCGGTTACGGCACGAACCACGGCTACGGCGACGGCGCGCATTTTACATGGTGCGCGTCAACGGGCAGGAATTGTGGAAAGAATACCGGCAGCAAACATCGTCCGACCCTGAGAAGCAAAAGGTTCACGAAGCTCCGCCGATCCCATCGGCCACGGTGGATTTGTCCGCGTATGCCGGTCAGACCGTCGTTCTCGAACTCGCCGCCAACGGTAACCAAAGCGGTGGCAGCGAAACCATCGCGTGGGGACAACCGCGCTTTGAGAAATAGGATTCGAAACAGGAAGACAATCAACCCTGAACGGCACAACCCGTGTGAATGTCCACGACGACAAAACCGCAATTGAAGCTGTCGCGCAGTCGCGGTTAGGAGCCGGACGGTGAGGGCATCGGTGCGCCTAAAGGGTGACTTCGAGGAGTTCTGCCCGGACTTGTTGCTGACTACGCAAGGGAACGGTGCGATGGTGATCCGAGCTTAACATGACCTATTGCGGCTGGCCATTCGACGTACTAGCGTGTCCTTGGCTGATCATCCCTCCATCGCGTGTTTTATGAAAAGCGCTCTTCACCCGCTCCATCAAGTGTGCTCTGAAACGGGCCTCAACGCCGTCAGCAGCCGGTACATCGGGCCGCTGCTCGGCAACGGTGAACTCTGCCTGTTCCTCGATGAGCACGGCGTCATGCACGATTACACCGCGCTGCCCACGCGAGGTTCGCCGCGCATCTACTGGGCCGGACGACGTCTCCGGCCGGAACAGCGTCCGATGGTTGCGTTCGGCTACTTCACCGCGCTGCCCAGTTGGGAATGGTTGGAGAGCAAACGCTGGTCGCAGTCGCTCGATCCGCGCACCGGCATCGTCCGCACCGTTCACGAACGCGCGGCGGGACGGGAAGAAACCGAAACGATCCTCTTGCTCGACCGGAATCTGATCGCCGTTCACAAACGCATCGAAAAACTGCGCGGCTCGGCTTCACTCGATTTCCGTTACCGGCTTTGCCCGGCCGGTGGGCTGGGTTTACCGGAGGGCGTTACGCTACGCGGCGGTGGCACGGACGAGACCGGTGCGTGGTTCGATTATCAACTCGACGGCGTGGTCCGGCATCTCGGCCGCATTGCGTTGGGGGCGGATAAACCCTGCACCGCTGAAGTGCGCGACAACGAATTGCGCGTGACCATCCCGCTCAAGGCCGACGCTGACGAGGTGACGGTGTATCTCGCGTTGACCGATGATCTCGGCGACGAGATGTTCTACAAGCACACCGGCTGGCTGGGACGACACGCGGACCACCCGATGCTCGCGCCGGTGATCCGCGACCTGTTCAACCGGCCCGTCACCAAGGGCGATCCCGTTCAGACGGTGCATGAACTGCGCAACTGGACGCGGAAGGACGGCTGGGTCGCGGTGCGGCGGCAACAAACAAAATGCTGGGAGGAATTCTTCCAGCCCGGTTGGATCGATTTGCCAGATGCGCCCGAGGTGCAGGCGATTTGGGAGACGGGCATGTACGCGACGCGGACGCAGCTAACGCGCTGGTCGATCCCCGTCACGATTCACGGAGATGCCTACAACGGCATGTATTTCTGGGATGCGATGGCCGGGGTGAAGACGCTGTTGCAGGCCGGTCACTGACCGCTGTTGCGGCGCATCGCCGAGCACAGTCTGAGCGTGCTGCCGCTTGGCATGCAAATGGTGGACGGCGTCGGCGCGCGGCAGGAACAGGCCAACTTCGAAGGCGGGTATTTCCATCTCATGCCGACGCACAGTAATGTTCACGAGGTCCTCGCCAACGGATTGCCGCCACGGATGGTGTGGGTCTGGTTGCTGTACGCGGGCATGGATCGGCAACTTCTCGAACGGTACTACCCGATCCTCTGGGGTGCGGCGGAGTTCTTCCGGAACTGGATGGTCTATCAGGGGCCGGGCGGCAAATATTTTACCGGCGCGTGCATCGACGTCAACGAATCCGTTCCGGCGGTGCGCAACGGTGCGGCAACAATCGCAGGTGCGCGCGGCAGCATGGAAATCGCCGCTCACGCGGCCGAGCGGTTGGGACGCGATCCGGAACTGATCGCAGTCTGGCGCGAGATCGCCGCGGGACTCACCCAGGAGATGCGCACCACCCGTCGCGGTCTGCTCGCGGCCCACGACGCGGACGAAGGAGTTTCCTGCGCGACGTTGGTGTCGTGCGTGGCCAGCGTCTTCACCAATGGTTGGGTCCGGCCCGACGATCCGCGCCTGCGCCGCACGCTCGAAGTGTGGTTGAAGGAATGCAAGACCCGCGAAAACTGGGCGGTGTCGCGCGCCGCCGATCCGAACACCGCGCCGGTCTCGCAAGATGTGGACAACCCGGACCCGACGGCGTGGACATGGTTGGGTGCGTTTGCCATCGAGGTGGCGGCGGCGATGCGCGACGGCGATCTCACGATGCCAATCATCGCGGAGTTGATCCGAAACGCCAACAATTTCGGCAGCTTGTACGAATGTAAAGTCATGACCGACGGGTTCATCGGCCGGCCGTGGTTCGTCACCTCGAGCGTGGAACTCTCCGCCGGGATCATGATGATGTTCGTGCAGGACGACGGCGACCAGATCGAGTTGCTGCCCGCAATTCCGGCAACGTGGCAGAACTTCTCATTCCAGTTGGCCGTCACGAACCGCACCACCGTCCGCGTCGCCGTGCGCGAAGGAACACTTCATTCGCTCGAACTCACCGGCCCGACCGCACCACGCCAGGTTCGTATTTCAACGCGATTCAAGCCGACAGCCCTTTTGGGTGCGCCAATCCGCGAAGATACCGTCGGGCAAACCTTTGTGCTCACACCAAAGACAACATGACCCAACTCCTTCTCTTCCTGATCCTGCTGGCAACGCCGCTTTACGCGCGCACGCGATTCGACGTGGCCGGGCCGCGCGTCGCCGTCGAGACCGACCGGTACAAGGTCGTTGTGGATGGGCTGACGATGACGCACATCGAAAACAAACTCACCGGCGAGGTGCACGCCGCGCCGCCGGTCACCAACGCGCCCAGCCCGGCGCTCACGCAGATGCTGGCCGACCGGGGGGTGTCGGTGGAGAGCCTGCGGCCGGCTGTGCCGGTCAAACGATATGGTGTTTGCGACCGAACCAAGATCAAGTCCCGCAAGAGCGGCGACGGCGCGACCGTGACCTTTACCGGTTTGCAGCACGGGGACGATTTCGACGACGACATGACGATCACGCTCACGTTACGCGTGGATCGCAAAACCGGCGACCTCTTGATCACGCCGGCAGCGAAGGGCAACATCGAGTCGGCACATGGCGTCCGCGACCGGGGGGTGTTGCGCAATTCGTTTCACGTGCTGAACCTTGCCGCGCCGTTGAAAATAGTGTTGCCGGTCAGCGAAGGGTACGCCTTCACCTCCACCAACGCGGCACGGTTTACCAACACGCCCGAGCGCGGCTGGGCGTGGCCGCAGAGCTGGGAGGCGGCGCTGGCGATTGCCGAAAGCGAGCAAGGCTGCCTCGCGATTTGGGCGGACGAACCGACGTTGCGGTATGGCCGGTATCTGTCGCTGGGCAACAGCCAGGGCTTGTGGAATTTCGGTTTTGAATACGAGACGAGCGACGTGATTTACCGCTGCGACGAGATTGCCGGGGCGATGTGGCGATTCAACGTGTTCAAAGGTTATTGGGTCAACGCCGCGGCGCGTTACGTCGAGCAGATGAAACGCGACGGCATGAAGCCACTGGCGGAGAAAACGCCGGCGTGGGCGTCAAGAGTCCGGGTCGTGCTGCACGGAGTAACCCCGGTCACTTCGGCCCGCGATTACGCGGCGCTCGTGCCGCGCGACGCGATGATCGCGCCGACTTGGCAAAGCTGGATGAGAGGCGGGCAACAGGGATATAATTGGCCGAACTGGCCGCCCGCCTACCCGACGCATTACGAAGCCGAGGACGGGTTGGACAAGGCGTTTGCCGCGTTGGAAGAACTCGGCGTCCACGTGTTCCCGTACACGAATCCGACGTGCGTTGAGCCGGATAAACATCCGTGGTTGAAGGACAAAATCTACGAGCGCCATTTCCTCGCATGGCGTTTCTGGCAACGAATGCATCCCGAACTCTGCCTCGACATTGTGAACCGCTACGGCGTCAGCGGCATCTACGAGGATTGCTCGTGGTCGGTGGGCCGGCATCATTCCGGCGCGCCCGACGGCGACAACTGGATGCAAGGTTCGGTGCACATGCGCGAATATTTTCACGAACTGATGCCCAACGTCGCGATCATGGGCGAGCGCAACAACGAAGTCACCGCGCGCGGCCAGCATTTTGCGCTCGGTTGGAGTGGCAACTCCGAGCCGACCCGCCATCCGATCTGCGGGTATATCTTCGATCAATTCATCGCGATGTATAATCTCGGCCAGTGCGCCGGCAGCTACGACGACGATGACATTCGCGGTTTCCCGGTGACCCTCTGGCCGTCGCACATCAACCCCGATCCGATGCAAGAGGAACTGATGATCCGTAAACGTGGCCTCGTCTTCGCCCACGAACAACTCGTCAGCTACTGGCCGCCGACGTGGGACACCAACGTGATGCATTACTGGAAGGGCAAAGTCGGCACGGAGTATCGGTTTGTGCGTGACCGCGGCACGCGCTTCGTGAAGCTGCGTCCCGACGGCGGCATGGACACGATTTACTGGCGCTTGCGCGGCGTGAAGGAAGCCAACGCCCCCGGCGTCGGCATCGAAGGCTGGCTCGGTTATGACGGTGACAAGATCATCGGCTTGAACCCGCACGTTCCGTTGTACGTGACGCTGGAAAATGTGGCGCGGCCACCGGCCGTGATCTCTGCCGTCCCCGACGGTTATGCGATCAATCGCAGCGTGGTGCGCGATGGTTATTGGCTCGCCGCTCTCGACCTCGCCGAGAACTTAAAAACCTACGCCGCGCCAGAAGCGAAAGAAGGAAAAGTCGAACGCGCGTCCAAGGCGATCCGCGTGCGTGCGAGCAAGCCGGTGCAATTCCTCGGCGTCGAGTCGGTGAAACAAGTTGCGGATGGCGAATATGAATTGCAGGTCGCGCTGCCCGGTGGATTCGCGGTGTATTGAAGCGAGCCGGTGGCAATATCCGCTGGCCCTGTGCCGGTCTCGCCCCTCGCCACCGCGCACGATCGGCTGAGCGGCGTCGTGTGTCACCGTTACCCGAAGCCCAACTTCGCGCAAGCCCCGATCTCGTCGGCCGACATCCCGGCCCAGGAAGCGACCACGATGTGGTTGCTCAAGTTGCCGCCTGAGACGTTACGCTTGAATTTTCAATACGGCACGGATCACGGCTTCTGCGACGGTGCCAATTACATGGTGCGCATCAATGGCCGGGAGTTATGGAAAGAATACCGGCCGCAAATCGCCGACGAGCCCGGTGCCACCGAAGCACACAAAGCCCCGCCGATAGCCTCCGCCACGGTGGACTTGTCGGCCTATGCTGGTCAGACCGTGATTCTCGAACTCGCCAACAATGGACATACGTTCGGCGGCAGCGAAACCCTCGCGTGGGTACAACCGCGCTTTGAGAAATAGGATTCAAAAGAGGAAGACAATCAACCCTGAACGGCGCAACCCGTGCGAATTTCCACGACGACAAACTGGCGGTTAAAATCATCGAACGCGATGTCTGGTCGCATGACCGCAATTGAAGCTGTCGCGAAGTCACGGTTAGCAGATCCGAACACGCTGTAGTCACCAGCGGCATGGACCGGCCATGAACGATTTGCTTTCCCATCCCAGCGCCGTCGCCCCTTGTCGCGCGTTGTGGACGACGCCGATTCGCGGCGAAGAACATTTCCCTTCGCAGCGGATCATTCACACCCGCGCGCTCCAACTGGCCGCGCCGGTACGTTTGAAACGTCTCGGACTGAAAGCCGTGCCCACGGGCTACTACAAATGCGGCAGCCTCGCGCTGACTGATTGGGTGACAGCTTTTCGCGTGCTGGTGTGGAACTCCGCCACGGCGAGATGGCGTGTTGTGGCGGAGCGGCGCAACCTGCCGCGTCCGCCGGAGAATCAATGTCTGTGGTTCAATCTCGACGGACTCACTACTTCAGCATTGATCATCGAAGCGCGGGCGTGCGCGGTGGATTTGGGATGGACGGGTTGGAATTTGGCCATGGGCGCTTTCGTGCTCGAGGGCGACGCCGTCGCGGCTGACGCACCAACCGCTACGTTTCTGCGCGCGGCGGTGATCGACCTCGCCCGGTGTCCGCGCGGAGTCAAAGCGGAGCGTCTCCCCGGCGAGGTGCGCTATCGAACGAAATTCATGACGGTTGGCTTTGGCCTGCTCCGGACCGGCTTCACTTATCTGGCCCTGGATGATGAAGGCCGGGGGCGCACGACGAAAAATTTTCTGCAACAGCAGTCGCTCTGGGGGCCGGTGTTCTGGCAAGGCTCGCCGCTTGAAGCGCATTTGTTGCGCGATAGTTTTGTGCAGGGCCTCCGCTTGCAGCCGGTCGGCGCGCCGCGCGTCGTGGGACTTCACGAGCACCACGTCGAAGGCTCGGTGTCGGTGCGTGGCAATGTGGTTCAGTATGACGTGAACCTGGCGGCGGGCCAGCGTTACCGGTTGCGTTGGGAAGTGCGGGAAGATCGGCTGCTTTTATCTGCCGAACGCATCGGCCAGAAACCGTTGCGGGTTTGGAACAGCAGCTTGTGGCACATCAGCTTGAACAGCACGATTACCCCCTGCACGACGATTGGCCGCATCACGCGGCAAGGCGAGGTCGGATTGGTGGAGCTGCCGTTGTTCCTGCACGCGCCCGGTCAGGGCAGTTTCCGGGTCACGAGTAACTCTCCCGCTGTTCGCTGGCGTTCGGATTCGTGGCGCACCACGTACACCACGACGGCGGAACTCAAGCTCGGCGAAGAGCCGCAGCCCGAAGGCGATTATCTGTTGCCGGCGGGCCGGCACCGGGCCGAGATCGAATTCGGAGTCACACAGCATCACGTCCGCGTTGGGAAACGGACACCGCCAGTGGTGCGGCGCGCCCTGAATCGTTGTGCGCTGACGGCCTTGACGTACCGGCCCGACACCGCCACGCTCACCAACAACGGCAACAGCATTCAAGCGATCATCTGCGCCGATGGCTGGTCGGCGATCACAATGTGTTTGGGCAGGATTCTGCCCAATCTGAATGCCCACGATCTGCTCGGTGACACGCTCGCACGCCATTTGGACGGCGGACCGTCGTACGGCGCGGGCCGGATCCTCAAGGCCGGCGCGGTGCATTATCTCGAAGACGAATACCTCATGAGCGGCACAGCGCTGTTGTTGGGGCTGGGAGATTATTTGGGGAGCGCTCCCACGGCCGGCTGGCTGGCCCGCCATCGCGAATCGATCCGGGCCGAACTCCGCCGCATGCGCGCCCGCGATCTGGATGGCGACGGCCTCGTGGAGAGTCCCCATCGACGCGGCATCAGCGGGCAACATCAGTGGAGCACCAATTGGTGGGATGTGATCTCGTTCGGCTGGAAGGACGCGTTTGCCAATGCGTTGCTGTACCCCGCGCTCCGCAAGCTGGCCGTGTTTTTCCCGGAGGAAAATCTGGCCGCGTGGGCGGAAACACTGCGCGCCCCTTACCGCCCCGCCTTTTACAACAAGCAGACTGGCTGGTTGGCCGGGTGGCGTTGCCGGGAGAACCGCCTGCACGATCACGCCTTTCTCTTCGTCAACGGCGCGGCGGTGAGTGGCGACCTCGTGGAACCGGCCACCGCCCGTAAAATTATCCAGCGACTTTGGAACGAACTGCAACGCCTCGGCCCGATGGATTTTCGACTCGGCCTGCCCGGCAATCTGCGAATCCTTCCGCGCGACGACCAGGCTGTCCCGATGACCGATGGCGTGTACATGAATCGGGCGCTGACGCATTCGCAAGCGCGGCATTTCATCGGCGCGTTATACAAAGTGGGGATGACCCGGGAGGCGGACGGGTTGCTGCGCGACCTGTTGGAGACGCTTGGCAGCGGCACCGCTTTTGGCGGCTGCGGCAGCGGCCTGGATTGGCGACGCCGGGACGGTGCGCCGTGCGGCTATGAAGGTTTACTGACGGATCAGTTCGGTATCTTGGCCCTGGCGATCCAGCGGTACGGTGCCTGAGCAGGCGGTCGGAGTGGCGCTCGTCCAAGCCGACGGCGCTCCTTGGCGTGGCGGTCAGTGAAGGTAAGCTCGGAGAAACCTTCCTGTTCGCTCCCACGGGCAACCCGTGAACTCGCCTCAGTGCTTCGTCAACGAGATCAGTCAGCAGGCCAAGCCTCGCCGAGGCTGGACGCCGTTGCGTTGCCCGGCGTTCGCGATGAGCACTCTTGTCTGTCGCCTAGAAAAGGGCTTGCAAGGGGCGGAACGGTTCACCTATATTGCCCCGCCTTTTCAAGCAGTACGCCCACGGTAGGCCTGCCAAAGGCAGAAGGAAACAAGCACACGCATGTCGAACCCGATGGAGAAGCTTTTCTCTGAGGTGAAACAATTCACCGAAGGGATGATCGTGACCGGCAAGATTTTGGCCGTGCGCCCTGGCGAAGTGCTGGTGGACATTGGCTACAAATCGGAAGGGGTCATCCCGGTCTCGGAATTCGATGATCCCGCCAACCTGAAGCCCGGCGCCCCGATCGAGGTCTTGATCGAACAACTCGAAGACGACGAAGGCATGGTGATCCTCTCGAAGGATCGCGCCGAGCAGAAGAAAAACTGGGATCGGATCCTCACCATTTGCAACGAAGGCGGCACGGTCGAGGGCAAGGTCAAGGCGAAGGTGAAGGGCGGATTGATTGTCAGCATCGGTGTGGACGCGTTTCTGCCAGGCTCGCAGATTGATGTGTCTCCGCCGCGCAATCTCGACGAGTACGTGGGCAAGACCTACCAGTTCAAAGTGGTCAAGATCAACGTCGAACGCAAAAACATCGTGCTCTCGCGCCGCGAACTGATCGAGCAGGAGCGCGACGAGAAACGCAAGCGCCTCATCGCCGATATGCGCGTGGGCGAAGTCCGTTCGGGCGTCGTGAAGAACCTCACCGATTTCGGCGCGTTCATCGACCTCGACGGATTGGACGGGTTGTTGCACGTGACCGATATGAGCTGGGGACGCATCAATCATCCTTCCGAGATTCTCAAGGTGGGCGAGAAACTCGAAGTCATGGTGCTGGAAGTGGACCGCGAGAAAGAACGCGTCTCGCTCGGCCTGAAGCAGCGCAATCGCAATCCGTGGGACGAAGTCGCTGCCAAGTATCCCGTCGGCAGCCGCGTGCGGGGCAAGATCGTCAGCGTCGTGCCGTACGGCGCGTTCATCCAACTGGAGGATGGCGTCGAAGGCATGGTCCACGTCAGCGAATTGTCCTGGACCAAACGCATCGCGCGGGCGTCCGACGTGCTCAAGGCCGGCGACGAAGTGGACGCCGTGGTGCTGGAGATCAAGAAGGACGAGCAGAAGATTTCCCTGGGCATCCGGCAGACCGAAGAGAATCCTTGGTCGCGCGTCCCGAAGAAATACCCGCCCGGCACCCAGATTGCCGGCAAGGTGCGCAACCTGACCAACTACGGCGCGTTTGTCGAGATCGAGGAAGGCATCGACGGCATGATCCACGTCTCCGACATGTCGTGGACGCGCAAGATCACCAACCCGGCCGAGGTCCTGAAGAAAGGCCAGAAAGTGTCAGCGGTCGTGCTGGAGGTCAACGCCGCCGACCAGCGGATTTCGCTCGGCTTGAAGCAACTCGAAGACGACCCGTGGCGCGGCATCGAGCAGAACTACAAGGTCGGCGATCTCGTGAAGGGCAAAGTCACCAAGCTCACGTCGTTTGGCGCGTTCGTGGAGTTGCCGCACAAGCTGGAGGGCTTGGTGCACATCTCCCAGATCAGCGAAGACCGCGTGGAAAAACTCAAAGACGTGCTGAAAGTCGGCGACGAAGTCTCCGCCCGCGTCATCAAGGTGGATCCACAGGACCGCCGCATCGGCCTGAGCATCAAGGCCGCGAACTATTCGATGGATCAGCTCGAGGCCGAGAAGCGCGAATTCGAAGCCGCCCTGAAACCCGGCGAGGCCATCGTGGATTTGGAGCACGCCTTCGAGCAGGCCGAGGAAGACAAAAACGAATAGGTTTTCCCGTCGAGATTCGGTACAACAAACCCCGACACGACGTGTCGGGGTTTGACGTTTAGACGCGATGAAATCAGCCGACGAACAACTCGCACTGCTGCAGCAGGGCTGTGAGACCATCGTCACCACGGGCGAACTCAGGCAGAAACTCGCTCGCGGCCGGTCGCTGCGCGTCAAGCTCGGTTGCGATCCGACCGCGCCCGACCTGCATCTGGGCCACAGTGTCGTGCTGCGCAAACTGCGGCAATTTCAAGACCTCGGCCACCAAGCGGTGCTGATCATCGGCGACTACACCGCGCTCGTGGGCGATCCCACCGGGCAGAACAAAACGCGCCCGATGCTCACCCCGGCGGAGATCGAGAAGAACGCCACGACTTATTTTGAGCAAGCCGGCCAGATTCTCGACACGGCGCCCGACAAACTGGAGATCCGCCGCAACAGTGAATGGCTGGGCCGGCTCACGCTCGCGGAAATCCTGCGCCTGTGCGCGCAGATGACGGCGGCCCAGATTCTCCAACGCCGCGATTTCAAGGAACGGTTGAAGCAGGACATTGACATCAGCCTCAGCGAGTTTGTGTACCCGTTGATGCAGGGCTACGACTCCGTGGTGGTGCAGGCGGACGTGGAACTGGGCGGCACCGATCAGTTGTTCAACAACATGGTCGGCCGGGAACTCCAGAAGGACGCCCAACAGGAATCGCAGGTGGTCATGGTGTTGCCCATCCTCGAAGGCTTGGACGGCGCCGAGAAAATGTCCAAGAGCAAGGGCAACTACATCGGCCTGAGCGAGTCGCCCAAAGACATCTTCGGCAAGACCATGAGCATCAGCGACGAGTTGATGGCCCGCTGGTACACGCTGTTGCTGGGCCGGAAGTGCGACGGGCATCCGATGGAAGCCAAGAAAACCCTGGCGCGCACACTGGTCGAGCAATACCACGACGCGGCGGCGGCCCGGCACGCGCAGGCGGAATGGGAGAAACAATTTTCGAAAAAAGACTACACCGAGGTGGCCGAGACGCTGGCGGTGCCCGCGGAAATCTGGATTGTCGAGCTGATTGAGAAAACCGGCAAGTTCAAGACGCGCGGTGACATCCGCCGACTGATCCAGGGCGGCGGCATCACGCTCGACGGCGAGAAGATCACCGACGAGAAAGCCAAACTCACCGTCCGCACTGGTCAAATTCTCAAGGCCGGCAAGCTGACCGTCGTGAAACTCGCCGTCCAGTAGGGCCGACACGGTGCACCGCCGCTTTGATCTTACCCGCGTGTATGAGAGACAAAGGGATGACGCTGCGACCACAGGCAAAGTAGGACAGGCATCTTGCCTGTCTGCCGGTGCTTTCTGCAGCAGGGACAGGCAAAATGCCTGACCTAATTTCACGAAATGAAACCAGCGTGTCGAATCGCAGCCCCATCCGAAACCGACGCTGCAGCCGACGTCATCCTCGGCGCCAATCACCACATCGACGCCCGAATCAAAAACTTTCTCGCCCGCGGCGCTTCCTTGACCGGTGCAAGCAGCTTGGGCAGCCAGTGAAAGAAACAGGAGGAAAAAATCCATGATGCGTAGGAGACCCATCGTCCCGGCGACGCTATTGACGTGCCTCGTCTGTTCGCCTTCCGCTTGGGCTTTGATCAGGGTCGGTGAAACCAACCCGGTGAAGAACGCCCACTGGCCCACCGGTGCCGAAGCGATGGCCAATCTCCCGTCGCGCCATTCGTACTGGGAAGGCCCGCCGTTCGGCGGCGGCAATTACCATTTCAATTACACGGGCCAGACGGCGGCAGATTTTCAGGTCGCCTTGGGCGCCTTCGCGGCCATCAAAGCGCCGCGCTTGGAACTGATGATCTTCGACGGCGTGAGCACGAACCTTTCGCCGTTCGCGCGCGGACCGGTACACTGGGAATTCGAAATCTGGGATAGCGCGCGGTTCGAAGTGCTCAACCATTCGGGCCACAACATTACAATGAGCATCAGCCCGTGGTTTGGTCGGCCTGTGCCCGCACCGCTTTTGACGCTTTACCTTGGCCCGGACAACCCCGTCAACTGGTCAGCCGTGCTTGTGCCGGCAAGTGTTACGCTGTTGGACCGGCGCGTTGCGACCTCGCCCTATGCCAACTCCACGGGCGGCGTCGTGCGCGCGACGACTCAGGACATGGCGGACCTCAAGCCGCTGGCGGGGGCGGTCCTCGAAGTTGGCCACTACGCGGATCGTGTCTTCCAAGCCGACGCCTCGGTCACGGCTGGAGCCGACGGCGTTGCGGTTGTGCGCGATCTGCCGGCTGGCAACTATGTCCTGCGGGTTCGACGTGAAGGCTACGCGACGCGTCAGATTGGCCATTTCAAGAACTATGGGCGCACGCTGGGCATCTTCGACGAGGTGAGGTTGGCCCCGGTCGCGGCCCTGCGCGGCCGCGTGATCGACAAGGATGGCAAGCCGATCCAGGGCGCCGTCATCGGCCTGACGGGGCTGGTTGGTCTGGATGGGACGGGCTACGAGCAAAACCTCTACAACGAACAGACCAACGTCCAGAGCGATGCGGATGGCCGATTCGTCCTTGATGCACTGCCCACTGGACGCGCCTGTCTCCGAGTCCAAAAGCCGGCCTACCACTATTTTTCCTTCGACACTCACGAGGTGCCCGGCGACGCGGTGACGATTACGATGACCACCAGCGGCGTGATTCGCGGCCGCGTGATGGGGACAGAACGGCTGGCGACGGGACAGGCGGCCTACGTTTCGCTGGAGCCGGTGGGTGAACGGATCGGCCGCTGGGCCGGCGAGATGCCGTGCGCAGCCGATGGTGCGTATCTCTTCGAGGGAATTCCGCCGGACTCCTACACGTTAACCCCGCTGGTCGTGCGCCCCAACCCACGTGGCGGCTATTCGAAGGACAGCAACGCTCCAGCGCAATCCTCCACCCAGATCATCTTGAAGCCGGGCGAGCAACTCGAAGTCAACTTGGAGCTGAAGTAGAAGCTCTGACAACAACGATGATGACAGATGGCCACGTCCTCGTCGTGGACGACGTGCAAAACTGGATCGAAGCTCCCGGCAGTTCGCCGAAAAAGTCGATCCGCGGCGTGTGGCTGACAAAGGGGGTGACACGATGACCACGAGCAAAGTAGGACAGGCATCTTGCCTGTCTGCCGGTGGTTTCTGCAGCAGGGACAGGCAAGATGCCTGTTCTACTTTTACGGCATGAAGCCCTTGTGCCGCACCGCAGCTCCCAATGAGGTTGGCGCCGTGGCAGACGTCATCCTCAGCGCCAATCCGCAGATCGAAGCGCGCATCAAGAACTTCCTCGCCCGTGGCGCTCGGTGGCACGACGCGACGCCGGTTGTCTGCGAGGTGGATGGAAGGATCGTCAGCAGCGCGTGCATCTTCCACCGACAAGTTTTGGTCGAAGAAAAACCAAAGCCGGTCGCCATCATCGGCGCAGTCGCCACCCGGCCCGAGGCGCGCGGGCAGGGGTTGGCCACCCGCGTGTTGACGCACTGCGAGGAATTGATCCGGGAGCGCGGGTATCCGCAGGCAATCCTGTTCTGTTCGATCATCGAGTTTTATCAGCGGTTCGGTTGGGCCGTGGTCGAAGAGGATTTCGTTGAGTTCGAGCTTTCGTCGGCGAGGCCGCGCACCGGAACGTACACAATCGCGGCGGTAAACTTGACCGCGATTCCTGCTCCGCTCCGCGCTCTCGCGGACAGCGCCATTGTCCGCACCGATGAGGTCTGGCAGGAATATGCTGACTGGCAGCGCGCGGACGCCGATTTGTTTTGGGCCGCGTCGAACCGCGACGAATTCGTGGCCTATGTTCGCAGTCGTCGCGAAGGGCGGGCGATCCGGTTGATGGATGCGGCGTGTCGGCCAGAGGCCGCCGACGCGCTGGGATTGCTCCTGCACCGGCAGCATGAGATGGCGGGCGTGGAGTGTTTCCGCACGTTTCTGCCGCGCGAGTCGCGTTTGGCAAGATCGCTGGCTGATGCCGGTGTGGTATGCTTCTGGCGCAAGACGGACGTGGCGAGCGGGGTGATGATGATGAAGCCGATGACGGGCGATCTTCGATGGTCGCCACACCCGTGGTGGGCGGTGGATCGGGTATGAACGTTGTCCTCGACAATGCGGTGGTGTGGCCGGGCGATGGGCGGGAGTGTCTGGGCCATGTCGTGATTCGTGATGGCCGCATCGAGCAGGTGGGGGAGGGCCCAAGTCCATGCGCGGGGGTCGATCTGAGCGGACTTTACCTGTCGCCCGGACTGATCGATCTGATGTTGCTCGGCGGGTCCGGGAAATCCATTCTACGAGACGGGCCGCGGGAGATTCTGCGGGGTGCGGCCCGACTCGGCATCACCAGCGTGCAGTTCTGCGGCGGCATGGTGGGCTGGGGGCGCAATCTCGATTACGCGCGCCGAATCCGCGAGGTCATGAACGATCCTGAACCGGATGCAGCGCGTCTGTTGGGCTGGTATCCGGAAGGCCCGTTCCTCGATCCGAACCTGACCGCGGCCATGCCGGAGCACGCCGTGCCGCCAACCAGCGAAAACGTCCGCCAGTTTCTCGACGAAGCGGGCGACACGTTTCCGATGATCAACATTTCACCGGGTCTCGACGGCGACGTGGAGGCCATTCGCATGTGCGTCGAGGCCGGCAAGATCGTCTCGATGGCGCATTCCAACGCCTCGACGGAGCGCACGCGCCAGTGCTTGGATGCCGGCACGTCCGTGTTGGGTCACTTCAACTGCAACAATTACGGGCGCTTCGAATCCAATGGGCGGAAACGCCTGCCCACCATCGAGGAGGTGGCGCTCACGGACGATCGGGTGCGGTTCATTCACGTGATCGGCGACGGGGTGCACACCGAGGACGTGTTCGTGCAACTTTGTCTCCGTGCCCTCGGCATCGAGCACTTGTGCGTCGTCACCGATGCGCAACCGCAGGCGGGCTGTGCGGACGGTCCGTTCCTGGCGGAGGACGGACGCACGTTCGTGAAGGCGGGACCGGTGGCACGGACGACGGACGGCAAACTGGTCGGCAGCACATGGTTGTTGCCGGATCATTTTCGCAATTTCATCAAGATGACCGGCCTGCCGCCGCGCGAGGCGATTCGGGCGGTGACATTGAATGCTGCGGCGTCGTTGGGACTGGCGGACAAGCTCAGAGTCCTCGCGCCCGGCTGCGCGGCGGATTTGGTGGCGTGGGACGCGGCGTTGCGGGTTCGCCGGGTGTGGATTGGCGGATGCGAATTGAGCTCTTGCTGATTTTCGATAGTCATTCGGTTTATGCGCCGGTCAAAAATCTTGTGAGCGGTCAACCGCTCGCATAGACTGCCGCATGGGAATGTCAGACCGGTTCGTGAAACGATCCTTCATCAAATTTGGCCCCGCCCTGGCCGCGCTCGGGCTGGGCGTGTGGTTGACGGCTGCCGGGGCGGTGCTGGGCGCAACGACCAACGGCGCGCCGGTCACCGTCAAGGTCTTCCGCTTGTACGACCGCAGCACGGAGCAGGGGGTCTGGCGCGGGTACGCGGAGGCGACCGAGTTTTTTCGCCGGCAGCATCCCGAGATCCGCCTTGAACGCTCGACGCAGTTGGAAGTGGCCGGCCACTCGATGGATACCGGGCCGCTGCTGGCCATCGCGGGCGGAATCTCGCCGGACATCATCTACGTCAATTTCCGCCAGTCGGAGAGTTACATCCAACAAGGCTTCCTGCAGCCGCTCGACGAATACGTCCGGCTGGACCTGACCGCCGCCGAGGCGCAGGAGCGCGGGGTGTTCGACCCGAAGATCATGTACCGCGACGAGTACGAAGAGCGCGTCGCCGAGCCGGTGCGGCCCGTGATCAGCCGGCAGGGACCGGACGGGCAGACGCACATTTACGCGATGCCCTACGGACTGGCCGTCGGGGTGATGATCTACAACAAGAGCCTGTTCCTCGAAAACGGTCTCGATCCCGACCGGCCCCCGCAGAACTGGGACGAGTATTTCGAGTGCGCCAAGAAACTGACCAATCCCGACAAGGGCACTTATGGGACGATTTTCACCGATGGCCCGGAAGCGTCCTGGTACATGTTCCCTTTCCTGAGTTCGGCGGGCGCGAAGGCGCTGACGCAACAGCCCGACGGCGAGTGGCGCGCCACGTTCGACACGCCCGAAGCCGTCGAGGCCTACTACTTCTACAACAAGCTCCGGACCCACACCTGGAAACACAACGGCAAGACGGTGCGCGGCGTGGGCTACACCGGGGCCGATCTCTGGACGAAGTGGGGCCAGGGCAAGATCGGCATGACGCTGACCTATCTGTTCGACAAGGAGTTGACCCAGATCAATCCCGAGATGTACGGCATCGCCCCCGCGCCGCGCGGCCCGACGGGCCTGAGCAGCGCCGAAATCAACTGCATGATGATGGGCGTCTTTGCCGGCATCAAAGACCCGCGCGTGCGCGACGCCGCCTGGGAATTTGTCCGGTTCATCGACGGTCCCGAAGCGCGGCGCATCATCACCCGCACGCTCGTGGAGAACGGTGATATCAAGTTTGCCAACCCGTTGTTCCTGGAAAAGTACGGCTATCCGGAGCTGGTGCCGCTGGCGGCGAAAGGGTTGTACGACGTGTTCCGGCAGGCCCTGATCAGCGGTCAGCCCGAGCCCTACGGCCGCAACTGCCAGCTCGTGTACGATTATCTCACCAAACCGATGGACAAAATTCGCTTCCGCGATTTTGCCGGCAAATCCGAAGCCGCGATCAAGGCCGAGATTGCCGGCATCCTGAAGGACGCGGTGGCGGAAACCAACGAGAAGATGATTGGCTACATCCCCCCGGCCAAGCGGAAACTGCGGAACGTTTTTGCCTGGGCCGCGGTGGTGGCGGTCGCGCTGAGTTTCCTGGTGATCTTCCGCCGCATCCTGGCCACCTTCAGCGGCGCGGGTGGGAGCCAGGTGCAGTGGGGTTTCCGCAAGTACCGGGCGGCTTATCTGATCCTGCTGCCGGCGCTCGGGTTGATCGTGTTGTGGCAGTATTACCCGCTGTTGCGCGGGTCGTTGATGGCGTTTCAGGACTACATGATCGTCGGCGGTTCGCGCTGGGTCGGGCTGGAGAACTTCGCCAACGTGCTGTTCGACGCGCAGTACTGGCACTCGTTTCTGATGAGTCTGTATTTCGTCGTGCTCTGGATGGCGCTCGGTTTTTTCCCGCCGATATTTCTCGCCGTCTTCCTGCAGGAAGTCCCCCGCGGCAAAATCCTGTTCCGCACGCTCTATTATCTGCCGGCCGTGGTCTCCAGCGTGATCGTGATGTTCCTGTGGAAACAGTTTTACGATCCGACCGAGCACGGGTTGCTCAATCAGCTCTTCGGCTTCTTCGGCGTCGCGCCCCAGAACTGGCTCGGCGATCCAAAGCTGGCCATGTTGTGCATCATCGTCCCGCTGGCGTGGGGCAGCCTCGGACCGGGCTGCATCATCTATCTGGCCGCGCTCAAGTCCGTGCCCGAGGACCTGTACGAAGCGGCCGAAATCGACGGGGCCGGTTTCTTGCGCAAGGTGTTCTCGATCGTGCTGCCGTTCCTGAAACCGCTGTTGATCATCAATTTCGTCGGCGCGTTCATCGCGGCGTTCCGGTCGGTCGATCTGGTGCTGGCGATGACCGGCGGCGGCCCGGGCGGGGCGACGCGGGTGGTGGGCATGGAGATTTTCGAGACCTCGTTCCTGTATCTGAAATTCGGCCTCGCCACGGCGATGGCGTGGATCTTGGGGAGCCTGCTGCTGGGATTCACCGCGCTGCAATTGCGGACGCTGAGCCGGGTGGAATTCCGCACCGCCAAAGTCTGAGCGCATGGCCATCATCTCCCACATCGGTCGCAAGCATCCGCGGACGCGGCTGCTGATCGCGTTCATCTATGTGGCGTTGATCGTCGGGGCGGCGACGATGATCTATCCATTTCTCTTGATGCTCTCGGGCTCGTTCAAAAGTCCGGTGGACTACAAATCGTGGGACATCGTCCCGCGCTATTTCTACGACGACAGGCTGCTGTTCCAGAAATTCATCGAGTCGAAGTACAACGAAACACTCAGCCACGCCAACATGACCCATGGCACGGCGCATTTCACGTTCGAGACCGTGCAACCACCGGCCAAGGTCCGCGCCGGCGCGGTGGCGGACTGGCGGGAATTTCTTGCCACCACGAAGCTGCGCGAGGATTACCGGACGCTGGGATTCATCCAGGCCTTTCGCATGGCGCCGCAGAACAACCGGCTGTTCCTCAAACACCTGCGCGCTCTCGCCGCCGGCGACATTCGCCGCTTCAACGAACGGTTCGACACCACCTACGAGAAGTGGGCGCAGATCGGCGCGCCGACGGAGCGCTGGACCGACCGGCATTTCCACGCGATGGACGCGCCGCTCGACCCGCTGTACCGCGAGGTCCGCGCCCGGCGGCCGGCGTACGAGTTTTACGTCGTCAGTCTGGACGGCGATTTTCTGGAGCGGCAGATTTACCCCAAGTACGGCAAATTCAAGATCGAGCTGGTCAACGCCGCGTACGGCACGAACTTCGCGGCGTTCACCGCGATTCATCTGCCGGCCAGACGGCCCGCCAGCGTGGCGTTCGCCGGCGACTGGGAACAGTACGTCCGCACCCTGTTGCATCCGCGCTACATCCGGCTGGACACCTCGGCACAGCCGGCTTGGCAGGAGTTTCTCCAGAAGAAATACGAGACCCTGATCGCCTTCAACCGGATCCATGAAACGCAGTACGCCGCGTGGCCGGACATCCCGCTGCCCGGCGAAGTGCAGGAACGCGGCGCGCGACTGGCCGATTTCACCCAGTTCCTCGAAACCGGCGCGCCGCCCAACGCGATCGTCGTCACGGGGCCGGAAACCTTGTATCGCGAGTTTCTCGCCCGGAAGTACCAGGCCGATCTGGCCGCGCTCAACCGCGCCCACGAGACAGACGTTGCCGGCTTCGACGCCGTGGCCATTCCCGCGCGGGAATACGACTGGACCGAGATGCTCGCGCACCGCGGAGAAATCCGGCGGGAGTTCGTCGTCCGCAACTACGCCATCGTGATCGATCAGGTGCTGCGGCACGGTCGCGCACTGTGGAACACGATCATCTTCTGCGCCCTCTCGATTGCCACCGCGCTGCTTATCAATCCGCTCGCCGCGTACGCGTTGTCGCGGTATCAATTGCCCAGTCAGTACAAGATTCTGTTTTTCCTGATGGCGACGATGGCGTTCCCGGCCGAAGTGACATTGATTCCCGGCTTCCTGTTGCTCAAAGACCTGGATCTGCTGAACACGTTTTGGGCGCTGATCCTGCCGGCGGCGGCCAACGGCTATTCCATTTTCCTGTTGAAAGGTTTCTTCGACAGTCTGCCGCGCGAGCTGTACGAGTCCGCGATGATTGACGGCGCGAGCGAGTGGCGGATGTTCTGGGGGCTGACGATGTCGCTGAGCACGCCGATTCTGGCCGTCATCGCGCTGGGCGCATTCACCTCCGCGTACGGCGCGTTCATGTTCGCGTTGATCGTCTGTCAGGACGAGAATATGTGGACGATCATGGTGTATCTGTATCAACTGCAACAGCAGTACTCCCAGCCGGTCGTGTTCGCCTCGCTGCTGATCGCCGCCGTGCCGACGCTGTTGGTCTTCGGCTTCTGTCAGAATATCATCATGCGCGGCATCGTCGTCCCCGTGGAGAAGTGACCGTGCCAAGCGGCTTGCATCTGGCCAGCGTGGCCGCTAGGATGAAACCGGCTGGGTGACACCAATGCGTTCGCGCCTATCATGCGGGGTCGCCGTGGTCGCGTTGGCCGGTTGGTTCGCGGTAGGAACCTCCGGCCAGGTCGTGCTGGATGGCACGACGGGGCCGGTGCGCGACTTGACCGGCCCGACCTACAACATCCTCGAAACCGACGGCACGCTCAGTGGAGCGAATCTTTTTCACAGCTTCAGCGAGTTCAACCTCCTCAGCAGCGGTGACGTGGCAGAATTCTCCGGGTCATCGCCGGGAATTGCAAATGTGTTGGCGCGGGTGACCGGCAGCGATCAGTCGGTGATCAACGGGACGTTGCGCTGCACGATCGCCAATGCGAACCTGTTTTTCATCAATCCCAACGGCGTCGTGTTCAACCAGAGCGCCCAGGTGGATGTCAGCGGCGCGTTCGTGGTGACCACGGCGGACGTTATCAAACTGGCCGACGGCGGGCGGTTCGATGTCGCCCACCCGGCCAACGATCTGTTGACGATGGACGCGCCGAGCGCGTTCGGTTTTTCCGGTCCGATGCCGGCCGTCATCACCGTCAACGCCGCGACGCTCGCGGTGCCGACCGGCAAGGTGCTCTCGTTCATCGGCGGCCAACTCCAAGCGCCGCAAGGCCAGATCAACGGCCTCAGTGTCGCCTCCGCCGGCGAGGTGCCGGTGACGCTGGATGTTTCCGGAGTCGCGCAACTCGGCGACATCACGATTTCAGACGGAGCGCTGCTGGATGTGTCGGCCAGCACCGGGGGACGAGTCATGTTGCGGGGCGATGACGTGGTCGTGGACGACTCCTCGATTTTTGCCCACACCCTCGGCGCTGGCCTGGGCGGAACGGTGGACATCGAGGCGACCCTCTTGGAGGTCGTCAACGGTGGCGTGATCACTTCGGACAAACTCTCGACGGGCAACGGCGGGCTGGTGCAAATCGTGGCCGAGGAGGTCATTGTGGACGGTTTCGCGAGCGGGATCGGCGCGCGGAGTCTGCCCGGTTCGGGCGGCGGCACGGGCGGCACCTTGGACATCACCACGGGCACGTTGAGCCTGCTGCGGGGCGGACAGCTTTCGGCCACGACGGACAGTTCCGCGAACGCTGGCGAGATCACGGTGACCGCCGACGACATCGAGATTCGTGGCGAGGGGCAGGTCACCGGCATCCTGGCCGACGCCACGACGATCGCAAGTGGCAACGCCGGCGAGGTCACGGTGACCGCCGCGACGCTGCATCTTCAGAATGCCGGTCGCATCACCGCCGCCAGCGGCGGCACCGGTAACGGCGGCCAGATTCAGGTGACGGCCACGGAGAGCCTGACGATTGACGGCGACGACGGCATCCTGTTTACCGGCATCGGCGCGCCCAGTTTGAATCCCGACAGCCCGACCCGAACCGGCACGTTGATGATCGACGCGGGCCGGCTGTGGATTTTGGATGGCGGGCAGATTCTGGCCAGCGCGTTCGGCCTCACCGAGGGCGGGTCGATTGAGATTGACGCCGCCGACGTGCTGATCGACCGCGAGGACGCGCTCCACGCGACCGGCCTTGACGCGCGCGCATTCGGCAGCGGTACCGGCGGCAACATCGACATTAACGCCCGGACGGTGACGCTCCGCAATGGGTCAGACATCACCGCGGCGGCGCAAGCGGACGGGGGTAACATCCTGCTGAAGGCCACGAAACTGGTGTACCTGCTCGACAGCGCACTCTCCGCCGCGTCGGCGACCGGCAACGGCGGCAACATCAACATCGATCCGCCGTTCGTGGTCCTGAACGACAGTACGATCACCGCCAACGCCCCGGCCGGACAGGGCGGCGATATCCTGGTCGTCGCCGCCGGGTTCCTGGCGGACGACAGCGTGGTGACGGCGACTGGCCTGGAGGATGGAACGGTGGAGATTCAATCGCCCGACACCGATCTGACCGGCAGTTTGCTGGTGTTGGATGAGTCGGTGCTGGGGGCGGACGCGCAACTGCCCGAGCGGTGCGCGGTGCGGTTGCCGGGCGCGGGCAGCACGTTCGTGGCGAGCGGGCGCGGCGGGTTGCCGGTGTCGCCGACGGGGCTGCTGGCGAGTTTCGCGCCGGACGCGCCTGCGCCATGAAGCCCGGGCGCGCCGTGGTCATTTGCTGGCTGTTGATGACCACCGCGGGCGCAGACGAATTGAAGGCGCCGCCACTGGAGTTGCCGTCTCCCGCCGGGCTGGCCCGTGTGCGGGTCCGCGAGTTTCGATTCGAGGGCAACACGGTCTTCTCCGACTCGCAGTTGCTGGCCGTGCTGGCTGACTACCGGGAGGGCGAACTCAGCGGGGCTGAACTTCAGGAATGTCGCCAGCTACTCACCGAGCATTACGTCCGCGCCGGCTACGTCAACTCCGGCGCGATCCTGCCGGACCAATCGGTCGCCGCCGGCATCGTCACGTTTCAGATTGTCGAGGGCGAACTTTCGTCGGTCCGGGTCGAAGACAACCGCTGGCTGCGCGACGACTACATCGCCTCCCGGCTGCGCCGCCGCGCCGGCCGGCCGCTCAACGTCGGCGCACTGCGGGACGGGCTGGGATTGTTGCGACTCAATCCCAACGTCGAACAGGTCAACGCCGAGTTGCGACCCGGCGGGTTGCCGGGCGCGAGCTAGTTGGTGGTGCGGGTGGATGACCGGCATCCGTTCCGTGTCGGGTTGGACGTGCACAATCACCGACCGCCGAGTGTCGGCGCGGAAGAGGTCGTGCTCCGGTTGACCGATCTGAATCTGACGGGACGAAGCGACGTGTTGCAGGTCAGTTACGGCATCGCCCGGAGTGACACGGATGGCTTCGAGTTGTCGGGCTTGGATAACGTGGCCGGCGCGTACGCGGTGCCGATCAACGTGGTGGACACGACCCTCGCGATCTTCGGCAGCCGCAGCGATTCCAGCGTGGTGGAAGAGCCGTTTGACACGTTGAACATCGACAGCGAACTGACCCGCTACGGCGTCACGCTGCGGCAACCGCTCTGGCAGCGTGTGCGCGGCGAGTTCGCCCTCGCGGTCACGTTGGAACGCGGGGAGAGCCGGACCTTTTTGTTGGGCGAGCCGTTCGATCTCGCGCCCGGCTCGGTCAACGGCCGGACGCACGTGACGGTGCTCCGCTTCGCGCAGGAATGGTTCTTACGCGACCTGCAACAGGCGTTCGCGATCCGCTCGACGGTGAGCTTCGGGATTGATGCATTCGACACGACGGACAATGGCACCGACCGCGACGCAACCTTCGTGAGTTGGCTGGGGCAGGCGCAATACGTGCGCCGGTTGTTCGACACCGCGAGCCTGCTCGTGCTGCGGGTGGACGGACAGGTCACCGACGATCCGTTGCTGTCCATCGAGCAATTCAGCGTCGGCGGCTGGCGCACCGTGCGCGGGTATCGCGAGAACCAGCTCGTGCGCGACCAGGGCGTCGCGGCGTCGGTGGAAGTGCGCCTGCCGGTGCTGTTCGATAAAAAGAAAAACCCGGTCGTCCAACTCGCGCCGTTTGTGGATGTCGGCGGCGGCTGGAACAACGAAGACCCAGCCGTCGGCCCCGCCACGATCGCGAGCGTGGGTGTGGGGCTGTTGCTGACGCCCAACCGGCACGTGAATGCGGAGTTGTACTGGGGCTACGCATTTCAGGATTTCGACACGTCCGAGGATGATCCGCAGGATGCCGGCTTCCATTTCCGCGTCAGCGCGGAAGCGTGGTAGCGGTGACGTTGGTCAGTCCCACTTGCGCCAGCAGCGTGACGAGCTCGTCGGACTGGGCGTCGATGATCTGCGAGAGCGCGTCGTACCAGAGGCCGGCTGCGGCAGACTCCGCGGCATCGGTGCGGGCAGTGGACGCCGGGTCATACTGGATGTAGCCGCTGGCAATCACGTCGCGCGACCGGCTCTCGGGATTGACCACCAACGCGACGACCCATTCGTACTCGACGCCTGGCTCCAGTTTCACCCCGTGATCCGCCAACCGCAACCGTTGGAGACCGGCGGCGCGGGCGTCCGGCAAGCGAACCAGCACCAGCGGTTTCGGGTCGCCCTCGCGGATCACGCTGAATTCAAACGGCACATCCGCCGGAGCCGATTGAAACCAGTAGAGCGTGGGCTGCGGCTGGCCGGTCCACCCGGTGTGATCGGGCGCGAGCACTTCCAGCGTGATCAACGACACGCCGTCGCCGCGCGCGCCGCCGCGTCGGCGGTGAGGCTGTTCGCTGCTGAGCGCGCCCCGTAACGGTGGTTGGTACTTGATTTTGGCGAGCGCGAGTTTGTCGGGCTTCGCCGGGGTTGTTTTCGGAACCGATGGGGCAGGTTTTTCCTCGGCGATGGAAAGCAGAGTCCACCCAAACGCGACCAGCGCGATGAATCTCAGGACGGTGCTCATCGTTCCCCCAGCACGGCGTGGACTGTAATCGGCTTGGTCTTGCCCTTCAAACTGATTGTGCCCACCACCAGCGTGGCAAAACGATCGCCGAGGAGTTGATGGGTCTGTTCGCTGATGAAGATGCGGCAGCAGCGATCACCCAGTTCGGAGATGACCCGTGCTTTGTCGTGGCTTTCAAGGCGCGAGGCGGTGTTGACGGTGTCGCCGACGACCATGTACTCCTGCCGGTCGCCGCTGCCGAGAATGCCGCTGACAACGGGGCCGGTGTGGATCCCAATGCGCATGCGCAACGTGGGATGACCTTGGGCGGCCCAGCGCGCGTGCAGGTCTTGCAGCGCGCGTTCCATGGCCAGCGCGCAACGCACGGCTTGGACGGCGTCCGCCTGCCACTGCTCAGGCTGGGTGCGGGGAAACGGCACGCCGAACACTGCCATCACGGAATCGCCGACGAATTGTTTCACCACGCCGCGGTGCTCCATCGCCGTGGCGCTCATGCCGGCCAGATAGTCGTTGAGCCAGCTCAAGACGCTCGGTGGTTCCTGGATTTCCGCCTGGCCCGAGAATCCCTCAAGGTCAGTGAACAACACCGTCGCGGTGAGTTTCTGCGGGCGCGGCCGGCCGCCCTGCAGCAGCCGGTGCCGCCCCTGCCAGATCAACTCGGCAATCTCGGGCGAAACCTGTTTGCTGAACAGCGACATCACCAACGCCCGTTGTTGCTTCTCATGGTGCCCTTATGTTCCCGTCGGGTGCCGCTCGGCTGACCAACACGAACAATTTCGCGTCGGACACCGCCTTCGCCTCTCTGACGTTCAACGGTAGCGGCTATTCCATCG
>Ga0247727_10005581_pt1 | contig 25385 bp, 23 predicted proteins | sample WisWelCaveWW1625_FD_202498 | JGI IMG/M metagenome (GOLD analysis project Ga0247727, IMG submission 202498) | Biofilm microbial communities from Wishing Well Cave, Virginia, United States - WW16-25 | ecosystem: Environmental > Aquatic > Deep subsurface > Groundwater > Cave microbial mat | place...
CTGGACGGTGCGCGGAGCTAATACTATCCTCGCCTTACGTTCTTGCCGCCTCAGCGGCCGATTCGAGGACTACTGGGAGTCCCGATCATTTGCCGCCTGACTGCCCACATTTATGTCGCGCACCCCGTTTTCCTTCAGGGGGTCAGTTTCGGGCCGATCCAATCCAACTCTAGCTCTTTCACGGTCCGCAACTCGTGATCCCCGGTCACCAGCGCCGCCTGATTCTCGAGCGCCGTGACGCCCGCGAAGGTCAAGCCGGCCGCTCCCGCTTCCGGCTGAGGATCTCCGCGCTGCGGTCGGCCGTTTCCTTCACCAGGAAGCCCATCTTGGGGTGCGACGGCTCGAGATCGGCGTCCAGGCCGTGCCGGCGCAGCGATTCGGTGCTCGCCGGCCCCACCGAGGCGACCATCATCGCCGTCAATCTGCGGCGCAGCTGCTCCTCCAACTTCATCTCCGCCGCCACTTCGAGCAGGTGGGGCACCTGCACGGAGGTGGTGAACAGGATGACCTCGAACTCGCCCCGCGCGATTCCCTCGACCGCCGCGCGCAGCGGGCCGGTGTCGAGCGGCAAGGCCCACGTGTATACCGGCACGGTGGTGACGCGCGCGCCGCGCTCCGCCAGCCCGGCGACCAGCTCCGGATTCGGCACGCCGTACTCCTGCACCGCGACGCGCCGGCCCGCTAGCGGCAGCGTATCGGCCCGCTCCTCGAGCGCCCGCAGGATCTCGCGCCAGGTATTAGGCTCAGGTACGGCCAGCGCGATCGGCACGCTCCACTCCCGCAGGACGGCCACGGGTTTCGGTCCGCGCGCCACGATCGGCACCGTCCGCAGCCCCGCCACGAGCTGCTCCAGCGGATGGCGCGCCTCGACAGCCCGCGCCAGCGCCCGCGTCCCCACGCCGGTCAGCAGGATGACCATGTCGAAGCCGCCGTCGAGCAGCGTTTCGACGAAAGCCAGCGCCGCGGCGTTCGATTCGAGCGGGGCCTCGCGCATTGACGGCGCGACGGTCGCCACGCCGCCGTTCGCCGCGATCAGCTTGGCCATTTCCTCGGCGCGACGGCTTTCGAGCGACAGCACCCGGAGCCCCCCAAAACCCGCCATAACCGGGCGCTAGGCTAGCACAAAACGGGACTTGAAGGAGCGCCTTGGACCTGTATAATAGGGGCAACCCTTGGGGCCGGAGGTGGTCCATGGTCCGTTTGGCTGTTCGCCGTTTCATCCCATTTTTTCTTACGCTCTGTCTGCTCGCGCCAGCCTGGTCGCAGACCGGCGCGGGCAACATTCAAGGCGTGGTGCGCGACGCTACCGGCGCGGTGATCGCCGGCGCGCGCGTCACGGTCACACATCCGGAAACGACGCGGAAACACGAAACCACCGCCAACGAGGTGGGCTTCTACCTTGTTCCCTCCGTGCCGCCGGGCCGCTACAAGATCACGGCCCAGGCTGCCGGCATGCAAACCTGGGAAGGCGAGCTGGTCTTGCAGGTCGGCCAAACCGCGGTGATCGATCCGGAGCTGCGAGTCGGCGCCACCGTCACGGAAGTCACCGTAGTCGGCGACGTTACGCCGCTGGTGACGACCGCCGCCCCAACATTGGGGAACGTCGTTGAGCGCGCGCGCCTCGAGCAGTTGCCGCTGAACGGCCGCTTCATCCAGACCATCGTGCAGGCGTCGACGCCGGGCCTCGAAGGCGCCTCTTCCAGCCCGCGCGTCTACGGCCTGCGGCCTACGTCGATGGAGTTCCTGCAAGACGGCGCGGTGCTGACCAACCGCGACACCGGCGAGTTTTCCGGCCGTCCGCCGGGCCTGGACACGATCGAGGAATTCAAGGTCGAGACGAACAACTCCTCGGCCAGGATGAACCGCCCCGCGACAACCCTGCTGGTGACCCGGGCCGGCTCCAACGACATTCACGGCGCGGTCTTTGAAACCCATCGCAACAACAACTTCGGCCTGGCGCGCGCCCGTCAGGATTTCTACGACAAGCCTCCGCACCTGGTGCGCAACGAATTCGGGGCCTCGGTGGGCGCGCCGGTCTATATTCCTAAGATCTACAACGGCAAGAACCGGACGTTTTTCTTCGTCGCCTACGAAGCCTACCGCAACCTGTCGTCCACCACCACCAGCACCTCCATGCCGACTATGGCCATGCGGCAAGGCGACTTCAGCGGGCTGATCGACAGCGCGGGCCGCCCGATCATCCTCTACGATCCGTCGAGCACGGCCTTCGTGCCCGCCAGCGGCAGTAATCCGGCTCGCTGGACTCGCACGCCGTTTGACAACAACCGGATCCAGCAGCGTCTGCGCAGCCCGCTGGCTACCTATTTCTACAGCGTCACGCCGGAGCCGACGCACCCGGGCGTCAATCCTCTGGTGGCCTCGAACTACTTCGGTCCCGCTGTATCGAACCGGCTCGACCATACCGAGACCGTGCGCGTCGATCACCGGCTGTCAGATCGCGACCAGCTCTTCGGGCGGTTTACGCACGGCAATCGCTGGGCGAAAAGCCGGTCGGGCGCCGACGGTTCGCCGACCATGCTCGACGAGGCCGGCAACGTGACGATCCGGCCGGTGCGGGACGACAGCGCCGTCATCTCCTGGACCCACACGTTTTCTCCGACCTTCTTCAGCGAAACGCTGGCGTCCGGCTCCAACGAGGACCTGTTCATCTTCGTCGGCACCGATCACCTCAACCACGCCGACCGGCTGGGCATGCCCAACCCCTTCCGCGAAACCGGCCTGCCGAACTTCAGCGGCACCGGCTTCGGCATGGTCTACTCCTACGCCGACAACAAGCGCAACAACATTACGCAGATTGTCAGCGTCGACCAGAACTTCACCAAGATCCACGGACGGCACGAGATGCAGTTCGGCGGTCGCTTCCGCCACGAGCGGCTGCACGTGCTGCCCGACCAACAGCAGGTGCAAGGCAGCCACGCCTTTTCCAGCCTCGCTACCGCGCTGCATGACCCCGCGACGGGCACCGCCTTGGGCGCCGTGCCGCGCACCGGCCATGACAGCGCCAACATGTTCCTGGGAATCGCGGGCTCCTACTCGGCGCAGTTCGTCCGCAAGTGGTACTTCATGCGGGCGCGCGAGTACGCCGCCTACTTCCAGGACAATTTCAAGCTCAACTCCCGCCTGACGCTGAACTTCGGGGTGCGCTGGGAATTCTACCCGGCGATGCGGGAAGGCAACAACGTGTTGACCGGCTTCGATCTCAAGACATCGTCGATCATCAACGGCGTGACCCTCGACCGGATGTACGAGCTCGGCGTCAGCTCGCCGGCCATCGTCAAGCCCTTCACCGACATCGGCGTCAAGTTCATCACGCCGCGCGACGCGGGTCTGCCGGACACGCTGATGCGCTCCAATCCCTGGGATTTTGGGCCGCGAGCCGGCTTCGCCTACCGGCTAGGCTCGGGCCGGCGCTCCACCGTGCTGCGCGGCGGCTACGCCGTTTACGGGTTCCCGATCCCGCTGCGGACCTTCAACGCCCGCATGCGGAGCAACGCGCCGACCAACGCGCGATTCACGCAGTCCGTGAACGATGCGGCGCAGGCGCCGGACGGGCTGCGCAACTACGGGATGCGCTCGGTCCCGACGGTCATCGCCGGGGTCAACAGCAAGGACGTGCTCGACATCACCCAGCCCGGTGGCGTCACCCGCGGCTCGTTCAGCACCAGCTATTTCGAGCTCGACCAGCCGACCACGCGCGCCCACGAATGGAACCTGCTCCTGGAGCGCGAGATTATGGACAACACCGTGGTCCGCGCCGGCTACGTCGGCACTCATGGGAGCCGCCTCGACCAATTCTACACCTTTAACAACGCGCCGAACGACTACGTGTGGTTCACCAATACAGGCTTGCCGATACCCACCGGGGTGTTTTCCGGGGTGGCGCGCCGCAACTACCACACCGAGCCTTACGGGGCCATCGAGGCCTACAGCAAGATCGGCTGGTCCAACTACAACGGCGTGCAGCTCGAGGTCCAGCGGCGGTACACCAAGGGGTACGGCTTCCAGGTGTTCTACGTGATGAGCAACGCCTTCCGGGCGGCCGGCGACGGCTGGTCGAGCGACCTGCTCCCGGCCACCAACGTGTTCCTCAAGGGCGCCGTGCCCGAGGACCTCAACCAGCGCAACGACTTCCTTACCTACAGGCGCGACATCGAGATCCCCAAGCACCGCGTGCGCTGGAACTGGATCGCCGACTTGCCCTTCGGCCGCGGCAAGAAGTTCGCCGGAAACGCCGGCGGGTTCCTGGACCGCGTCGTCGGCGGCTGGCAGATCGCCGGCTTCGGCAACATCCGCAGCAACTACTGGACGCTGCCCACCAGCAACTGGGGCGAGCTCGGCCCGGTCGAGATCTACGGCAAGAAATACCCCATCGAGGATTGCCGCAGCGGCGCCTGCTTCCAGGGGTATCTCTGGTACAACGGCTACATACCGGCGAACCGCATCAACAGCGTCGACGCCCAGGGCCGGCCCAACGGCGTGATGGGCGTGCCGTCGAATTACCGGCCGGCGCACCGCCCGGTCAACCCGCAGCCGGCGCCGGGACAGACCGTGCCGTACGCCGCCGCCGACTACGACACCAACCGCGTCGACGTGCGCCTCAACAACGGCTCCGTGCAGCGCATCAACATGGACACCAACCTGCACCCCTTCCGCAACCAGTTGGTGAACGGCCCTCGGAGCTGGGGCCTGGACGCCTCGCTGTTCAAGCACACCCGGATCACCGAGCAGTTCGTGCTGCGCCTCAACGCCGACTTCTTCAACGTTCTGAACATGCCGGGCCTGAACCAACCGGATATGAACACCGGCATCCTCAGCACGCGCAACTCCGCCAACTCGCCGCGCAACCTGCAATTAACGCTGCGGCTGACATGGTAGGTGGCGGAGCCCATGCGGCTCCCTCCGACCACATCGGGAGGGCATGCTAAGATCGGCGTAGGAGAGTCGCCCATGGTGCTGCCCCCGCCATTCGACCGCATCACCATTCAGCCAGAAAAAATGAGCGGGCAGCCCTGCATTCGTGGCATGCGAATGACGGTGCGCCGCGTTCTGGAAATCATGGCTACCTACCCGGATCGCGACAAGCTGTTTGGCGAATACCCGGATCTCGAACCAGAGGACCTGAGACAGGCTCTTTGCTTTGCGGCCGCCAGCCTCGACGATGAGATCGGGCTGTTGTTCGATGTGGCATGAAGCGGGTGCTTCTCGATCAGGGGCTGCCGCCCGGAGCGGTCGTTCTTCTCCGTCAAGCCGGCTGGGATGCTGTACACGTCCGGGAAATCGGCCTGGCGGCCGCCAGCGATCCGGAAATCATGGACCGGGCTGACGGCGAGCAGCGCGTCTGCGTCACGCTAGATCAGGATTTTCACAGCTACCTGGCTGGCTCCGGCCGGGCGCGCCCTTCCGTGATCTTGATCCGCGCCCAGGGGCTGGACGCGCGAGGCGTTTGCGAGCTTCTGGTCCGCGTATGGGAGCAATTCGCGAACGCCATAGCCGAGGGGGCAGCCGTATCGGCGGGTCGAGCGTCCATTCGCGTTCGACGGCTGCCGCTGCGGTCCACCGCGTGGTAGATTGGGGTCGATGAACGAGCTGCTGACCCGGCGCCACCTCCTCTCGCTCCCCCTCGCCGCGCCGCTCTATTCCCAAACCGCCGGCCGCAAGCTCAACGTCCTGCTGATCGCCGTCGACGACCTCAATAACCGCCTGGGCTGCTACGGCGATAAGCTGGTGCAGTCGCCGAACATCGACCGGCTGGCGGCCCGCGGCGTCCGCTTCGACCGCGCCTACTGCAACTACCCTCTGTGCAACCCCTCGCGCACCTCGCTGCTCAGCGGCCGGCGGCCCGATACCACGCGGATTTTTGACAACACGACCCCGCCCCGCACGCACCTCGGCGACGTCGCCTTTCTGCCCGAGCACTTCTCGCGGCACGGCTATTTCACCGGGCGCGTCGGCAAGATCGCCCACGGACGCTTCGAGGACGCCGTCCAGTGGGACGTCTCGGAGTTCGCCCGGGCCGGCGGCGACCGCCGGGCGCAGCGCCCGCCGGTCCCGAAAAAGAAAGAAGACGGCGGCGCGGCGAAGCTCTTCTGGCAGGCCACCGACAACGCCGACGCCGACGAGCCCGACGGCCGCACCGCCCGCCGCATCGTTCAGTTGATGGAGCAGAATCAGGAGAAGCCCTTCTTCCTCGGCGCCGGGTTTCACAAACCCCACCTGCCGTGGATCGCGCCGAAGAAATACTTCGACCTCTACCCGCCCGAACGGATCGAGCTGCCCAGGACGCCGCCCAACGACCGCGACGATATCCCGCCAATCGCCCTGACGCGCACCGCGAGCGACCAGGAGATGACCGACCTCGATCGCAAAAAAGCCATCGCCGCCTACCACGCCGCCACCACGTTCATGGACGCGCAGGTCGGCGTGCTGCTCGATGCGCTCGACCGGCGCAAGCTCTGGGACTCGACCGTCGTGCTGCTGTTCGGCGACCACGGTTGGCATTTATACGACCATCTCGGACTGTGGCGGAAGATGAGCCTGTTCGAGGAGTCGGCCCGCGCGCCGCTCGTCGTCGCCGCGCCGGGATTCAAGCCCGGGGCGGCCTCGCCGCGCCTGGTCGAGTTCGTCGACTTCTATCCGACGCTGTGCGAGCTGTGCGGCCTCGCCGCGCCGGACGGGATGGAAGGCGCCAGCCTGGTCCCGCTGCTGCGCGACCCGCAGCGGCCGTGGAAAAAAGCGGCGTTCACCGTGGTCCGCCGCGGCCGCGACACACTGGGACGCAGCGTCCGCACCGCGCGTCACCGCTACACCGAGTGGGGCATCGAGACCCTCGCCGAGCTCTACGACCACCAGACCGATCCGCGCGAGTGGCGCAATCTCGCCGGCGATCCCAAGCACGCCGCGACGCTCGCCGAGATGCGCCGCGTCCTGCGCGACGGCTGGCGCGCCGCGCTGCCCGGATAGTCTGCGATGCGGGCGATTGCCGTCATCCCGGCCCTGGCCGCCCTGCTCGCCGGACCGGACAAACTGCCGACGACGCTTGAGAAACGCGGCGTCGTCGACCGCCCGGCCACGCTGGCGCTCGAGCGGATCGAGCGGGGCGTCGTCTACAGCGTCGCGGTCGCCGCTGCGAACCCTCGCCAGCTTCTCCCCGATGGGCGCCTGCGGGTAGTGATCAGACAGGGTGCGCAAGACCTGGTCGCCAAAACGCTGCACCCCGGCGACGCGGACCTCTACACCCTGGTCCGATTCGAGCGCAGCGGCAAGGCCGCGCTGCTGCTGACTCCGGACGGCGCCGGTCCGGTGAAATACCACGCGACCGTGAACCGCTGGGGCGCCGCGCGAACGCTCGAGGCCGAACCCAACAACTCGCTCGACGAGGCCAACCCAATCGACCTCGGCTCGACCGTCTTCGGCTCCGGCGACGAGGACGATTACATGGCGCCGCCGGGCGCCGACGACTGGTTCCGCTTCGAGTTCCGTGAGCCGCGCCCCAAGCTAGTCTACTTCACCCTGGATCTTATGGAGCGCGACAACATCCCGGTCGACGTCGCCGTCTTCCGCTCCGAAGCGGGGAAGCCGGTGGCGTACGACGTGGGCGCCGATCCGGTGACGCCGCCCCACGAGGTCCAGGCGCTCGAGGGCAACAAGTTCACCACCCGCGTGCTGCGCGAGCCCGGCGCTTACTACATCCGCGTCCGCGCCCGGCACCCCTTCTACAAGCTGCGCACCGCCGTCTACGACGTGCCGCCCTATGACGATCCCCGGCAGGCCGTCCAGACTGCGGTCGATTACATCATCCGCGCCGGCGACTCCTGGCACGCCAACACGCCGCGCAAGGGCGGCGTGCTCGACCGCGTCGCCAGCGTTCACCAGGAGACGTCGCTGTGCGTGGCCTGCCATCCCACGCATTTCAGCCAGCGCGCCCAGCTCTACGCGCTTCGCAACGGCTACGCCGTCACCGGCCGCCAGCAGCTCCAGTTTCTCGCCGAGCGGTTCTACAACACCCCGCGGCCGTTCTACGGCTACGAGGCCGAAGGAGCGACGTGGACGCGCGTGATCAGCGCGCCGGCCAATGTGCTGGGCCGCATGGCGGCGCTGCTCGAGGTCTACGAGAAGGAAGTGACCGGGGAGCACCGCGAGAAGTTTTTCCGCGGCGTGCGCGAGTATCTCAAGCTGTATTACAAAGACCGTGAGAAGCTGCCGCCCGACGAATCGAACGGCAACCAGCCCCTGGTGAGCGCCTACGAGGTCGCCTGGTACGCCTGGCAAGTCGCCCCGGAGCTGCGCGCGCGGCTCGAGCCGCTCCTCGTCCAGGACCGCCACGCCAACCTGGCCGACCTCTGCTACCAGACCCTGGCCCTCCACGCCGTCGACAAGGAAAAACATCGCGGCCAGATCCGGCGCAATGCCGAGCGCATTCTCTCGCTGCAGCGCCCCGGCGGGCAGTGGGCCATGGACTTTAAGAAAGACGCGCCCGAAGCGGAGTTCCAGACCGGCCACGCGTTGTGGGCGCTCGCCGTAGCCGGATACTCAGCCGATCATCCGCAGATCGACAAGGGCTTGAAGTATCTCCTGGGCCGACAGCTCGAGTTCGGCGGCTGGTTCGATCCGCTGCAATCTTACGAGAACTTCCGCACCCCGTTTCGAGAGACGCAGATGGCGGTGCTCGCGCTGGCGGAGTACTTTCGGGGGCCGGGGGCCGGGGGCCGGGGGTCGGGAGGCGGAGTGTTGGCGAAGCTGGACTCCATTTGGGAGATGCCCGCGGCCGGCGTGATGGCCGAGGTCCGGCGGGCGGCGGCTTCCAACGACGCGCTCGTCCGACAGCAGGCGGCCGAATGTCTGGGTCGGCTCGCGCACGCCGCGTCGATCCCGCTGTTGACGACCTTGCTCGGCGACGATAGCAAGATGGTGCAGCGCACCGCGGCCTGGGCGCTGCGGCAGATCATCGCCCGGCGCGGTGAAGGCGCCGCGGAACTGGAGCGGGCCTTGGCCTCCTCCGACGACCGCGTGCGCTGGGGCGCAGCCCGCGTTTTTGCTACCCACTTCTCCGGCCTAGTCGACCGCGTCGCGCTCGAGCCGCTGGCGCGTCTGGTCAACGACCCGCTCCCTGCGATTCGCACCCAGGCGCTCAAAGGCCTGTGGCAGTGGTGGTACTGGGACGCCCGCCGTCCGTCGCGAGACCGCATTGAGAATACCATCCTGGCCGCCATGGCCGAGCCGCAGCACCCCTGGGTCGAGCGCAACCTCCGCGAAGCCGTCTACAACCTGGCGGACGAAAATGTCCGCTACCTCTACAACAACTGGATCCCGCTGCTGGCCAACGACGCCATCCGCGACCGCGCCATCCAGGGCCGTCTAGCCGTAGAGGCCGCGCTAGCCGCCAAGTTCGCGCGCGTCCTAGAATCCGGCCCCGACTCCCAAAAGAAGATGCTCCTCGCCGGCCTGTCCGACTTCCACCTCCGCCGCGCCGACAGCTACCAGCCCCGGCCCCCGACCCCCGGCCCCCGACCCCCGGCCAGGGCGCGCATTGGCAATGACGTCGAGCCGGCGGTCTTCTTCGGCCCAAGCGCTGAGCGGCTGGCGCGGGCCCTCGCGCCGCTGCTCGACTCCCCGGACATCGAGATGCGCCGCGCCGCGGCCGCTGCGTCCTACATGATTCGCGAGATCCGCAGCAAGCCAACCTACGGCGCCGACCGCCGCTACGGCTGGGAGGACGTCTATCGCCTCGCCGGCCGCCACGACGAGGCCCGAAATCGGCTGGCCGTGCTGATCGCAAATTTGCGATCAGCACCGGATGCGGTTTTGAGCGCCCTGGCCCGCGACGTCTACCGTGAATTGTCGCCGCCCGTCGAACAGGCCGCGAAACCGGGCGCGCCGCCGGCGGCCGTCTCGACCAAGCCCGCGATCCCGGAGTACGCCGAGTTCCGCGTGCGCGTCCAGCCGCTGCTCGAAGCCCGCGGCCCGGACGGCAACGCCTGTGTGCATTGCCACGACACGCACGCCATCTTCCGCCTGGAGCGCCCCGGCCCCGGCGGCTCGACCGAAGAACAGGTCCGCGGCAACTACCGCTCGGCGCTGAAAGTGATCGACGCGGCCGCCCCCGAAAACAGCCTGCTCCTGCGCAAGCCCACCTCCGACGCGGCCACCGAAGGCGTCGTCGGGGCGCCGGGCCTCTCCCACGGCGGCGGCGTCCGCTGGCCGGCCGCCTCGCCGCAGTACGAGACGATCCTCCATTGGATCCGGCGGTCCCCAAGCGCCGCCCCGCCCAATTGAGCTAGACTGGCATAGGAGCGATCCGCGTGGACAAGCCCCCAGCAGCGTTGCTCGAAACCCCGCCCGAAACCGCCCTGCCGCTGCAGTTGCATCGCGAGCCGCCGCGCGGCGTCATCGCCGAGTGGACCATCACCATCCTGCTGCTGCTGTTCGGCACCACCACCCTGATGCAGGCCTTCGTGATCCCCACCGGCTCGATGGAGGACACCTTGCTGATCGGCGATCACCTGATCGTCGACAAGCTGGCCTACGCGCCGGCCGGCAACGTCATGGGCCGCTTGCTGCCTCACACCCCCATCCGGCGCGGCGACATCATCGTCTTCCGCTTCCCGCTCAATCCCGCCGAGACTTACGTGAAGCGCTGCATCGGCCTCCCCGGCGACCGCATCAAGATCCGTAACAAACAGCTCTACCTCAACGGCAAAGAAGTGCTCGAGCCGTACAAGTACCACAAGACCGAATACATCGACTCTTACCGCGACAACTTCCCCACCTCCCCCAACGCACCGGTCCAGCCGCCGGCCATGGACATGCTCGAGAAACACGTGGTCAACGGCGAGCTGCTGGTGCCCGACAACCACTACTTCGCCATGGGCGACAACCGCGACTTGTCGTCCGACAGCCGCTACTGGGGCTTCGTGCCGCGCGAGAACATCGTCGGCAAGCCGCTGATCATCTACTGGTCCTACGACGCCCCCACCGACCGCCTCAAGACCCCCATGATCGATTGGGAACACGCCCAGGACCTGGCCGTGAACTTTTTCAGCAAGACGCGCTGGCGCCGCACCTTCAACCTGATTCACGGCCACCGGCTTAACCCGTAGATCCAAAGGCAAGTCAAAAGTCAAATGGCAAAAGTCAAAAGTCAAAAGTTCGCGAATTGCGGCTGCGCCCCCGGTGTCTCCGCACTACTGTTGGGCAAGACCGCCGCCTGCCCCCGCCGCGCGAAGCGCGGCTTCAAACGATGTCCGGCGCAGCCGCACTTCGCGAACTTTTGACTTTTGACTTTTGACTTTTGACTTGCCTTTCTTGCCCCACTTCTACGCCCTGATCATGGCCGGCGGCCGCGGCACCCGCTTCTGGCCCCGCAGCCGCCGCACGCGAGCCAAGCAGGTGCTGCGCGTGCTCGGCGAGAGATCGCTGATCCAAGAAACGTTCGCCCGGTTGCGACCGCTGATCCCACCGGAGCGCTTCTGGGTCATCACGAATACGGACCTGCGGAACGAGATCGTCCGCCAGTTGCCGGAGGTTCCGCGGCGGCAGATCGTCGCCGAGCCGGTCGGACGCAACACCGCCCCCTGCATCGGCCTCGGGGCGCGCCTGTTGCTCGCCCAGGACCCCGACGCGTTGATGGGCGTGTTTCCGGCCGATCACGTCATCGCGCGGCCGGCCGTGTTCCGGCAGGTTCTGCGCCGGGCCTACCGGATGGCCCTGCGCGATCAGCTCGTGGTGCTGGGCATCCGCCCGCGGTGGCCCGAAACCGGCTACGGCTACATCGAGTTCTCCGGGAATCGCGTCCGCCGCTTCCGCGAGAAGCCCGGCGCCGCGGCCGCCCGGCGCTTCCTCCGCAGCGGCAGGTATTACTGGAACAGCGGGATGTTCGTGTGGAAAGCCGCGGCGATCGACGCCGCGCTGCGCCGCTTCCTGCCGCGGACCGCCCGCGCCCTCGACCGCGACGATTTCCCCGCTTGCGACAACATCTCCATCGACTACGCGGTGATGGAGAAGGCCCCCAACGTCGCCGGTATCCGCTGCCCGGAGATCGGCTGGAACGACGTAGGCAGCTGGCGCGCCGTCTACGACCTGCTGCCGCACGACCGGCAGGGCAACGTCGCCCGCTCCGAGGCGCTGTTCCACGGCGCCGGCGGCAACTACGTCGACGCCCCCGGCCGGCTTGCCGCGCTGGTCGGCGTCGACGACCTGATCGTCGTCGAGACCGCCGACGCGCTGCTGATCGCGCGGCGCGACCGGGCGCAGCAGGTCGGCGAGGTGGTCAAGTCGTTAGGAAGACAGCGCCGCAAAGAGCTGTTGTAGGCAAGCGTTTTATCATCAGGCGAGCCCGCAGAACAAAGAGCTGCGACAGCACGTCCGTCGGAGGCATCAAGCTTCGGATGGCTCCGCAAGCATCACAGGCTCAAACCCAGCCTGCTGGAAATGACGATCCGTGGTAAGAGCGCGCGTCAGTTGCCGCTGCTGCATCACGATGAAAGAGAAGCAGTCGGTGAGACTCCAGTCCTTGTCGTGCCGGGCGTTGTATAGTTGCACCGCCGTCTCAACCAGATCGGCCCGGAACGGCGCCACCTCGACGCTCCGATCTCGACGGAGTCGACGGTAGCCCTCGGCCGCCATCTTCCGCGTGGCAACGTCGGCCAGTGCATTCATCCATTCCCACAGGACAGGCTCCGTAGTGAGGATGAGCGCCTGCGTGCTCAGGACGTGCTGGCTCCAGGCGAGCGCGCGGGCATGATGCTGATCGCGTTTGTTAGAAAGTGCGACCCAAAACGAAGTGTCCGCAAAGTAGGTCGCCACGAGGGTCAGGCATTTCTCTTCCCAGCGCCATAGAGGTAATGGTCATGCCGGTCAGACAAGTCGGTTGGAAGCGCCGGGGCGTCAACCGCGTTTTGGGAAAACCAGGTCAGGGCGGATTCGACGGTCGAGGCGCCATCCGCCGGCGCCGGCTCGATCCGCACGATGAGCGCTTGGTTGAGAGGAAGTTCCAGCGGCTCATCCGGGACGATTACTTTGCCGTCGTAGTGTGCGTTGATGGCGATCATCAGGTTGACCTCATCCCTTCCAGTATCCCAGCGAAGGAGGCGTAAGTCCACCCTCAGGTCCAGCGTTTCGCCGATCATCGAGATCCAAAGTACGCGCGCGGCCTGCGGAGTTCCCGCTCGGCAAGAACTCCAGCCGCTATGCGAGAATGCTCCTCTATGAAACCAACCCTGAGAGTCTGCTCGTTTCTGTTGCTCGGCGCGCTGGCCTACGCCCAGGCCGCCAAGGAGGCCAACAAGGAGTTCACCACCCCCGAGTCCCGCGCCAAGGTCGCCAAAACGCTGGCCGACCCGAAGCGCGAGGAGCGCCTGAAGCCCAAAGAACTGCTGGCGCTGCTCGAGGTCGCCCCCGGCTCGACCGTCGCCGACGTCGGCACGGGCACCGGCATGATGCTGCCGCACCTGGTGGAAGCGGTCGGCCCGTCCGGGCGCGTTCTCGCCGAGGACATTCACCCGGATTTCCTGGAGCGCATCGAGGCGCGCATCAAATCCAGCGGCTGGTCGAACGTCACGCCGGTGCTCGGCACGGAGCGCGATCCCAAGCTTCCGGCCGGACAGGTCGACCTGGCTTTCATTCTCGATACCTATCACCATTTCGATTACCCGGAGGAGATGCTCGGCCACGTCGCCCGCAGTCTCAAGTCCGGCGGGCGTCTCGCCATCGTGGATTTCTACCGTCGCCGGCGCGCCGCCCAAGACAAAGACATGAGCACGCACGTCCGCGCCGACAAGGACGAGGTCATCAAGGAGATCGAAGGCCTCGGCTGGAAACTGGAGTCGAACCGCGACCACGCCTCCAATCAGTACGTGCTGATCTTTCGGTTTTCCCCCGCAAAAGTGTAGCCACACCCCGGGTCGCCAACGCCGGCATCTGTCACTGCTGTGCCGAAGCGCGGTTTGACACGGCGCCAGCGCCGCAGCTATAGTGAAAACTAGTCGTTCGCGATTCGCGCGCGGCTGCCCCCAACCGCCGCGGCCGGGACTCCGGGGACCATGACCCTCCCGAACGCCCTGACACTGCTCCGGATCTTCATCGTTCCCGTTCTGCTGGCGGTGTTGCTCGGCAAGCAGATTCATCTCGAGACCCCCTGGATCACCCTGAGCAAGGAATGGCTGGCGCTGCCGATTTTCCTGGCCGCCGCGCTCACCGATTTGCTCGACGGCATCATCGCCCGCCGCCGCGGCCAAGTCTCCACCCTCGGAACCCTGCTCGACCCGGTGGCCGACAAGCTTCTGATCTCGGCCGCCTTCATCTGTCTGGTCGATCTGGGCCTGGTGCCGGCGTGGATGGTGGTGGTGATCGTCGGACGCGAGTTTGCCGTCACCGGCCTGCGCAGCATCGCCGCCGCGGAAGGCTACACCATCGAGGCCAGCGAGCTGGGCAAGACCAAGATGGTCATGCAGGTCATCGCCGTGTCGATGCTGCTGGTCGGCGCCCATTCGCCCATCTTCGCGCGCCTGGGCCGCGTGGCCGTCTGGCTGGTGGTGATCTTCGCGCTGGTATCGGCGTTGGATTATTTTCGCAAGTTCTGGCGCCGGGTCGACGTCCGGATTAAGATGCGCCGGCGGCGCGAGCGGTTGCTGTCGTTGCGCAAACGCCGCAAAGAGGATGTTGCCGCTCACTAGCGCCGGTCGGCGCTGGCTTTTAGAAGTTGCCCGCCGCTCCTTGGAGGCCGCCGGTCGCCGGGCCGCCTGCCACCTCCCCGAACCGCCCTCCGGGCTGCCCGCCGCGGACCGCGAGCAGCTCGAGCGTCCTCTGGCGGCGTTCGTTTCGCTCTACAAAGAGGGCCAGTTGCGGGGCTGCATCGGTCACGTCGCCGCGGATCTGCCGCTGACGCGCGTCGTCGCCGAGATGACCCGCGCCGCCGCCCTCGAGGACACCCGCTTCGATCCGGTCTCGGCCGAGGAGGTTCCCCAAATCTCCGTCGAGATCTCCGTGCTCTCGCCGTTGTTCCCCATCCGCCCCGCCGAGATCGTTGCCGGCACGCATGGCTTGGTCGTCCGGCAGGACGAGCGCCGCGGCCTGCTGCTGCCGCAGGTCGCCGCCGACCGCCACTGGGACGCCGAGCAAGTCTTGCGCGAAACCTGCCGCAAGGCCGGCTTGCCCCCCGACGCCTGGAAGACAGGGGCTACTCTGGAGGCCTTCACGGCCGACATCATCGCCGAAGGCGGCTGACCATCGCTTCGAACTCTCCCGTTGCCGACTCGTAGCGGCGCGCCGGCAGCAATTCAATCGCCGCCCGAACCGCCTCCAGGCGCGCCTGCTCGGCGGGCAGCTTCTCCAGAAAACTGACGAACTCCGCCGGGTCGTATCCCGCCTGCGACATCAGACCAACAGCGACCCTGTCGGCCTCGCGCTCGAAGCCGCGGAGGAACGAGAGCGAACTCAACCTTCGAGCCTGTGTTGCTGGCGTTCGTCCGAACGGCCAGCGGCCGGGTCGCCCGATCCTCGATTTATTCCCGCGTCCGGAACCGGGTTCCATGCCTCGCAGCAATATGCGCCAGGGCGTGCGCCAAAACCCCCGCCAGCTGCGCTTCGCTCGCGACCGCCCGCAGAATCCCCAGCGGCACGAGCACCGGCCCTCCCGGAATCGCCAGCGCCTCGAGCCAGGCCACGCCTTGCGGCGCGCGCGGAAAGACGGCGTCTTCAAGCCGCAGTTCTCCGCCGATCCTGCTTTCGTCGAATACTGTGAATGTGTAGCTGTAAAAGCCTGCTTCTCGCAACGCCAGCGAGCGGCCCAGCCGGCCCAGGTATTGGTTCAGCTCCGCCTGCCGCACGACGGGAAGGCCCTTCTCCAACTGCTCCGCCAGCTCACGCCCCAACGCGATCTCTTTATCGACCGAGAAGAAGTTGACTCCCCCGCCCAACGACCGTTCCTGGCCGGGCGCGACGCCCGCCGCGATCGCGATCAGTACTGCAAGCCCCTTCCCCCAATCACCAAATCACCAAATCACCAAATTCTTGTAGAATCTAACTCCGAGGCCCACTCATGATTCTACCCCTGACGCCGCTGCGGTTTCTCCTTCGCGCCGCCGCCGAGTACGGCCGCAAAGCGGGCGTCGTCTGCGGCGACGAGCGCTTCAGCTACTGCCAGTTCGCCGAGCGCGTCCACCGCCTCACCGGCGCCCTGCGCGCCAATGGCATCGCCCCGGGCGACCGCGTCGCCTTCCTCAGTTTCAACTGCCACCGCCTGCTGGAGGGCTATTTCGGCGTGCCGCAGGCCCGCGCCATCGCGCTGCCGCTCAACGTCCGCCTGGCCCCCGAGGAGCAGCGCTACATCCTCGACCACTCCGGCACGCGCGCCGTCTTTTTCGCCCCGGAGTTCTTGCCCGTCGTCGAGCAGCTCCGCCAGAGCGTGAAGACCGTCCAGTGGTGGGTTCCGCTCGAGCCCTGCGCGGCGGGCGCCTGGGCCGACCCCCGCGCCTATGAAAAATTACTAGCCACCGCGCAACCCGAGCCCGCCGACTTCACCACTTTCGACGAAAACTCCATCGCCGAGCTGTTCTACACCAGCGGCTCGACCGGCCAGCCCAAGGGCGTCATGCTGAGCCACCGCACGCTCTATCTGCATACGCTGTACGTCGTCGCCGCCCTCGGACCCAACGACCGCGCCGTCGAGCTGCACACCATCCCGCTGTTTCACGCCAACGGCTGGGGACGGCCGCAGACGGTGACTTTCGTCGGCGCGCGCCACATCCTGTGCAAGCGCTTCGATCCGCAGTGGGTGCTCGAAACCGTCCAGCGCGAGCGCGTGACTTCTTTCTCGATGGTCCCGACCATGGCGACGGCCTTGGTCAACTGCCCGGGGATCGAGATGTACGACCTGTCGAGCCTCGACTACGTCTTCCTGGGAGGCGCCGCCAGCTCTCCGGCTCTCGTCAAGACCGTGGAAGAAAAACTCGGCTGCCGCGCCTACGTCGGCTATGGTCTCACCGAGACCTCCCCGGTGATCTGCAACGCCCTGATCAAGAGCACCCTCGAAGGCATCTCCGACGACGACCGCCTCCAGCGCCAGGCCATGACCGGCTACGCCATCCCGGGCGTCGAGATGCGCGTCGCCGACGCGAGCGGCAACGACCTGCCCCGCGACGGCGCCCAGATCGGCGAGATCCTCGCCCGCAGCGACGTCGTCATGGACGGCTACTGGAACGAGCCGGAGGCCACCCGCGCCGTCATGCTCGATGGCTGGCTCCGCACCGGCGACATGGCCGTCTGGGACGACGAAGGCTACTTCCTCATCGTCGACCGCCAGAAGGACATCATCATCAGCGGCGGCGAAAACATCTCCTCCATCGAGATCGAGAAGGTGCTGGCTTCGCATCCCGCCGTCTACGAGTCGGCCGTCGTCGGCGTCCCGGACGAAAAGTGGGGCGAGGTCCCCAAGGCCTTCGTCGCCTGCAAGCCCGGCGCCTCGGCCAGCGAGCAGGAGCTGAAAGATTTCGTGCGGCAGCACCTGGCCGGCTTCAAGGTGCCCAAATCCGTCGACTTCATCGAGGCGCTGCCCAAGGGATCCACGGGCAAGATCCTGAAGCGGGCGCTCCGAGATCCGCACTGGGCGGGTCTGGAGAAGCGCGTCCAGGGATAGAGGCGGCGCGTGACCGAAGAGCTGCTCGAAGGCATCTGGCGGGCCCGCTTGATCCTGCTCGGCGCCCAGGTGCGCGACGAGTACGGCCTGGCCACGCCCATTTTCATCGACCTGCGCCACCGCCTCTACGACGACGTCGCGCTGCTGGCCGGGATCGGCCGCGCCCTGCACCGGAAGATCGCCGAGATCGCCGGCGATGCGGCGGCGCGCCCTCAACAGGTATTGGGTATACCCGATACGGCCACCCCGCTGGCCCTCTCCGCCGCCATGGCCTCGCTCGCCGCGCCGCCGCCCCTGCGATACGCGCAGCTGCGCAAGCGCCCGGCCGCTTACCCCGGCGGGGCCTCCGGTCTCAGCGCTTACATGGGAACCCGCCACCCAGACTGGGAGATCACGCTGATCGACGACGTGATGGCCTCCGGCCGCTCGAAGCTCTGGGCCATCGACGAGCTGGCCAAGGAGGGGATCCGCGTCGCTCGCATCTTGGTCGTCGCCGACCGCGAGCAGGGCGGCGAAAAGATCCTCGCCGAGCGCGGCTGCCCCGTCCACCGTCTGGCGACCGTCACCGAGATTCTCGATTATTTCGTCCGCACCGGAAAAGTGGAGCCCGCCGAAGCCCGCGCCGCGTTGGAACACCTGCGGGCGAAACAGTTCCGCTAACCGGTTCCTACGGCTTCAGAATCAGCGCGTACACCACCAGCACATAGCCAATCCCCAGCCCCGCCAGCGACACCCACATGAGGGTCTTGATGAACCGCAGCTCGGAGGTCTGGGTCGCCGTGTTGGCCTCCACCGCCTCCATCCACTCGGTGACGATGGCGGGCGGCTGCTGGGCCGGCGAGGCCCCGCCCGCTTTTGACAGTTCCCGCTCCAGCGCCTGCTGGGCCTCCATGGACTTCACCATCAGCTCGTCATACCGCTTCTCGACGTCGTGCACCTTCTTGTCGCGGCTCTGCACCCACTGGTTCCAGGACTGCTCGAGTTGCCCGCGGCCCAGCTCGAGGAATTTCTGCACCGCCCCGTCGGCCTTGGACGGCAGCCCTTCGAGCGTCATCCGCGTCTGCGTCTGCAAGCGGGAGGTCTGCTCGACGAGGTTCTTGTGATCCGTATGGCACCGCGTGAGGAAGTGCTGGAAGTCGTTGCCCGCCTTCTTCTGATCCTCAGGGGAAAGCTTCGCCACCGGAATCGGCACACCGCCTTCGGCCGGTTTTTCCGCCGCTTTGGCCATCGCCTCGGCCGCCAGTTTCTGGGCCGACTGCGCCGACTCCAGCGCCTGCTGGGCTTTCTGCTCGAGGCTCGCCGCTTTTTCGGCCGCCTGCGCCACGGCTTGCTGGGCCTGCTCCGCCGCCCGCGCCGCCGCCTGGTGCGCCTGATCGATCTGCCCGCGCAGCGCCGCCACCGCCTTCTCGCTCGCCGCCGGCGCTTCGCTGCCGCTGGCCTTCAACGCCCGCATGGCCGCTTCCATCTCCGCCTGACGCCGCTGCATCTCGGCGGCCGTCGACCGCGCGGCTTCGAGCGACTTCTCGAAGTGCCCCACCAGCGCCCGCTCGGCCTCCGTGGTCGCCTGCAGGATGCTAACCGTCTTTTCGGCCTGCGCGACCCGGTCGCCGACCTGGTGCGCCAGGTCCCGCGCCGCGCTCAGGATCTTCTCGTGATCGATGTAGCGCTGCCCGTGCTCCTCGGCTCGCGCCTGCAGCGCGGTCACTGATCCCTCCACTTGCGCCTGGCGGCCTTCGAGGGCCTCGGCCCGCGCTTCGACCGCGCTCACCGACGCAGCCGGCGGGCCTCCCAGCGCCAGCGTCTGCTCCCATCGCGTCTGCTGTTCCTGAACCGCCTTCAGCGACGCCTCGAGCTGCGCCTGCCTCCCGTCGAGCCGCTTCGCCAGCCCCTCGACGGCCCGCACGGCGTCGGCGAGCTGCTTGGCTCGCTCCGCCTCCGCCTTTTTCTGGCCATCCCCGCCGGCCAGCCGCTTTTCCCACTGCGTCTGCTGCGCCCGGATCTCTCCCAGAAGGCTTTGTGTCTCCTGCCAGGTCTGCTCGCCCTGCGAATGGCGAACCTTCAGCTCGACGTTCAGCGCGTTCAATCCCGCCATCCGCTCCTCGGCCAGCGAGTGCATTTGAGAAGTGGAGTCCTGCATCTGCTGAAACCGCTGCTGGATCTGCTGGAACGACGCCTCGTTGGTCCGGTAGCGGTCTTCGAACTCCTGGAACTTCCGGGCCGTGTCGCCCAATGCATCCATAAACCCGAGGAGTCCCGTCGATGACTGGTCAGCGTTTGGCACAGTTATACTCCTGCCGCCGAGATTAGGCCAGCGCCCGTATCTTGTTCTGGCAAAAGGCGCCTACCCAGTTTGAGTGTCAGCCTCCTGACCCCAAAACTCCATACGATTGTTTGCTTAGGCAGTAGTAGGAAACTGACCTAAGGCTCCGCGACAACTGCTCGTCGAGGCAGAAGTACCGGCGCGCGCGTGCGCAGCAGTCGAGCCGCGGTTTGAGACCTCGGCCGGGGCCCGCCGTCACTCCACCTGAGGCGGCGGCATTTGAGCGAGAGCCAGCGGGCGATGCTTGCTGCTAAGTTAAAGGAACTAAATGACTTATACTCATCGGGGCCAAATTTGGCCCGGGCAGCTGCCACGCCGGTCCTGCGCATTGGCGCGGCGGAGCTTCTACGCAGGGCGCGCCGGATGGCGGGCGCGCCCCGCGTCTCGACCGGCGCGGGCGCATGGACGTATACATCCGCACCGGATTCTGTGACAAGGTCCTGAACCGGCTACATCCAGATCCGTGTCTTTACCTACTTAGTGATTGGCCCCGCCGTTTGTTACAGCCCGGCTAAAAAAAAACGCTCATTCCGAGTGCATCTGCTGCGACAGATACAGCTCCAGCCCCATCTCCTTGATCATCCCGAGCTGACCCTCCAGCCAGTCGACGTGCGATTCCTCGTCGACCAGGATCTTCTCGAACAGCTCCCGCGAGGCGTTGTCGCCCACCTCGACGGCCGTCTTGATCCCGCCGTTCAGTTGCGGGACGGCATGCATCTCGAGCCCCAGGTCGTTCTCGAGCTGCTGCTTGATGTCGGACCCGATCTTGATCGGAAACATGTCGGTCATGTTCGGCGTACCCTCGAGAAACAGGATGCGGTCCATGAGCAGCTCGGCGTGTTTCATCTCGCCGATGGCCTCTTCGCGCTGTTTCTTCGCCATCCGCTCGTAGCCCCAGTTCTTGCACATCGACGAGTGCAGGAAATACTGGTTGATCGCGGTCAGCTCCGCCTTGAGCGCTTCGTTGAGGTACTTGAGGACCTTCGGGTTGCCCTTCATCGGATTCTCCTCGGCACCATTCTACCTTACGGACGAATCCCCGCAACAGTCATCCGGATCCGGTAAAGCCCGGTCCGCGCCGTGACGTACAACGTCCGGCCGTCGTCGTCCCCCCAGTGACAGTTGGCCGGCAGCTCCGGAAGCTGGATCGTCCCCAGGTGCCGCGCGCCCGGTGTAAACACCCAAATGCCTCCGGGGCCGGTTCCATACAGATTGCCGAGCGTGTCCACTTTCATCCCGTCGGGCGACCCTGTCGCCTCCTCCTTGGTCGCATCGAAAAACACGTTCCCGCGGGCGAGGCTCCCGTCCGGCTGGACGTCGTGAACCATCCACACCCTGCGCTTGGCGTCCGAGTTGCCGATGTAGAGCTTGCTTTCGTCCGGCGAGAAGGCCAGTCCATTGGGCCGGCTCATGTCGGTCACGACCGCCTGGAGCGCGCCGTCCGCGGCCAGCCGAAAAACGCCGTTGAAGCTCAGCTCGCGCGCCGGGTCCTCCTCGCGCTTCGGCAGCCCATAGGGCGGATCGGTGAAGTACAGATCGCCGTTGCTTTTGTACACCAGGTCGTTGGGGCTGTTGAGCCGCTTGTTTTCGAAGCGGTCGGCGAGAACCGTGATGCGGCCGTCTGGCTCGAACCGCGCCACGCGCCGGTTGCCGTGCTCGCAGGCGACCAGCCGGCCGCCGTCGTCGAGCGTCAGGCCGTTCGATCCGATCAACTGGCCGTCGGGGTGGATTCCGTCGAACACCGGCCGCCGGAACACCGTGACGCCACCCTCGGCGTCCCACGCCAGAATCGCGTTCGCGGGAATATCGCTGAACAGCAGGCAGCCGGCCTGGCGCACCCAAACGGGGCCCTCGGTGAACCGGAACCCTGCGGCGACCTTCTCAACCTCTGCCTCGGGCCCGACCAGCTCAGTCAGGGCCGTGGTCATCGTGCATTCGTGGCGGCGCGTTTCGGCGTTGCTTTCCGCGGCGCCGGTTTGGCGGGCGCCTCCCATCCGTAAGCCGCCTTCATGATGTGAAACAGCTCGGTGTTGGGCAGGATGCCGCGAACGCGCTCGGCCCCCGGTCCCCGCGCCGCCACCAGCACTTCCTCGGCCGTGTGGCTGCCGTCGATCTTCACTTTATCCAGGATGCCCTCGCTTTTGGGCCCGCGCGGCAACCGCAGGTCGTAGGAGTGATCCGCGGTGAACAGGATCAGCGTGTCGTCGACGCTCAGCCGCTCCGCCGTCGCCTTGATGATGCGGTCCATTGCCACGGTGCGCTCCAGCGTTTGCTTGACGTCGCGCGAGTGATTGTTGGACTCGACCATCAGGAAAAACCCCTTGGGGTTCCGCGACAAAATGTCGACGGCCTTCTGCGCCGCCGCGGCCAGGTCGAAACTGGCCTCGGAAAACAGCAGCACCACGCGGCGAGCGTCCGCCGGCACGGCGTCGAGCGACTCCGGGACCTGGAACCCCTTGGCCGGCAGCTCCTTCTCGAGCTCGATCCCCAGCTTCTGCGTCGCGTCGTAGATGGCGGTGCGCCCCGGGCCGATGATCACGTCGACGCCGTCTCCGAATCTCGGCTTGAGCACCTGGGCGAAGATCTCCCCGTGCTTGCTGCGATCGTTGGAGTGCGCGTAGCAGGCGGCCGGCGTCGCGTCGGCCATGGAGCTGTTCGAGACCACACCAGTGGAAAGCCCGCGTTCCTCGGCGTACTCCAGGATGGTCTTGAGCGGATCGCCGTCCTGCTTGCCCCGGATCGCAGCCGCCGACTGCGAGATCACCCCGTTGTGCGTCTTGTGGCCGGTGACAATGGCCGTCATTCCCGCCGCCGAATCGCACACCCACGAGGAGGCCGACGAGGTTTCCGACAACCCGATATGCGGCATGTTTTGAATGAAGAGCTTCCGCGGCTCGTTGTAGCCGTGGATGCTGGCGGCGTTGATCGTGGCCGGCCCGGTGCCGTCGCCCAGGAACAGCACGACGTTCTTGGCCCGCCGTTCCGCGGCGAACGCCGCCGCGACCAGCAGCAGCAGGCCGGCGATCAGCCGCTTCCCAGCCCGATGAACTGCAGCACCTTTCCGACTTGTGTATCCACCCAGTATTTGAATTGGAGCCTCCAGGCGTAGTCCCGGCTCAGGAGAAGGAAGGCGCCGCCCACGACCAGCGTCCACAGCAGCCATTTGCTTGTGTCCTTTCCCACCGGAGATCACAGAAACGGGGCGGCTCGCGCCGCCCCGCCAGCCCGTCGCCGTCAAGCAACCACAAGGAGAAGCCGGCTGCTTGAAGCGAGGGCTACTTCGAGACTACAACGGTTTATCTCCGTTTGTATAGTGGCGGCCCTGTCGCCCGGGCCCCCAACCCCCGCGCGGCGAGCCGCGTTTGGTAGCGGCTCGCCGCGCTGTGCGAGACTTGAGAAGAAACGCACTATGATCCGGCCCGAGGAGCTAAAGAAGAATGGACCCCTGATGTGGTCTCCCGGTACGGGCGCCGATGTATGGGATATGTTCTGCGCCGCGATCGCCGGCGACCTGGAAACGATCCAGCGGCTGGTGAACAGAGACCCGTCGCTGGCGCGCTGCCATCATGCGTACCGCACGCCGCTGTACTTCGCCGTGCGGGAGAACCGCGTCGAAGTCGCCCGATTTCTGCTGGGGCGCGGCGTCGATCCTCTGGTTCTGGCGGTGAACGACAGCTGCCTCGAGATCGCTCGCGACCGCGGGTACGGCGAGATGGAAAAGCTGCTGGAGACCAATCTCAGCAGCGTCCAGGGCGCCTCGCTCAGGGGAAACGAGATCGCCGCGGCAATCCGCGAGCGCCATCCGGAAAAAGTACAGAGCCTGCTCGACGCCTCGCCCGAGCTGCTGCACGCCGGCGATGAGCGGTCCAGTCAGCCGATCCATTGGGCGGTGATGACGCGACAGATCGGCATCATCGACGAGCTGCTGCGGCGCGGCGCGGACATCAACGCGCGACGCGGCGATGGCGCGCGTCCGATTCATCTGAGCAACGGCGATTACTTCTATCGTGGCTGGCGGGATGTGCCCCAAGACGCTGCCACCACCCCGGGGGAAACGCTGGCGCACGTCATCGCCCGCGGCGCGTACCTCGACATCTGGACCGCCTCGCATATCGGCGATCTGAATCGGGTGAGAGAGTTGCTCGATCAAGACCCGTCCCTAGCCAACCGCGTCTCGGACCACCACGGGTACTACCTCGGCTCCGGGTCAGCTCTGCGCAATGCCGCCGCCAAGGGACATCTCGAGATCGTAAAGCTGCTGCTGGAGCGCGGCGCCGATCCGAATCTGCCTGAGGAGGGCATCGCACCGCAGGGCCACGCGCTGTATTCGGCCGTATACAACGGGCACTTCGAAATCGCCAAGCTCCTGCTGGAGAAGGGCGCCTATCCGAGTCCTGCAGTCGAAAGTTCCGCCGACGCTCTGAGTATTGCCATGATGAACTCCGACGAAAAGATGATCGAGCTGCTCGCGTCGTACGGCGCGGCGCGATCGGTGGAGCTCCTCGCCCACTACGGCGATGTCCGAACGGCCGCGGCGGTATTCGCCGCCAATCCCGCGCTGGCCGACGATCCCGGAGCGCTGGGGAGCGCCGCCGGAAATGGCCACGAGGCCTTCGTCCGCTTGATGCTGCGCTATCAGCCCGATCTGGCCAAACGCTTCGGCGGCGCCGCCAAGACTCGCGAACTGACCGAGCTTCTCTTCGAGCACGGCATGAATCCGAGCCAGCCGGATTGGCTGGGCATCACGCCGCTGCATGAGTTTGCCAGGAAGGGCGACGTGGGAAAGGCCGCGATCTTCATCGATCATGGCGCCGATTTGCAAGCGCGTGACGAGGACATCTGTTCGACGCCGCTGGGGTGGGCGGCGAAATTCGGAAAGACCCTGATGGTCGAGCTGCTCCTGAAACGCGGCGCCAAGCCGAACCGGCCCGACGATCCACCGTGGGCCACGCCGCTGGCGTGGGCGACGCGGCGCGGGCACGACGAGATTGTGGGATTGTTGAAGCAACACGACGCAGCGTAATTACTCGCCTCCTAGTCTTTTCAAACAGTTACGGAGGGCAAATTTGCCCTATTGTTCGCAGGTGGGATGACAAGGCAGATCTGCCTTATCATCAACGAGCGATGCCAGCCCCACGCGGCGCGGCAGAGCCTGAAACCGCGGATCGCCGCGCAGCGAGTCCAGCCGCGGGTCGATTTGCAGCAGGGCCAGCCACCACGAGCGATCGTTGTAGACTCTCTCGCTCGGCCCTGCAGTCAGCCAGGAGTACATCATCGGCAGCGATCCGTGAGGGCGTCCCGGACGTAGTTGAAGGTTGGTAAACGGCGGTGGCGCCGGTTTCGATAGAATCCGGTTGCCAAACACGAATCCTAAAAGGAGCCAACCGCCGTGAAGAAACCGTACCATATTGTGAC
>Ga0247727_10005582_pt1 | contig 25381 bp, 18 predicted proteins | sample WisWelCaveWW1625_FD_202498 | JGI IMG/M metagenome (GOLD analysis project Ga0247727, IMG submission 202498) | Biofilm microbial communities from Wishing Well Cave, Virginia, United States - WW16-25 | ecosystem: Environmental > Aquatic > Deep subsurface > Groundwater > Cave microbial mat | place...
CCTAAACGTCATGGATCCCTTTTCACCATGGCAACGCTTGACGCCATTAGTGGCCGCCTATCTGCTGAACAGGCGTCCTGTAAAAATTTGCCGTTTCTAAACATAGGGTTTTCGGCCAGGCTTCTAGAAACCGGTGGGAAAAAGACGTTACTCGAAAGGGGTTATAACCCGAAATATATAAGCACCGGACACTTGGTATATTCGCAAGGTGGAAGATTGGAGGCAGTGCCCTTTGATTTGGCTAACCTGAAAGTTGCCGGTTCTCCGGTACCGGTTCTCGACAATGTCAGAATGGAAGCAAACTGGGGCGCGACTCAGTACGCCATTTCCAATGATGGAACGCTCATTTATCTTCCCGGCGTTTTTCAGGGTAAAAGCACGCTGATCTGGTCGGACCGTAAAGGCCACGCAGAACAACTTCACTTTCCCGCTGAAACGCATGGTACATTTCAATTATCTCCTGATGGCAAGCGCTTGGTCATTCAGGCTGAAAATACGAAATGGGATGTTTGGATCTTTGATCTATTACGCGGTTCTCGCTCAAAACTTACTATAGAGGGAAACAATAGGAGACCCGTCTGGACGCCAGCTGGCAGGTGGGTAACTTTCGGTTCTGATCGGGCTGGTGCTTATAATATATTCATGCAATCTGCGGATGGGAGTGGTGAGATCAAGCAGCTCACCAAAGGTGAAACAGTTCAATTGCCGTATTCATGGTCACCTGATGGAAAATTATTGGCATTTACTGATAATGATGACGATGAAATCTATTTGCTCCAGATTAATGGCGAAAGTAAACGGCAGCCATTCGCCACCACCCGTTTTACTGAATGGGAGCCGGCATTTTCACCTGATGGCCGATTGCTTGCTTATGTATCGGATGAACAAGGGCAATATGATGTTTACATTCAACCCTATCCCCAGACCGGTGAAAAGTGGCGAATTTCAACCGAGGGAGGAGAAGAGCCGGTCTGGTCGCGAAGCTCTGGTGAGCTGTTCTACCGCAACGGCAGGAAGTGGATGGCCGTCAGCTACAGCACCAATCCGAAATTCTCTGCTGAACTTCCCCAGGTGCTCTTTGAAGGTGATTATTTAAATGTCTCGGGCCGATCCTAAGGCAAGTAAGATGATTGGCAAATACAGGAGGAAAAGAGATGAGCAATATCAAAATTTTTTGAAAACAAAAAAATCCGTTCCGTGTGGAATGAGACCGGTCAGAAGTGGTATTTCTCGGTCGCGGACGTGGTGGAAGCGCTCACGGATACGGTGAATGCAAGAGACTACATCAAAAAGCTGCGCAAGCGCGATCCCGAGCTTAATGCCAACTGGGGGACAATTTGTCCCCTGGTTGAAATGACCGCTGCTGCTGGGAAAAGAAGGCCGGTTCAATCCAACCTGTCGCGTTTTTCAGGTTTAATTTTTGGCACTTCCTGCAGCGCGGCCAAAAAATCTTCTTCTTTAAAATCCTTTGCGCGTCTGGCAAAGAAATGCATGGTTTCGTAGCGAATAATTTCGCTGGAAATAGAACCCACCAATAACTGATTCATGGAGAGTTTTTCTTTTTTCGCAATTTTTTTGACTTTGCGGTGAACGGTCTCAGGCAAACGCAGTTGTAATTTAACCATAAAGCACCTCGTGCAAAAATTTTTGCGGTGTGATGATTTTAAAACGATACGGCGCCAAGTCGGCGTTTTGAAAGTCTCTTATGTTTTGCGTGACGAGAAAATCGGCGTTATAATTAGCGGCGCATTCGAAAACCATGTTGTCGTTTTCATCTTTTAAATTCGGCCTTATTCTGTAATAGATCGGCACTTCATCGGCATAAAAGGCGAGCGCTTGCAGAATTGAATTTTTGGCTTTTTCGGAAATTTTCAATATTCCAGCATGAAAAATCTCTTCAATTCTGTACTCGTACTCCAGATATAATGGAACCGATATCCCGAACCGAAATAAATTGGTATGGATACTTTTCAAAATTTGGTAACTTGCGCCAAGCTGGCTCCGCAATGATGATTCGATTACACAGGTATCTACAACGATTCTTGGTAGTGTCATATATGCAACTATACAAATTTTTCGGCTAAAAATCAAGCCCCAAATTTTTAATTTTAGGGTAACGCTATGATCGGCAAAACCATCTCCCACTATCCCGCTTTACGGGATCCCGAACAACGGGACAAAATCCTCGCCAAGCTCGGCGAAGGCGGCATGGGTGTCGTTTACAAAGCCGAGGATACCAAGCTCAATCCCGCCGTGGCGGGATGAAGTTTCTCTCGGCCATCGCGTTCGGCGGCGAGGAGAAGAATCGCTTTCTCCGCGAAGCGCAAGCGGCGGCGGCGCTCAATCATCCCAACATTTGCACCATCCATGCGATTGATGAAGTCGATGGGCAAATGTTTATTGCGATGGAATACATCGAAGGCCAAAACTTGCAGGAGAAGATCGAGGCTGGGCCGTTGAGGATCGAGGAGGCGATCAAATTTGCCATGCCGATTGCCGATGGCCTGCAAACCGCGCATGAGAAAGGCATTACGCACCGCGACATCAAAAGCGCCAATATCATGATCACGGAAAAGATGCAGGCGAAGATCATGGATTTCGGCTTGGCCAAGTTGGCGCGGGGCGGGACGATGCTCACGAAGGAAGGCATGACGTTGGGCACTGCTGCCTACATGTCGCCGGAGCAGGCGCGCGGCGAGGTGGTGGATCATCGCACCGACATTTGGTCGCTCGGCGTGGTAATATATGAAATGATCAGCGGCCGATTGCCCTTCCGCGGCGAGTACGAGTCGGCGATGATGTATTCGATTTTGAATGAAGAGCCGGAGCCATTGACCGCTTTGCGCACCGGTGTGCCGATGGAGCTCGAGCGAATTGTGAACAAGGCGCTCGCGAAAAAAGCGAATGAACGATACCAGCACATCGACGAAATATTGGTCGACTTGCGCTTAATTCAAAAAGATTCCGTTTCGGGTGCGTCGAAACAACGGTTGGCCGAAGTCAAATTTTCCAAGAAAAAGCGCTTCTATTTGTATGGCAGCGTCGCCACTCTGCTGGTCTTTTTGATTGGAATCGTACTCTTCAGAGGGGCGCGTGAGACGCATGCCATACACGATTCCATCGCGATGCTGCCTCTCGCCAATCTCTCCGGTGATCCTGAACAAGAATACTTCACCGACGGCATGACTGGGGCGCTGATTATGGACCTGGCCAAGATCAGCGCGCTAAAAGTGATTTCACGGACTTCCGTGATGCAGTATAAGGGGGCAAAAAAGCCGTTGCCCGAAATTGCCAGAGAATTGAAGGTGGACGTCATATTAGAAGGTTCGGTTCTGCGCGTTGGAGAGCGGGTACGGGTCACAGCTCAATTGATCGAGGCTGCTACGGACAGGCACTTGTGGGCGAAGAGCTACGATCACGATCTGCGTGATATTTTGACGCTGCAAAGCGAGGTGGCGCAGGCGGTCGCGAATGAAATCAAAATCAAATTGACGCCACGCGAGCAGGCACGATTGGCAAAAACGCGTGTGGTGAATCCGGAAACCCATGAAGCGTATCTCAAAGGCCGCTACTTCTTGTATAATTTTAGAACCGAACAAGATTTCAGAAAAGCCCTTGCCCACTTCCAGCAAGCGATTGGCCTTGATTCGAGCTATGCCCCTGCCTACGCCGGACTGGCGCAATATTATATCTGGGGCAGCGGCGGAGGGTTTATTTCTCCTCAGGACGCTTACCCGCCCGCGAAGTTAGCGGTGATGCATGCCTTACAAGATGTTGTTGGAAGCAAACAATCGATTTGACGAAGCTATCGCTGAAATTAATCACCTCCAGAAAATTGACCCGCTGAACATTAGGTTTCGCCATCTGGCCCTGGGATGGCTCAACCTCTATGCCCATCGCCATGATGAGTCGATTAGCCAATGCAAGAAAGTGCTCGAACTTGATCCTAACAGCGTCCAGCCGTATGTCATGCTAGGCTGGAATTACGCCTTCAAGGGCATGCATGCCGAGGCTATTGCTGCATCGGATAAAGCAATATCTCTCTCCGACGCCACTAACAAGGTTTTGCTCGGACAAATTGCGTATATCTATGGTGTATCAGGCAACCAACCTCAAGCGAGAAAGCTTTTGCGCAGACTTATTGAATTGTCGAAACAAGGTTATGTTGATCATTACTACATCGCAATGGCTTATGCTGGCCTGGGGGAAAAAGATCTCGCCTTTGAGTATTTAGCCAGGGCTTATGAAGAGCGCTCTCCCAGCATGATAGGTCTCAAAATCGATCCATTCCTGGATAATCTGCGCTCCGACTCGCGGTATACGGAACTGCTGAGAAAGGTGGGCTTGGAGAAATGATTAACAAAACCATCCGTTCCCTCTCCCAAAGCCGAGCTCAAACGAAGACTTGACTTTCCTCCCAAACTTCTGTAGTTTGTTTCCCGCCCGCAATCTCATTAAAATATCGGCAGATTCATCTTAACCCTAAACCGGCGAACGGACAAACCCATACGGGCGTAGCCGAAAAACCGGCCAACTGCAAATATGACCGAACACAAAAGTGCGCACAGACGGAAGGTTTTTGCCTGGTGTATGTACGATTTCGCCAACTCTGCATACACCACGCTCGTCGTGACTTTTATCTACGCGACTTATTTCACGAAAGCCATTGCAGAGAACGAAATCGTGGGCACGGCATTATGGTCGCGGGCGGTGGTGATTACCGCGATTACCGTGACCATCCTCTCTCCGTTCCTGGGCGCTCTCGCCGACCGCGGCGGTTATCGCAAATTTTTCCTTTTTCTCATGACGGCCATTTGCGTTGCCGGCTCGGCCATGCTTTATACCGCCCTGCCAGGCCAAACCACCAAAGCGTTGTTCTGGTTTGCCGTCGGCAATATTGCTTTCGAAATGGGCTGTGTCTTTTATAATGCGTTCCTGCCGGACATTGCGCCGCCGGCTCAAATTGGACGCATCTCCGGTTATGGCTGGTCCATGGGTTATGTCGGCGGGCTGTTGGCGATGTTCATCGCCATGGTGGGGTTTGTGAATCCTGCGACGCCCTGGTTCGGCTTTTCCACGGCAGCCGGCGAAAACATTCGAGCCACCAACCTGCTCGTGGCGATGTGGGTTGCGGTTTTCAGCCTGCCACTTTTTCTGTGGATCAAGGAAGATAAATCTCAGATCATTGGCAAAGGCGAGAGACTGCTGGCCTCGAGCCTAAAACAACTGGTGAATACATTTCATCAGGTCAAGCAATATCGCCAGACGGCGAGATTTTTGGCGGCTCATCTGATTTATAACGACGGGCTGGTTACCATCTTCGCCTTTGGCGGCATTTACGCCGCCGGCACATTTAATTTTACATTTTCCGAGATCATGATTTTTGGCATTGTCTTGAACCTCACCGCCGGCATTGGCGCGTTTGCTCTGGGGTTTTTCGACGATCGGCTGGGCGGCAAGAAAACGATTCAAATCAGCCTTATCGCGCTTATCCTGGCGTCCTTGCTCGCGGTGTTAGCGCCCAACAAGTCGGTCTTTTGGACGGCTGGAATTTTGGTGGGAATTTTTTCCGGCCCCAACCAGGCCGCCAGCCGTTCGTTGATGGGACGCTTTGCGCCGCCGGATAAAGAGAACGAGTTTTTCGGTTTTTTCGCTTTTTCAGGAAAAGCCACGGCATTTCTGGGGCCGTTCTTTTTGGGCATACTAACAGAGTTGTTTAATTCCCAACGTGCGGGCATTTCCATTGTTATTCTTTTTTTCCTCCTGGGCAGTTTGCTGCTGGCATTTGTTGACGAGAACGAGGGCAAGCGCGCTGCTGGCCGCGCTTGACTTCGAAGTGCGAACGACGACATTGCATTGCCGGTGTGGCGCGTCACTGAAGCCGAAGACACTGGTTGAGCCAGGCGGCATAAAATTTTTTCCAGCGGAAACTTTTTCGCCATGAGGTGAGTTTGTCAAAACATGAAGCTGATTTTCCCGGTAAAGTACGAGCAACACCGCCGCCGCAACGTGGTTCTATGTTTCATCGCTGCCTTGAGGCTATTCATCGCCTGCAACTGCAACACCGATCCCGTCGTCAACCCTTCCGCTTTTGAAAAACCTTACGTTTTCGGCATCCTGTCTTCTGCTGCAAAACAACACGAGATCTTTCTTGTTTTCATCAACAAATAATTAATCCCATCAAACAAAAACAGAAACGACCCCTGCACGATCACGCCGTAGCCGTGGCCTTTGAGCTTGTCTTTATCCGAAGCCGCCAGCGCGCCGCCGGCGCCGATATAAACGGCGTCGAGCATCGTGTTGATGAGCAAAGTTTTCTGAAAATTTTTTCTTTCCAAAACGACAAAGGCTTGAACTTCGGCGGCATTTCCCGCGATAAGCGTTATTTCGCTTTCTCGAAAAGCCTCACCACCAACAACTCCGACCTGTATTTGTACGATCGCGAAACCAAAGAATTGGAGCATCTCTCGCCGCATCAGGGCGACGTGCAATATGCGCCATCGAGTTTCAGCCCGGATTCCCAAAGCCTGTATTTTTTGACCAATGAGGTCGGCGAGTCCATGTTTCTGAAACGCTACGAAATCGCGACCGGAAAATTCGAGAAGGTCGAAGCCACGAATTGGGATATTCAGTACGGCTATTTCTCCCGCCACGGCAAATATCGCGTCGTCGGCATTAATAACGACGCTAAAACCGAAATTAAGATTTACGACACCGCAACCAACAAACCGATTTCCCTTCCCAAACTGCCGAACGGCGAGATCACCTCGGTCAACATCTCCCGCAGCGAGAAGCTGATGACGTTTTATCTCAACGGCTCGCGCGCGCCGAATAATTTGTTCGTGTATGACCTGGCGACGAAGAAATACACGCAGCTTTCCAACACGATGAATCCGGAGATCGAGCAGAACGATTTGGTCGAGGCCAAAGTCGTGCGCTACAAATCGTTCGACGGCGTGGAGATTCCCTCGATCCATTACAAACCTAATCATATCAAACCCGGTGAAAAAGCGCCGGCATTGGTTTGGGTGCATGGCGGCCCCGGCGGGCAATCCGGCGTCGGTTATTCCGCGCTGATTCAATATCTCGTCAATCACGGTTACGTCGTTATCGCCGTGAACAATCGCGGCAGCTCGGGATACGGCAAGACGTTTTTCAAAATGGACGACATGAAGCACGGCGAAGAAGATCTCGCGGATTGTGTCGAGGCCAAAAAGTTTTTAGCCGCGACCGGATACGTCGATCCCAACAAAATCGGCATCATCGGCGGCAGCTACGGCGGCTACATGGTGTTGGCCGGCCTGGCGTTTCGTCCCGAGGAATTTGCCGTCGGCGTCGATATTTTCGGCGTGGCGAATTGGGTGCGAACGTTGAAGAGCATTCCGCCCTGGTGGGAAGCGTTTCGCGAAGCGCTATACAAAGAGATGGGCAATCCGGCCACCGACGAAGAATATCTGCGCCGGATCTCGCCGCTTTATCATCCCGACAAAATCAAAAAGCCGTTGATCGTTTTGCAAGGCGCCAACGACCCGCGCGTGCTCAAAGTCGAATCCGATGAAATCGTCGAGGCCGTCAAGAAAAACGGCGTGCCGGTTGAATACGTTGTCTTTCCGGATGAGGGGCACGGGTTTGTCAAAAAAGAAAATGAGATCAAAGGTTACAAAGCGATTTTGGATTTTGTGGATAAGCATTTGAAGGGCGCGACGAGTTCTTTATGAAAGAAAAATGTCATTCGGAGGAATCTTTTTTGTTCACAGTAAGTTCCTTGAAGACAAAAAAGATTCTTTCAGAATGACATCGAGGATGATACTTTTCATTAATCGCTGAAAGGAAACCCTTTATGAAAAACGAGAAAATTTTCATCATTATTTCCTTCTTGCTCATTTTTCCGATCTTCGTCTTCGGCCAAATGAGCATGAACGCGCTCAAGCCGCCGGTCGCTAAAATCAACCCGCACGCGACGACGCTGCACGGTGAAACGCTGGTTGACAATTATTTTTGGCTGCGTGGGAAAACCAACCCGGAGGTGATCTCGTATCTCGAAGCCGAAAACAAATACATGGAGACGCTCTCCAAACCGTTCAGCGGCTTGCAGGATAAAATTTACCACGAAATCATTGGCCGCATCAAGCAAACGGATTTAAGCGTGCCGTACAAGCTCGGCGAGTATTCGTATTACACGCGCACCGAAGAAGGCAAGCAATATTCGATTTATTGCCGCAAACCGGGCAGCCTGGACGCCGCCGAGCAAATCATGCTGGATTTAAACGAGCTGGCAAAGGGTCACAAATTTCTCGGACTCGGGTTGTATCAAGTCAGCGACGACGGCAATCTGCTCGCGTATTCGCTGGACACGACGGGATTCCGGCAATACAAATTGCAGTTCAAAGATTTGCGCACGGGCCAAACGCTTCCCGACAGCATCGGCCAAGTGAACTCGGCCGCCTGGGCCGCGGATAACCAAACGCTGTTCTATATCAAAGAAGATCACGCCAAGCGCGCCTATCGTTTTTATCGCCACGTGTTGGGCAATAAGAACGATGAGTTGCTATATGAAGAAAAAGATGAGCTGTATAATATCTTTACGTATCGTTCCAGCGACCGGCAGTTTATTTTTCTCGGCGCCTCCAGCTCGGAGACCGGTGAGATTCAATATTTGCGCAGCAATCAACCGAACGGTGCGTTTAAAATTCTGGCGGCGCGCGAGTTTGACCACGAGTATTATGTCGATCATCGCGACCAACTGTTTTATATCCGCAGCAACAAAAATGCGAAGAACTATCGTCTGGTCACCGCGCCGGATACCGATCCGCGACCGGAGAACTGGAAGGAATTTCGTCCGCACCGCGCCAATATCACGCTCGAGGGCATGACGCTGTTCAAAGATCACATTGTTTTCAGCGAGCGCGAAAACGGCTTGCTGAAATTGCGCGTGCACGATTTTCGCAACGGCAAAACAACGGACATCGCCTTTCCCGAGCCGGTGTATTCGGCTTTTTCTAATGTCAATCCGGAATTTAACTCAAAGGTTTATCGCTACAGTTATCAATCTTTCGTGACGCCAAGCTCGATTTTCGATTATGACATGGAAACCGGCAAGAGCACACTGTTGAAACAGACCGAGGTGCTCGGCGGCTACGATGCGAAGCAGTTTCAATCGGAGCGCATTTACGCGAAGGCCGCGGACGGGACGATGATTCCCATTTCATTGGTTTATAAAAAAGGAACAAAACGCAACGGCTCGAATCCTTTGCTGCTCTACGGTTACGGCACGTACGGTGCTTCCAGCTCGGTGACGTTTTCGATTCCGCGTTTGAGTTTGCTGGATCGCGGCGTGGTGTATGCCATCGGCCACATTCGCGGCGGCGGCGATTTGGGCGAGACGTGGCACGATGACGGCAAGATGATGAAAAAGAAAAACACGTTCACGGATTTCATCGCCTGCGCCGAACATCTTATTCGCGAGAAATACACTTCCAAAGATCATCTCGCGATTCAGGGCGGCAGCGCCGGCGGTTTGTTGATCGGCGCGACGGTGAATATGCGGCCCGATCTTTTTAAAGCCGCGCATCTCGCCGTGCCGTTCGTGGATGTGATCAACACGATGCTGGATGAATCGCTGCCGCTGACGGTTAGCGAGTTTTTGGAGTGGGGCAATCCCAAAAAGAAAGAAGAGTACGAGTATCTCAAAACGTATTGTCCCTACACCAACATTGCGGCGAAAACCTATCCGAATATGCTGGTGACGACCTCGCTGAACGACAGCCAGGTGATGTATTGGGAACCGGCGAAATACGTGGCGAAGATGCGCGCGACGCGAACGGACAACAATATGCTCTTGCTCAAAACCAACATGGGCGCCGGCCACGGCGGCGCTTCGGGACGCTACGATGCGTTCAAAGAGCAGGCGTTTATTTTTGCGTTTATCTTGAATCAGCTCGGCGTGGAAAAAGGCGCGCAGCCGACGCCGTGAAAAAGTGAAGTCCGGCTGGCGCAAGGCGAGTTATAAAGTCAATCAAATCTCGCTGCGCAAGCCGGACTTCGCCAGCGTGCGTGAACCTAATTTTTAAAATAGGATGAGAATTAGACCATGTTAAAAGGAGTGAGCGGCTTTGGCGTATAATTCGTCTATGGTTGATTCACCTGGACATACGGTCGCTAAAAACCCGCTACTTGAGACCAAGCTCTATATCCCCAAGTGGCGTCCCGGTCTGGTATCGCGTCCGCGGCTAATCGAACGCATGCACCATGGGATCGAGCGCAAGCTGACTCTTGTCTCCGCGCCTGCCGGTTTCGGCAAGACGACGCTGTTGGCTGAATGGCTTGCGGCTACCCCGGCCAACGAACGGACCGCAGGATGGGTCTCGCTGGATCAGAGCGACAATGACCCCGCATTCTTCTGGGCCTACTTTATCACCGCACTGCAGAAGGTCCGCTCCGAGATTGGCGAGAGCGCGCTTTCTTTGCTGCATTCGCCTCAGCCACCGCCGATTGAGTCGGTGTTGACGACTTTGATCAATGAAATCAATGCCATCGAGGATGGCTTCGCTCTCATCCTTGATGACTACCACGTTATCGATGCCCAGCCTATCCACAGCGCCATTTCTTTTCTTCTCGACCATCTGCCGCCACAGATGCATCTGATCATCGCCAGCCGTTCGGACCCACCCTTGCCCTTGGCTCGCCTCCGTGGGCGCGGTGAATCGATTGAGCTACGGGCCGCCGACCTGCGTTTCACCGCCGACGAGGCGGCTGCTTTTCTCAACGAGGTGATTGGGCTGAACCTCTCAGCAACTGACGTGGCGGCTCTGGAGACGCGGACCGAAGGCTGGATCACGGGACTCCAACTGGCAGCGCTCTCGATGCAGACGCGAGACGACGTTGCCGGATTCATCACCGCCTTCACGGGCAATGATCGCTACATCGTGGATTATCTCGTCGAAGAAGTCCTGCAGCGCCAGCCCGAACGTGTCCGGAGTTTCTTGTTGCAGACTTCCATTCTCGACAGGCTCAGCGGTCCGCTCTGCGATGCCGTCACTGGCGGCGAAGATGGCAAAAGGGTGCTGGAGGCGCTGGAGCGAGACAACCTGTTTGTCGTTCCGCTCGACGATAAGCGCCAGTGGTATCGCTATCACCACCTTTTTGCAGACGTTCTCCGCGCGCATGCGTTGGAGGAGCAACCCGATCATGTACCTGCCCTGCATCGGCGCGCCGCGGCCTGGTTTGAAGAGCATGGCATGGCAGCCGAGGCAATCGAGCAGGCCCGCGCCGCGGGTGATCATGAAACCGTGGCCCGCCTTCTGGCTGCCAACTTCGATGAGTTCGAGCGCATTGGCCGGTACGCGTCGATTTCACGTTGGTCAGCATCGTTGCCGGAAGAGATGATTAGAAAAAGACCCCGGCTGGCGCTCATCCACGCCTCGGTGGCGTTGGCGTCTGACAACAACAATCAGGCTGCCCGCAGGCTCACGTCCTGGGCAGAAGAGGCGATCAACACCATCGAGAACGGTGGGGGATTCGATCCTGCGGGCGATGTCAACGGAACCGTGGTCGGACCCGAAGGACTGGAAGCCCTGAAGGGCGAGATGCTGGCACTGAAACTCTTCAGCTCGGGCAGGAAATTGCCACCAGAGGAGATAGCGGCGATCGCTGGACAGGCGCGCACGCTGATCCCACCGTCCAAACCCCGCTTTAGGGGAATGCTTCTTATGATTGACGCGGGAATGCAAATGATATGCAGCGACTTGAGGTCCGCGCTACCGAACGTGGAGAGAAGCATAGATGAAGCCCGCCAAGCTCAGAATCTACCTCTTCTCGTCGGCATGCTAACGCAACGCGGGCAGATGTACGTGGCTATGGGTAGGCTGGAAGACGGCCATCGCTCGTTTGAAGAAGCACTTCTAATAGGTCAAAACCTGTCTGCCGAGGCCAACTGGGAGCTGTGCAGTCCACATACCTCGCTGGCGGAGGTATTGCTGGAACGTAGCGATCTGGCGGGAGCGACCGACCACATTGCGAGAGCTCTCGAATTCGTCAGCAAGTCGCCGACGAGGAGCCCGGTTCTCTACGCACGGGCCGCCGCGGCACAAGTGTTTCTGGCCGCAGGCGACACCAAATCGGAGCCTACCCTGCCAGAGCCATTTGGCTGGCCAGGGATGGCGCGTTTCGCGACAGCAGCAATCGAACAGTTGGAACAAGCGCAAGCGTTCGTCCGAGGTTCCAGCGATTCCCGTTATTTTTCTTTTCTCTCCTCCGTGCAGCTCAAGATCTATTGCCGGACCGGCGATTTTGCAGCGGCTGCAGACGTTGCTCGGGACCGGAACCTCTCGACGGAGATCGCGATAGATCGCAACAACGAGGAAGAGATGACCGCCTACGCGCGCTACCTCATCGCACGTGGCGATTGTGGTGGCGCTGAGCAAGTTCTCTCAAAGGTGCTCCCGATCGTGCGAAGCATCGGGCGGGTGCAACACGAGTTCCACGTGCTCGTGCTTAAAGCACTGGCGAACGAGTTATTGGGCGATAGGGCGCTTGCCCTTGAGTCGCTCGGACGAGCGACCTTTCTGGGCGAGCCGGGGCGTTTCAACCGCAGTTTTACGAGTGAAGGTCCCGTCATGACGGGACTGATGGAGGCGCTTGCAGATGCCGTCCAACGTGGTCGTGGCCCGGTGGAGGCCGGGTCTCCATCCTACCTCACCTACCTGCTGGGCGAGATAAGAGTCAAACCGGAAAAAGTATCGCCCCAAGTCACGGCAGCCGAGACTTCGACAAGCTCAGTCGAGGCGGCAGCCGAGCTTGTCGAGGCTCTAACGGCGCGCGAGGCCGAAATACTGCGTCTCATTGTGGCAGGAATGCGGAACCAGGAGATTGCCGATCGTTTGTTCATCAGTCTGCACACCGTCAAGCGCCACATCGCGAATGCCTACGGCAAGCTGGGCGTCACTCACCGCACTGAAGCTGTGGCGCGGGCAAACGAGTTGAAACTGCTGTAATTGAAATCAACTTTCAAAACCCCAGCGTCTGCAATCCTTGTTCCCAAGGCAGAGCGTGCACCAAACCAAATCTTTGCGGCGTGGAGTCGAGCGATAGCAAATAGGCTTCACAAGCGCCCAGGTCGCCACAGAAACGCTGCAGGTGCTTTGCCATCGCTGGCTCGATGCGCGTAGCAGACTTTATCTCAACCAGGGCTATCGGTCGGCCAGGACGTTCGAGAACGAAATCAACCTCAGCGCCATCGTGGGTCTGCAGATAGGAAAACCGGTAATCGCGTTTCTGATACTCATTGCGCCGCTGCATTTCCAGGAAGACAAAATGCTCAAAGGCCTCACCGAAAGCATACGTTTGCGGCAGCAATAGAACCGTCAGCGAGCGCTCCAGGGCGCGCTTGACGCCGGTATCAAAAAAGTAGAATTTCGGATTGGTCACTTGGCGTTTTCTAATGGAGCGGTGGAAGGGATGCAGAAAGTATCCCAGGAGCGTGTCTTCCAGTATTTGAAAATAGGACTGCACCGTTTTAGTGTCAACGCCGATGTCCCGCCCAACCTTGGAAAAATTCAAGACCCTGCCGTTCATTTGGGCAGCGACTTCCAGAAAGTAACTAAACGGCTCCAGCTTTCTAATGATCTGCTCGTTCCAGATTTCTTCTTTCAAAATCGACAAAGACCGTGGTTTCTGGCGGACAAACATGGCGCAGGAGAGTCGTCTTGCCGGTTCCTCGCGCTCCGAACAAGAAGAAACTATGGGTTTCCGGCAGATTTATTATTCTATGGAACATACTCCATAATATTAGCGAAATTATGGAGTATTGTCAATGATTTTTCCGCTAAACTGAAACATATTGTCTTCTTTCAAAGTTTTATAAAGTGCATCTCGCGGGAGGCATCGCTGCAAAACGATTTGGCTGAACCCGCAAACAATTTGCAATTTTGCTTGACAATAAGCTTGAAATATATTATTCTTAACAGAATCCCCAAGCGCGATTTATTGAAGGGAATATCTTTAGCAGGCGCGCGCCGCTGGAACTCAGCGGCGTTGGTCTATTAAAATGGCGCAAGGAGAACTCGGGTGAAATTCTTTCGTACAACTTATCAGTGAATAAAAGTTATGCAAGCGATCTACAAATTGCCACTTGTTTTGGATCCACAACCTGAGGGCGGCTATACTGTAACGTGTCCGATTTTGCCGGAGCTTATTACCGAAGGCGACACCATTAAAGAAGCCATCGCTAACGCCTCGGATGCGCTGACGGCAATTATTGAGGCCTACGAAGATCTCGGTCGCTCCTTGCCGGCAGTTTTGCAGCAAATGGCGGTGAATGCGCCGATATCGGCTGAAACTCTCGTTCCGGTTGGATGAGGAAAAGTTGGCTGTGATTTAATGGGCCTTTCATGAAATATCGTGAGGTGGCGCAGAAGCTGAGAGCGATGGGTTGCGAAGAAATTCCCCGACGCAGCGGCGGCTCTCATCGCAAATGGCATAATCCGGCAAATGGACGTATTGTGCCGGTGCCGGATTGGGGTGCGAAAGATTTGAAGTTCGGCACGCTTCGTGGGATTGTTCGACAGTTGGGTTTGGAGTGGAAAAGATTTGAGCAAGCATAATCCTTACGAGAGGGCCTAGGGCCGGCAAATTCGATTTTTAGTTTGGGACAAAACACACGATGCACCATCTGGGCGAGATGAGGGTCAGGCCGGCAACCACATCGGCTCAGTCCGCGAATGCTGCTCTCGTCGAGCCGTTAACGGCAAGTGAGATCGAAATCCTGCGTCTCATTGTGGCAGGAATGAGGAACCAGGAAATCGCCGATCGTCTGTTCATCAGTCTGCACACCGTCAAGTCCCGCCCCCAGCGGGACAAATGCCTACGGCAAGCTGGGCGTCACTCACCGCACGGAAGCTGTGGCGCGGGCGAATGAGCTGAAGCTGGTGTAAAGTGACCGCCTCGCTTGTTGCGCGCTCTTTTCGATCTGAGAAAAATTTTTAATTTTTCCTTCCGCATTTTCCCCATCTGCGCGTATTATCGTAATTGGGTCCCACAAGGATTCGACTTTTTAAGTCAAGAGTTATGGACAGACTCTGCCCGCGGCCATTCTTTTTTGATATCAGTCTCCACCGAGATAGCCATTGGCAGGCAGAAAGAGAACTGTGTGCTATGAGACGTTTCAATTCACGACTTTCATGCAAAATTTTATACGCCGTTCTTGTGAGCCTGGCGAGTGCGCTGATCTTTTCCTCGCCACTCTTTGCGCTCGATCCGAAAAAGCGTATCACGCAGTATGATATGCGATTATACCAAGCCGAGCATGGGCTGCCCATGAACGACATGAAAACGGTGTTTCAGGACTCCAAAGGTTATATCTGGCTTGGTTGCCAGGAAGGATTAGTGCGGTTTGACGGCGTGCGCTTTGTTTTGTTCGACAAAAGCAAATATCCGGGATTACGCGAAAATTTTATCTGGGATATTGCCGAAGATTGGGAAGGCAATCTTTGGCTCGCCACGAATGGCGGCGGCGTCAGCCGTTTTGATGGTAGAAATTTCACCACATTTGATACAAGTAGTGGTTTGGCAAGCAATGTAGTCAAATGCATCGTGATAGCAAAAGATCAGACAATTTGGTTTGGGACAGAAAAAGGAATATCCCAATATAAAGATGGAAGATTCACAACGCTTAAATTAAGCGGTAATGTAGAGAATCAACAGATTTATTGCTTTATAGAAGATGATTCTGGGCATTTGGTCGTAGGCAGAAGGCACTACGGTCTTGATGTTTTGATTGATGGTAATTTCCAGAATTTCCCGACTGACAGCGGTTATGTTCGTTCAGTCTTCAAACGCACATCGGGAGAAATACTTGTAGGAACGGGACATGGAAAAATCTATGTTTACCGAGATGGGCGAATTCATAAATTCAATCCATATCAATTGCCAACGACTCCAATAATTCAAGCCATGCTCGAGGATCGGGAAGGAAACTTGTGGTTCTGCACCGACGGCAATGGCATTGTCCGCTATGCCAATGGCCGCTTTGAAACGCTAAAGGCGGAAAATGGCTTACCCGAAGGACATAATTTTTTCTTGCGCGGTATTGAAGATCGCGAAAGAAACCTTTGGTTCGTTGGCGACGGAGGCTTGCTGCAATTAAAGGATAACAAATTCACCGCATTCGGGCGAAATGAAGGTTTCTTGACAAATTTTGGAAGTACTGTCTGCGAAGACAGCGATGGTAACATGTGGGCCGGTTTACGTCAGGGCGGAGTGGCGATGTTTGACAGATTTGCAACACAAGTTTGGACAAAAGAGTATGACAATGACGTTACTGCTGTTTTACCAATGAACAAAGGGGGAATATGGTTTGGTATCCTTTCTGGATTGAATTGCTTGAAAGATGGAGAACTCTTTAAACCTAAAATTGATGAACAGTACAAAGGACATGGAGGATATTCGGCAATTCTATCGTTATTTGAGAATAACCAGAGCGAACTTTACTTTGGCACTTATTATGGTTATTTGACAAAATTTGACGGCAAACATTTTTATACCTACCATCTGGCCAGAGGAGAATCCGGAAGCGTGACCTGTGTGGTTGAAAGATCGAACGGCGAAGTCTGGGCTGGCACATGGAAACAGGGATTATACCGTCTCGTCAACGGTAATGTGCATCATTTCAGCGAAGCCGATGGTTTCACTGCCGATGGCGTGAACGCGCTGTATGAGGACAATGAGCAAGTCTTGTGGATTGCGACTGACGGATATGGATTGTATCGTTACAAAGATGGCCAATTCGCTAATATCAATTCCAAGCATCGTCTTGCTTTTGATCGCCTGTTTTCCATTTTAGAAGATGATCATCACAACCTATGGTTCAGCGGTAATCGTGGCATTTTTCGCACTAGCAAGCAGCAACTAAATATCGTAGCTGATGGCAAAGCAGACATTGTGCACTGTGAATCATACAACCATCTCGACGGCATGCGCGAAACCGAATGCAATGGCCGCCGGCAACCGGTGGCGTGGAAAAGCCGGGATGGCCGGCTGTGGTTTGTTTCAACCGCCGGCGTGGTGTGTGTCGATCCAAATAACATGCCGGTTAATAAAGTTCCCCCACCTGTGTATCTCGAAGAAGTGATCGTCAACAAAGAGCAAGTCATCGGGCCCGATTCTTCTCTCCTTCACTTCGAGGCGAGTGAACGCGAATTGGAGTTTCGTTTCACGGCGCTGAGTTTGGCAATACCGGAACGGGTTAAATTCAGCTACAAGCTGGAAGGTTATGATCAAAATTGGGTCGAGGCCGGCACGCGCCGTTCGGCCTTTTACACCAACCTGCCCAAAGGGGATTACACTTTTCGCGCGAAGGCTTGCAATAACGACGGTATTTGGAATGAAGCCGGCGCGACAGTGCAATTACGCATCGCGCCGTTTTGGTGGGAAACGTGGTGGGCTTATTTGCTCTATGCGTTGGTGCTGGCCGGCGTTTTCTTCGGCCTTCGTCGCTACGAAATGAAACGTCTGCATCTGCGCAACGCATTGAAGCTCCAGCAAGTTCGTACCGAACGTCTCGAAGAACTGGATCATTTGAAATCGCGTTTCTTCGCCGGCATTTCCCACGAGTTCCGCACGCCGCTCACGCTCATTGGCGGGCCGCTCGCAGAGCTGTTGGAAAAAACTCGCGATGACCAAAAGAAATCGCAAATGACGATGATGCTGCGCAACACCCAACGTTTGCAGCGTCTCGTCGATCAACTGCTCGATCTCGCCCAGTTGGAAAGCGGCAAAATGAGCTTGCAAGCGCGACCGGTGTTAGTGGTTCCTTTCCTGCAAAACCTCATCGCCGCATTTGAATCGCACGCCTTGCAAAAGAACATCAAGCTGGAGTTTCATGCTGACGATCAGCTCACCTCGGAAAGCATCTTCATCGATCCGGACAAAATGGAAAAGGTGATCATCAACCTGCTTTCCAATGCGGTGAAATATACGCCAACCGGAGGAAGAATTGAAGTGGTAGTGGCTGAGGGCTTAGAGCAGAGGGCCGAGGGCAAAGAGAGCGCTACGCCCTCTGCCCTCCGCCCTAGGCTCTTAGCGATTTCCGTCCGTGACACCGGCGTGGGCATTCCCCAACAAGCTCTGCCGCATATTTTTGATTACTTCTACCGTTACCGCGACGAGAACACGCGCCGCGAGTCGGGCACCGGAATCGGTTTGGCGCTGACCAAAGAGTTGGTGGAGTTGCATCATGGTGAAATTTCCGTCACAAGTCAGGAAGGCAAAGGCAGTGAGTTCATCATCCATGTGCCATTCGGCAAAGCGCATCTCAAGCCGGAAGAGATTGCCAGTGAGCAGTTACCAGTAATCAGTGATACTGCAGGCGGCAAGTGGCAAGTTGCAAGTGAGCCGGAGGCTGATATTCCAGCAATCCAGCCATCCAACGATCCAGCAATCCAACCAGCCAGCGACCAGCAACCAGTCATTCTGCTCATCGAAGATAATCCCGACATGCGCAGGTATTTGCGTGAGCATCTGAATCACACGAATCGTTTGCTGGAAGCCACGAACGGGGAGGAAGGCTTGCAAAAGGCGGTGGAAGAAATTCCGGACCTGATCATCAGCGATGTGATGATGCCGCAAATGGATGGTTTTGAGTTGTGCCGCAAGCTAAAAACCGGCGAGTTGACCAGCCACATTCCGATTATTCTGCTGACGGCGCGCGGCTCCGGCGAGAGCAAAATGCAAGGCCTGGAACTCGGCGCGGATGATTATCTCACCAAGCCGGTGAGTGGTCGCGAGCTGCAATTGCGCGTTAAAACTGGATGGAGCGCCAGCATAAACAGCGCGAGCGTTTTTGCCGGGAAATGGCGGCGCTTGATGTGCGGCTTCCCAACCTTCCCATCACGTCCACCGACGAAAAGTTTCTTAATCGGGCCAAGGAAGTTTTGGAAAAGCATTTAACTGATCCCAACTTCAGCGCCGAGGCGTTTGCACGGGAAATGGCGATGAGCCGGGCGAACCTCAACCGCAAGCTCCGCGGTCTGCTCGGCCAACGAACGAGTGAATTTATCCGCGCCATGCGCCTAAAACGCGCTGCCGAATTGCTGCGACAGAAGAGCGGCAGCGTCTCCGAAATTGCCTATCAGGCCGGCTTCAATCATCTCTCCTATTTTGCCCGTTGCTTCAAAGAGCAATATGGGCAACTGCCGCATGAATATGGTCAGCAATGACTTCGTAAAAAAACAAAAAAATTCTGGCTCACGGAAATGAACGGAATTAAAACTGAGAAAAATTCAGTGAGCTGTTCCATTTTCGTGAACAATTGGTTTTTAGCTTTTGAAGTTGCGACTCGTTCGCGTTGGGGCTTTGTAAATCACGCCCATTTCTCCATTGCCCATTTTTGATGATTTTGTAGTTGAGGCTTGATTTTTCAGGGAAAATTGTGTAGCTTTATCCATGACAGCGAAGCTCGATGTTCCATTTCATCAACAAAATCGAGATTACACGTGCGGCCCTGCTTGTTTACGCATGGTGCTGGAATATTGGAATTTTCAGCAAGATGAAGTTTCGTTGAGCATGTTGTGTGGGACAACAATAGCTGGCACCGGCCTCGCAGAAATTGCTGAAGCAGCGCGGAAATTGGGGTTTGAGGCGGAATGGAAGCGAAATGCAAAATTTAATGAATTGACCAACGCGCTGACGCGTGGGGTACCGGCTATGACCATAGTGGATGCGCGGCTTTTGCACGATATCGAAATGCCGCTTCCGGTTGGACATCTGATCGTTATCATCGCGATCGCTGCGAACACGATCTTTTACCACGATCCTGAGGCCGGGCGGGAACAAAATGTTCCTCGACAAATATTTATCCAAGCTTGGGAAAATTTAAGAAAAGGCATGGTGATCGTATGGCGATAAAGAGAAGTGGGAAAAAGGCGCGTGACCTGGTCACGGATTATCTGATTGCTTATATCGGCGAGAAGTCTGTGGCTGGAACCCCGCGTTATGAGACGGCGCGAGAGGTCTGGTCCGTGCCGATTCTCTGTTACACCAGCCGAGGCATTTTCCTTGGCGGGAAGATCGAGCTTGACGAACAATTGGAAATCATATACGCACCCTCAAAAAGTGAATTTACCCGCGTAGTCGAACAACAATTGAAACGACTGCCCGCTGTTGTTTATGCCGACGAAAACGAGTTGACCTCCAAAGGATTTGAAGTTGCCAGAATCATTTAGAGGCTATCCGGGAACTCCACTTTAGTGGGGTTAAGTTAAGCTTTGAGGCACGGATTTGAATCCGTGCCATATTTGAAATTGGCCCTTTTGTGCTATCTTTTGTTCCCGCCGTGTTAGAGATTTTAAAAAAGCTCATCCCCTTACAATTTCTGAATTGAAAGGACCGACCGGTCACTCCGAGTGACCGGTCGGTGTTGTTTTTTCAAACATATCCCGAGCATTGGGCGAAGTCCGACTTGCGCAAAACGCTTTTGCTACCTTCGCCAAATCATCATGCGCAAGTCGGACTTTCACTCAAATCACTCAAAAAAGTCCCTTTTGTGCTAAAGCTCGTTCCCACCGTGTTAGACAAAACCCCTCTCTTTTCTTACCTTTTGTTGTTCCCTTTTTTCAAGTCAATTTAACATTATGCACCACAACTTTGGAGGACAGCAGCCATGAAAAACTTATCAAAACTACCACAAATGAAGTGCATGTGCATCGTTGTGCTTCTTTTAACAATCGGATTTACCTTTTCGGAAAGCATATCGCAATGTGTTACGCCGCCTTCCGGCTTAGTAAGCTGGTGGCCGGGAGATGACAACGCGAATGATATTCAAGGCAGCAATCACGGCACGCTGCAAAACGGGGTGACTTTCACGACTGGCAAAGTGGGGCAGGCGTTTAGTTTTGATGGGATAGATGATAATGCTGAGGCACCTGCAATTTCGGAACGCAGTGTTGACATGTGGATAAAGCCTAACTCACAAGCGCAGATGGGGTTTTATTCAGGGGGTATTGTTCTCAGCAATAATCAAAGTTATGAAATTTTCATTTATCAGCCAAACGGTCTTGGAGGCGGTTCAACGTTTGACAATACTTTTGGCTTAAGTTTGGTTTTCTGGAATAACGATATTGCAATTCCATTTGATGCGATTAAAAGCGGATGGCATCATATTGCTATTTCTTGGGACGGGGAAACTCAAGTAAGAATTGGTATAGATGGACAATTTCCGAGTGGTTATGTCTATGATGGCCTTAGCGTAACCTGGACGCCTCAAACTCAACCGTTTACATTGCCAAGGGTACCAAATCCTGATGTGACCGCCACAACATTAATTGGAAAAACAAGGCATACCTTATGGAATATCGGTTCGCAGTATTTTAATGGTTTCCTCGACGAAGGTGATGTCTTCGACCATGCACTCTCTGAAAGCGAAATTCAAGCTATCTTCAATGCCGGCAGCGCTGGCAAGTGCATATTACCACCTACCTGCGTTTCCGCTCCCTCGGGTTTGGTGAGTTGGTGGCCGGGAGAAGGAAACGCTGATGATATTCAAGACAGCAATGATGGCACGCTCATAAACGGCGCAGCCTTTACAACTGGCAAGGTTGGGCAAGCGTTTAGTTTTGATGGGGTGGATGATTACGTAAAGATTCCAAAGTCGCCCAATCTTGATATGTCCACAGGCGTGACAGTGGAAGCCTGGATCAAGGGCGACCCAAGCAATCCCATGAACACATGCTGTCAAGGAATAGTTGGCGCTGATCATTACCTTCTCGGCATTTCAAATGGCGGATTGTATTTCGTCGTTGGCACAACTAATGGTGCTGTTCACGCACCAGGGCCTGGTCCAACTGGCCCATTCTACCCCACCTCCACTAATGTATTTCATCATGTTGCTGGCACTTACGACGGTTCATCCGTTAATCTCTATGTTGATGGTCAACTGGTAGCAAGCAATCCGCATTCAGGGACCATTTTACAAATGTTTGCCAGTAGTTTCATTACCATTGGCTCAGAAGACGGCAGAAGCGGTTGCGCACCCTGTGTAGGCGCGAGGTATTTCAAAGGTTTGATTGATGAAGTTGGCATTTACAATCGCGCCATTTCTGCTTCAGAGATTCAAGCCATCTACAACGCCGGCAGTGCGGGCAAGTGCAAAGAGTGTGAACCGCCAACCGCCGATGCTGGAGATAATCAAACCATTTGCCCCAACCAAAGCGTCCAAATCGGTGGCGATCCAACCGGCTCCGGTGGCACTGGCACACTCACCTTCAGTTGGGAACCAGCCGACGGGCTGAGCGACGCAAATGCTGCGAATCCGACCGCGACACCAACGAGCACGACGACTTACACCGTCACCGTGACCGACGCCAACGGCTGCTCCGCAACAGACGAAGTTACGGTGACGGTGGAAGACAATGAAGCACCGGTGATCACGATTACGACGAATCCCATCACGCTCTGGCCGCCGAATCATCAATACGTGACGATCAATATCAGTCAATGTGTGACGGCGGTTACAGACAATTGCGCCACGCTTTCACCGAACAATGTCATTATCACCCAAGTGACGAGCGATGAGCCGGAAGATGCCAAAGGCGGCGGTGATGGCAACACTAAAAATGACATGGTGATTGCCGCCAACTGCCAATCGGTGCAACTGCGCAGCGAGCGCGAAGGCAGCGGGAACGGGCGCGTTTACACCATTCATTTGTCCGTCAATGACGGCAATGGCAATACCAGCGCTGCCACTTGTTTGGTCACTATTCCGAAGAGTCAAAATGGGAATTCGGCTATTGATGACGGGCCGGTCTATACGGTAAGTGGCAGTTGCAGTGGCAGTGCGACAAAAATTGCCGAGAATACTGGCGATGCGGCTGCGCAAGAAACCTTGCCCGCAGGTTATGCGCTTTTCCAAAATTATCCCAATCCTTTTAATCCGGCTACGGAAATCACCTTCGCGCTGCCGGAAGCGGGCAAAGTGACATTGCGCATTTATTCGGAAACCGGCCAATTGATTCGAACACTGATCGATAACGAGATGCAAGCGGGACAGCGTGCCGTCCGTTGGAACGGCCTAAATGAGTCCGGCAACACCGTCGCCGCCGGGGTTTATTTATATCGGCTTGCGGTTCGCAGACAAAATGGTGAAACCGCCTTTACCGAAACGCGCCGCATGACTTTATTGAAGTGACATTCTGATTCGACGCAGCGTGGCGAGATTTTAAGGGGAAATCTCGCCACGTTTTATTGAACTGTTGGCACTTCCTTCTGATCCCACACCCACCGGAACTCGCACCTCCCCATCTACAACTACATCCCTAAGCCGGACGAGTCTGCCCTGCCAATGCTCTAAGCAGGCTAGGGCCGGAATCATAATGACAGAAAAATGTAAGGCAGAAAAACGGCTTATTTTTCTGCCCTCCATTTTTCTGTCATTAAAATCTTTGCCCAAAGAGCAAAGATATCACTTTTTAGCACTAATTACACCCCCAATTACACCCTTTGGCTGATGCGATGGGCATCCATCATTTTGTATATTATTTCTATGACGATGACCGATAAAGGAGCTAAGGCTTGATAATGGACATCTACGAGTTTCAAGTAAAAGGGCACCTCGACGACCGCTGGTCGGATTGGCTCGGGGGTTTGGCCATTGCGCGCCAGGAAGACGGCACGACCGTGCTGGTCGGGCCGCTCGTTGACCAGGCGGCGCTGTATGGCGTGATCATTCGAATCCGTGATCTCGGTCTGTCGTTGCTGTCAATGAGTCGAGTGCTCGAACCGCGCGGCAGTATAAGTCAATCTCTTTAAAGTGAAATCTTGGTCGCAGACAGCGCGCCACGCGGTGCAAAAAAACAAAGAAATTTTGACTCACGGAAATGAACTCTCACGGAAGTAAAATTAAAATTTCCGTGAGCTGTTCCACTTCCGTGAGCGATTCATTCTTTTTCCTGTTTGGTTGCGGCTTGCCCGCGTTGAGGAGAGAGCATGAATTCAATTTTGCTTTTCCCCGATTATAAAGCGTTTGTTAGCCGATATGCATTTGTATTTTACTCACCAGGAGAGCTTTCAACCATTCTATGGCTTTTAATCAAAGGAAGATATCTATGCGAATGACGTTACTGATACACATCCTCGCAGGTGGGCTGGGACTCGTTGCGGGCGCGGTTGCGCTCTCTGCAACGAAGGGAGCAGGGCTGCATCGCAAGAGCGGAATGCTATTTGTCTATGCGATGGTCACGATGTCACTCACTGGGGCGATGATTGCGGCTTTTCGGGGCATCGAGACTAACGCGCTCGGCGGGTTGCTGGCGGCCTATTTGGTGATCACTTCGCTGACCACGGTCCGACCGCTGGCTGCTGGGTCGCGTTGGCTGGATCTCGGCGCTATGCTGGTGGCACTGGCCATTGGCTTGACCAGTGTCACGATAGGATTTGAGTTGCTCGTCAGCGGCGAAAGCTCGAAGCACGGCGTGCCGATTCCCATACTTCTCATCTTTGGCGCCATCGGGCTGTCAGCGTGTATATCCGATATTCGGATGATGCGGTCGGGTGGCATTCGTGGCGCGCGTCGAATAGCAAGGCATCTGTGGCGCATGTGTTTCGCGCTGTTCATTGCCACGGGTTCATTCTTTCTCGGACAAGCAGATAAAATTCCCGAGCCGCTCCGCATCCCTGGCCTGCTCGCGGTTCTCGCGCTGGCGCCGCTCCTGGTCATGTTGTACTGGCTGTGGCGCGTCCGTGTCAGACGGACCCTTCGGGGAATCGTTGGCGTCAGCTCACATGAGGCTATTTGAATGACAAACCACTTTGACGAAGCATCACAACGTCAAGTCACTAAGAGGGCATTTGAAAAATAGACTGACCGGTCACTTAAAGTGGTTGAAATATGGAAAACTTTGTGTGTAAAAGTGACCGGTCAGTGGCTTTCCAAACACTCTAACAGTTTCGCGAAAGGAGCACGCATGACTCGCACAACAAACGCCAGAATCGCCGGCTTCACGTTTCTTTTCTACATCGTGATTGGAATCACCGGCATGATCCTGTTCGGCCGGGCGACCAGTGGAGACGGAATCGCCGCGAAGCTTGCGGGCATTGCCCAGCACGCATCCAACGTGCGCATCAATATTTTGCTCTCGCTGCTCGCCTGCTTCTCGGCGCTCGTGCTCGCCGTGACACTCTACGCGATTACGCGCGACGAGGATCCCGATCTCGCCATGCTCGTCCTGTGCTGTCGTGCCGGCGAGGGCGTGCTCGGGGGGATTTCCCTCATCGCGTCGGCCGGACTGCTATGGCTTGCGACGGCTGCCGGAGCAGATGCACCGGATGCCGCGACAGCGAATGCGCTCGGCGCTTTTCTGTTTCAAGTGCCGGCTTGGAATGTACCCATCGCCGG
>Ga0247727_10005583_pt1 | contig 25379 bp, 17 predicted proteins | sample WisWelCaveWW1625_FD_202498 | JGI IMG/M metagenome (GOLD analysis project Ga0247727, IMG submission 202498) | Biofilm microbial communities from Wishing Well Cave, Virginia, United States - WW16-25 | ecosystem: Environmental > Aquatic > Deep subsurface > Groundwater > Cave microbial mat | place...
CGGGGCAGATCCGTCGCATGACCGTGTTCCCGATGAAAGACGACGAGTCCCTCGAGGCCGTCATCAGCGATGGCACCGGCGACGTCGTGGTCCGGTTCATGGGTCGCCGCGCGATCGGTGGGCTGACCCTGGGGACCAAGGTCGTCGTGGAAGGGGTCTTGGGCGATCAGCGAGGCACGACGGTCATGATGAACCCTCGCCTGGAGTTCACTGCGTAGTCGGGTAACGGGTCGGGCCGGCCGGGTCGGGCCGGCCGGGTCGGGCCGGCCGGTTCAACCGCCCACGATGGCGTCGTGCAGGGGTTTCTCGGATTCGGGCCCGGCCAAGGCGACGAGCTCATCGCCGGCCGTCAGCACCGACTCGGGTTGCGGGATGACCACGTGGCCTTCGCGCAAGATGGCTACGACGGCGGCGTCGGGGGGAAGACGCAGCTCGTAGAGCGCCCGCCCGTGGGCCGGCGAGGCCTCGGTGAGCGTCATCTCGACGATCGCGATGCGTCCCCCTTCGAGGCGGAGCAGCCGGACGAGGTCGCCCGTGGTCACCGCCTCCTCGACGAGGGCCGTCAAGACGTGCGGCGGTGACACCGCCTGGTCGACCCCCCACTGGTCGGTGAACAGCCACTCGTTCTTGGGGTGGTTCACCCTGGCCAGCACGCGCGGGACGGCGAACTCCTGCTTCGCGAGCAGCGACGTGACGAGGTTGTCTTCGTCGTCACCGGTCGCGGCGACGACGACGTCGGCCTGGGCGAGCTGCGCCGCCTCCAGGACCCAGGGCTCGCATGCGTCGCCCAACACGAGCCTGACCGCCTCGGGTATCTCGCCGCGGAGGTCTTCGACCGTGGCTTTGTCCTGTTCGACGAGGGTCACCTCGTGACCGCGGTCGGCCAGATCGGCCGCGACGTGCCTGCCGATCTGCCCACCGCCTGTGATGACGATATTCATCAGCCGTGATCCTCGCGGGCGAGCTTCTCGTCGAGCAGATCGAGGCCGTCCTTGCTGATCATGACGACGAGGTAGTCGCCCGACTGCAAGGTGCTGTCGGCCGTGGGGATGAACCCCGACCCACCCCGCGACACCCCGGCGACCAAGATCGTGCCGTCGGCGTTCAGGTCGGTGGGGCGCGTGCCCACGAGGTGCCCATCCACCGGGATCCGGAGGCGCAGCAGATCGCCGCCGCCGAGGGCCTCGCGGACCTCCTGACGATCGTGGAACAACATCAGCTGGATCTGCTTCACGCCCCACTTGGTCGTGGCGACGGTGGGGATGTTCAGGCGCTCGTAGATCTCGGCCCGTCGCGGGTCGTAGATCCTGGCGATAACCTTCGGCACCTTGTAGTGCTCGAGCGCCACGCGGGCGGACAAGATGTTCGAGTTGTCGCCGCTCGAGACGGCGACGAAGGCGTCGGCGTCGTTGATGCCGGCTTCTTCCAGGGTGTCGCGGTCGAAGCCGAGGCCGACCACCGTTGCGGCTTGGAACCCCGGGGGCAGCTTCTCGAAGGCCGCGGGTGACTTGTCGATGATCGCGACCTCGTGACCGGCTTGGGCCAGCTCGATGGTGAGCTGCAGCCCCACGCGTCCACAGCCCATGATCACGACCCGCATCGGCGTGAAGGCTACATCCGCCGCCGGTCGGTGACACGACCCAGGAAAGTCCAAGGGCCGGCAGCTGGAGGGAGCTGCCGGCCCAGGGACGGGCTCGGAGGAAAGTGGTCGAATCGTCTCTGCCCCCCGGGAGCGCCGGTGTGAGGGTGACGTCACGCCGACGAGACCGGTGAGACCTCTTTCCGAAGAGAAGTGTCGGGGCGGGGGCGTGAGCGGGGTGTGAAAGAACGCCCACCCCGCGTGAAGAACCCGTGAAGACGGATGGCACCGTGCCGAGCGCCCGGCTCAGCGGTACCGTTCGCACGATGAGCTCGGTCGCCGGACCTCGCTGGGGTCGTCTCACCGGTCGCACGGTGATGATCGTGCTGCTCGCCACGCTCGGTGCCACCGTGCTCGCGAGCGCCACCAGGGGCCTCGGCGCTGGCAGCGTCGTCGCCGTGTTCATGCTCGCCGTGACCATCTCGGCCGTATCGGGGGGGTTGTGGGGTGGGGTGCTCGGCGCCCTGCTCGCGGCGATCGCGTTCCCTATCTTGGAGGAGCCCGACACGGTGCTCCGCTTCGACGAGCTGACGGATCTCATCGCGGTCGTCGTCTTCTTGGCGGTGGCGATCGTGGTGGGGTTGCTGGTCGGCAACGTCACCGACGAGCGCGCCCGGGCGACGAGGCGTGAGCGCGAGGCCCGCCTGCTGGCCCAGCTGTCGGCGAAGCTCCTGTCGGGCGACGTCCCGGAGCGGGTCCTGGATGACTTCGTGCAGATCCTGCTCGAGCCGTTGGGGCTCGCGCTCTGCGAGGTCCGCGCCGACCTCGACGGCCACGAGATCACGGCATCGGCGACGGCGGCGGGCGTCCGGCCGGGCGGGCCGTCGGAGGCGGTGCCCCTCGTCGTCGCGAACGACCGGGTCGGCGTGCTCATCGCCGAACGCCCCGCGGCGTCGCGCCCGTTCTCGCGCGACGAGCGACTGTTGCTGGAGGCCGCGGTGCTGCAGGCGGCCGTCGCCCTCGATCGCGCGCGCCTCGAGGCGCGAGCGCGCCTGGCGCAGGTCGACGCCGAGACGAACGAGCTGCGTGCCGCGATGTTCTCGTCGGTGACCCACGACCTTCGAACGCCGCTCGCCTCGATCAAGGCCGGCGTGACGAGCTTGCTCGACCCCTCGGTCCACCACGGCGAACGACAGCAACGCGACCTTCTCCAGACGGTCCTCGAAGAGACCGACCGGTTGAACCGGTTGGTCGGCAACATCCTCGACCTCGCGAAGATCCGGGCCGGCGCGCTCATCCCGCGCCGGGCTCGAACCGCCGTCGACGAGGTGGCGGAGGCGGTCGTCGGCCGTATCGGGCCGCGGGCGGCGGCCGCAGGCGTCCGGGTCGAGCTGGACCTCGGCGACGCGCTGCCCGAGATCGCGGCCGATCCCATGCAGCTGGACCAGGTCATGACCAACCTGCTCGAGAACGCCGTGCGCCATTCGCCCGGAGGTGGCGTGGTCCGGTTGCAGGTGGGCGTTGTCCCGCGCGCCGTGCGCGTGCGGGTCACCGACGAAGGGGCCGGGATCGACCTCGCCGAGAGGGAGCGGGTATTCGAAGCCTTCTATCGTGGACAGGACAGTCCCGAGTCACCCGGCGCGGGTTTGGGTCTGGCCATCGCGAAAGCGGTCGTCACGGCGCACGGCGGGAAGATCTGGGTTGAGCCCGCGGCGGGTCGCGGAACGACGTTCGTGTTCGACGTCCCGATCGAGGAGTCGGTGGTGCTGTGAAGGTGCTGGTGGTCGATGACGAGCCGCAGATCAGGCGTGCGCTGCGGACGAGCCTCGAGGCGCACGGCTACGAGGTCATCGCGGTCGCGACCGGTGAGGAAGGCGTGGTCGGGGCGGCCGATACAAGCCCGGACCTGGTGTTGCTTGACTTGGGCCTGCCCGATATCGACGGGACCGAGGTCATCCGCCGCGTCCGTGGGTTCTCGGAGGTGCCGGTCATCGTGTTGTCGGTCCGTGAGTCCCAGGCCGACAAGGTGGCCGCGCTCGATGCGGGAGCCGACGACTACGTTACGAAGCCCTTCGGCATGGAGGAGCTGTTGGCGCGCGCCCGCGCCGCGCTTCGGCGCAAGGGTGGTGACGAGCCCGCGCAGGGAACAGTGCGGTTCGGCGATCTGGAGGTCGACGTCGGCCGCCGCCTGGTGACGATCGGCGACGAGCAGCTCCACCTCACGCCCACCGAATATTCATTGCTGGAGGCCCTGGTGACCAACCCTGGCAAGTTGCTGACGCACCAGTGGTTGCTCCGCCGGGTGTGGGGGCAGGGCTACGGCACCGAGACGACGTACCTGCGTACGTATGTCAGGGCGCTCCGCAAGAAGCTCGGCGACGATGCCGCATCGCCGGCACTGATCGTGACGGAGCCCGGCGTGGGCTACCGCTGGGTCGCCGAGCCCGCCGTATGAGGGACCGGTCTCGCCAGGCCGCATCCGGGGGGCAAGGGGGGTTCTGGAAACGCCTGCTCGTTGGGCGCGCGCTCGCGAGTGACAAAGCCGAACACCAGCTGCTGCCGAAGGTGCTGGCGCTGCCCGTGTTCTCGTCGGACCCCTTGTCGTCGAACGCGTACGCGACCGAGGAGATGATGCTGGTCCTCGTCACGGCCGGCGTGGGTGCGTTGACGCTCCGCATGCCGATCGCATTCGCCATCGGGGCGCTCCTGTTCATCGTGGTCACGTCGTACCGGCAAACGGTGCGCGCGTATCCGCGTGGCGGGGGCTCGTACATCGTGGCACGCGAGAACCTCGGAACCGTCCCCGGTCTCCTGGCGGCCGCGGCGATATTGACCGACTACGTCTTGACGGTGGCGGTCAGCATCACGGCGGGCACCACGGCGATCGCATCGGTCGCACCCGAGACGCTGGTGCCCTGGCGGGTACCGGTCGCGGTGGCGCTGGTGGCGTTGGTCACGCTCGCCAACCTGCGCGGCGTCCGTGAGGCAGGGATCGTGTTCGCCGTTCCCACGTACGGGTTCGTCGCGATGATCGCCATCACGCTCGCGGTCGGGTTCACCCGCTGCCTCGGCGGTTGTCCTGAAGCCGAGACGGCTCATCTCGGGTTGGAGGTTGAGCAGGCGCTCACGTGGTTCCTTATCGCGCGAGCGTTCTCGTCGGGGGCGACGGCGCTCACCGGCGTCGAGGCGATCGCCGACGGCGTCCAGGCGTTCCGGCGTCCGCAGGCGCATAACGCGGCGACGACGCTCACGATCATGGGCGCGATGTCGGTCGCGATGTTCCTCGGCATCACCCTGCTCGCCGTGTTGTTGCACGTGCGGATCACCGAGGAGATCGTCCACGAGAGCCCGGTGCTCGCGCAGATCGGCCGGACCATCTTCGGCGACGGCGCGATGTTCCTGCTTCTGCAGGCGTTCACGGCCGGCATCTTGATATTGGCAGCGAACACCGCGTTCCAGGACTTCCCCCGGCTCGCGTCGATCTTGGCGCGCGACCGCTTCCTGCCATCGCAGTTCCGCAACCGGGGCGATCGCCTCGTGTTCTCGAACGGCGTGATCGTGCTGGCGGCCGTGGCGGCTCTCATGATCTGGTTGTTCGACGCCGAGCTCACCCGGCTCATCCAGCTCTACGTGGTGGGCGTCTTCACCGCGTTCACGTTGTCGCAGGCAGGCATGGTGCGGCGCTGGCTGCGGCTCCGTGAAGGACGGTGGCAGCGAGCCGCGATCATCAACGGCATCGGCGCCGTGACCACCGGGGTGGTCCTGGTGGTGGTCACCGTCACGAAGTTCGCGAAGGGCGCTTGGATCGTCATCGTCGCCATGCCGGTCATCGTGCTGCTGTTCCTCGCGGTGAGCCGGCACTACGCGACGATCGCCCGCATCCTCGCCGTGGTACGAGTCACGGGACGTGACGCCGCGACCAACCACGTCGTCGTGCTGGTCCCCGACATGGGCCCCGCGACCCAAGACGCCATCGCGTACCTGCGCGCCGTACGCCCGGTCACGGTCGAGGCGAGGTGGGTCGGAACACCTGCCGGTCTGCCCGCCGCCACGCACGCGTGGCATGTGCGGGCCGAGCGGCTGGGCGATCTCACGCCGCTGCCCGGCGCTGATCGACACCTGGTGCGAGCCATCCGGTCACTCGTGCGCGAGCGACGCCGGGGCCCCGAGGACTTCGTGACGATCGTGATCCCGGAGGTCGTTCGTCGAACCGGTCTGTTCCGCCAGGCCGTTCGCGGTCGCCGCTGGTTCTTGCTCAAGACGGCGCTGTTGTTCGAACCTGGCGTGGTCGTGACCGACATCCCGTGGATCGAGGGTGTGGAAGATCGGCCATCGGGCGAGCGCCCGCTCGAGCCCGAGCGGAGCGTGGTGCTCGTGCCGGTTTCGGGCGTGCATGACGCCACCGTCCGGGCGGTGCTGTATGCGCGGGCGCTGAAGCCGCTGTTCGTCGAGGCGATCTTCATGGTGACCGATCCCGAGGAGACCGAGGGCGTCGTGGAGGCGTGGCACGCCCGCGAGATCGATGTGCCCCTCGTGATGGTTGAGGCGCCGTTCCGCGATATCGGCGAGCCGCTGCTCGCCGAGATACGTCGCCACACGATCCGTGGCGACACCGTGGTGACCGTGGTCTTGCCCGAGCTGGTGCCACGGCACTGGTGGGAGAGCGTGCTGCACAACCAGACGGGGCTGTTCATCAAGGAGCTGCTGTTGGCCGAGCCGCGGGTGGTGCTCACGAGCGTGCCGTTCCACCTGCGTCACGCCGAGGTTGCGGCGTCTCCCACGTCAGGGCGTTCGTAGCGGCGCGCGACGCGCTAGGGTTCAGGCCCCGAACGAAAGAGCTGAACGGATGAACATCCGCCCTGCCGGCGACACCGACGTGCCGTTCCTCAAGAAGATGCTGTACGAGGCCGCCCGGTGGAACCCAGACTGGCCGCGTGAGCCCATCGAGGAGGTGCTGGCGGACCCTATCCTCGTTCGCTACCACGAAGGATGGGGCCGCTCCGGTGACGGTGGCGTGGTCGCCGAGATCGACAGCCAACGCGTCGGCGCGGCGTGGTATCGGATCTTCCCCGCCGAAGCCCCCGGTTACGGCTTCGTCGACGAGAAGGTCCCCGAGCTCAGTCTCGCCGTCGTGCCGCTGCACCGACGCAAAGGGATCGGTGGCGCGCTCCTGCGTTCGTGCCTGGTGCAGGCGCGCGAAGACGGGTTCCAGGCGTTGTCGCTGTCGGTCGCCGTGCACAACCGGTCGCGCATGATGTACCAGCGGGCAGGCTTCGAGAAGGTGGGCGAAGACGGCGACAGCTGGACGATGGTCACGAACCTCTGAGACCTCGAGCCTCCCGCTACGACCGTTCGCGCCTCGCCGCGTCGAGCGCTGCGTATTCGGCGCGGACCTTCGTCCATCGCCGCTGCACGTAGACCGCGACGCCGACCACCAGCACACCGACGATGAGCCACGACACCGGCCGCAGGAACGTCTCGACGTCGTTCCACCTGGCGCCGAGCACCGCGCCGAGCCAGGCGAGCGCGATGCACCACGGCAGACACCCCAACGTCGTGTACACCGTGAAACGTACGAACCCCATGCCCGCGATCCCCGCCGGCAGCGAGATGAACGTCCGGATCACCGGCAGCAGCCTCGAAACGAACACGGCCAGCTCGCCGCGGCGCTCGAACCACCCGTGGGCAGTGTCGACCTCGTGTGGGCGAACCAACAGGTAGCGGCCGTAGCGGTCGATGAGCGGCCTGCCCCCCACGGCACCGACCCAATACGCGAGCCACGACCCGGCGAGGTTGCCGGCCGTGCCCGCCGCCACCACAGCCCAGAACCCGAGCTCGTTGCCGGCTCCGGCGAACGCGACCGTCGTGAGAGCGCCGCCGAACAACATCGTGACCTCGCTGGGGATGGGGATGCAGGCCGATTCCAGGAGCATCAGGACGAAGATGGCCGTCAGGCCGTGATCGCCGATCGTGGTCGTGATGAAGCCATGGAGGGTGTCGAGCATCGGGGCTCCTGGTCGCGGGTTCCCGTCGAAGTAGCCATCCGGGGGAACAATCGGAGGGTAGCAGCGCGTTCTAGGGTCCTCGTGACCTCGGTGGTACCGTCCCGCGGGGCGCCCGCCGTTGGACACCTTCCCCGCTCGACCCGTAAAGGATGCAGCTCGTGGGCAAGACCTTGGTGGTCGTCGAGTCGCCTTCGAAGGCCAAAACGATCGAGAAGTACCTGGGCGGCGACTACGCCGTCCGAGCCTCGTATGGGCATATCCGGGACCTCCCGAAGTCGAAGCTCGGTGTCGATATCGACGGCCAGTTCGAGGTCGAATACGTCGTCCCTGAAGACTCGAAGCGCCACGTCGCCGATCTGAAGAAGGTGCTGAAGACGGCGGACGAGGTCGTGTTGGCCACGGACTTCGACCGCGAGGGCGAAGCCATCGCGTACCACGTCGCCACGCTGCTCGGCGTCGATCCCGAGCGAGCGAAACGGGTCACCTTCACCGAGATCACCCGGGATGCCATCTTGGATGCCTTCGCTCACCCGCGCACGATCGATCGGAAGCTCTTCGACGCCCAGGAAGCGCGCAGGGTGCTCGACCGGTTGGTCGGTTACCGCATCAGCCCGCTGCTGTGGAAGCGGGTCCAGCCGGGGTTGTCGGCCGGGCGGGTTCAGTCGGTCGCTGTCCGGTTGATCGTGGAGCGCGAGCGCGAGATCACGGCCTTCATCGCGGTCGAATACTGGAGCGTCGACGTCAGGCTCACGCCCGATGCCGCCGATCAGCCCTTCCTCGCGCGGCTGACCCTGATCCCCGACGGCAAGCTCGCGACCAGCCCCGACAAGAAGGGCATCGTGTTGGGCCGCGAGGCCGACGCCGCGACCCACGTCGAGCGACTCGGGCGGGCCGCCTACCGCGTGACGGGCGTCGAGCGCAAGGAGCGGAAACGCTCGCCCGCACCACCGTTCACCACCTCGACGCTGCAGCAGGAGGCCGCCCGCAAGCTCGGCTTCAGCGCCCGCAAGACCATGACGCTCGCCCAGCGTCTGTACGAAGGCATCGACCTGTCCGGCGAAGGCACCGTCGGGCTCATCACCTACATGCGGACGGACTCGGTCAACATCGCCGACACGGCGCTGCGTGAGATCGCCGAGCTGGTAGGCGGCGAATACGGCGAGCGTTACACCCTGGCCGAGGCGCGGCGGTACAAGACCCGGTCGCGCAACGCGCAGGAGGCGCACGAGGCGATAAGGCCGACCAGCGTGTTCCGCACGCCGGCGCGCATGGCCTCGTCGCTCGAACGCGACCAGCTCAGGCTCTACACCTTGATCTGGCAGCGCACCGTTGCCACGCAGATGGCCGAGGCTCGCTTCGACCAGGTGGGCGTCGACATCGACGCGGACGTTCGTTACGGCTTGCGGGCCACCGGACAGACGCTCGTGTTCGACGGGTTCTTGAAGCTGTACCGCGAGGGCCGCGACGACGAGCCCGACGACGATGCCGAGAACACGCTGCCCGAGCTGACCGCCGAGCAGCTCCTTCGGATGCTCGAGGTGGTGCCCGAGCAGCATTTCACGCAGCCGCCTCCTCGCTACACCGAGGCTTCGCTCGTGAAGAAGATGGAGGAGCTGGGCATCGGGCGGCCGTCGACCTATGCCTCCATCATCTCGACGATCCAAGACCGCGGCTACGTGCGCCTGGAAGAGAAGCGCTTCAGGCCAGAAGACGTCGGCATGGTGGTGACCGATAAGCTCATCGAGCACTTCCCGGACATCGTCGACGTCAACTTCACCGCCTACATGGAGAAGGAGCTCGACGACATCGCCGAAGGCGACCTGCACAAGGTTCAGATGCTGCACGAGTTCAACGGACCGTTCCAACGGGCGCTCGAGAAGGCCGAGCACGCCTTCGAGCGCTATCAAGAGGAGCTGGACGAACCGTGCCCCTTGTGCCCCCGGGAAGGGCGCGAGCCAGGGAAGCTGCAGATCAAGCTCGGCCGTTACGGGAAGTTCATCGGGTGCCCGAACTACCCCGAGTGCCGCTACATCCGCAACATGGATGGCAGCGAGCGCGCAGAGCCCGAGCTCATCGACGAGCTGTGTCCGGAGTGCGGCAAGCAGCTGCAGAAGCGGGTGGGTCGCTACGGGCCCTTCGTGGGGTGCAGCGGCTACCCCGCCTGCCGGTACATCAAGAAGGAGCCGCCGAAGGGCACGGGGGTCACATGCCCGGTCTGTTCACAGGGCGAGCTGGTCGAGAAGCAGACCCGGTTCGGGCTGATGTACGGGTGCGACCGGTACCCAGAGTGTGACGGGGCGGTGAACAACCCGCCGATCGCCGACCATCCATGCCCTGAGTGCGGCGGCCTGTTGCTCGCCCGGCCGAAGTCGATCCGGTGCTGGACCTGCGGCGCCGAGCTGGATGATGACTACGGCGTGACGAGGCCGGGCGACCTCGAGGCCGAGACGGCCTCGCGCGCGGCGAAGGCCGAGGCCCGCAAGGCGCGCGCGGCCGCCAAGGCGAACGCGAGGAAGAAGCCCGCGGCCCGCAAGAAGAAGACCGCGGCTCGTAAGAAGCCCGCGGCGCGCAAGAAGGCCGCGCCCGCGGAGGCGACCGCTGCGTCGGCGGGATCGGCGGCGACCGAGCCGACGGCCGGCGGGTAAGGGGCCGCGGTGGCGTCGATCACCGACGAGGTCGCCGCCCTCCGCGGCACCAAGGCGGCGACGCTTCGCGATCTGCTGACTCACCCGCCGTTCGCGCGCCTGCTGGCCGCGATGTCGGTGTCGTCGCTCGGCGACTGGGTCGGGTTCGTCGCGGTGACGACGATCGTCGCGCGAACGGGTGGGGGAGCGGCAAGCATCGCCGTCTCGGGCGTCATGGTCGCGCGCACGTTGCCGGCCTTCTTGTTCGGCCCTATCGCCGGCACGCTCGTCGATCGCCTCGATCGCAAGAAGCTGATGATCGCAGCCGACCTCGGCCGGGGCGCCATGTACGTGTCGATGGTGTTCTTCCGTGAGCTGTGGGCCATCTACCTGCTGTCGTTCGCGATCGAGTGTCTGTCGCTGCTGTGGAGTCCCGCGCGCGACGCGTCGCTGCCAAACCTCGTGCCACGCCGGCAGCTCGCGAACGCGAACTCCCTGGCGCTCGCGAGCGCCTACGGCACGTTGCCGCTCGGCGGAGCCGTGTTCACCGTGCTCGTCGCGCTCTCGACGTGGATGGGTCAGCGTGTGCCGGTGCTCGAGGCGCAGCCCGAGTCGCTCGCACTGGTCCTGGACGCTGCCACCTTCCTGTTCTCGGCGTTCATGCTCACGGGCATCGCGATCCGTTCGTCGTCCGCGCTCACCCACGAACGGCTCGACCTCTCGCGCGTGTGGCGCGACACCGTGGACGGCGTGCGGTTCTTGCGCGAAGAGTCGATCGCGTCGGCAATGACCGGCGGCATCGTGATCGCGTTCGGTGCGGTGGGCGCCGTCTTGGCGGTGGGACCGGTCTTCGTCACGCTGACGGTCGACGCCGGCGCCAGCGGCTGGGGCATCGTCGTCACGGCGTTCGGGGTGGGCATGGCGCTCGGCATGGGGGGGGCGAACATCGCGGCGCGGACCTCCACGCGCGATCTGGTGTTCGTGGTCTCGCTGTCGGCGGCGGCGCTGACGTTGTTCGTCATGGCCGCCATGCCGAACCTCTCGTGGGTGGCGGTCTTCGCCGTGTGGCTCGGCGCCTTCTGCGGGCTCGCCTGGGTCAGCGGGTACACCCTGCTGCAGGAGAACGTGGTCGACGAGTTCCGCGGCCGGACGTTCGCATCGCTCACCACGTTGTCGCGCACCGTCTTGTTCATCTCCCTGGCGGTGTTCCCGGCCTTGGCCCAGCTGTTCGACACGGCGACTCGTGCTTTGATCGATGGGGGCGACCTGCACGTCGGCGGGCAGCGCATCGACCTGAGCGGCACCCGGCTGGCGCTGTGGACCGCCGGGCTCGTGGTGGTCGGCGCTGCGTTCGACACCCGCCGGTTGCTGGCGCGGTACCGTCTGTCTCGACCGGTCCCTCTCACTCTCGTGCCGAAACTCAAGCGTCCACCCGCCACCGGACTGTTCATCGCCTTCGAAGGTGTCGAGGGCGCTGGCAAGGGCACCCAGATCGAGATGGCTGAGCGGTACCTCACCGAGAGCGGTCTCGATGTGTTGGTCACGCGCGAGCCGGGGGGGACGGCGCCCGGTGAGCGGATCCGCCAGCTGGTGCTGGATCCAGCGATGGGCGCGCTCGACGCTCGCGCCGAGGCGATGTTGTTCGCGGCATCCCGGGCGCAGACGGTCGCGACGGTGATCAGACCGGCCCTGGCCGAGGGCAAGGTCGTGATCTGTGATCGCTACGTCGATTCTTCGCTCGCCTACCAGGGATGGGCTCGAGGCCTCGGCGAAGCCGACGTGTTGAGCCTCAACGTCTGGGGCACCCAGGGGCTCTTCCCCGACGTGGTGATTTTGCTGCACGTCGAGCCCGAGCTCGGGCTCGACCGGAGCGACGGCCCACTCGACCGCATGGAGCAGGAAGGCAGCCCGTTCCTGACCAAGGTGGCTGACGCCTACCTCAAGATCGCCGAGGAGCACCCAGAGCGCTTCGTCGTCGTCGACGGCGACCGCGCCCCCGCGGAGGTGTTCGACGACGTGCGGGCCGCGCTCGACAAGGCGTTGCGCGACCGCGACCAACACGGGGGCAAGCCATGACGTCTGCGTCGGAGCGACGTCGCATGGCATAGGTACGCTGACACGGTGGAAGCCCCAGTGTTCGACCGGCTCACCGGGCAAAACGTGTCGGCCGCGTTCTTGCGTCGCGCGGCCGAACGTCCCCACCACGCCTACGTGTTCGCCGGCCCGGAGGGGTCCGGCAAGTCGATCGGCGCCCGAGCCTTCGCGGCGGCCTTGTTGTGTCCCGACGGCGGGTGTGACACGTGCCGGCATTGCCGGCTCGCACTCACCGACCACCACCCCAACCTCTTCGTGGTCGAGCCCGAAGGTCGCGACATCCACGTCGACACCGTTCGAGCCGAGGTGTGGCAGCCGGCGTTCCGAACGGCTCCCGAGCCGGGGCGGAAGGTGTTCGTGCTGCGAGAGGCGGACCGGCTGTCGCCGGCCGCAGCCGACACCTTGCTCAAGGTGCTCGAGGAGCCGCCGCCCGAGACGGTCCTCCTGTTGTTGTCGGCTCGGGCGCACGAGCTGCCGCCGACCGTGTGGAGCCGGTGCCACATCGTGACGTTCGCCGCGTTGTCCGAGACGTTCGTCGTCGCGACCCTCGTCGGTGAGGGCGTGCCCGATGTCAGAGCCCGGCTGGCGGCCCGGCTCGCGGGCGGCAACCTGGGGCGGGCGCGACGGCTCACCGCCGATGACGGCCTGACCTTCCGATCGGTCGCCCTCGAAGCGCTCGGGCTCGCGGCGACGGGTGCTCCGGGTGCGCTCGCCGCCGCCGATCGCGTGCTCGGCGCGGCGGGTGACTATCGCAAGGGCATGAAGGCAGAGCTCGAACAGGCGCTCGCGCCGTTCGTCGACGAGCGCGGCCGGCCCGAGGAGAGCTATCGCGGGGCGATCAGGCGGATCGAGATCAGGTTCCAACGGCGCGAGCGCCGTGCCGAGCGCGACTACATCGACTGGGTGTTGCTCGCGGCGTCGGCCATCGTTCGCGATCGCATCGCCGCCGAGGCCGGGGTCGCCGACGCCGATCTGATCAACCCCGATCTGCCGCCCGATCCCCTCGATCGAGGCGATGTCGGCCGTGCCGGCGAGGGCATCGGCGCCATCGAGGTGACGAGGGCGGCCCTCGCCGATGACGTCAACCTCAATCCCCGCCTCGTGCTCGAAGGAGCGTTCCTCCAGCTCGGAGGCGCCTGAGCAAGGGCCTGCGGCTCGGGGGAGGGCTCCGCAGCTGGCATCCGCCCCAGGGCTTTCGATGGGTGCGCCAGTCACCCGGGAGCGGTACGCTGCGGTCTCGAAGGTCTGGCATCGGGAGGGTCCGTTCGATGCATCTGGTCGGTCGTTTCACGCGTGATGAGGTCAGCGCAAAGGTGTGGTGGCCACTCACCATGCTCCTCGTCGTCCTCGTGGTGCTTACGTTCCCGGGGCAGAGCCGCGCCGTCGACGACCATCGCGCGGCCGCCGCCGACTGGTCGGTTGGCGTGATCCGCGACACGGTCTCGCGGGCGGCGGCCGAAGGCTCGGCGACGCAACCCTTCGATGGCGCGGTGGCGGGAGGCATCTCGGCGTCCCTCGCCGGTGGTACGGCCGACAGAACCGTCGACGCGATCCGTGTGTGGTCGCTCAACGGCGACCTCCTGTATTCGACCGTGGACGACGAGCCGCTCGGGTCGGGCGAAGCGTTCAACGACGACACGATCGGACGGGCGGCGGCGACACCGGGTGTGCCCGCGACCACCTTGAGCGAACAAGACAACAACGGCGATGTGGCGCCGACGCGCTTCCAGGTGTTCGTGACCCTCGACGGGCGCCCCGACCTCGTCGGCGAGGTCGACTTCTCCGACGCCAGGCTGACGCGTGACGTCCGCTCCCTGTGGATGGGGATCCGCATCGTCTTGAGCGTCGCCACGCTCGTGTTCCTGGGTCTCGCGGCTTTGTCGATGCGCGAGCCCGTTGCCGCGAGCGGTGCGTTCGTCCCGTTCTACCCGGCTTCGGTGCCCGCATCGATGGACATCATGGATCGCGAGGAGGCGACGCAGCTGCGGATGGCAGGTGATCATGCGAAACGACGTGTCGCGTCGATGGAGGACCGCCTGCACGAGCTGGAAGGAACGAAGCGCCTCCTCGAAGGCGAGCTGCAGAAAGCGCTGACGGCGAACGCGAACCGTGCGGCCTCCCGACCGACCGGTGTGATGCCCGGGGCGGGCCCGGCGTCACCTCCACCGGTCCCTGTCCCCTTCGAGGCCCCGGCCTCGGTCGAGGCCCCGGCCTCGGTCGAAGCCCCCGCCGCGGTCGAAGCCCCCGCCGCGGTCGAGGCGCTCGCCCGGGTCGAGAAGCGTCCTGCGGCCAAGCAGGCACCGCCGAAGCCGGCGCCGGTCGTTGAGCCTGAAGTCGTCGTCGTGCCGGAGGCTTCTGAACCTGTACCGGTCGCCGCGTCTTTCCTGCCGCCCGAACTGGTGGTGCTGCCGGAGGCGGCCGACATCGAGCCCGACGAGCCGGCAATCGCGGAACCGGAGTTGCCCGAACCGGTCACCTACGTCGCGTCGTCGCGGTCGCTCCCGGCACGAAAGGAATCCGCGCCTGACGTGCTCGCCCGCTTGGTCACCCCGGTCGGTGACGTCGAGCAGGAGGCCGACCCCGGCATGATGCGGGCGAAGCTCGCTCGCACCGCCGCGCTCAAGAAGCCGGGCTCGAAGGAGCGCCGCGAGGAGCAGGAGCGCCTCCAGGCCGGCGAACGCCCGGCGTAGCCCGTCGGGCTCCCTCGCTCCGCACCGGACCACCGCATCTGTGGTGCTGGCACCACTGGCGCTCGCCCAGGGGTCTGCGACCCTTGACGGTGGAGGTACGTGTCGTGACCACCAGGGTGCTCATCGTCGACGATCAGGAGCCATTCAGGGCGGCCGCCCGTCTCGTCGTGGAGCTCACCGACGGGTTCGAGATCGCGGGCGAAGCCGAGACGGGTGAAGACGGCGTCGATCTCGCAGCCACGCTCGCCCCCGACCTCGTGCTGATGGACGTCAACCTGCCGGGCATCGACGGGCTCGAGGCGACCCGACGGATCCTCTCGGTCCCGTCGCCCCCGACCGTCTTGCTGCTCTCGACGTACGAAGCTGCCGAATACGCGCCTCGGGCGGCGGAGTGTGGTGCCGCCGCGTACATCCCGAAGGCGATCTTCGGGCCGGACGCGCTCGAAGCTGCATGGGCCGCGGCCAGCGGCTGAGCCAACCAGATCCGTCGTGAGGGCGGGGTAAGCTGCGCGCGTCCGCCCAGCCGGAGGCCTCCATGAGTGAACAGCCTGCGCCGTCCGCCGCGGACGGCAGACGTCTCGATCCGCAGCTCCGGCGGTTGGTCTTGTTCGCCGGCGGGGTAGTCGTCCTCATCGTCATGGGGTTCCGCATCTTCGACGACGTCGCCAACGTCTTGATGACGGTGGTGTTCGGCTTCTTCCTGTCGCTCGCCATGGAGCCGGCCGTCAACTGGCTGCACAAGAAGCACGGGTGGCGACGCGGGTCGGCCACGGGGTTGATCATGGTGATCATGGTGCTCTTCGGGGCCATGTTGGTGCTGCTCATGATCCCCGTTCTCATCCAAGGTGTGAAGGCGGTCGCCGAGGCGCTACCCACGCTCGCGGACTCGCTGATCCGGTTCGCGAACGACACGTTCGGCACGACGATCTCGGCGGTGGAGGTCGATTCGCGTTTGCGCGAAGCGCAAGGCGAGATCGCCGGCTGGGCCGCCGAGACCGCTGTAGGCGCGGTGTCATCGGTCGTCGGGGTCACGTTCCAGCTCTTCACCGTGTTGCTGTTCACGTTCTACTTCACCGCCAACGCCCCCAACATCCGCCGCGCCGTGGCGTCGCTGTTCCCCAGAGATCGACAAGACGAGGTGCTGTCGGTGTGGGAGGCGGCCATCGAGCAGACGGGCGGCTACTTCTTCAGCCGTGCGATCTTGGCGTTCCTCAACGGGCTCGCGATGTTTGCGGTGCTCGCGATCGTGGGCGTGCCGTTCGCGTTCCCGCTCGCCTTGGTCGCGGGGATCGTGTCGCAGTTCATCCCCATCGTCGGCACGTACATCGGTGGCGCCCTGCCCGTCCTGGTGGCGCTCGCCGATCCTGGGCTCGACGGGGCGATCGTGGTGCTCGTGTGGATCATCATCTACCAGCAGCTCGAGAACTACCTGCTCAGCCCGCGTATCAGCTCGAGGACCATGAGCTTGAATCCGGCCGTGGCGTTCTTCGCCGCCTTGGTGGGCGGCTCCCTCGGCGGTGTGTTGTGGGCCTTCCTGGCGCTGCCCGTGGCTGCGGTCATCCAGTTCGCGGCGTCGTTGTTCATCCAGCGGCACGAGGTCATCACGAGCGACCTGACGGAGGCCTACGTCCCTGAGCCGAAGGAGCGGCCTTCACGCGGCGAGCATCGCAGCCTCAGGGAACGGTTGTCGTCCCTGCGGCGCGACGCAGACGACTCATCCGGTTCCTGATCGCGATGGTGTGGCCTTCGGTCCCGACCGCCTCGAAGAAGCCTGGGTGGCAGCCACCGCCGGGTGATCCCTGCCCCGCTACCGGTGTGGTGCTGCTGTCGTCGACCGACACCTCGGCGCCACCTCGGGATCGTATTCCAGTTCTTCAACCTGCTCGAGGGCATGAGCGTCCTAGGGAACGTCACGCATCCGACGCGACGCCCCAGCAGCTACGGACCCGGGCTGACGGGGACGCTGCCTGACACCACGGTGCCCCGTCCGGGCACGCTCTCAACCCGGAGGTCGCCTCCGACGGCGTCGAGCCGGTCGTGCATCCCTTGCAGGCCGCTGCCGGCCGTCGCGGTCGAGAGGTCGAAGCCACGGCCGTCATCGGCGATCGAGAACGTGGTGCTGCCGTTCTTGCGAGCAAGCGTGATGATCACGCGTCCGGCCTCCGCGTACTTCGCGACGTTGTTGAGCGCCTCCAGCACGCAGAAGTACATCGAGGCCTCGACGTCTCGGCCGAGGCGGCCGATGTCACCGGCGCGGATCTCGGTGGGCGTGACCGCACGCCGCGCCTGGGCCTCCACCGCAGCGACGATCCCTTGGTCGGCCAGTAGCGGCGGATAGATGCCTCTCGCGAGATCGCGGAGATCGTCGAGCGCCTGCGTGGCCTCGCCTTGCAGAGCCTGCAGAGTCCCATGCGCCCTCTGGGGGTCACGATCGATGAGCTGATCAGCCAGTCGGACCTTGACCGCGAGCGCGACGAGCTGCTGTTGCACCCCATCGTGGATGTCGCGCTCGAGCTTGCGCGCGCGTTCGTCTTGGGCGGTCACGATCCGTCGGCGCGACTCGCGGAGGTCTTCGACCAGTCTGACGTTGCGAAGCACCGGACCGGCTTGCGCGGCGAGGTCCGCGATCAACCTGCGTTTCGCGTCGTTCATGGGATCTGCGGCGGGCATGACGACCGAGAGCGCTCCGAGCTCGTCGCCCTGGTACGTGACGGGCACCGCGTCATCGCCGGGGTGGTCGAGGCCCCTCCCGTCCGGCCAGCCGGCGGCATGGCTCCGACCGCTCGCCGTGCCGAGCCACACGTCGGCGCGGTCGGCCCCGACTGCTGTCCCGAGCACGGCCGCCATCCGCGGCAAGACATCGTCGGTCGCGTAGGACTCGCCGACGCGCTGGGAGAACTCTGTCAGCACCTCGTACGGCGTCGATCGCCCGCCGAACACCACGCGGTCGGCGATCCGGCGCGACAGGCGCCACAGGGGCCGGGCCAGGAGGCCGACGACGATGCCGAACACCAAGATCGACGCAGGTCGCGATGGGTCGGTCAGTCGTCCGACTATCGGGCCGCTCGCTATCAAGAGGAGCGCCCCGAGGATGAGCACGATGAGCGAGGCCACCACGACGAAGCGGACGGTCTTGCGGATGACCAACTCGACGTCGTACATACGGAAGCGAAGGATGGCGACCCCCATCGCCGCCGGGATCCCGATCCCGATCGAGGTGGCGAACGCGATGAAGAGGACGTCGCTGAGTGCCTGGCTTCCGGTGGGCCCGGAGGCGACCGCGGCCAGCAAGAGCCCGAAAGAGAGCACCACGACGCTCGTGAACAGCCGGAGCCGCTGCCGGTCGGTGCCGCCGGACCGGTGGTACCGCAGCACGAGCGACACGACGGCGAGGATCGCCACGAGGAGCATGATCATGAAGGCAGCGATGCCGACCGGCTCGACGACGAGCAGGGCCTCCACACCGAGTGGGTTGTTCGGTACCGCCGCCCCAGGGATGTTGAGCTCGAGCTGGCCGGGCTCGAACATCGAGAGCAGCATCCCGGCGACACCGGCAGCGATCTCGACCCGGACCACCACGCGCCACCGTCGCGAGAGCAGGCTCCCGTCCGGGAACAGCAGGAGCATGAGCGGCAACGACACGAATAACACGACGTACCACCACGTCGTGAGCCAATACGCGACAAGGTCCAGTGGCGCTCCGCCCCGCTCGATGGCGAACCGGGCGTACTCCTCTGAGAATGAGGCGACCAGGAAGCTGATGCCGACGGCCATCATCAGCCAGCCCACCAAGTTGCCGGGGGCTCGCGAGGCGACCAGTGCTCCGACCCCGCAGTAGCCGAGCATCATCACGACCGCGACCGCGATGAACGCCGCGTCCTCCCGGAGCGAGCCGTTGATCCCGGAGACGACGAGGGTCGCCACCAACCACGGTGCCGCGATCATGAGGATGACCCACGGGATACGGCTGCGAGGGGTGGTGACGATGTCGCTCATCCCACGGTCACCTCCGTCGCCAGCGGGAGGCGGATGCGGACCTGTGTACCTGCGCCCGGCGTGCTCTCGATGACGAGGGTCCCGTCGAGAGCATCGACTCGATCCTTCACGATGGCGAGCCCCATACCCCAACCGGCCGCCGGGTCGAACCCCGCCCCTGCATCGTCGATGCTGACCTCCAGCGCGTCGCCGCCGGCCGCGAGGCGGACCACGGTCGGGGCGTTGGCGGCGTGGCGGATCACGTTCTGGATCGTCTGGAGGCAGCAGAAGTAGACGCAGGTCTCGAGGTCGTCGTCGAACCGACGTCCTCGGACCCCTTGGCCGGCCTCGACGGTGGCGTTCGCACCCACCTTCCGGATGTGGGCCTCCAACGCCGGCACCACGCCGGCTTCGGCCAACAATGGAGGGAAGATCCCGCGTGCCAGGTCGCGGAGGTCCTCGAGCATGGTCGTGGCCTCGTCGAGTTGGCGGTCGAGAACCTTGAGCACCTCGGTGGGTTCGGCATGCTCCACCGTCGCCAAGGACTGCCCGATCCTCACGAGTGCCTGCTCCGGCCCTTCGTGGAGGTCACGCTGCAGGCCGCGGCGCTGCGCGTCCCGGGCGGTGACGAGCCGCTCCCGCGACGCGCGCAGCGCCGCGGCCTGGACGTCCAACTCCGCCACCCGGAGCGCCAGCTCCTGGGTGAGCCGAACGTTGTGCAGTGCGAGGCCAGCCTGACCGGCGAGGTCCGCCAAGAGCTTCTGCTCCGCGGTCGAAAGCGGCTCGGCCGCGGGCTTGGTGACCTCGATCGCCCCGACCTCGTCGCCGTGGTAGGTGATAGAGATGGTCGTCGCAGCCGGTGCCGGCGTGAAGTCGGTTCCTTCCCGCGACCATCGCTCCACCAGCTCGCGGCCATCGGACAGCGAGACGCGGACCGTCGCGTCGATGGCCCTGACACCTGCCCCGACGGCGGCGGCCATCTCGGGCAGCACGTGATCCACCGACACCGACCGCGCCACACGTTCGCTGAACCCCGCCATCACCTCGTACGGTGTGGCGCGTTCGCCGAACACCAACCTCGCGGCAACCTTCTCCACGCGTTCGCGGGCCGGCTGGAAGAGCACGGCCACCAACGCCGTCGCCGCAACCGAGAGCGCGACGCTGTCTGGATCATCGACGAGCGCGCCGATGCCAACGACCACAGCGACGTAGACCCCGGTGATGAAGACCGCGAGCAGACCGAACACGACGGTCTTGCGCACGACGATACCGAGGTCGTACAGGTGGTACCGGAAGATAGCGACCCCGGTCGCGAGGGGGATCCCGACGACGACGTCGGTCACGAGCAAGACCAAGATGACATCCGCCACCGCTCCGATCGGGCCCTCGTCGGCGTTCCCGAAGATGCCAAAGACCAGCACCCAGAACGTCAGGAACAGAACAGCCCCGATCGCCCCGACCAGGAACAGCCAGCGGAGCTGCTGACGTTCGTCGATGTCCGCCCCGCGGTATCGCGAGACGAGGGAAACGAAAGCAGCGAAGGCGCTCATCACGAGGATCAGCGCAGCGGCCCCGATGAGCAGGTCCAGAGAGCCACTGACGGCCTCGATACCGAGGGGGTTGGCGATCTCCGTATCTCCGACGTCGAGTTTCGGCAGGGTCATGAAGCCCCCGATGGCCACGACGAGCGCCCCGACGTACAGACGCCACGGCCACCGCCACCGCGCGGAGGCGATCCGTCCCGTCGGGAAGAGGTAGAACACCGCCACGAGGAGCGAGAGGGAAACGAAGAACGGCCACCCCGCCAGCCACGCGGTCCATCCCAAGGCGGTGTTCGAGAGCGCGACGTTGCCAAGCATCACGCCGTCGACGACCGCGCCCGCGAGCAACGAAACCGCGGTCGTTGCGGGGATCGCGATGAGGATCCAACCCAAGGGGTTGCCTGTCCTCGCCGCCACGAGCGCGCCCACGCCGCACATCGCGGTAGCCCCGAAGATCACCGGCACGAAGATCGCGAGGTCTTCGTCGGCCTGTCCCAGCACGAGCTGGAGTGGCTTCGTGAGCGCGATGATCGTGAACGAAACGACCGCCGTGGTCCACGCGAGCCGAGTCCGCCAGGGGTTCATGTCGACACCGCCATGCCGACCGCGATCCGCCCTCGCACGACGGTTCCATCGCCGGGCGCCGACGTTACGTCGATCGTGCCCCCGAACACGGCGAGTCGATCCCGCATACCCGCGAGGCCCGTCCCCGCACCGTTCGACGCTGGTTCGAACCCGGCGCCGTCGTCGGCGACCATGAACCCGAGGACACCTGCGCGATCGTCGAGCGTGACGGTGATCGTCGACGCCCCGGCGTACTTCGCGGCGTTCTGGAGCGCCTCGAGCACGCAGAAGTAGACCGCCGCCTCGATCTCGATCGGGTAGCGGTCAAGGCCGTCGCTCCGCATCCGCACGGGCAGTCCGCTCGTCGTGTACTGGGCCGCCAGCGCCGCGGCGAGCCCCTGGTCCTCGAGCAGCGGCGGGTACACGCCGAGCGAGAGCGAGCGGATGGTGTCGATCGCCGCGTCCACCTGGCGTCGAAGCTCGGACAGCATCGCGTGGCCCTTGGCCGGATCGCGCTGCAACACGGTCCTGGCGAGTCGCAGCTTCACGGCGAGGGCGACGAGGTGCTGTTGCGCACCATCGTGGATGTTCCGCTCGAGCCTGCGACGCTCCTCATCCTGTGCGGCGACGATCCGCTGGCGCGACGCCCGGAGCTCGGCTGCCTGCCTTCCGATGGCCTCGAGCCTCGCCTCAAGGTCCGCCGTCAGCCGTGCGTTCGCGACCACGAGCCCCGCCTGCTCGGCCAGCCGATCGACGAGCTCGGCGTCGTTGGGGGTCAGGGGTTCCGCGCGGTCCTTCGATACGGCGATCGCACCGAGGATCTCGCCTCGACGGGCGCGACGTGATCGCCATCGATCTCCCCGATCTCGCCGACCTCGTCTGATCTTTGGGCGTCGTCCGCCGGCCACGAGGTCCGAACGGCGGAACGTCCCGCCGATCCGTAGCCACACGTCAGCGCGTGCGGCCGTCCCGTCCGCGATCACGTGCGCGACGCGAGGGAGCACGTCCTCGGAGGCGTAGGTCCCACCGACCCGATCGCTGAAGCGGGCGAGGGTCTCGTAGGGGGTGGCACGTTCCCCGTAGACCAGCCGGCTCGCGAGACGATCGGCACGTTCCCGCGCGGGCTGGAAGGCGAGCGCGACGACGGCGGTCGCGGCGACGCGCAGCGCGAGCGAGGCGTCGATGAGCGACCCGAGCCCCGCGACGATCGCGACGTACACCACCGTGACGAACGCGGCGAGGACGCCGACGACCACGGTCTTGCGGATCACGAGATCGAGGTCGTACAGGCGGTACTTCAAGATCGCGATCCCGGCGGCCAGCGGGAGTCCGATCAACAGGATCGACGCGTAGAGCATGAAGATCGCGGTGCCTATCCAACCCTCAAGGTCGGGGTCCCGGAGGGCGATGGCGAGCACGAACTGCAGGGCGAACGCCACGAGGAAGGCGACCCCGACGCTCGTCAGCCACCGGAGCTGTTGCCGTTCGTCCCCGGTGGATCGGCGGAACCGGACCACGATCGCTGCACCGGTGGCGATCGCCGTGAGCGCGAGCAGTGCACCTCCAAGCAAGGCCATGCCATCGAGCCACGGTGCGACGAACGTCGGGTTCGCCACCGTCGTGAACTCGCCACCGTCATCGACAGAACCCACCGGCAGCTCGGCGAGACCCGTCGTCCACCCGACGAAGGTGATCGTCCCGGCCACCACCCAGAGCCAGAGCACCGGATGCCAGCGGGGCGACAGGGGCTTTCCATCGGGGAACAGCAGGAAGATAGGGATGAACAACGAGATGGCGAGCGGCAGGAGGAGGCGGGCGAACCAAGCTGCTGCGCCGCCCGAGGGAAGAGAGCCCGGCGAGTAGAGCAGGGTGACCTCGGACCAGGTCAGCGCGACGAGCCCGAGCGCGAGCAGGGATCCCTCGGCGAGGAACAGCAGGCCGATCCGATTGCCCGGTTGCCGGCCGACGACCAACGCGCCGATCGTGAGGAACGTGAGCTGTGACATCGCGACGACCACGGCAAAGACTGCCTCGGCCACCACGAGCTCGCGGCCGGCCCGGTTGAGGGTGAAGGTCAGCATGAGTGTCCCGAGGACCAGCAGCATCCCGACCACCCAGATGATGCGGACGGCGATCAGGCGGGGGCGGCTCATGGTCGCGCCGCCGCCGGGATGCTTCCTCGGATGGTGACCCCCCGACCCGGGCCGCTGTCGATCGACACCGACCCTCCGAGGGCAGCGACGCGGTCCGCGATCCCCTGGAGTCCGGAGCCGCGGGCGACCGTTGCAGGATCGAACCCGTCGCCGTCGTCTTGGACGGTGAACGACAACGAACCGTCGCCGTCGGCGAGCGTCACCGTGGCGGCGGACGTTAACGCGTACTTGGCGACGTTCTGCAGCGCCTCGAGACACGAGAAGTACACGGCAGCTTCCACCGCCGGATCGAATCGGCCAACCCCCTCGGCACGGACGGCCACGGGGATCGCCGCCTTGCGTGCCTGCGCCGTGAGGGCGGCCTCGAGCCCTTGGTCGGCGAGCAGGGGCGGGTAGATCCCACGCGCCAGGTCGCGCAGGTTCTCCAGCGCGTCGGTCGCTTCCGACCGGAGCTGCCCCAGCAGCTCCCCGGCCTTCCGTGGCTCACGAGCCGTCAGCTGTTCAGCCAGGCGCAGTTTCACCGTCAGGGCGACGAGCTGCTGCTGCGCCCCGTCGTGGATGTCCCGCTCGAGCTTGCGTGCGCGTTCGTCCTGGGCGGCCACGATCCGGCGTCGCGACTCGCGGAGGTCTTCGATCAGGGCCACGTTGCGCAGCACCAGCCCAGCCTGGGCGGCCACCTCCTGTGCGAGCCGCTCCTTCGTGTCGTTCATAGGGTCGGACGCGCGCATCCGCAGCGTGAGGGCGCCCAGGGTCTCGCCCTGGTGCAGAACCGGGAACACCGCGGACCAGTCCTTCAACGTCGGGAGATCGCGACCGCGGCACGCGATGGGCGCGAGTGGCGCCGCCTCGTCGGGCCACGATGCATCGGCGCGGAGCCGCCCGTCCGCGGATCGGACCCACACGCGGGTCTCCTGCGCCCCGGTCCCGGCCGCGAGCAGCCGGGCCATGCGGGGCAAGACGTCGTCGACCGAATACGTGTCGCCCATCCGTTGGGAGAACTCGGCGAGCACCTGGTACGGGGTTGCCCGGCCGCGGTAGACGAGCCGATCGGCGACCCGACGTGCGATGCGGGAGAGGGGGACGACCAGGAGACCGAGCAGCAGACCCAGGAGCAGCGGCAGCGGGTCGAGCAGGGCATCCTCGGGGCCGAGGCCAACCACGAGGAGGGGGAGCGCGACCGTTACCAGGAGCAGGACGCTGGTGAGGGCCGTCACGACGAGGGCGAACACGACAGCCTTGCGGATCACGACCTCCACGTCGAACAAGCCATGGCGGACGATCGCGACGCCCGCGGCGATCGGGATGGCAGCGAGGACGAGGAACGGGAGCACCCCCCAGAAGATCGTCCCGAACGCGTCATCGACGGTGGAGTTCCGCGCGAGCGTGCTGAGGGCGGCGCCGCCAGCGAAGAACGACAAGATCACAGCGGGTATGGCGGTCATCCATCGCAGCTGCCGGCGCTCCTCTCGCCCCGCGCCCCGGTAACGCCAGATCGGCGCGATCAGCGCCGCGACGATCACGACACCGAGGAGCACGCCCTGCGGAACCGCGAGGATCCGACCTATCACACCGAGGTCCCGCACCGTGATCGGGATCGGGGACGACAGCTGGCCGGTCACGACCGTCCACGGACCGGCGAACCGTGGCTGGAGCGCGGCGCTGAGCGTGTAGCCGATGACCAGGAGCCAACCCGCCCAGACGATGGGGCGCCATCTCCTCGACGGCGGGAGTCCTGTCGGGTAGAGCACCAGCACGATCGGCAGGACGGCGAGCGCGGTGACGGCGCTCCAGGTGCCGAACCATGCGGCGAACCGCAGACCCGGGGCTGGTTCGCTCGCGACGATGGACCCCCACGAGGCGTAACCCACGCCGAGGACGTACATGGACAGGCCGAGCGCCGTGAGGCAGAACAGCCAGCCGATCCGGTTGGGCCGCCGTGCGAGGATCAGCGCTCCGACCCAGGCGTAGATCGGTGCGATGAATGGCAGGATCAACAGCTGGCCGCTCTCATCCTCGGGTACGAGGGGCCCGAGGTCTCGCAGCGCGATCGCGGAAAGCACGCCCCCGATCGCACATGCGAGGGTCGCGAGCACGGCGAAGGCCCAGGCGCCACGCGCCCACATGCCGCCCGCTCGTGATGGCTGTATCCCGTCC
>Ga0247727_10005584_pt1 | contig 25379 bp, 23 predicted proteins | sample WisWelCaveWW1625_FD_202498 | JGI IMG/M metagenome (GOLD analysis project Ga0247727, IMG submission 202498) | Biofilm microbial communities from Wishing Well Cave, Virginia, United States - WW16-25 | ecosystem: Environmental > Aquatic > Deep subsurface > Groundwater > Cave microbial mat | place...
AGGGCGGTGGCGGTGTAGAAGGCGTTGGTCGCCCCGGCGTTGGCGGTAGCCACGGCGGCAGTTGCTGTCCGCGCCCCGGCGGTGGTGTTGGTCTGCGCCGTCGCCGTTAGTTGGATGAAGAAGACGGTGGAAGTTAGATTGGCGGAAACCGCCGTGCCGGTGAGGGAGACTCGGGTGCCAAATGCGGACTGGGTTCCAGGACGGTCCGGCGTGTGGCTGGCCGTCCGGGTGAGGGTAGGGGTGAAGGTGTTGCTGGGCGTAAACGTCGGTGTGGCGGTGGCGGTGAGGGTGACGACTTCGGTGACGCGCGTCGGGGCCCAGTTGGCAATTTGCGTCGGGTCAATGAAGATGAGGGGGCCGGGGGCTTCGTCGCCGTGCGATTGAATTTCCTGGCCGGTGGTCAAGTCAAGCGAGCCGAATTTGTTGCGATAGGTGCATTTACCGTCACTGTGTAAACAGGCAATGATGTCTACAACTTCATTGGTATTGTGTTCAACGCTCATGAACGTGCCAGCGTCAGACGTTTCGGCAGAACCGAGAGGGGTTTCCACTTCCAAGCGTCCAGCGGCAAGTTCCAGTCCGATGATGGCATACACCCGCCCGCCTTTCATGGTCAGCAGGGTGATCGGCTCCAGGAGCGAGCCGCCGAGGTCGGTCAGTGTCAGTGTGGTTTGATGACCGATGCGGACGACGGTGCCTTCAGTCAAAGTCATCTTGGCGCTGCTCTTTTCGCCGGTTTCAATAATGGTTCCGGGTCTGAGATCGAACACATCGGCTGAGATGAGGGTAAAACTCCCTTCGCCCGGCCTCTTGATTTGAACTTTGCCTCTGATGTCCGTGAGCGTCGCCGAGCGGAAGGCGGGCGTTGCAGTGGGCGGTATTTCGGTATTGGTCGGGGTGAGGCTGGGAGTTGGAGACTCGATGCCGCCGCCCCCGATACCTTCGGCTTGGGTAGTGGATGACGGTGTCAACGTCGGCGGGGCGGGGGTGTTGGTGGGGGGCACGACGATGGTCGGCGCTCCACCAGTGGCCTGGTTGCCTCGGTTCAGCAGAAAGAATCCCACGACACAACCGCCGAGGATGATCAATGCTATGACAATGACCCCAATGATCACCGGCAGAGGCGGCCTGCCCAGAGTCGTAGGGGATTGTGCATCATCAGTGTAGGACATGGACGATTCTCCAGATAATTCAGTGATGGTTCTTGGGTACGACCAAATCAGCCGAAGTATAGGATATAACGAAAATTCGGGCAAATCGGTTACACACCACTTGAACAGCGGCTTAACCGCAACGCGACCGGACTGTAAGACAAAACAAGCCGCGCCTGCAATTGCGGGCGCGGCTTGTCATTAATGCCTTAAGTTCGCGAAGGGTCAAGATGTGGCGGGCATAACCTGCTGACCGCCAAATGCGGGCAAATCCTCTTCCGGAGCCGAGCCATCGGTCATGCGCACCTGTCCGCGCAGGAAGCCGCCTTCTTCAGTGGTAAATGAGCCGGTAATCAAATCGCCGTAGATACGGCCAGTGCCGAGAATATCCACCCGCTTGGCGGTGATATTACCTTTGACCGAACCTGCGACCGACACAGCTTCAGCCGTAATGTCGGCCTTAATTCGCGCCCCCTCGCCAACAACGAGCGGGCCTTTCACTGTCAAGTTGCCCTCAAATGAGCCATCAATGCGCGCGCCGCCTTCGGCCACAATGGTGCCGCTAAACGTTGACCCTCGTCCCAGTACGGTTTGAATTTTGCCATTGCTGGAAAACGCGGGTACGGAAGAATCGATGGATGAATCTTTTGAAGTTGGCCGTCGAAACATTGCCCCCTCCTGGCACGAATGATGGCGGAAGTTTAGTCATTGGACTTTCGCTTGTCAACCTCCGTTTGCCCTCTATACACGCTCGTATGTTCTATAAGTTGCAAAACCACCTCATTTTTGTGGCAAAACCGTGAAACATTAGAATTTCTTGAGATTGCCCCTGGCATCAAAAATTCAAAGAGATTGTCTGAAAAAGGATCGCCTCCCCAGTCATCAGTGAGGCCAGCGCCGAAGGGTTGGATTTCCCGGTGGTATAGGCTGTGAACGCCGGTGAAGCCGCCTCTGTTTTTTCAGCCTGACTCTCTTCCAGCACCCGTCTCACTTGTCGCGCCACAGCCGGGGCCGGATCGATAATGTCAATACCCGGGCCGACGATGTTGAGTATCGCCGGCATGAGAAAAGAAAAGTGAGTGCATCCTAAAACCAGAGAGTCGATCCCATCTTCGAGCAATGGCTCGAGATACTCGCGCAACAATTCGCGGGTGTGCGCTGTGTCGAATTCTCCGGCTTCCACTTGCATCACCAACTCCGGGCAGGCCTGCGTCAACACCGTCACGCCCTGGGCGAAACGATCAACCACGCTGGCAAACAACTGGCCTTGAAATGTGGCCGCCGTCGCCATCACCCCAATCGTGCGGCTCCGAGTTCGCTCAGCGGCCGGCTTCACCGCTGGCTCCATCCCCACAAACGGCACGCCCGCAAACGCGCGCCGCAAATGTGTCAGCGCCGCCGCCGAGGCCGTGTTGCAGGCGACGACAATCACCTTCGCTTTTTGTGCCAGCAGAAATCGGGTGATGGTTTCGGAAAAATAACGAACTTCGGAGAGGGAACGAGGGCCATACGGCAAATGGCCCTGATCAGCAAAATAAATGACGGACTCGTCCGGCAGTAGCCGCCGGACTTCCTTGAGAACGGACAGCCCGCCCAATCCAGAGTCAAAAATGCCGATGGGGCGTGGGTCGGTCATCGCGTTTTAGTTGAGGACTAATGAAGATGATCAGCTTGCCGCCTCAACCAGCGCGGCGAAAAGATTTCGCATCTCAGGCTGATCCTGCAAACACTCAGGGTGCCATTGCACGCCGAGGCCAAAACGGTGTCCGGTCAATTCAATGCCCTCGATCACCCCATCAGGCGCACGGGCCACCACCTCCGCCCCCGGCGCCGGAGTCTTGATCGCCTGGTGGTGCAGGCTGTTGGTTTGGGCGATGGGTGAGCCAAGAATGCGCGCCAGCCGCGTCTCTTCGCCGATTGCCACTGGATGTACAATTTGGTTGCGAGGATACCCTGGGAAATAATTGTGTTTGCTTGAGCCTTCTATTTCCAGTGCAATGTCCGTGAAAAGAGAACCGCCGAGGGCGACATTCATCACCTGTATCCCCCGACAAATACCCAGAAACGGCTTCTCTTCTTTCGCCGCCCAGCGGAGCAGGGCAAATTCCATACGGTCACGGTCGTTGTCCAAGCCGTAAACCGTCTCGTTCATCGCCCCGCCAAATTGTACAGGATCAATGTCCCCGCCGCCAGAGAATAGCAGGCCGTCGAAACGTTCAAACAAGTCGCGCAATTCGTCCTCGTTCAGCCCGAGGGGAATCAGTACCGGCAGGCCGCCATTGTTGCGGACGGCTTCAACGTAGTAATAGGTCAGTCCAAAAACGTCGCGCTGACCGTCGTCGGAATTGCGGCGATGAGTGGTGATGCCAATCAGAGGTCGGGTCATATTTATCGGAAGACAGAACGCAAAAGGCAGTAGGCAGACCCCTTCTGCCTACTGCCTTTTATCTACAACAAACTGGAACTACCTTTCGCGCTTTTCGCGCAAACGAGCCTTCTTGCCGGTCAGACCGCGCAGATAATAGAGTTGGGCGCGGCGGACGCTGGCATGGCGGGTCACTTCCACCTTTTCAATGCGCGGCGAACGCAACAGGAAGGTGCGCTCGACGCCAATGCCATGCGAGGCGGTGCGGCGGACGGTGAAATTGGCTTCGTTGCCGCTCTTCCTCATGCGGATGATGGTGCCCTTGAATTCCTGCACACGTTCCTTATCGCCTTCTTTGATGCGCACATGGACGCTGACCGAATCGCCCGGATTCAACGCCGGGATGTGTGAGTTGACTTTGGCTTCAACAGCTTTGACCAAGTCGGCCATGATAATTTGCCTGCACTTTCCAAGTACAAAATTTAGCCGCTCAATCTGCGAGCGGCGACGGGGATTTTATCATGGCGAGGGCGGGGAGTCTAGGGTTTTATCAAAAGTATTGAGCAGGGTAATCCGCTCGATGCTATACTCTGTATAACATTGGACGAAAGTGTGTAGGAGCAACTTTGCCTTTCTATCATTCCCCTCCAGAAGATGAATATGGAACCGCCAAGTTGACCATCCTGAAAATGTTGTGGAATGGTGAATGGGTTTTGGGTGACGACATCCTCAAAAAGGTGAAACAATCCTACTATGACCGTCGGATCAGAGAATTGCGTGATGAGGATGGTTGGGATATTGAAACAGGCTGGCTTGAGAATGAAGAAGGCAAGAAACGCTCCGCTTATCGCCTTGGAAGCCACTATCGAGGCAAAGGCATCAAACGCCCAAACATTCCGTCAAACGACAAGAGATTTGTTCTTGAACGAGACAATCACATTTGCCAGCTATGTGGCGCTGATTTGAGGGGAGGGGCCAATAATCCGCAGATCGATCACAAAGTCCCACTACTTCGCGATGGACCGAGCGAAAACTCAAACTATCAAGCCATCTGCTCAAATTGTAATGTTATCAAGCGTGGGATTTGCAAAAAGTGTACTTTGCCAACGTGCGATAACTGCTACCTTGCTTACCCTGAAAAAGGCGCGAACAACCTGCTTATCAACCTTACAGATGAGGAAAGCGAATATCTGACGAGAGTTGCCGCTACACTTGGTCTAACGCGAATAGCGACATTACGAAAAATCGTCGCCGACACTCTCAAAGACTGATTTTTTCCAGAATAATCGCACTCTCAGTTTTCATCCCATCGCCGAAAATTCCGCGTGTCACTGGCAATTGGCGCTTGTCCCGGTCAAGTTTACGCTCCAAAATCTGAACCCGCTGAAAACCGTAGTTTTCGTGGCAGAGCCGTTCGGCCATTAATGCAAGCGCCTTTGGCGTATCTACAAATGCGCCTTTGATATTTGACTCTCCCACGATAATTATCACCGGACGTCCAGGTTTGACCACGCGCAACATTTCAGCCATACACAGGCGCATATTCTCAAAATATGAGAGAACGATCCCGCCAAGTTTCACATGCCCGCCAGTGACGAGTTTGTGAACAGCACAGTCAATTTCGGCAATGTCGAATCGTGCATTCAGTTTTTCCAAATAGTCTGCTTTTGCGATCCGATCACTTCCCACATACTCTCTGGATAACCCTAGATACTCTTCTGGCGAAGTTCCCAATGCTCTGGTCAGCCAAAAAACGCTGAACTTGTGACCACGTTGATAATCAATGGCATTAACATAGGGCGGCGAATTGAACACCAAATCCATGCTGTTTGATTCAAGCGCTGGAATGGCACGCGCATCTTGGCCAACAATTTTGCTCTCAACATTGTGATCGGCCTCAGCTGAAAATTTCTCGATCATCTTCCGCAGACGATTTAGCCGAGTAAAGAATGCCTTTTCTACATCAGGCGCTTTTTCCTTCATAACTCGATGAGGTCGTGAATGAGCCAAGTCCATTACATTTGCCATCGAACCTTTGCCTTTGGTGTAGATGATGCTTGAGAAAACGACATACAGAAAATCTCGAACTTCAGGGCGCTCAATTTGTTCAATGAGGTGAAGAAGTAGAGTTAACTCCTCCAATGTCTCCGGGTAATACCAATAATCTCGGTTCGGAAACGACGGCAGAGTAATGCCCAACCCCAAAGAAGCGAGGCCCTGGCCCTTTTGTCGGTTATCACGCAACTTGGCAAACCAATGTGAGACATTGATGATTAATTCTTCTGTGTAACGGTAGAGAATTAATGTGTCAACGGGCGTGCATTTGACCTTTGTAATCAACCTGCTCAAGGGATCGATCTCTGTTCCGTAGCTGTGCCTGCCCATCAGTCGGGCTTCCACCAGCGTAGTACCCGATCCGGCAAAAGGGTCAAAAACGTTGTCGCCCTTTTGAGTGAACTCCTGCATAGCCCAGCGGGGCAATTGCGGTGGGAACTTTGCCGAATATGAGTGCATAGGGTGGGTGGCATACGTCCCATTCTCTCCTGTAAAGTTCAAATCGGTCTGTTTGTTAATCGTAATCAATTCAGCACCTTTTGGAAATTATCTCTATCGGAATCGAACTGGCCAATGATCCGAGCCAACTGTGGCACAACCTTCACCGCCGAGGCATAATACTCATCGTTCACTTCGACCCCCACACTGTCGTACCCTAACACCTCGGCGGCGGCCAGCGTTGATCCACTTCCAGCAAATGGGTCAAGGATTTTGCCCTTGCCAAGGGGCAAAGCCGCCCACATCAATTGCCGTAGAAACCTTTGCGGTTTGAGGCTCGGGTGCGATGCAATTGCCCGCTCTTCCTGCGGTGTCCTCCCACTGGGAATCACGTCTGTAAAAGGTGACTCTTCATTAACTCGTCGTAACCCACCCGTTCCCCACTTGCGAAGATTATCTGCCAGAGTCCCGTCAAAAGGCTTGCGAAACAAGCCCCAAGGCTCGAATGCTGAGCGCGGCATTGCGTTCACATCGCTGAATTCCTCTTCCGCGCCTTTGGGCCGGTCCCCACCACGAAATGTTCGCACCAGCCGAATAATCTCACCCCGTTTCTCAAATCCGGCTGTCGTCAAGCTCATCCCAACTAAATGTGAAAGAAGCGGATTGCTGGCGACGAAAATGTGCGCCCCAGGGACAAGCACTGGTAACATCAACTTTGCCCATTCAGTGAAAAAGTTGGAGAGAGTTTTCAGTTCCTCATCCGTCAGCACAGTGAAACGGGGTAGAGGCTGGCGGCGGCTTCCATCGAACGAGGGCGGGATTCGCCATACCCCACCACGCCCATTTCGGCGCTTCGTGAGATGTTCTGACTGATATTCAATCAAGCCATATGGCGGATCAGTGATGCAAGCATGAAACGAGTTAGCTGGGCATTCGGCCAGCCACTTCATGCAATCCGCGTGGACAAGTCTGTAGGTCATATGGCCTCAATTATAAGCCAATCAGTCCCGCTCCCCCTTTCGGGTCTGGCCCCTTTGGCCCGTTGCCTTTTGGCGGCGTCTTGAGCGAAGTGGTCAGCTTCTCAAGTTCATTCAGCCGTTTGTCCATCTCTTGCAGGAGCAACAAAATTTGCCCCACTGCCTGCTCCGTTGTGATCGTGCCGCCTCGCCATGCGAGTAGCACACCGTCCAAACCGTACGTGCCCATAACCGCCTCTCTTATGTGAATTCATGTAGGCTTGAGATTTTTTGTGGAGGACGTTGTCGCCCTCCACTGGGAGCAGTCTACATGAATTCGTGTTCAAAGTCAATACCCAATTTCGTCTGTCTCATCTTTGGGGGGCCGTTCACCATATTTAAACTTTGCTTTTTCGGATACCATGTTCAGCACCTTCACTGAGGCTCCTTTAGGGTAATGATAGCCGCACTCCCACTGGCTCACCGTTTGCTGAAGGATGCCCAACTCCTCGGCAAACTGAGTCTGCGTCAAGCCCATGTAGTCACGCAAAGCCCGCACGCGATCAGCGTCCCATTCGTATTTTTGGGACTGTTTCTTTTGTTGTGCTCGTAGAGCGCGGCGCGTCGGGTAAGTGATTTTTTTCGTAGTCATGTCAGTCGCCTGGCTTCAAGGATATTGTTTGCCTTGATTTTACATCAGGTGCTGACCTTGTAAACCCGCCGCGCCGTGCTTCTTATGGGCAAGGCCCAAGCGTATCCCCGTGAGCCAGATGCGCGCCCAGCGCCGACCGTGAAATCGTGATCGTATGCGGATTCTTGCCGTTCGGCTTGTGGCAAACTGTCGCCTTATCACCCTCACTGCTCGTTGTGGGTGCGAGAGTCACAGTCGGCGCGGGTGTAGGTGTTGGTGTCACTTCCGGCGTCGGCGTAGCGGTCGGCAAGGTCTCAAGTTGGTAGATTACCGTGATGCTGACGATCACTATCGTCCCGTCGTCGGCGATGCAAATGCGGACTCGCACCACTGCCGCCGTTTTGACCTCGCCCTCCACTTGGACGCCACCACTCAAAGTGATCGTTTGCCCGTCCATCAGCACCGCCTGCCCATCCCCAACACGGGTGACAATCGTGGTGATCTCGACGCACCCGGCCTGATTGTCGAGGCGGGTGATCACTTCGGCCACCCAGGTGCCATCAGGCAAAATCTTCCCTTTGACCCGGACAAAATCGCCAACAGCGATCCCCTCTTCGATTGCAGCGTCTTCGCTCACTGTGAGCGCAATCCCACTGACCACCCAGGGGTCAATGCTAGACACTTCTCCGACGAATTCGAATCGGTGTTCATCTTCTTGATCGAGCCGCCGGATTTCATCGGCGACCCAGCGCCCGTCTTCAAGGATGCGGCCTTCCACTTTCACACGGTCGCCAACGGTGAGGCCGTCATCAATCTCGGTAGCCGCTTCTGTCTCGAACTCAGTCCCGGCCACTCGCCATGGGCCAATACTTTCGACTTCGCCGGTGATCTCAAATGCGCGATCCTCTTCTTCCGCCAGTTTGATCTCTTCAGCCAGCCACGTTCCATCATCGCGGATGTGGCCTTCCACTTTGACGACTTCCCCAACTTCAATGCCCTCGCCAATCTTGGTCTGGTCATCAATGGCAATGGCGATGCCCGAAATTGTCCAACCCAAGTCGGCGATCTCTTCTACCACCCCGGTGAACTCAAACGGCGAGCCGGTTTCGTCGAGCAGGCTGATCGCGCTGGCCCAAAAGGTTCCATCTTGAGCAATGCCACCTATGACCTCGACGGCGTCCCCGACCTCAATCCCCTCATCTATCGTCGTCAACTCGTCAACACGAACCTCGCGGTCAGCGATCACCCAAACCTCATCGCCAATTGCGTCCACTTTGCCGGTGAAGACAAATTTATTTTCCGGTGCGCGGCGCAGAAGGATGATGGTGTCAGCCACGCGCGTGCCGTCGGCCAGGAGATGCCCCTCGACGGCAACCCAGTCACCCACTTGCGGATTGCCAATGATGAGGGTGTTCGCATCGGTGTTGAAGGTTTGCCCGGCGATGTTCCACGTCTCGCCAATTGCCAGCACTTCGCCCTCGCCGCTGATGCGGAAGGCTGGCTCGCCCGGTACCCCGCCGTTGGGGATCGTCGTCGTCTGTCCGGCAATGACGATGACGGTGACGTTGAGGTTGGTGACGGCGACCGCGCCTTCGTCCACGTTGAAGCGGACAAGCAGTGACGCGGCTACCGACACATGAAATGCAGTGCCTTTGGCGACACCGCTGCCGGACGGCGTGCGGACTTCATAAATAGAAGTTGGATTGCCTGAATGGGCGACGGTGTGATCCGTTTCGCCAGTCTGCTGTGTGAGTTGGATGGTGCGCGGGCCGGTGGTGCGGGCGTCGAGCCTGTCCACCGATAACTCTGTGTTCGGCCCTAAGTGGGCGCGGCTTTGATCGTAGAAGATGAGGGTGGCGCTGGAGAGGCCCCCGGTTCGAAGACGTTGACCGGCGGTGATGGCTTGCCCGGCTTTCACTTTTTCCCAAGCGCCGTTTTGCTGAACTCTAACATCGCCGCGCACCTCGGCCAGCAGGGCGGTGTGGGGGTTGGCGACCACTTGTCCGGGTGTTTGCCTCAACCAGAAGAGTCCGGCGAGGGCGAGGCCGAGACAGGCGATGAGGGCCAGGGCGGCAGCCCCGGAGAAGGCGAGGGGAAACATCCAACGTTTGTTTGAAGGCATAGGTTTTTTCTGTTTTGCGATTTGCAAGAGTTTGGCCCGTTGGGCAGCGACAACACTGGCTGGCCGCGTCGGATAATCCACGTTGCGAAGAAGGAGCGCCGTTCGCAATAATTCGGCTTCGCCTTCAGACAAGCCAGTGAGACAGGATTCCAATGACTCGCCGTTTTCGAGCCGGGCCAATCGTTCTTGCAGCAGTTCTTGTGTGTCGTCCATCTTCAGTGCCTATTCTTTGGCGAATGCCAAGCGCAGAGTTGATAATCCGCGATGTTGCAGAGCCTTGATCGCGGCTTCAGTCTTGCCCATCACCACGGCGGTCTCTTGCAGAGACAGGCCGCTCAAAAAACGCAGAGCCACAACTTCACGTTGAGTCGGCTCCAGCGACTCCAGTGCGGCGCGCAATTGTTCAACTGCCAGCTTTTGTTCGAGAGTGTTGTGGAGAGTCATTGCCTCTCCGCTCTGTGACTCGGCCTGTTGGAGCGGCACGGAAACATGATTGCCCTCTCGGCGATAGTGATCAACGATCAGGTTGTGGGCGATGCGATAGAGCCAGGCGCGAAACGTGGCCTGCATGGGCCGGTAGCGGGGCAGGGCGGCCAACATGCGTGCGAAAACGTCGCCGGTCAAATCTTCGGCCAACTGCCGGTCTCCCACCTTCAGCCACGTATAGCGGAACAGGGCTTCGTGGTGCTGGTCGTACAGCGCGCCGAGAGCGTCTGCATCGCCATGTTGAGCCAGGGCAATCAGGCCGGCAGAGGGATCAGGCATGACGCCCTCTGAGTCGGTCAGGGCCGTTCATTCTGTATATTTAAACGTCAGATCGGGGAAAAGGATTCCGGTACTGTTGGGGGAAAAAGAAACCCCGTTTTCTCACATTGAGAGGAAATGGGTTTCCGAAAACACGCTATGGATTGGTTTATATTATGCTGTTGGAGCTCGGTTTCTCATGACCGAAGCAATTGCATTTCTGTCAGCCAAACCTTGACGCTCTAACTCGTATGCTATGAAAGGAGCGCGTCGCTTCAGAGCGTCTAATGGTATACCATCACGGAAATCCAAAACCCAGACCAACCGGTCCGCGACAAGAGTATATTCCTCGTTTAATTTCAGTCGGTTGATAGTGGCTTTTACTGCTTCGGCTTGAGCTGTTGAGAGATTACGATTGGGACTAACATGTAAACTAGGGAATTCCAAGACGAACCAATTTGGCTGAATTCGGAAAGGATCTGCAACATCTGAAAAATCTCGCTTTCGACTGTTCATTAGAAGTGATGCAAGTCGATAGTTGCTCCATTCGTAGGCAAGCTCAGGAGCTTCCCGCTTGGGAATAAAATGGTCAACACTCGCGGTACCAGTACTCCGGGGAATCCAATGTGCTGAATAAGCACAAACTCCGTTATAGGCGGTGTAGAGGTCAGGGAGTATTTCTTGCCAAAAAGCCTTCCATTCGCCATGTGCGGGATGAGGAATTCTTTTTAGAAATTCTTTTCCCGGGTTTAATACCTTTTGTGCAAAATCAATCGGTGCTGGTTGTTCTTGGACACGAATCACAAGTGCACTCCATGTTGCTCTGCAAATAATACCCAGCGCGGCCAAAAGTCGTCGTTAGCAGAGAGGTATCTCATAAGCTCGTCAGAAACCCGCTGGACATCTTCGGGTTTTGGGTTGTTCTGAGCTTGTAGAGATTTTGCCTCTTCAATTGCTTTTTCGGCTTTCAAAGAGCGGGCATAACGTAATCCAAATACATCTGACATGAGCCAAGAGTTTACAGGGCCGTGCCGGATAAAATCCATCTCCCTTAACTCTACTTGATCACCAAACAAGTTGTTTGCGACAAAATCCAAATGGAAGAGTTTATCTCTTTCAATATCAAAAATCGGCTCGACAGATGCAAGCACCAGTGGTGAGTGAGTGGAAACTATTAATTGAACTTGCAAGTCGGAAGCTAAGTCTTCTTGCACGCTCATCACAGCAGGCAATATTTGTCTTTGCCACTGAGGGTGTAAATGCGCTTCTACTTCATCCACTAGAATTACAAGTTTTCTAGCAAGGTCTTTACGCTTGAGCACAGAATGGATCTTGTGTTCTTCCCACGCCCAAACAATAAGATAAGCTAGGGTAATAATTCGACGCACTCCAGCCGCTACATATACGATAGGTACGTCTCCATAAGGATGTGCTAGAGTTGGAATCTCTCTTGCATCACCAGGAAGTCTTACTGGCTTACCCGGCTCTAATACTCCTAGGTCGCTTTGATCTGGAGGAGAGAGACGATGTAGCACCTTTTTTAACGTCTCAAAGGCCTGTTGATCAGGTCTGTTTTGCCAACGTATCCAGTCATCTATTAGACCATTGATTTCTTTCTTGTAGCCATCCCAAACCTGTTGCCTGTCAAACACCAAAGGGCGTGATGTTAAGTTTTTACCTTCTCCTAAAGATGTAGGATCCCAAACTGCGAACGAACCATCCACTCGAGCATAGATCAGCAAACCTGGAATAGTTGGACGTTTCTCGCGGGAAGGCCAACTCTGACTTAGCCAGTCGTAAGGCACCTCAATTTTTTTAGCCGTTTTTGATTCCCCCGAAATTTGAAAAATAATTTTTGGGTCTTCAGCATCTTCGGCGTCAGGTTGCCGAGGATATGCTGGAAGATCTGCCCACTCACCTGTTAGTGCCCACCAGGCGGTTTCTAATAGAAAAGTCTTTCCTAGACCGTTGTCCCCTGTTATCAAATTAAGTCTTTCAGCTGGTTCAAAAGTCAAACTTGATGCAGTTCCAACCCCCTTAATTTTTAAGAAAGTGAGGGCCCCGCCCTCTTCAAGGGGAGCGTCAGGAGGATCACCTAAGAATTTTCTCAGCTCGTCCCACGATACCTTTCTCTCTTGAAGTAGTGCCATGCGATCCGTATTCTTAGGGATTGATATATCAAAGAGAGAAGATTGCTCTTCTGGAGTAATGCTGAACTCTTTTAAGAATGCTTGAACTATATCTTTGGCAGTAATCTCAGTAGGCCATTTGCGTTCCCTCCACATCCAAACAGCCAAATAAAATATTGGCACTAAGGTGTTTTGCTGTTTTTGTTTTATAAAAGTCTTAAGGCGTTCAATATAGTTAGGTGACCAGGCCCATTTGTCTTCCTGAGGATGTGAAAAAACACCCATGAAGGTAGTAGTCCGAACTTTTTGAAGCCCGCTACTTGAATACTTTTTCTTATCTCTCCAACGATTTTTTGGCCCAGACCCTCTTAGGGGAACATAGTAATATTTGCTGGTGGGCCATGGATTGTAATAAGCATCCAACAATGAAATTTCTTGCTTGGTTATATCAACAACTATTGGTTTATCAACACGCAAGTTAAGTTGTTTGAATGCCAAGAAGGACGTTCCCCAAAAGGGATGTATTGGATCGAGATTCTTTACAGCAATCTCAATTTGCTCGGCGGTGATATACATTGCTGTACTCGTACTCTCTAAAGAAGTCTTTGGAGGCCTGCAACCATATATTCACAAAATTTCTCATTAAGATCAATGCCAACGGCTGCTCTTCCAGACTGCACCGCCACTCTTAGAGTTGTCCCGCTACCTGCAAATGGATCTAACACGTTGCCGCCATCTCGACAGCCAATATCGAGACATCGCTGAACCAGATCGTCGGGGAAGGGCGCTGTGTCAATCCCATTAGTTGATTTGGGACGTGCAACAATTGTCCACATATCTTCGTCAATGTGTTGATTTACAAGGGCCTCACGGTTGAAGTAATATTTTCGGCTCTTAGTGAACATGAAGACATACTCATAACTGCGCCGAGGCCGGTCCTTGACGGCTTCATTTAAACGTCCTTCTCGATGCCAAATAATAGCACTTCGCAAAATCCATCCTTTTGCCGACATCTGGATTGCAACCCGCCATGGGATACCAATTAATGTTTTTTGGCGAAGACCAATCCCTAAGCCCCCACTTTTATCAACTGCTCTAAGTCCAAAGCGGCGTTTCTTACTCTTCGGGTCTTTACCCTGAGACTCGCCTTTGCCTGAATAATATGTGTCCCCAAGGTTGAGAAAAAGTACGCCGTCTTTTTTCAATACTCGACGGACTTGCTCCATAACACCTGAAATGGAGTTGACGTATTCGGAGACAGTTTGTTCTTGACCTATTTGCTGATCAACCCCATAGTCACGCAACCAATAATAGGGAGGGGAAGTAACCGCACAATCAAAAATATTATCTTGAAGTCCACTGAGCACTGAACAAGCATCACCACTGTATACACTCCACTTCACTCCGTTAACGGTGCCGGTGCCGTACGGGTTGAGTTCATTTTTCGAGCTGTTCGGTTGAACAATTTCTGTGGGAACAATAGTTTCCGCAAGGTTCATCTTGAGTTTAGTTCGCTTTCTAGGCCGATTATGTATCTTATGTCGTCTGTTTCTGGATACAGTGTCTTTAAGCATAAACGCCTCACTTATCTCGACTCCTGAAGTTTACACGAGATCATAAAATCAAGTTCGCTCCTGCCACCGCAAATACGCTTTCGTGATCTCCTCAGAGATTGCCGGGACGAGGGCCAGCCCTACCACCACCGCCCACCCGGTCAGAGTCAAAAAATGAGTATTGAAGATCGGTTGCAGGAACGGCAGGTTGACAACGAGCAATAACAGGAAAAGAGACAGCCCCACCGCGGCCTGCATATACCGGTTCGAGAACACGCCGATGCGAAACAGCGACACCCGCTCTGACCGCACCGTATAAGCGCGGAATAACTCACACAACGACAGAGTCACGAACGCCATCGTCTCTGCCGTTAGCACATCAACATTGCTCCAGTCGCGCTGGAGAATGTACAGAACAGGGTTCACCCCGGCCGGAACGGCGGCCCCGGCCTCCAGATGCCAGAGCAGGCCAATCATAAATGCCCCCAGCACTGCGCCAGTTTGGGTGATCGTCTGCACGATGATGCCCAATCGCATCGGCCCGTTGACGATAGGTTCCTCCCTCGGGCGCGGCTTGTGCTTCATCACGTCCGGGTCGCCCTTCTCCAGCGCCAACGCCAATGCGGGTGCGCCGTCGGTGATCAGGTTGAGCCACAACAGTTGAATAGCCGTCAGCGGGGTGGGCAATCCGGCCAGCGTGGCCAGAAAGATGATCATGATCTCGGCCACGTTCGACGACAGTAGAAAGAACACAAATTTGCGGATGTTGGAATAGATGATGCGGCCCTGTTCCACCGCCGAGACGATGCTGGCGTAGTTGTCATCGGTGAGGACCATGTCGGCGGCCTCTTTGGCCACGTCGGTTCCGGTGATGCCCATCGCCACCCCGATGTCGGCCTTCTTCAATGCCGGCGCGTCGTTCACCCCGTCGCCCGTCATGGCCGCCACCGCCCCCGTCTTGCGGATCGCATCCACGATCATCACTTTGTGTTGCGGCGAGACGCGGGCGAACACATCGGTTTCTTTAACCGCCTCCACCATTTGAGCTTCTGTCATCGAGTCCAGCGCCGCGCCCGGCAATACTTTGCCGCCCGGTCGCAACAGGCCGATGGCGCTGGCAATCGCCCGCGCGGTGTCGGGATAGTCGCCGGTGATCATCACCGTGCGGATGCCGGCCTCGCGGGCATGTTGAATAGCCGGTTTCACTTCGGGCCGCGCCGGATCGATCATGCCGATCAAGCCCACAAATATCAGATCATGCTCAACCGCCTCGGGCGTCATGGGATCAGGTTGGCGGTCGAAGATGCGATAGGCGACGGCCAATACCCGCAGGGCCTGACTCGACAACTCGGCGTTGGCGGCCAACATTTTGGCTTTGTAATCGTCGGTGAGCGGCGCGGGTTCATCATTCAATTTTTGGAAATGACTGCACGTGTTCAGCACCACATCCGGCGCGCCTTTGGCACACACTACAAATTCCGGCGCCATCCCCGGATCGTTGAACGGGCTGTATTCCGGCTTGGCATCTTTGACGAGATGGAAGGTGCTCATCAACTTGCGCGCCGAGTCAAATGGATTCTCGGCGACGCGCGGGAAGTATTGTTCGACCTCCTCCCGCCATAACCCGGCCTTGGCCGCCGCCACCACGAATGCGCCCTCGGTGGGATCCCCCACCATCCGGTACGTGGCCTGGTTCTCCGTTTCGCCCGACCTCTCCAAAATCGCATCGTTGGCCAGCAGGCCCGCCCACAGCAAGGTCGTGATCGCCGGATGATCAGAGAAGTTAAGGCGATCTCCCTCGTGCAAAAATTGACCCTGCGGTTTGTAGCCGTCGCCGGTGATCTCAAATGTTTCGCCATCGCACCAGGCCCGCACCGCCGTCATCTCGTTTTGCGTCAGCGTGCCGGTTTTGTCGGAGCAGATCACCGAGGCCGAGCCGAGCGTCTCCACCGAGGCCAACTTGCGAATGAGGGCGTGGCGCTTCACCATTTCGCGCATCCCCAATGCCAGGGTGATGGTGACGACGGCGGGCAGACCCTCCGGCACAGCGGCAATGGCCAGGCTGACGGCGATGATGAACTCTTCGAGCAAATCCCGCCCGCGCAACACGCCCACGCCAAACACAATGGCGACGACGATGAGGGCGGCGATGCTCAAGGACCGGCCCAGTTCGTCCAACCGCTTTTGCAGCGGCGTCTCTTCTTCCTCCACCGCCGCCAACATGTCGGCGATGAGGCCGATCTGGGTGTGGTGGCCGGTGGCGGTGACCACCCCAGTACCACGCCCATAGGACACCAACGTTCCCATGAAGGCCGTATTCTTGCGATCTCCCAGGGGGACATCTTTTTCCAATGTCAGCCCGGCGCGTTTTTCAACCGGAACGGATTCGCCGGTGAGGGCCGCCTCTTCGACCCTGAGGTTGACGCTCTCCACCAACCGCACGTCGGCGGGGATGAAGTTGCCAGCTTCGAGCAGAACCACATCGCCCGGCACCAATTCGCGAGTGGGGATATTGATACGTGAGCCGCCGCGAATGACGCGGGCATCGGGCGCGGCCAGCTTCTTCAGCGCGGCCAGCGCGGCTTCAGCCCGCGACTCTTGAATGACGCCAATAACGGTGTTGAGGATGACAATGGCGATGATGGCCGCGGCTTCCACTTCATCGCCGAGCAAAAATGAGATGAGGCTGGCAACGATGAGAATGATGACGACAAACTCTTTCAGTTGCTCCAGCACCAGCCGCCAGAACGGCGTGGGCGGTTTGCCCCGCAGTTCGTTGGGGCCATATTGCGTTAATCGTTGTTGGGCTTCTTCGGCGGTGAGGCCTTCTTCGATCTGAGTAGCTAATTTTTTGACGACGGCTTGAACGTCTTCGCTGTGCCAATAGACTTCTTCTGGGGTCGTGAGGGTATCAGTCATGCGCGGCTCCGAAGTGTAAGATTTTAACCACCTGCAAATTTAGTTTTATAGCTAAGTGCCTGCAACCGCGCCGCAATTTTCTCGCGGTGGTCGCCTTGAATTTCGATCTCGCCGTCTTTCACCGCGCCGCCCGCGCCGCAGTGCTTTTTGAGATCGGTGCAGAGCTTGTCAAATGTGGCTGGGTCGTGGTGCAGGCCGCCTACCACAGTGACGGTTTTCCCTTTGCGCCGTTTGCTGTCGCGCCAGATGCGGGCGGTCTGACCGCGGGCGACTTGATTCTTGTTCGGGGGTTGCGGCGTGACAGCTTTCTTCTGTGGTTCTGGATCGGGATCGGTTGAATAGACGATGGGCATAGTGGGAGTGAGGGTAGGCGTTCGCCGATAACGATCATGTTTAACTGAATAACGGTTGGAGAAGTCTCTTGAAAAGACTAACAGGCACTGCTATTACGAATTGCACAGTTTTGGCAGTCCACCAGTACAAGCCCAGAGGGATGAGCAAAAACACAAAAAGAGCTTTTGGGCCAATCCAGTTTAGAGCGTTAGAGTCTTGCACGAGTTGGGTCACAATGAAAATCGACAGCGCCAACATCAACATTGACAACGGAATTTGCACTACGTATTGACCCTTGCCGAAAATAGGCGATAGCATCTCAGCCATCAGCACGGAGGGGAACAAAAGAAATGTCGTATATGCAATACTTAGCCCAAGGCTTAACAAAAGCCAAAGCGGTAAAGCGACAGGGATACCGACCCCCGAATTGGTAATGAGTGCGGCTACCAGCAAAACGAAATAGCCTGTGGTAATTACGGCTAATGGCATCACAACGCTGACAATTGAGGCTGTGAGATGTCTGGCAATCAAACTCAAAGCCGACAGTATTTTTATCAGCGCTTTCACCGATCCTGGTCCTCCGGCGTGATTGCGAAAAACTGTACCAATATCTGATTTTACTGAACTCAATGCAGTAATATACTGCCCCTGCAAATTATAATGGTCAAACTGAAACTGCGCTAAAATTCGCCCCATGCCATCCGAAGCGACTCTTTCCTCCCGACCCGCTAACTTCCCCCGGCCCTTCATCAAATGGGCGGGCGGCAAAACCCAGATGCTGGATCAATACGCCGCCCTCTATCCCAAAACTTTCACCACCCATCACGAACCCTTCGTCGGGAGCGCCGCCGTGTATTTTCATCTGCGCGGCCTGCGCCTGCCCATCCGCCGCGCGTGGCTGACCGACTCGAATGACGAGTTGATGAACGCCTTTCGCGTCGTGCGTGACGATGTGGAGAGTCTGATCGCCAAACTTAATCGTCACAAGCGATTGCACTCGGAGGAGCATTACTACGCCGTGCGCGCCGCCGATCCGCGCAAGCTCTCGCCTACCCTGCGCGCCGCGCGCTTCATCTATCTCAACAAAACGTGTTACAACGGGTTGTACCGGGTGAATCGCAAAGGGCAATTCAACGTGCCGATGGGCCGCTACAAGAACCCCGGCATCTTTGACATTGACGACCTGCGCTGGGCCAGCCAGTTACTGCACCCGGCAAAAATTGAGACAGCGCATTTCTCGTCCGTGTTAAAACGAGCCAAAGCCGGGGACTTTGTTTATTTCGACCCGCCGTACTACCCCTTGAGCAAAACATCGTCCTTCACCAGCTACACCGAGTCCCCCTTCGGTGACTGGGAGCACAGCGAACTGGCGCGCGTCTTCCGCGAACTGGATCGGATGGGATGCAATGTGATGCTGAGCAATTCGTGGACGCCGTTCGTGCAGGACTTGTATCGCGGCTACAACATTGTCGAGGTCAAAGGCTCACGCCATATAAATTCCAAGCCTGACCGACGGGGGAAGATTAGCGAGATGGTCGTTCGGAATTATTGACTTCATCGCGGAGATGCCGATTGACTTGACCCTATGGGCTGGCTATGATTGTGCGGCTATGGTTGAGCCTCAAAGCACCGACCCATTGCTTCATACCAAGCTGATGCCGCCGCGCATCCGTTCAGCGGTCATTTCACGACCGGCGCTATCAGCCCGGCTCGATGAAGGTTTGACCAAGAAACTGAGCATAGTCAGCGCCCCAACTGGCTTCGGGAAGACCACGCTCGTTCGGATGTGGATCTCAGAACGAAACATTCCTTCCGCGTGGGTCGCGCTCGATGACAATGACAATGACCCGATACGGTTTTGGACGTATGTCATCACGGCTCTGCGGACCTTCGACCCCGCCATTGGCAAAACGGCGCTGGCAGCGCTGACCACTTCCCAGCAGCCATCTTTTCAAACGATATTGACACCCCTCATTAATGAGTTGGCGGGGATTACGGTGCCGTGCGTGCTGGTGTTGGAAGATTACCACACCATCACCATGGCAGAAATTCACGCTCTAATGGCATTCCTGCTCCAGCATTTGCCCGAGGCGCTGCACATCGTCCTGATTTCGCGCGGTGAGCCGGATTTGCCGTTGAGCATTTTGCGCGCCCGCGACGAGCTGGTTGAAATCAACGCCTCCGATTTGCGTTTTACACCGACGGAAACTGAACTGTTTCTGCGAGAAATGGTGCCGGCGGAGATACCGGCCTCGGCGGTGGAAACACTACACGAGCGGACAGAAGGCTGGGCGGCGGGACTGCGCCTGGCGGCGCGGTCACTGCAAGGGAAGGAAAATCTAGCCGAGGCTGAGAAGGTCATCCAGAGTTTTTCAGGCCGTCACCGCCATGTGGCCGACTATCTCATCCAGGAAGTCTTTGAAAGCCAGCCCGAAACCACGCAGACTTTTTTGCTCAAGACCTGTTTTTTGAATCGCCTGACGGGGTCGCTATGCGATGCGGTCACTGACACAAGCGACGGGGAGTCGATCCTTGAACAACTCGAAAGGGAGAACCTGTTCCTGGTGCGGTTGGACGCTCCGCGTGGCGGCGGGCGAGTCTGGTATCGCTACAATCCTCTGTTTGCGGAATCGATCCAGGTTCCGGCTCGCCAGCGTCTGGGTGAGGCGGGCGTCCAATCCATCTTTGAAAAAGCGAGCGACTGGTATGCCTACCAGCAACTCTACGCCGAGGCCATTGAAACGGCGCTGGCGGCGAGGCTGTTCGAGCGCGCCATCACGCTGGTGGGTACATTTGTCGAGATTTACAGCCTGAACGAAATGCGCACCCTGACGCGCTGGCTGGAGCGTATCCCCGAAGCCCTGACCCTGCAACACCCGGCGATTTGTATGATGTACGCGCAGGTGATTTTGTTCACGTCAGACCGCTTTGCCCCGGCGACGGCGGCGCGCATCGAACCGTACCTGCGAGCGGCGGAGCAGACCTGGCAGGCGCAGGGCAACGACGAAAAAGTGGGCACACTGCTGGCGCTGCGCGGGATGATGCTACTCTGGCAGGGCGAGTTTCAGAAGTCACTCGAGGCGGTTTATCAGGCCTTGGAAAAGATGCCTGAGAGTGAGATCTTCTGGCGAGGGGTGAGCCTGCTAAATGCCGCCGGGGGCGAGTTGTATGCCGGGCGCGTGACGAGCGCGCAGGACAAAATTTTGGAGGCGCGGGCGCTGCTGGGGGCATCGCAGAACATCTACGGGATGCTGGCGGCGACCGGATTGATGAGTGAAATCTTTTACGCCCAGGGCGACCTGGAACTGTGTGTCCAACTCAACCAGCAAATCATGGCGGAGGCGGTGGGCGAGGACTCCATGCTCGACGACCAGGGTAATGCGCGCCTGGGGCTGGCGAACGTAGCGTATGAGCAAAACGACCTTGAGACCGCCGCGCGCTATGCCGCCGAAGCGCTCGACCTGGGCCAGCGGCGCGCCAACGAACTGCTCCAGGCGCAGGCGGCCAGTCGGTTGGCTTTTATCCATGCCGCGAAGGGAGAGACGGCCCAGGCCCGGGAAAGCCTGAAGGCGCTCGCGGCACGATTGCAATCCCCGCTGGGGCTGCGCGAAGTCCGTACGGCGGAGGCGCAGATTGCCGTCCGCGCGGGCAGGGTGGAAACGCCGGAAGTGTGGCTGACGACGCATCAGGAGGCCTTGCCCATACAAAAGGAGCGCGAGTCGTTCATTCTGGCGCGCCTAAAAATCGCCGTGGGCAAGCCCGCCGAGGCGCTGGCGCTACTCCAACCGCATTTAGCGGATGCCACCGCTGATGGGAGGGTGCGCAGCCAGGTGGAGGCGCGATGCCTCGAAGCCCGAGCGCATCATGCCGCCGGGGATTTGTCTGAAGCCGGGCAGGCGCTCACGCTGGCGTTGACCCTTGGATATGAAAAAGGTTTCCGGCGTCTTTTGTTGGATGAAGGCGCGCCGATGGCGGCCTTGCTCCGCGATTTGCTCCCTGCGCTCGCCAAACGCCCCCTCCACCTGTACGCCACGACATTGTTGCATTTATTCTCTCCCGAGGTGGTTTCCGCCCTTGAGCCCGGACCCGATTCCTGGGTGCTCGTCGAGCCCTTGAGCCACCAGGAGATGCGTGTGTTGCGGTTGCTCGTGGCCGGCCAGACCAATGCCGAAATTGCGAGTGAACTGGTCGTTTCGACCAATACAGTCAAGACGCACGTCAAGAGCATTTATAGCAAGTTGAATATCAATTCGCGGGAGGAAGCGCGCGAGGTGGCGCGGGAGTTGAAATTGGTGTGACTCCTTCCTCTACCCTTGAAATATCACCCACTCAATCACCTGAGCGGGGTGAGACGACATTTTTAAACCGGTATTAGAATGAGCGCAAATCAAGCACATCGGAACGAGGCAGTATTGAGATGACTCAACGCAGTATTTTGGCTGGAACAAGCCCAACCGTGATTATCAAGGCCGGCGCCAGTGTCACCGTGAAAGGTCATGAAAGCGACCTGGTCACCGCCGAAACCCAAGGCATGTGGGGATTGAAAGTGGACAAACGCAGCGAAGCGGAGATTGGCCGCGCCCGGGCCGCCATTGGCGAGCAGGTGCTGTTTGACGTGCGCCTGAAACGGCCCAATTTTCAGAAGAAAAACGGATTGGACGAAGTCATCGAAGTCCAACTGGGGGGGAGCGGCGAGGTGTGGGTGCCGTTCAACTCCACTCTCAAAGTGTATGCCGGGAAAGACATTGACGTGCAGGGCATCCGGGGCCGGGTGGACGCCTACTCCGGTCTCAAACTTAGTTTGCAAGATGTCACCGGCCTCGGAAACGTTTCAGCGGGTTGGACGATGAACCTCGACTGCCAGACGATGCTTGGCGATAAAGTCGAATACCGAGCGGGCAGTGATATTCGTTTCCACATCCACGATTTGACCAGTGCTCGTATCCGGGTCAAAGACCTGGGTGGCTACTGGGAAGCGCGCATCGGGGAGGGCGAAAAATCGGTGTATCTCAAATGCGGCGGTGATGTCACCCTGGTGACGGACCAAAAGGTTGAGCCGCTGCCGCCGAATTACATCTTAGGAAGAATCGAAAGACCGGCGACCGCCTAAACGCCTCTTCGTTTGTTCAAAACGCCTCGCATTTGCGAGGCGTTTTATTTTCGGCAATCACCCCTCCCATCACCCTGAGTGGGTGATGTCGGTTCACTCCGGCGAAAGATAGGATAGGCGCATCTTGATTGGAAAAGTATGGAGAGATCACTGTGATTTTAGTGACTGGCGCGACCGGACACATCGGCAGAGAACTCGTCCCCCAGTTGGTGAAAACGGGCCAGCCTGTCCGGGTGCTGGTGCGAGACGAGGGCAAAGTTGCCCATTTTGACCGGTGTGTGGAACGCGCGGTGGGCAACCTGAACAACCCCGAAACGCTCCTCGCTGCTATACAAGGCGTAGAGCGGTTTTTTTTAGTCACGTTTGAGACACAACAAGATGTCAACGTGTTGAGGGTGGCGAAGCAGGCTGGGGTGCGGCACATCGTCAAACTGTCCACGCTCGAAGCCACCCAACACGTCATCCAGGTTGGCAAATGGCACTACGAACGTGAAGAGTTAATCCGTGCGTCGGGGCTGGGATGGACATTTTTGCGCCCTGGCATGTTCATGAGCAACTCAATTGATTGGTGGGCGGATTCCATCAAAGAGCAGGGCGCGGTCTATTTTCCGGGCGGTAAAGGCAAAGTGGCGCCAGTTGACCCGGCTGATGTTGCAGCAGTGGCGGTGGTGACGTTGACCCAGGCGGGGCATCATGGTCAGGCTTATGAACTGACCGGCTCCGAGTTGTTGAGCATGGGCGAGATGGTGGAAATCATTGGCCGCGTTCTTGGCAAGCCACTGCACTACACAAATATCCCACCCATGGCCGCCAAATTGTGGATGCTGAAATCGGGCATGGATAAGACTCTCGTAAACGCCTTGATGGAAATGCTCGCCGCCTTGCGCAAAAATCAAGGCGCAATCGTCACGGGTACGGTTGAACAGGTCGTGGGCCGTCCGCCGCGCACCTTCGAGGCCTGGTGCCACGAACACATCGCTGCATTCCGGGCGAAAGCCGTAATCCCCCCTCCAATCACCCAGGGTGGGTGAAGTGGATTCACCCTGACCGCGGATAACCTTATCAAATCTCAAACAGGAGAAACGAACATGGACCACTTGCTTCAACTTTGGCTCAACCCCATCAACCTGGGGATTCTGTTCCTGTGTCTGTGCACGGGCATCTGGATACTGGCCCACAGCGCCCCCAATTACAAAGATAAATAACCATCGAAAGGATTTACCGATATGAATAACCAGACCTCCACCAAAGCCGGCAACCGCGCCCTGAGCCTGATTTTCTTTATCATGCTTCTGGACATCATCGGCCTGGCCATTTTAGGGCCGGTCGCGCCGTACATCGTCAAGCGCTACAGCGATGACGCTCTAATGGTTACGATGCTGACCGTCATCTACGCCGGGGCGCAGTTCTTTGCCGCGCCGGCCATGGGCAAAATCAGCGACCGGGTGGGCCGCCGCTCGGTGTTGCTGTGGAGCGTGTTTGGCTCCGCCATTGGTTATTTCATTTTTGGCATTGGCGGCGCGCTGTGGGTGCTGTTCCTTTCCCGCCTGATTGACGGGGTGACGGCTGGGAATCTCTCGACAGCCGCCGCTTACATCGCGGACGTCTCCAGGCCCGAGGAGCGCGCCAAAAACTTCACCCTAATCGGCATGGCCTACGGATTGGGCTTTATCCTCGGCCCAGCTTTGGGCGGCGCGCTGGGGCAAATCAGCGTAGATGCGCCGGTTTTTGCCGCCGGGGTGGTTTCACTCATCAGCGTTGGTTTGATTTACTTCCTGCTCCCTGAATCGCTGCCTAAAGAAAAACGCGAAACTGCGCCGCTCCGCCTGCGGGATTTCAACCCATTCGCCGCCATTGGCGATCTAGCGCGCAAGCCTGGCCTTGGTCTGCTCCTGCTCGTCTCGGCGCTGTTCAACTTCACCTTTGACGGCATCAATAGCACGACCGGCGTGTTCATCGTGGATAAGTTCTCCGCTCAACCGTGGGCGCTTGGGTTGCTGTTCGTCATGGCGGGCATCGCCACGGCCATTATGCAGGGCACACTTGTGCGGACGCTAATTCCAAAGTACGGCGAAAAGCGTATGGCAATGGTCAGTTTAGCTGGAGAGGGCCTCGGCGCGCTGTTGATTTTCCTGGCGCCCGTGTTTTGGATGCTCTACCCAATTTTCTTTCTGCAAAGCCTGGTCGTGAGTTTCATCTTCTCGGCGTTGAGCACACTGGCCGCCAACCGAGTCTCCGAGCGCGAGCAGGGTCAACTGGCCGGGGTCAGCGCCGCGGTGAATGGGCTGATGGCCGCGCTTGGACCGCTGTGGGCGGGTGTGGTCTATGACCAGGTGATGCCCGGTGCGCCATTTTGGATGAGTGCCATCCTGTTGGGAATTGCCTGCCTGCTGATGGCGCAGGTCAAAGTCAAGGCCAATGCGAGCGGTGCAGTGAGTATTCTCTCAGCCGCGGACTAATCATAGAAGATTGGATAAGAAAGGATAAGCACATGAAACCGAAAACCAGCGTCAAAGATCAATCCACCGTAGCCGCGTGGGAGCACTACACAACCGGCTCCGTAACTTCTAAAGACGGCGCCGTCATCGGCTACCGCCAACTCGGCCATGGGCCGAGCTTGGTGCTGCTGCATGGCACTGCGGAGTCAGCCCAAAGCCATATGCAACTCGCCGAGGCACTGGCTGATACCTTCACCGTCTACCTGCCAGATCGCCGTGGCCGCGGTCTCAGCGGCCCGCACGGCAAAGACTACAGCATACGGAAGGAGGTTGAAGATATGGACGCCCTCCTTACCAAAACGGGCGCCCACTATGTCTTCGGGGTTAGCTCAGGCGCCATTATCTGGCTCCAAGCGGCGCTTACGCTCCCCGCCA